>Ga0129314_1002198_pt1 | contig 11376 bp, 9 predicted proteins | sample O1111metagenome_FD_94431 | JGI IMG/M metagenome (GOLD analysis project Ga0129314, IMG submission 94431) | Orangutan individual fecal microbial communities from fecal samples from Wisconsin, USA - O1111 metagenome | ecosystem: Host-associated > Mammals > Digestive system > Large intestine > Fecal...
AGGCTATAGCACTGGTAAATAAGAATTACAGGAGGCACTTACATGACACCGAACGATTATCAGCAGGCAGCACTTCGCACTGCACCAAGCGAGTTATCGCCTGACAGACTTTTGCTCAACGGTTTAATGGGACTGAACGGAGAAGCCGGCGAAGCAATTGATATTTTGAAAAAACATTTGTTTCAGGGGCATGAACTGGACACTGCACATATGGCTAAAGAGCTTGGAGATGTGGCTTGGTATCTCGCCGTTAGCGCAAAAGCTATTCTATTCGCTTTGCAATGAAAGAGAATTACGATGACCCCCGCCCCCTTCTCGTCAAGGACATCCCGATCGATACGATGATGCTGACGCTTGAACCTCAAGATACAGCAGATCTGAATTTCGGTAAGTATGTCTACGACATTCAGCTCACGAAAGCAAACGGCAAAGTTGATACCTTTATTTCGAAAGCGACTTTGAAGCTTTCGGAAGAGGTTGACTGAGCATGGGTGGAGTATGCGGAATCGGGTCTATTAAAGGTCGCCTTTCGCCCATTGGAAGCTTACAAGGAGCTTTATCTATTTCTTTCCATTAGGCACTTATCTCAAAATCAAAAAGATGCCATCGCTGAATTGCTTCATTGCTATTTGGTAAATTCTTCTAAGGATCTGCGTGCATTGACTCTTGTAAAAATTATTCATTCTTTAAATTTATAATTTAAGACAAAAGAGACTATTGGACACAGCAAGTATAGCTTTCGCTTGCTAGTGCCAACAGTCTCTTTTTTGATTTTACATTTACAGACAAACTTGGCGTTTATGACATATTACTCATCATATATTACAATTTTGTAGAAATTCAAATGATATTGTGATATGCTAATTTCACAGAAATTTCTCATATTCATTGTTGACAGCGGCGCGCAGCTGCCAACAAAATTCAAAAGAAAAGGAGACCCAATCATGAAAAAGCTGAAAAAACGCCTTCTCGCTGTAGCCCTTGCTGCACTGGCGGCCGCCACCATGGCAATGCCTTCGTTTGCCGAAAATGTTACAACCTCAAGCAAAAGGCATATTGCTCTTATTGGTCGCAGTATGTACCTTAATCTTGAAGGCAGCGGATATGCCTATCGCAACCGTGATGTGACAGTCTATTCGCACAGCACTGACGATGATCAGAACTGGAAAATTTACAGCTTAAAAAATGGATTAAAAGTATATACTGCTAAAGCAAGTACTGATGGCACTCGCTATGCTTTGAACATAAATCGTTCAAATGGAAACTGCAATATATATGATGATATTGCTACAAATAACAAGGATTCTGTTGTTACAACGCCCGGTACATCAAGTAGTTTCTCTGTTATTCTTGCCGATGGAAGCGGCCAAGAACTTACTGTTGACTCAAATTCTCGTGAAGCAACATGGGGAGGCGTTACTCCATCGAGCTGGAAACTGGCTAATTAATATGCGTTAGAAACTGTACCGTGTGGAATAAATTTGTAATTAAAAATCTTATTTTGATTTTGCTGATTTCACACGGTACGGTTCTTGTTTTACAAATATATTGTATATTCCAAGTATGATATTATGAAAAAAATCACATCATCATTTTTTATAGCTGCCACTTGTATATTGTGTACAGCCTGTAGTTCTGCATTTTCCTCTTCAAGCGATTCCGACAATTCTCGTTCTGCACCCCCTTCCCCGCTACCTATGTCACTCATAGCTTTACAAAATAATGGTGGTGTAAACTGGGGTGCAAGCACACAAGACGGCTTTTACTATGTCAATACTACTATGCGAAAAGATGGCTCTTGCAATTTAATGTATGCTGACTATAAAAGCGAACAGGTTGTTTATTTATGTTCACAGGCAAATTGCACCCACGATTCCGCCAGCTGCACCAGTTATCTTATGCCTACTCTTGGCGGAATTTTGCCGGAACGAGTCGGCGACAAAATTATTCTTTTCTACATAAATTCTTCTTGGTCTGACGAAGGCGAAGAACCCGCCCGCGTGGAAAGTATCAACTTCGACGGTAGCGGACGGCAAATAATTCACACTTTTCGCCCGGAAGAAACACCTTGTACCACTATGGTAACGGATGGGCAAAATATCTATTTTGTGTTGGAAACCGTGCAAGAGGATACATCCGTTCAGAAAAATCTGGCCAAGTTGGATACGATGACGGGTGATTTGGAGCTTTTGCAGGAAATGTCTGTGGAGAATTCCGAGTATATCTGGGGTTGCTGCGGCAAGGATTTAATTGTTTATCAATGCGAAATGCAGAATGACGGCTGCATTTATCAGCTTTCACGATGGGACTTTATTTCCGATAGCATGGAACCCATTTATACTTGGTATAATAGTAGCGACTTTCCCATTCTATATGAAAACTTTCTTGGTCTTAAAGGCACTGATGGCTATTATCATTTACTGAATTTGGAAAGTGGTAATGATTTCGCTTTTACGCAATATCCCATATCTGATTCTTATCTTACGAGCATTATGTTTGCAGATGATTCCGGCATTATAATTTGCGAGCTTATTCCAACCTCTAAATATACTGCTGATTCCCGTTTTGTTTCGCTAAAAGCAGACGGAAGTGTGGAAGAATGGTCGCTGCTAAGCGATGAAGATGGAGATAAGCACCCTTTCACTCCTGTATTCGATCTAAACGATGAGGAGTATCTTGTTTATATTGGATATTCTGACGAATCTGATCGTGTAATAGAAGATGACGGTACTTCCAAATTCATCGAGGCTCCCCGCCGTCTGTACAGCATCATGTCGAAAAGCGATTTCTGGAATGGTAAAAATATCCAGCATCCTTTGCAATATAATGTCGATTGATCCTGATTCCAGTCAAAATGTATCCATTCCTCTAACAAGTTGTAAATTATAGCGCATTTTCGTTGACTTTCAAAAAGTGTTATGTTATGGTGAATTTACAGGAATTTATCCTATTTTCATTCGATAAGTGTGAAATTGTGATACATAACTGCCGAGAATGCTGATCGGCATACAAGCCAAGAGGATCTGCCGCTATGAAAAAATTGTTTGTTTCACTGCTTCTTCCTTCTGTTTGCCTATGGTGTGCCGCGTGCAGTTCCCCCAACCAAGCTGCTGCCGCACAAACTTCCAGTCCCTCGCAGGCTGATCTTGTTGCTTTGCAAAGCGATGGCGTAAACTGGGGTGCCAGCACAGAGGATGGATTCTATTTCATCAATCCCATTGTGCGAAAAGATGGCTCCTGCAATTTAATGTATGCCGACTACAAAAGTGAACAGGTTGTTTATTTATGCTCCCAGGCAAATTGCACCCACGATTCTGCCAGCTGCACCAGCTATCTTATGCCTACTCTTGGCGGAGTTTTGCCGGAACGAGTCGGTGATAAAATTATTCTGTTCTATAAAAACTCCTTCTGGTCTGAAGAAGGCGAGGAACCTGCCCGCGTGGAAACCATCAACTTTGACGGCAGCGAACGACAGACGATTCACACTTTTCGCCCAGAAGAAACGCCCTATACCACCATGGTGACTGACGGGCAAAATATTTATTTTGTGTTGGAAACCGTGCAAAAGGACAGTTCTGTGCGGAAAAACCTGGCTAAGCTGGATACGCTTACGGGTGATTTGGAGCTTTTGCAGGAAATGTCTGTAGAAAATTCCGAGTATATCTGGGGTTGCTGCGGCGAGGATCTCATTGTTTATCAAAGCGAAATGCAAGATGATAGCTGCATTTATCAGCTTTCGCGGTGGAACTTTCGTTCCGATTATCGAGATGTGATTTGTACTTGGAAGAGCGGAGATAGTTTTCCTATCTTATATGAAAACAGTCTTGCTCTAAAAGGTGACGATGGCTATTTTCATTTACTGGATTTAAACGAGAACACCGATTTTACTTTTACTCAGTACACAACGCCGGAGCCTTGTTATTCCAACATTGTCTTTGCAGATTCTGAGGGTATCGTGATTCGGGAACTCACGCCCACTTCCGCTAATACCTCTTCTGCCCGATTTTTCTCTTTGACCAAAGACGGAAAAACAACAGATTTCTCGCTGGTAATGGATGACGATGGCGATAAGCATATTTTCAGGCCCGTATACACCTTAAACGATCATGAATATCTGGTGTATGCCGGAGATGAACTGAAAACCAACTTTATGACAGACCCAGACGGAACTTCTCAGTTTGTGCAAATTCCGTGCCCTTTGTTCAGCATCATGTCAAAAAATGATTTTTATAGCAGCATTGATACGCAGCGCCTTATGCAATATCATAGCAACAAATAATCGATCTGATCGCGATTATCTTTCCGGGTCACCTGGGCAGGAGATTTCCTTTCCAATGTAGATATATCTGTTAAACGGATTTGTCTAGAAGCCAACGAATAAAAATCTCATTGGGCAGCCCTTTTATTTTAAAAAGTCAAGGTGCTTTTTATAATTGGGCTGCCTTTTTATAATTGGGTTGCCTTTTTACTACAAGTACATATTACTGAACAATTTACCTGTTCACCGGAAGCACACCTAATTTAATTAAAAAGTCAGGAAAGTAATCATGTCTGATTTTTCGCTCGCACTGAATTCTTTGTGTAAAACCTACACCACCCCCGCCTTGTCTTGGCGGCGTAAATCCGGCACAACCGCAGTAAAAAAAGCACTTTCCGGTGTGTCGCTCACGCTTGGCCCCGGGCTGTATGGCCTTTTGGGGCCAAACGGTGCAGGCAAATCCACACTGATCCATATCATTACCGGCAGCCTCGCCCCCACCTCGGGCGAGGTGCTTTGGTGCGGCGGCCCTGCGCGCGGCATTGCATTTCGCCGGGTCCTGGGCTATATGCCCCAGCAGCAGGGCCTGTATGACAGCTACACCGGGCGGCGATTTTTAGCTTACATGGCCGCGCTTAAAGAGATCCCGCGCGCGCAGGTTCCTGCCGAGGTTGCCCGCACGGCGGCCGCCGTAAATTTAAGCGAAGAACTGGATAAACGCCTCTCCGCTTATTCCGGCGGCATGAAACAGCGGCTTTTGCTGGCCAGTGCTCTGCTGGGTGACCCCAAGCTTTTGATTCTGGACGAGCCCACCGCGGGCCTTGACCCTAAGGAGCGTGTGCGCCTGCGAAAGCTGCTGGCCGGCATGGCACAAGAGCGTATCATTCTGGTGGCCACCCATGTGGTTTCGGATGTGGAAACCGTTGCCAATGGCATCGTGCTGCTGCAAAGCGGCAAAATCGTGGATTTTGCTCCGGTGCAAACGCTCGTTGCAAAATACGCTCCCGGCCAAGGGCTGGAACAGGTTTATCTGCATATTTTTGGCGAGGAGGATGGCAAATGAGCCTGTTTTTTGCCGAGATGCGCAAGGTGTGGGGCGGGCGGATCTTTCCGGTGCTGCTGGCGGTTTTAGCCGCAGCCAACCTGCTTTTGCTCTGGATGGGCACGCGCCCCACAGCCACGCAGCCGCCTGCCGGGGCATACCGTGCCGTAAGCAGCGAGCTTTCCGGTTTAAGCATGGAGGAAAAAGGCGAATGGCTGGGCACACAGCTTACGGATATCGAAAGTCTTTTAAAGCTGAGCCAATACTATCAGGAAATGGCCTGGGGCGGCTATGGCTTAGAGGATTACCGCGAGCAAAACGCCGCCCTGTTTGACGAATACGACCAACGCTATAAAGATAAAAATTACACCCTTTATACCGGCAGCCTGAACGGTGACTACCGGCTGTTCAACCAGCTGGAAAGCGAATACAGCACCGTGGCCGCCTATGGCGAATTTTTAACCGGTGTGCAGGCCAAAGCCAACCAACTGGCCGGAATTTCGATTTTTCAAAACGCCCAAAGCGGCTATGACCTGAAAAATATTGAGATCACCGCCAAGGTGTATGCCGGGCTGCAGGATGCTGTGATCGATTACCACCCGCAAAAGGGCCTGTACACGGCGATCAGCTACCGATTTACCGATTTGATCCTGCTGGCTGCCATGCTGCTGCTTGCGCTGCTTTTGGTGCGGCAAGAGCGTGACAGCGGCCTGCTTTCTTTGATTCGCAGCTTGCCGGCCGGGCGCTTGCAAACGGCACTTGCAAAGCTGTTGGCCTTTGCTGCCAGCTTACTGGCAGTTTTAATGGTGTTGTATGGGGTCAATCTGATTTATTGCAAGGCCGCCTTCGGCCTTGGCCCGCTGAACCGCACCATTCAAAGCCTTCCGTTTTTAATGCGCTGTACTATGCAGATCACCGTAAGGCAGTATCTGCTGCGCTTTTTACTGGCAAAATGGCTGGGCGCGTTTGTGCTGGGGCTGTGGGTCATGCTGGCGGCGCTCGCCGCCCGGCGCGCCTCGGCTGGCTGGCTGGCGGCCTTGGCACTGCCTTTGGCAATGTACGGCATTCGTGCGGCCATCCCCGCCACAAGCCACTGGAATGTGATCAAATACGCCAATCTGGTCAGCCTGCTGCAAACCAACGAGCTTTTGGGCAACTACCGAAACTTATATTGGTTCGGCAGCCCCATCGCGCTGCCCTTGGTTGAATGGACGGCGGCGCTTATTCTGGGGGCCGCGTTTGCCGCCGGTTTTCTGGTTTTGTTTTGCCGCGGGCAGCTGCCTGCCGCGCCAAAGCGCGGCTTTTCCTGGGGCTTTTCCCGGAAAACCCGCCCCGTTACCGTGCCGCGTGAAGAAGCCCGCAAGCTTTTTACAACCAACGGCGCTGCCTTGTTTTTGGCAGCCTTCTTGATATTCGGCATCTATCAGGGCGTAAACGCCGAAAGCTATATCGATGCCGATGAAATTTATTACGCCTATTATATGAAGCCTATTTCTGCCCCGTGGAGTGAGGAAAGCCGCACTTGGCTTTTGCATCAGGGGGAAGAATTCGCCCCTCTGCTGGAGGTGCAGCGCCGGATCCAAAAGGGCGAAATCAGCAGCGATGCCGCGCTTGCTTACTCTTCTTTGCAGCAAAAATACGATATATACACCAATATTCTTTCCTACATTTGCAACGATCTGCCTGCGCATCCCGGCGCATGGCCGGTGTATGAAAGCGGTTATGAAAAGCTGTTTGGTTTTTCCGGCAGCAGCGATGTGCAGGATACGCTTTTTGCCGGGCTGTTGTGTGCCCTGTGCTTCAGCGGGCTTTTTGCCATGGAGCGCAAGGGCGGCATGGACGAAATTCTGTGCGCCACGCCCCTTGGCCGCCGCCGCACCGTGCAGGCAAAGCTGCGCTGCAGTGCTTTTGCGGCCTTGCTGATCGCCGCAGGCACAGCTTTGCCCCATATCTGGCAGGTCATGCGTGACTATGGCCTGCCCGCCATGGGTGCCCCGGCCTGCAGCATATGGCAGTTTGGGCTGATCCCCCGCGCCGTTACGCTTTCGGATGTTTTTCTGTTCTGGTTTTTGTGCCGTTTTGCTGCCTGCCTGTGCATGGGGTGGGCTGTGCTTTGGCTTGGCCATCGGTTGGGGGAAATGCTGCCTGCGCTGTTTATTGGCGCATCAGCCCTCTGCTTGCCTGCACTGCTATGCCTTTCCGGCATGAAAAACGGCATCGAGTGGCTGGGCTTCTATCCGCTGTTTCACGCGGCTTCTTTGCTGCAGATCCAGGGCTATAACGCCTTGGGAAACGAATACAGTTATTCCGGCTTTGCCTTTTTCTGGCTTGCCGCCGCTTTGTGTTTTAGCTGGGTCCTCTATTGGGATCTGGTTTATGCCTACGAATGCAAAGGCCAATGAGCTGCTTTTTGCAAAACAAGAGTCCGTTTTGGTTCATCGCCAAAGCGGGCTCTTGCTGCATTCTGATATACTGTTTTTGCTGCTGCGTTCAGCTTTTCAAATAAAGCCTGCGGCCCTTGCCTTGAGCCCTTCGTAATATTCGCCGCTCACCGGGGCGGGCACGCCCAGTTCGGCCGCCTTGCGTACGATATACCCGCTGAACACTTCCATTTCCCCCATCTTGCCTGCATCAAAATCGCGGCTGAGCGAGCTGTTGGAATTGGGAGTGGTGTTTTCCATCATGGTGACCATGTGCTTATCCACCAGATCCTCGGGCAGCGGCACGCCCATTTTGGCGGCCACCGCCGCAGCCTCGGCCATCAATGCGCGGCAGTCTGCCCGCTTGGCTGCATCGGCTGCCAGCTGGCCAATGGTATAGCCCCAGCGGGCCGTGGCCACATTGAATGCACAGTTCAGCACATATTTTTTCCAAATAGCAGCCTGCACATTGCGGCTCACCTTACAGTCTACCCCTGCCGCATTCAAAAGGTCGGCAATTTCCTGCGCGGCCTTTTTTCCTTCCTCGCTGTCGGTATGGCTGCCGATATTCAAATAGGTGTAGCTTCCCTTTTGGGTAATGGAATAATCGCTTCCGGCGCTGGAAACCGTATAGATCACGCTGTCCACCAAAACGCCCTTGCCCAAGCGCTGTGCCAGCTCCTGCCCGGCCGAAACGCCGTTCATCACAGCCATCACGGCGGTATGCTCACCCACCACCGGCGAAATTTGCTGGCAAACCTTTTGCAGCCCGCCGTTTTTTACACAAATGAGAATCAGATCCTGCACGCCGCACAGGGCGGGGTCCTCCTCTATGCAGGCTGGATGCACGGTAAATTCGCCGTACAAATCGCTGTGCAGCGTAAGGCCGTTTTGCCGCAGCGATTCCTTGCGCGGGCCGCGCGCGATCAGGCTTACGCTTTCGCCGTATTTTTTCACAAGGTTGGCAGCCAGCACACCGCCAACGCCGCCAACACCCACCACCATGATTTTTTTCATGCTCTTTTTCCTTTCTGCCGAACCGGCGCAATGATCGTGTTTGCTTTTATACTAACAGATTCTTGAACTTTTTGTAAAGCCTTGCATTTCCCCCTTGCATTTCCCTTAAAAATGTTTTATAGTATATTAGCACTCATAAGTATAGAGTGCCAAAATAAACAAAAATAATTTTTATATAAGAAAGGGAGTTTCCATTATGGCAGTAAAACAATTTAAGGCCGAAAGCAAAAAATTGCTGGACATGATGATCCACTCTATTTACACCAACAAAGAGATTTTTCTGCGTGAGCTCATCAGCAACGCCAGCGATGCACTGGATAAGCTGTATTTCCGCAGCCTTACCGATACCTCACTGCAGATCAACAAGGACGATCTGCACATTCTGATCACCCCCGATAAAAAGGGCCGCACCCTGATCATCAGCGATAACGGCATTGGCATGACCAAGGACGAGCTGGAGCAGAATCTGGGCACCATTGCCAAGAGCGGCAGCCTGGACTTTAAGCAGAACAACCAGAACGAGAACATTGATATCATCGGTCAGTTCGGCGTGGGCTTCTACTCCGCATTCATGGTTGCTAAGCGTGTGACTGTGATCAGCCGCGCGGTGGGCAGCGAGGAGGCCTTTAAGTGGGAAAGCTCGGGCGCTGACGGCTACACCATCACCCCCGCCGAAAAAGAAGAGCCCGGCACCGAGATCATTCTGGTGATCAAGGACAACACCGACGATGAAAATTATGACAACTACCTGGAGGAGTATTCTCTGGCCGCTCTTGTTAAGAAATACAGCGACTATGTGCGTTATCCCATTCAGATGTACCGCGAAAAGAGCCGCATGAAGGATAAGCCCGCCGATGCCCCCGAGGATTACAAGCCCGAGTACGAAACCTACACCGAGCTGGAAACCCTGAACAGCATGGTGCCCATCTGGAAAAAGACCAAGAGCGAAGTGACCGACGAGGAATACAACGAGTTCTACAAGAACAAGTTCTATGATTTCACCGATCCCGCCCGTGTGATCACCAGCCGCACCGAGGGCACCGCCACCTACAACGCACTGCTGTTTATTCCCAGCCACGCCCCCTACGATTATTACACCAAGGAATACGAAAAGGGCCTTTCGCTGTATGCCAGCGGTGTGCTGATCATGGAAAAATGCGGCGACCTGCTTTCGGATTACTTCAGCTTTGTAAAGGGCGTTGTGGATAGTCAGGATCTGAGCCTGAACATCAGCCGTGAAATGCTGCAGCAGGACAACCAGCTGAAGCTGATCAAGAACAGCCTGGAAAAGAAGATCAAAAACGAGCTGCACGCCATGCTGGTGAATGACCGCGAGAAATACGAGGAATTCTGGAAGAACTTTGGCCGTCAGCTGAAGTTTGGCTGCTACAGCGACTACGGTATGCACAAGGATGTGCTGCAGGATCTGCTTTTGTTCTACTCGGCCAAGGAAAAGAAGCTGGTCACGCTGGACGAGTATGTAGAAAAGATGCCCGAGGAGCAAAAGTGCATCTACTACGCCGCCGGTGACGATGCTGACCGTTTGGCCAAGCTGCCCACCGCCGAGCTGGTGCTGGATAAGGGCTACGATCTGCTGCTTTGCAGCGAGGATGTGGATGAATTCTGCCTGCAGATCATGAACAAGTACAAGGACAAGGAATTCAAGAACATCAACAGCGGCGATCTGGGCCTTGAATCCGAAGAGGAAAAGAAGGCAGCCGAGGAGGCCACCACCGAAAACAAGCCCCTGTTTGATGCCATGCAGGCCGCCTTGGGCGATAAGATCAAGGCGGTAAAGGTGAGCACCCGCTTGAAGGATCACCCCGTTTGCCTGAGCAGCGATGGCCCTGTTTCCATCGAAATGGAAAAGGTGCTGCGCAAGCAGCCCGGCAGCGAGGGTGTAAAGAGCGAAAAGGTGCTGGAGCTGAACGCCAAGCACCCCGTGTTTGCCGTGCTGAAGGCCGCACAGCAGGCCGGTGACACCGATAAGCTGAACAAATACGCTTCGATCCTGTACAACCAGGCTTTGCTGATCGAGGGTATGCCTGTGGACGATCCCGTTGCCTACGCCGAGGCCGTTTGCGAGCTGATGAAGTGATCTCCGCTCCTCTTCCATAGTTAAAAACCGGGCCGGGGCCCGCAGCAGTTTTGCTGCAGGCCCTGGCCCTTTGCTGTGCAGAAATAATTTAAACAGAAAGAACCCGGCCCGGAAAAGCCAAAATCAGCTTTTCCGGGCCGGGTTTATGCATTCTTATGCAGCCCAGCCCTTACGGCAGGCTGCGGGGCGCCTAATTAGGCAAAGAAAGCAGCGTTGATCTTCTCCAGCATGAAGTTGCCGATGTCGCGGCTTGCTTCGTAGGTCTGTGCGCCCAGGTGAGGAGTGACAACAAAGTTCTTGCACTCGAACAGGGGGCTGTTCACGCCGTCGCCCTCGCTCAGCTCCTGCTCCAGCACGTCGGTGCCGTAGCCAGCGATGCGGCCTTCGTTCAGAGCCTCGCACATATCCTTCTCGTTGACAATGCCGCCGCGAGCCATGTTCAGAACCACAGCGTTGGGCTTCATGGTCTTGATGCTGTCAGCGCTGATCAGGTTCTTGGTTTCAGCGTTCAGGGGCATGTGGATGGTCACATAGTCAGCAA
>Ga0129314_1002205_pt1 | contig 11340 bp, 12 predicted proteins | sample O1111metagenome_FD_94431 | JGI IMG/M metagenome (GOLD analysis project Ga0129314, IMG submission 94431) | Orangutan individual fecal microbial communities from fecal samples from Wisconsin, USA - O1111 metagenome | ecosystem: Host-associated > Mammals > Digestive system > Large intestine > Fecal...
GAACTACCTCCCCCTCGGCGGTACGCTCAACCGCGACCGCGAATCGCTCATTCACACGATCGATGAAGCGCTCGACGGCAAAGTCCGTCTGCGCCGCGCGGTGGAGCTGGGCCTATAAGGAAAGAAATAAGGCCTGCCTTTCGGCAGGTCTTATTTTCGTCTTGACGCAGGAAGATTCAACCTGCGGTTAAGAAATATTTCTACCGATTCTACCACCGATCACTGTCCTTTTGCCGCCTCTGGCGCTATACTGAGGTCACAGCAAAAGAAAAAACGCCCGCTGGGGCGCGAAAGGAGCACATGATGGAAAACCGTATTGCAGAACAGATCCGCTTTTACCGCAAACAGAAGGGGCTGACGCAGGAACAGCTCGCCGAAGCGACGGGTGTCTCCGTCGCGGCAGTGAGCAAATGGGAGCAGGGGCTTTCCCTCAATTAAAGATACTTCTACAACAACCAAACCCACGCTTACAAACACTTTGCTGAAAATCATATCTGAATGACAGGAGACCATACTCGCCCGCATGGGCTGGGTATGGTCTCTTTTTGCTATCTGCGTCTCTTTTTGCCTTTTCCGTGAGGTAACTGCGGTCTTGGCTTTCCTCGCTGGTTGATGGGGCTTTTCAGGTACTTGGACAGCTTGAGTACCTCAATCAGCGAGACGAACTGCTCTTTGGTGAGCTTGTCATAATCAATACCGAACGTAGCAAGGAACGACCGAATTTGCTTTTCCTCGGAGCTGCCTTCAAAGTTCATCGCATCCTGCAACTGACCCTGTACGGTTGCTACCAATGAGCTTTCGTCCGCAGTCATGGTGTCGGGACGATGCTCGTTCCGAATGTCGCGGAGAATGCCTTTCAGATCATCCGCAATCAGACTTCCGAAATATTCATCTTCTCGGATTTGCGCCACTTCCAGCGTCCGCAGATGCAGGTCGTTTTCATCGCCGCCGTTCTTCATCAATGCCATCTGACGAACGGCTTCCAGCACGGCGTTCATATCGTTGACCCGCATATCCGCGATCCGGTCAACGTAAATCTCGGCGTCCAACATGAACCGCTGGAAATCCTCGTGGCAGATCAGCTCCGACAGCAGCCGGTGGTTGAACTTGCCCGTTCTCAATACTTCGATTGCATCATCACCCAAATGCAGAGCGTCCAGCTCTGTGTTTGGGTGATTTTTTTGTTCTGTCAGCCCCAGCAGGTAATCGGTGGACACGCCGTAGAACTTTGCCAGCTCCACCATGTTGAACGGGCTGATGTCCTTGAAATCGTCGGCTTCGTATTTTCCCAGCGCGGATTTTGAAATACCTGTTTCCGCAGATAGCTGTTCCAGCGTCAAACCGCGCTCCACGCGCAGGTCTTTGAGCCGTTCCTGAATGGTGAGTTTTGGCTGCATAGCGGCGTCCTCCCTTCAAATTTCTGCCCTTTTCCGGTCTTGTCCATAAGCGTGGAAATCCGCGATTTTCGGCGCGTTTTCCGACCTCTTGGATATACGGGAGCGGGCTATATTTTTCGCTAAAATGGTCTTGCAATCGCACCTGAACCTTGAAAATTGCATGACCATCCGAACGGGATATGTCCCCCAGCGAAGTAACCGCCATGACCGCGAAAGTGCGAGCGTACCAACGGGGACGAAACGCCGGGAGCGATCCTCCGGGCAGGAACGACGTTCGGAAAGAGCGGCAAAATCGAATGTAAAAATCAAAGCAAGTGAAAACGGCGAAATAGTTTTCTGCTCCATGCGGTTATCTGCACGGAACAGAGTGCTATCCGACAGCGAACAAGGTTTGTTGTTCAGTTTGATATTTCACCGTTTCACGCAAAGACACATCAAACGGCAAAAGCAGAAGATGCCGCCTGTGACCAACGCATCATCGGCGGTGTTTCCAGCGAAAAGCCGTACATCAAAAACAAGCGCCCTATGGCGAACGAGTGTCACGATTTGACAAATTCATTTTACCATAGAGCGCACCAAAAAAACAGGAGGAAAGTTTGAATATGAGAAAATCTGAAACCTATCGCAATGAGATCAAGTCGTACATCGTCCGCACTGGCATGACCATGACCGAGGTGGTGGACTACCTCTCCGACGAGTACGGCTGGAGCCGCAGCGTTCCCAACCTCTCCGGCAAACTCAAGCGCGGCTCGCTTCGCTACGGCGAGGCGGTGGAGTTGGCGGACGCGCTGGGATATGACATTGTGTGGGAAAAGCGAAAATAAGACTTTTTCGCGTTGCGTATTTAGCAGCATAATCGTATAATAAGAGAAAAAGTTGCTGGAGGTAAATTGCATGAAAAAGAGACAAATTTCCGAGAAAATGTTAAACGCTTTCTTGTCCGGAGAGCTGTCTTCCTTGCTGGAGGCCGTCAAAAAAGATGATACTTTAGACTTGGAACTTCGTGGAGACTCCGTGAACATCTATTACCGTGGAGGGAGCATTTTCAAAATTGAGGAAATCAACAACTCGTTCTCGATATCTTTTGATACAAACTACTGTACAGAAGACTCCACAAGCCTTAGCAGAAATCCATCTCCCGCAGAAGCAGTCTCAAATCTTCCCTTTTATAAGCAGGCCATGGACTGGTGGTTTCACAAACATCCAAAATATGAACGAGAGTTCCAACAGGTAATCGCGCGGGAAAACAATAACCACGGCAAAATTTCCAACGGCACAGACTATTACATTGCCGACATTGAATTTGCTGACGGCAGCGCCAGATTTGACATGGTAGCACTGAAATGGCTGTCCAATGGCGCCGTACGAAAAGACACCAGCCGAATCTCTCTCGCACTGATTGAAGTCAAATATGGGGACGGTGCATTGAAAGGGACTGCCGGAATTGAGAAGCATCTGGATGATTTTCAGGCATTTCTCGGTGACTCAGAAAAAGTTAATGACTTCTGTCGGGACATGTCTCTGGTATTTTCCCAGAAGTGCCGGCTGGGACTGGTAGATGGTCTTAATGAAAGACAGTATGATGTTAAAATCAGTTCCTTGGACCCGGAAGTGATTTTTCTCTTCGCAAACCACGATCCAGAGAGCAAAATTCTTCCTGCTGTTCTAAAAGAAGTTGAGCCGGATAAGTATCCCTTCCCCATTCTGGTTGCAAATGCCTCCTATATGGGCTATGGTCTTTATGCCGAACAGATGAAGCAGATAAAAGGCAAATAATTTTTTGCACCACCACCCTGTTGTCGCGGCGGTTTGCTATACTGTCCACAAAAACAGGAGGACGATTTTATGGCAGAAGAAACACGACAGGAAAACGCTGTGCGCTCTGGCGATGATGTGACCTGCCCGAACTGCGGCAGCCATAACGTGCGCTGTATTCCCTATCCAAAGGTGGAGTTTGGTATCTGGTTTGTACTGTGGCTGATCGTTGCATTCGGCGGCTATATGATCTCGGTATTCATCACAATCGTCGGCATCATTTTTTGGAGCATTGCTTTGGTAATTCGCCTGAAACAGAATAAACTGGCAAGGCAATATGTCCGGATGCAGTGTATCACCTGCGGAACGGAATTTGATGTGGCAAGAAGTGAACTGATGAAAGGGGGCAGCGGTAAATGAGCAGAGATTATCGTGTGAACACCTTTGGTCTAACAGACGAAGAAAACACGCTTGTGGACAAAAGTCTCCCAGCCAGAGCGTATGAGCTTTACATAGCCGATACCCCGACGGACGTGATCGCCATCGGCTGTGATGCGATGATCGTGAATGCTGCCGCATTAGACCAAGATTCTGCGGATATGATTTTTGACCTGTATTCGCAAATTGATGGCTGCACCAATGAAACGGTGATCTGGCTTGGCGAGCCGAAGCCGCCGAAGGAGTTGCGGAAGTTCTTCAAATGCTACGATTCCTTTGACGCGATTGCGGACAAGCTCAAGTATCTGCTGCTCACTGCACACAGCAAGAGCAAAAAAGCGCATGAGTACAGCGAGAAGCTGGTCAACGGACTGAAAATTCTCGCGCTCATCCGCAAGCACCCCGGCATTTCTACGCAGAAGCTATCGGAGCTGACCGAGCTGCCGCTGCGCAGCGTGCAGCGTTATATCGCCGCTCTGCAAGCAACGGGGGAATGGATCGAATATGACCGGGCGCTCCGGGGCTGGAAGCTGTTTCACGGTATTTCGATGCTTTATGGCGAGGTCTGGAAGGAGGAATGGGAGTGAACCTCTGCATTCATCGGGGAACGCACCAGATCGGCGGCATTGCTGCTGAGATCTCCACGGCAAGTACGCGCATCCTGATTGACATGGGCGACGAGCTATCTCTTGATCCCAATTTCGTTTCCACACCGCTGAATATTCCGGGCGTGACGGATGGAAACGGGCGCTGTGACGCCGTGCTGTTTACCCACTATCACGGCGACCACACCGGGCAAATGCTGCGTATCCGACCGGAGATTCCCATTTATGCCGGGGCGCTGGCAAAGGATATTATGCGCCTGTCCGCAGAGCATGGCGGGCAAAAGAACGAGGCGCTTTGCAAGCGTATTGAAACTATTCAATCCTTTTCTCCCGGCAAGCCGTTTTTCATCGGTGATATTCAGATCACGCCGTTCTGCATTGACCATTCTGCGTGTGACAGCTATATGTTTCTGATCGAAGCGGACGGCAAGCGGCTGCTGTATACCGGAGATTTCCGGCTGCACGGTGTGCGCGGCAATGTCATGGAAAAGATTCTGGATAGGCGGGTCGGAACGGTCGATGTGGTTGTCACAGAGGGAACAACCGTTTCTCGCTCTGAACATGAGGTCGTGACAGAGTGGGATCTTCAAAAACGTGTGAAAGCGTATTTGAGGCAGTACAAGTATGTCTTTGTGCTGTGTGCAACGACGAACCTTGATCGGATTTTTGCGCTGGCGCGTGCAGTGCCGCGCGGAAAATACTGCATCTGCGACGAGTACCAGAAAATATTGGTCAAAGCGGTCTCTGACCGTTGGAGCAGTCTATCGACGTTCTATCAAATGCCGAAGCTGACCACCTATGGTGACAATATTCTTCCGCGGTTTCAAGAGCGGGGCGGGCTGATGTTTGTCCGCGCCAATCGGCAATTTGAACGCATTATCCGGCAGATCGACCCAGCACAGAGCATCCTGCTCTATTCCATGTGGGACGGCTACCGAACAAAACCGGGCAGCACCATCCCGGAATATCTGTCGCTGACCGGAACGTGGGCAGAGCTTCACACCAGTGGTCACGCTTCGCCGGATGATCTGCGCCATGTGATTGAAAAGTCAGACCCGGAAATCGTTGTCCCCATGCACACCGACGCGCCGCAGAAAATGCAGGCACTCTGCCAGAATCGAAAGGTGATTTTACTGCAAGACGGGGAGGAACTGCTGTTATGACGAATGATATTTTTTGCGTCGGTTTGACGCGGACAGAACTGCAAACGCTGGGTGTTCTCCTGCCGATTACATTCCAGATCATTCCGGTTTCACCGGAAGCACTGGATCATACTGCCGTCGAGCGTGTGATCGATCAGGCGCGCTGTATCATTCTGAATCCGAAGCGGCTTTCCGTAGATTTGCTGGATGATTTTCTGCGCGGGCAGGACTACCAGCGGTGGAACGATGCGCCTGTGCCGATCATTTTGTTTTCGGATACCATGACCAGGGAACAACGCCGCGAGGTCTTCATGCCGGAGTATCCGATCCTTGCGGTTGATCTGCACGAGCGCTTTGATCGAAATCGAAACCTGGCGGTAAAGCTGCTGCGGGAATCGGCATTTCCCTGCTGGCAGAACCGGGAAGCTATGCGCAGCAATATGCTGAACGATGCGTGGTATCTAATTGACATTGAAACGACAGGGCTGGAGAGATGGAAAGACCGCATCATTGCCATTCGCGTTGCCCGCATGGCAAATTACGAAATTAACTGGGAACGACCGACGATCTATATTCGACAAGCCGAACCGCTGCCAGAGGGTGTCGCCGAAATCACCGGCATCACAGACGAGATGTTGGCGAGCGGTGTTTCAATGGAAGAAGCATTGGAAGAACTGGACACGCTTCCTTGTGCGGATACGCCGTTTCTGTTTACCAACGAGGATTTTGCGACCGGTTTTCTGAATGCCGAGTACCTTCGCTGCGGGAAAATTTTTGACCGCCCGTATGTCGCAATCGACAAGCTGGCAAGCATCCCGTTCGGCTATATGATGCAGCGAAAGGCATGGAACATTCCTGCGCTCATTGGCTTTGAAACTTCGGGAAAGCAGCCGTTCGATGACCAGCTTCAAAAATTATATGCCTTGAGCCGATGCACCTTTGAGGCGCTGCAAACCCGTTACGATGTCCGCTGCCCAGGAGAATTTGAGAAATTGTACGCGGCGGAACTGGGTGAGTGACGAAAGAATCCCTTTGGAACAAAGGGCGCACTTCTATACTCCCCTGACGGGAGTATGTGCACTCTGCGAGGCAGACAGCCCGGACAGCAGACTGTCGGGCTGTTTTGCGTCACTTCGTTCCGTACAAGGGGCTGCACCCCTTGCGACGCTTGCGCGTCTATCCCTACGCACTTTGCAGCGGAAACCGTCTGCTGGTGCAGACCATTCCCGCCGCAAAGTCTGGAAATTCTATACCGTCACACAGACCGTCTACCGAAAGCGTAGGCGGTCTTTTTATATCTATCCATCCCATCATTTATCAGTCAGGAGGTCAAGATCATGCACGAAAAAGAAATTGAGAAGCTGCAAGCCAAGAAAGAAAAGGTGGAGCGGCAGCTTGCACAAGAGCAGCACAAAATCCAGCGCCTTGAAAACCGCGCCGCCTACTATGAAAGGGGAGACCGGCGCAAGCGGGCACACCGGCTTATCACCCGTGGCGCTGCCATTGAGAGCGTTGCACCACAGACGAAGGGTTTGAGCGAAACCGCGTTTTACGCTTTTGCCGAACAGGTCTTTGCTCTGCCGGATGCGCAAAGGCTGCTCGCGGGAGCTGTCAGCAGCCATGCAGGAGGTGACTGAGTATCGCGCTTTTTCATTTTCATGTGACGCAGATCAAGCGCAGCGCTGGACAATCCGCCGTGGCTGCTGCCGCGTACCGCGCCGGGGAAAAGCTGCACAGCGAATACTACGGTGAGGACAGCGACTACACCCGCAAGGGCGGTGTGATCTGTTCTGAAATCCTGCTGCCGTCCCACGCGCCGCCAGAATACGCAGACCGTGAAACGCTCTGGAACGCCGTGGAGAGAGCCGAGCGCGGGAAGAAAGCCCAGCTTGCCTACAGCTTTGACATTGCCTTGCAGAACGAGTTTTCCATGCAGGAGAACATTGACCTTGCAAGGCAATTTTTATTGGACAATTTTGTGAGCCGCGGCATGGTGGCGGACTTCGCCGTACATCAGCCAGACAAGGAAGATGGCAACATCTCGAATCCACATTTTCATGTCATGTGTCCGATTCGCCCCATTGAGCCGAACGGCAGTTGGGGAAACAAACAGCGGCGGGAATATGTGCTGGACGAGCATGGTGAGCGTGTCTTGGATGAGGCGGGCAACTATGTGTTCAACGCTGTTCCTACGACGGACTGGGGCAAACCGGAGACACTGGAAGCGTGGCGGCAGGCATGGGCTGAAATGTGCAATGCCAAGTTTGCCGAAAAAGGCTTGGACTGCCGTATCGACCACCGCAGCTATGCCCGTCAGGGCGCGGAGCAGATTCCCACCCAGCACGAAGGTCCTACCGTCAGGGCGATGGAGGCAAAGGGTATCCGCACCGACAAGGGCGATCTCAACCGCTGGATACGCTCCGCCAACGCCAAGCTGAACAATATCCGTCAGACGATCTCCAAGCTGCTGGCATGGCTGAAAGAGGTAAAGGCAGAACTCTCCAAGCCGCAGGAGCCGCGTATTGTCGATCTGCTGGGACGGTATTTTGCGGGACGCAACGCCGGGGCGTGGAGTCAGAAAGCCAAGCTGGGCAATCTGAAAAGTTACAGCGCAGCCGTCAACTATCTGCACACCAACCACATCAGCACCCTGTCCGATCTGGAATCCCGGCTGGATGGGTACGACAAAACCGCCAGCCGCCTGAAATCCTCCCTTGCGGAGAAAGAACAGCGCATCAAGAAGCTGGACCGGCTGGTGCAGCTTGCGGACTTCTACCGGGAGGGCAAGCCCGTCTATGACAAGCTGAATGAAATCAAGTGGAAGAAGAAACGGGAGGAATACGCCGCCCGGCACGAGCGGACGCTTGACCTTTTTTACATGGCACGCAGGGAGTTAAAGCCCTTCCTTGTGGACGGGAAGAAGGTGCCGCTCAAGATCTGGCAGGAGGAAAAAGCGGCGCTGGAACAGGCATATACCGCCGAAAGGCAGCAGCTTTCCGCCATCCAGCAGGACCTTAAAAGTATCCGCCAGATCCACTACGCCATTGAGAGCATCCGCCATGAGCAGGAGCGTACTGAACAGGTGAAAAACCACAAACGCGAAATTGAGATTTGAGAAAGGAAATGCCTATGAAAAATACCGCTATTGACTATGCCAAGATCAACGACGCTGTTATGCGCAATGTGCCGCTTGACACCCTCATTGCCCTTTGCCGGGACATTGACCTTGAAAGCTGCTTTGATCCGGTTTTCGAGCCGCCCAAGAGCTTTCTGGATGTGTGCAAACGCTATTGGGAGAACTACTATGCTGAGATCATGAAATCGAAGCCAGCCGTTCCCATGTTCTACGCGCAGGGTGAGGACGGAACGCTGTACTTCTACCACGGCAAGAGCCGTATCCGGGTATCGGAGCATTTCAAGACGCAGGGCAGGACCTACGGAGAGATCGCCGCAGAGACCATCCGCTATGTGGCGCAGGCGGGGAAATCCGGGAAGATCATCGCCCCGGCAAGCTGAAAACGGATATTTGCATTGAATCCAGCCCGCGCTTATGATACACTATGCTCAGCAAAGTATTGTAAGCGTGGGTTGTTTCGACTGATAGGAGGAAGTCTTATGAAACAACCATACAATACCGCACTTTATATGCGTCTGAGCCGTGACGATGAAAGCTATGGCGACAGCGTGTCCATTGAGACCCAGCGCACGATCCTGCGTCGATTTGCAGAGGAAAACAACCTTCATGTAGTAGGCGAATACATCGACGACGGATGGTCTGGTACGAATTTTGACCGTCCCAATTTCCAGCGCATGATGCAGGATGTCGAGGCAGGAAAGGTGAACTGCATCGCCAGCAAGGACCTATCTCGCTTTGGCAGAGAGCATATCATGATGGACTATTATCTGGAGTTCGTGTTTCCGGAAAAAGGCATTCGCTACATCGCCGTTTCGGACAACGAGGACACGGAAAAAGGTCTCAGCGATTTCGTTCCTTTCAAAAACCTGTTCAACGAGTGGTTTGCCAAGGACACCAGCCGCAAGGTCAAGAACTCGCTCCACGCCAAGTTTTTAGCCGGAGAGCGCACCTTTGCCTATGCACCGCTGGGATACAAGCGAGACCCGGATGTGAAGAACCGGCTGGTGATCGACGAGGAAACGAGATGGATCGTGGAGAAAATCTTTGACCTTGCTTTTCACGGGGCTGGGGCTGCTAAAATCACAGGGATTCTTCTGGATGAGCAGGTCCCGACTCCGGGCTGGCTGAACTACACCCGCTATGGCACATTCGCCAACATCTATGCAGACGCGCCGGAAAAGAAGCGTTACGCATGGACGGTTGCACAGGTCAAGAGCATCGTCAAGAATGAGACCTACATTGGCAACAGCGTCCATGGCATTCAGACCAACATTTCCTACAAGAACAAGAAGAAAATCAGGAAGCCGCCGGAGGAATGGCTGCGGATTGAAAATACCCACGAAGCCATTATCTCCAAGGAAGTCTTTGAGCAGGTTCAGGAGCAGATTGCAAGCCGTCGCAGGAAAATGAAAACGGCAACCACGCAAATCTTTTCCGGTCTTGTGAAATGCGCTGACTGCGGCTGGTCGATGAGCTACGGCACGAATAACAGCAACAGCAAGCCGTTTCACTACTTTGTCTGCACCAACTACCGCCAGCACGGACCGAGGCATTGCGACTGCACCTCTCATTACATCCGCTATGATACGCTCTACGTCTATGTTCTGAGCCGCCTGCAATACTGGTCTGCACAGTCCGATATGGGCGAAGAACACCTGAAAAGGCAGTTACTCCATGCCAACGACCGCGAACAGCAGCGCATGGTAAAAATGCGGGATGCAGAGCTGAAACGGGCGCAGAAACGGCAGAAAGAGCTGGATAGGCTGTTTTCCAAGCTCTACGAGGACTGGGCGGCAGAACGCATCACAGAGTACAACTTCAAGGTTCTGTCTGAAAAGTACCAGACAGAACAGACGGAGTTGCTGGAAAAGATTGAGCATCTGCAAGCCGAACTTGCCACGGAGCAGCAGACTGTCGTGAACATCGACCAGTGGATCGGTCTCATTCAGCAGTACGCCCATCCGGAGGAATTGACCGCCGAAATGCTCAACGCCCTGATTGAGAAGATCGTGGTACATGAGAAGACCGTTGGCGAGGATGGCGAGAAGGAACAGACTGTCGATATTTACTACCGCTTTGTGGGCAAAATCGACTGAGAACCCAAAATGTATCTTTTTCTCAGGGAAAGGGGACAGAGCCTGCCGGAAATTCCGATGCTGATGGAACTTGCCGACTTCTTCGACCTCTCGGTCGATGCGCTGCTCGGCTACCGGCTGCGCGCAAATGACCGCAAGAGCATCGTCGAACGCATGAAGCGTCTGCGCCGCGAGGACAATTATGATGAGGGCATTGCCGAGGCGGAAAAGGCGCTGCAAAAATTCCCGAACACCTTCAGTGTCGTCTACGAATGTGCCAAGCTTTTCGAAATGGCCGGTCTCAAGCGTCAGGACAAGAAAATGCAGAGTCGTTCGCTCGACCTGCTATCGCACGCGATTCGCCTGCTTTCACAAAACAGCGACCCGGAGATCAGCGAGATGTCGCTCCGGCTCGACATGGCGAACGTGCTGCTCGACATGGAGGACTGGGAACGCGCGCTCGCGCTCTTCAAAGAGAACAACGCCTGCGGCCTGCTCGACGATCAGATCGGCTGCCTGCTCGCGGGCGTGAAGGAGCGGCGCGAGGAGGGCGTGCCGTATCTTTCCATGGCATTGCTGCGCGCGGTCACGTCGCTCGTGCGCGTGTGCGACGGCTTTGCCAACGTGTATGAGGCAAGAGGAGACCTCCGATCGGCCATCGACATTGTGCAGTGGAAGCATTCGATGCTTACAGGTCTCAGAAAAGGAGATTCCGTCAGCGAGCTTGATAAGATCAGCGCGGCCTCGCACGCTGCGCTCGCGCGGCTTGAGTACAACAGCGGTGATTTGGAC
>Ga0129314_1002207_pt1 | contig 11328 bp, 14 predicted proteins | sample O1111metagenome_FD_94431 | JGI IMG/M metagenome (GOLD analysis project Ga0129314, IMG submission 94431) | Orangutan individual fecal microbial communities from fecal samples from Wisconsin, USA - O1111 metagenome | ecosystem: Host-associated > Mammals > Digestive system > Large intestine > Fecal...
CATTTGCGGCTCTGCCAATTTCCCCTATGGGTGCTCTTCACATAACGGAACGCTACAAGCACACAAAAAGATTATGAAGAAAATAGGCATTGACCGCTCCGTAAATATTCACGGACTTAGGCATACCTACACAACGCACTACTACCTGAAGCACAAAAACGACGCTGATTTTGATATTGCCACCTTTAGCCGCAGCATAGGACACTCCAGCATACGAACGACAATGGAAATCTACGCTCATCTTGGCATAGAAGAAAATCGGCATGTTCAAAGGACAGTCGAAGATTTAAAAGACTTCTAAAATATGGAGATAGCACAGTTTTATTTCGTGCTATCTCCATATTTTGTAGATTATTGACAAATCTTAGGCGATAAGGTATATTTTTAAACATAAAATACTTCGGGGAGGACAATCGTAATGGAGTTCTTTTTCCCTTACCTTGACAGGTCTGATATTGAAAAGACCATTTTCCAATATCTCACCAGCGAGGTCTATCACGAACTTTTCAATATGACCGCTGTTGCCGACGGACAAATCGTCATGGAGTTAGGTTCTTTTTTGACTATCCGGCAGATAGCCGAGTGCCTACAGACAAGTCGAAGCACCGTCGATAAATGGATTCATTCTGGCAGGCTGAAATATGTACGCATTAACGGCAGGGATATTCGCATTCGGCAGAGCGATTTTATTGACTTTTGGGAAGCGGAAGCCAAACGCCAAAGTCAAGACCGATACGTGAGATTGATATAATTATAATAGTCTTACTACCTACTTACAGAAGGGAGCGGCAAATATGAACAAAAAAGAATTTAAAGGGTTTTTGAGAGATTACCTAGGGAAAGCAAAAGGTTTGAAAGTTAATTATGATGAGAATATCTTTGCACCTGAAGACCCCTGTTATGTTACTATCAATGGTTGTCCTTATGGTGCAACGAACTATGCCGACCTCGCAAAAGAAGTTTTTGACGATGAACGCTTGGCTCTCGATGTAATAAAATGTCTATATATATCGGGAAAAGACTCGCAGACAACGATTACTTTATTTATGATTTGATTAAGAAAGACCCATTCTATATTTGTGATGCCTCTGACCGCCTGAAAGATGATTTCGACATGGTTATGGAAGCAATTAAGCTGACAGTTAATGGCGAATTCGGCTATCTGAATTCAATTTCTGACCGTCTGAAAGACGATAAGGACATTATTACCGAAGCAATAAAAAGAGATAAAACAACATATGAGTATGCTTCCGACCGCTTGAAAGAAGACCCTGATATACTTTTCTTGATGAATTATCTATAGCCAGCAAATGAAGCAACCAGTTCAAGCCAAAAAGAGCGATAGCACCAAATCAGGTGCTATCGCTCTTTTCTCGCTCATGCCGTGAGTGTTCCCGTAGTATATGTGGTGGATGTACCAACGACGGCTTTAATAATGTTCTTGTCTCGCTTTAACTTTTCTGAAGCATACCGCAGAACATCACCGCCCTGCTTTGCCGATGTGAGCATTGCGTCCTTATTCTGAATAATTGCTTCGGCCAATTCAAGATAGGTACGGGCCGAAAAACGCTTGAGGCCCTTTTCCGTCAAGATAAAAATGGCATAGGAGCCATGTTCCGTTGACAAGTATGTAATTCTGTCGCCGAGGTTCAGGCACCCATAGACGAAGGTGTAAAACCTACACTTATTCCAGCCTTTAGATCGACGGGAGAAATTAAGGTTCAAATTACACTTATTATTCATATTAAAAAACTCCTTTATAAAATATTTTTTAGTGCTTTGTCGCACCTTACATACTTATTATAACCGATAAAATTTTCAAAAAAGGCCAATTCCACGAAAAAAGTAAAATATTTTTCCGGAAAGTAGAAAAATGTCATTGATAGGAATGGGGACAGCACTTTGACTGTCCCCATTCCTTATATTTAAAGTTATTCTACTCTGCCGGAGCCATCCAGCCCCCGCACAAGAAGCAAAATCGAAAATGGCGGCGTTGCTGTACGCTGTGCTGGAGGGTATAAGCCCTCTTTTCGTTATAGGAAAAAGAAAAGAAAGATAAATTAGAATATGAGAAATCAGGGCGAACCTCGCTACGACCACCGCCTGAACAGGCGGGGCATAGCGGCGAAAAAACCCTTGCGGGACGCAAAACCAGTTTTGCTTTTTGTCGCCGTCTTCGCTCGGTTCGCCCGCAGTCTTCGACTGCGACGAAATAGCGGCGTCTGCGACGCCGGACGGAGAGGTGATAGCAATGCCGAGAAGCAGCGTTGGAATACGGCACATCAACGAACGAGACATGGAAGCGTTTCGGGTACTATGGAACTGCCAACATATAGAGCGGGCCAAGCTGCCCTTAACCGATAATCGCCTAAAGGTTTATGAAAAGCAAGGTCTAATCGACCGCTGCCGAGATACGAACGATAAGCAAATCATTCGATGTACCGCAAAAGGACGAAAGTACATTTCAAAACTGCCGGAGTTTGCGGGCCGAAAGCCTTATATCAGCCATACGGCGACCGCCCACAACTGCCGACTCGCCGAAGCGTATCTATCTTTGACGCCAGAGCAGCAGCGGAACTGGAGAACGGAACGGGAGCTATCCGACCTCTACCATGACCGCCTTGCTGACCTGTGGCAGCACGACTATGACCGCTGGTGCGATTTGCGGGAACGGGAGTGGTCGTCGTGCGACGGGGGCGTAGTGGAAGGAGAACAGGTCATAATGCTTGTCGAGGTCATTACCGAGAATTACACGACGCTGGAATTAAAAGAGGCATACGGCGAAGCGATGAACACGCCGATTACTTATTACAAATCTTAAAAATATAAGGAGTGGTTTCTATGTTGAGCGAACACGACAGAGTCTTACAGGAATACGAGATAGAGAAGAACAAGGACTTTTTCATTATGCTGCGTGATGTGTGCTGCGGTTTTATCGCCCGAAAGCAACTCATGCGGTTTTACCAGAATACAGGGTGCGACAATATCAGGGAATGGAAGCGGCTGAATATCATCGAGCCGTACAGCATAGGCGGGGGAATTGCCTTTCGCCTGAAGTGTATCGGGAAACTGAATATACGCTGGCGGCCCGTTCCGACCGCCTCGCTGATTTTACGCTCATATATGCGGTTGGAATACTACTTCTCCCGTGGCCTACGAACGCCGGAGGAAATATTGAGCAAGGCCAGCAAAGGCAACGACCGAGCGATTCGCATGAACACCGTCCAGCCGCTTCTGGAGCAATACCAAGACGGCCTTGCGGAGCGGAACATAAACATTCCGTTTCTGGACTCGCCCGATGTAGCAAAAGAAATCGAGAACATGGCCTACCGTGATATTTTCCTTTCCAATGTGAAGTTTGCGGACGGTGCCATTATTCCGCACATTTGCTATTACGATTTGCGGGGCGGTCGGGCATCCGGCGTTGCTGGGGAGCTGCTGGAGACATACCGAGCCTATCAATCTATCTTTCATTCCGATAGGGCAGAGGTCAGGCCCGTCATTCACATCATTACATTTTCAACGCCCGAATCAAAAAAGGCTGTGTTTCGCCGATTGTCCCAAGAGCGAGAGTTTTTATTATTTGAAAAAGCAGACTTCGACCGCACATTTCCAATTCACCAAGTCGGACAAGCATTTCCATACTTGAAAGCCGGAAACTTGGTGTAGAACCGTTTTGAGTGATAGCAAGTCCGCTTTCTTTGTAAAGTGAAATATAAATACTTACAAAGGAGGACGGCTTTATGTCAAAAAACGAATGGCAAGAAATGATGGACCGCTACGACTGCTATTCCGTCGATGAAATGATAGAATGTCCAGCGTTTATACAAGCGTTTGTGGAATGGGCGAACAAAATGGACGCAGCAGCAGAGCAGAACGACAATGACTTTGATTTAGATTTTTAAAGGGGGCATTTGAATGATAATCAGCAAGTGTGAGTTTTACCCGCCCTATCGCGAGGGAGCGGTGGTCGATGTAAGCGTTGTAATCAATGGTGTCGCTGTATTGACGGACATTTCTATTGTCAGGACAGAGAGGAAGATAAACGGAGGGCAGTTATGTGTCGCTTGGCCCGAAGTGGTCGTGTTCCTCGATGATTTCGCAGAGAGAGTATTTGAAAATGAGATATTAGAACGCTATGAACATTGGATTGACGAGCAAAAGGAGATATTAAAAAGAGACAGCGAATATGAATTGCTGTAAAAAACTGCGGTGAATGTACTTCACCGCAGCTTCTATGTTATAGAATTTATAATGTGCCGTTTTCTTCTGATTATAATTCGGTGTGCTTGGTATTTCTCTGCTATCATAAGAGATTTTTGGAAGGGCTTCAAAATAGGCCTGAAAATCTGGTATAACACCACATATGCGATAGCATCAATCATATGTGTTGCCCAGCTCCTTGGCTAACAGCTTGCGGGCGGCAGTAACGGACGCTATCGCCCGCTCTTTTTATCTCTCATCTTCTCTTATATTATAGCGTGTAATTCTTTTAAACAAAAGTTTTCGTGGTTTGAGAAAAACATTTTTAAAATAAAAAAATGTTCTTGACATTATACATATATTTGGCTATAACGTTTTACAGGATAAACCAATATAAAAAACAAAACCAAGCAGACACAAAAACAATAAGTCTGCCAGAATTTTTTCTGACAGACTTACCTGTATCAAATTACGATAGAATAACTTGCGATAAAATCACGTACACTATCATCAATAATGTCAGAATTGCATGCGGTGTACTTGATTTTGAGGTCATATCCTCCAACCGAGATACTTGCAACATGAGTAATCTCATCGGTTTGAACGTCGCTTACAAGCGTTCCACCATACTTGGCAACCAGCTCGGCAGACATCGGGTTCAAATCACCCAGAGTAATCTTCTCAACGCAAATACCATACACGGCCTTGGCCACATCCTTGTTGGTTACATAAGCAATAAAGTTGAGCCAAAGGTTTGTGCCAGATGTGTTTTTGTTAAGCTTTTTCGTATATACGTTATATTTCCCAGAGCTATCCACGGAAATACTGGTACTTTTTCCGGCCAACTTAACATAAGAATCGGAATTCCAACTAGTATCAAGCTCGCCAAAGATATCTTCCATGTCGCCGATATATTCTCTTATTGCCTCTTTACCAGAGGAAGAACGCTTAATACGCTCGCTGTTAACAATCATGCCCTTGCTGTACTCGATATCGGCGACATTAGTGCCGGAATCAGGGTCGTAAAGGGTCCTGTTGTTGTCCGCATCAAAATCAGTGGTGCCAACCTTCTCGGGAAGCAAGGTGGTATTGCTACTGGGCTTGCTAGGCTTCTCGGGTTCGGTAGGTTTGGTAGGCTTATCGATATTATCGGCCGGAAGAGTTTCCATGACAGACGGAGCAACATACAAGGTGTTATACGCCATTAAAACCATGTCGCCACGCTTGAACGGCGTGGTATTATTTTGCCATTCGCCCTGCCTGATAATACCCAGCTTCGCCGCAAGCCCTGTCGGGTCTGTATAATAGAAGTCTTTCCCTTCCACATACCCAAGGCTCCGCAGGCAGAAGGTCATAAACTGGTTGGCGGTCAGCGTATCGTTCGGGGAGAAGGTCGTGCTGCTCGTGCCGCTCGTGTATTTGTTGGCGTAGGCATAGCCGACATAGCCACGGCACCAATCGGGCAGGTCGGTAAAGGGCAGGTCGTAGGCCGCGGCGTTCTGCTGTGCTTCGTCCCCCTTGCCCAGCACCCGCACAAACATTGTGATGCCTTGAGCACGGGTCGCCGTGTCGTTCAGGCCGAAAATGGGGTTGCCGTTCGCGTCGTTTCCATAGCCGTTGAACAGCCCCGCCATGTAAAGCTCATTGGCCCGCTGCGTCGCCGTCGCCTCGTCATAGGCAAGGGCAGGGACGGCGAGAGCAAGGGAAAGGGTAAACGCAAGAAGCAGAGAAATCGTCTTTTTCATGTGGCTACCTCCGTATTTCCGTTTTTTCACTGTATCACTATAGCACGGAGGAGCCGAAAAGTAAATATTGAATCGTTCAAAATCTAATTCCAAAGATAATTTTCTTATATTCCATTCAGTATATACTTATTTTACCGTATAATATTTTATCTCTCGGCCCGTTAGAATAATAGCGGAGGGCTTGAGTGATGAAAAATGACAATATTTCCAAGTACAAAGACGAGTTTATGGCGATTGGCCTCAAAATCGGTTATCTTCGCCGCACCCGTGGACTGACCCAAGAGCAGCTTGCGGAACGGGCGGGTATTTCGGCGGGCTTCCTCTCGCAAATCGAGGCCCCGAATATTTCGGTGGGAATGTCCCTTGCCACGCTGTTTTCCATTGCGGAGGTCTTAAATGTCCCGCCCTATAAACTTCTTGATAATGAGCAGCCGTAAAGGTGAGAGGCCGTTTTTATGGCCTCCCACCTTTTTTTGTTATACTCTGACTGGTAATACCCCTATAACATAGAAAAGGGGGCGAGTATATGGCACAATACGGAAATAACAAGCGGCGGCTGAAAGGACTATCCGCCGAGGAACAGGAAAATCTAAAATGGCTTTCTTACGCTTGCCGAGCGTTATACAATACTTCGCTAGGCTTTGTCCGAGCAGAGATAGACCAGAATGGGTTGCCTGCATATTCTGCGACACATAGGGCTGTTATTCGGACAACAGAGGAATACCAGCGGATAGGTGAGGCTTACGAGTCCGTGTCCGACCTTGCGAGAGTGAATTGCGTCGTATCAATACGGGCGAAGCGTCCGCTTCCGGCTGAAAAAAACGCTATGATGGCGGTCGTTCTGAACTGGCCCGAGACGGACGGCGGGCGGGTCTGTGTTCCGGCGACAGAGGGAACGCCGGAAATGTGGCTTCCGCTGCCGGAACTTGCGGTGGGCCGCTGTATAACCGCAGTCCAAATATGTCCCTTTCAGAACGGGGATGTATGGGAAATCAATGCGAGATACCGTCTGCCAGAGCCGCCGCACCGCATAGGCGGGGAAGTGCTGGGAATCGACTTCGGCGTAGAGAACTTTGCGACGCTGGCTTGTAGCAACGGAAAGACGCTGATAATCGACGGGCGACGCCTGAAAAGCATTTTGCGGGGCGACTACAAGCGGAGACAGCGGGGAGACTATAGCGTCCGTGATGAATACCGCCACCGCTGCCGTGTGGAAGACTATGTTTGTAAGTCCGCATCCGTTGTTTTAGATTTTTGTAAAAAGAACGATGTGCGGAGCGTCCTTATCGGCAAGGGAAATACCGTATCGAAGTTGCGGAACCAATGCCGAGTCTGTAGCCTATGGCCTGACTTTCCTTTCGACGCACTCTTTCATCGAGTACAGGAATTGTGCCAGAGGGAAGGTATACGGGCAGAGGCAGTCAATGAGACTTACACCAGCAAAGCAAGTTTCTTAGATAATGACGAGATACCGCCCAAGTTTATACGGAAGCCGCCGCATTTCAGCGGCGTTCGGCGGTACAGAGGGCTGTATATCAGCAAGAAAAGCGGACGCTGTATCAATGCCGATGTCAATGGGGCTTTCAATATTCTCCGCAAGCATCATGCGACCTATCTCGCACACCTTCAAAACAAGCCGAGCGAGATACAGACACCGCAGAGAATTGACCCTCTTACATATAAGCCGAACGCCCGCAAGGGCTGACGGTGTAGGGGCTTGCCTGTCCCATGATTCAGGCAGCAGAAATACCATATAGGAATGGCCTTCAGCGTGAGCTGGAGGCCGTTTCTATTGTCAGACCGTTTTTCGTTATATTTTGTAAAATCAACATCTATGATAAAGAGTATTCAAATCTCGATGGAAAAGACATTATCTGAAATGGCAAAAAAAGAGATACAGTCCGTGTCAGAACGCCAACGGCAAACACGGTTTCCATATAAGATTTTCTTTCCATATCAGATATGAAATCTATTCCATTCTGAAGATATAGATACACCTATTTTTCCTAATATAACATAAAATCAAAGGAGAACAGTACAGATGATAACAACTCATAGAGATTATACCAAATCACTACCGAAGAAGCATTTCAGCAAAGAGCAACTACAGCAGTTCCGTGAAATCAACCTGCCCGCATTTTTGCTGTGGTACGATAAAGGGAGCGTTGTATTTGCCAACGGTTCCTACCGCCTCGCCGACAATCAAAGCGTCGTACTGAACGGCAAATGGGCGAGGGACTTTGCCGCAGAGAAAAGCCCGACGCTGACCCGACAAAACCCCGCTTCCGACATTACAGCGATAGAGCAGATATGCGGCCTGAACTTCTATCAGGCGGCTTTTGCTATCAATGACTTCTTGAGTTCCGGCACGGGAGCCAATACGCCCGCTGTTGAAAAGACGCTGACGGTCGAACGGCTGGAGCGGGAAATCGACGCAGGGAAATACGAACCAGCGGGAAGCAGCAAAACCGCATGGGCGTATCTGACAGCCACAAGGCACATTGTTCCCGAGGTCGTGCGGGACTATCTGAAAAAAGACCACTTGTATATAGAACCGCTGCCCCGTGGTTGTAATATTCTCTTTGCCATTACAGAGCCAACGAACCCTTTGACGATTTGCGGCTTTGAACGCTGCGGCGTTCTGTCAGGAAGCGGGTATAGGTACAAGGGCAGTATCATAGCCATTCCAAACACTTCCTTTGCCGATGTGATAGAGAGCGGGCAGACAGACCGTTCCCGAGTGTTCGTTTTTGAAAGTGCCATAGATGTAATGTCGTTTCGGTCGTTGATAGCCCTTGGCAAAGTATCTTTTCCGCAAAACGAACGGTGGGTGCTGCTGTCCCTGCGGGGCCTACATCGTCAAATGCTGTTGAATCGCCTTGACTTCGATGGAGCGAAAGCCGAAATCGTCTTATGCGTTGATAACGACGAGGCAGGGGAGCAGTTTTGTGATAATGTGATACGCCACGAGCAAGGCACAGGCCGAGCCATTTATACGCTACGGGACGTCCTGAAAGGCTGCGGGGCGAAGGACTGGAATGACCTTTTGTCAAACCGATTGACGAGTGTCCTAACCCCTATCGTCCCGACACCAATCACACTGAAGCCCTGATAGAACATCGCTTTTGGTCGAAAAAAATATTTTTGAAAAAAATAATAAAAAATGGAATATTTTTGGAAGGGCAATAATAGTATATATTAGAGGCGGCGAGAAGCCGTCCCCCTCCGAGCGAACGGTATTCGCTCAAAACAAATAAACAGGGAAGGAATATTAACTGGTCGCCTGAATGAAAAAATGGCATAAGAACGCAAAATGGCAAAAGATGAAAGACGCTTGACGGAATACCGCCGAGCGTCTTTCTTTTGTCTCATTCGTTTTTTGTTTTTATAAAATCTATTTCCGCCGATTGTTCCGACGCCATTTTAGAATACTTTTTCCGAAAAATCAGTAGATTACAATATAGACAAGGCGAATACCAAAGAAATCGGAGGGTTTATAGATTTATGGGAAAAAGCGTCTATGAAATCGTTTCGGAACGGGTGATTGCGTCCATTGAAGAAGCCATTCAGACCAATGCCCCGCTGGTATGGCAAAAGCCGTGGGTATTTGCGAACCCGCCCCGAAACTTCATTTCGCAGCGAGCCTACAGCGGCATCAATACTCTACTCCTCACAGGCGGGGAGTATATTACATGGTCGCAGATATGCGACCTGAAAAAGCAGAACCCCGATGTGGCCTTGAAAAAGGGCAGCAGACGGGAAATGGTCGTTTATTTCAATGTTTTAGAGCCGAAGAAGGACGAACCTTCTGGCGGCGAAACGGCGAAGTCGGAGAGAAAGCCGCACGGTTATCTCCGCTATTACTATGTTTATAATGTAAATGATGTGAATGGTATTACCCCGACGCCGCCCGTCGAGAAGTATCATCACGACCCGATTGAAGAGGCCCAAAATGTATTTGAAGCCTATATTAACCGGGAGGCGATTTGTCTGGAGCAGGCAGAGCGAGACGGGGCATCGTATAGCCCGCTTTTGGATAAAATCAAATTGCCACTCATGGAGCAGTTCAGAGACATTGGCGAATACTATTCTACGGCGTTCCATGAGGCCGTACATTCGACAGGAGCCACAAAGCGATTGAATCGAAATCTTGCTGCCTCTACCAGCCAGAAGGAGTACAGTAAGGAAGAATTGGTTGCGGAAATGGGGGCAACAATGTTAATGGGGCGGTGCGGCATTATGACCGCCAGAACCGAGAAAAACAGCGTCGCGTACTTGCGGTCATGGTTGGAGGCATTGAAAAATAACCCAGCCATGCTTGTTTCGGCATCGGCAAAGGCACAGGCCGCAGCGAAATTCATTCTCGCAGAGATATGAAAAAAGACGCCATAAGGCGTCTTTTTTGGAGCGGGTAATGGGAGTCGAACCCACCTATCAACCTTGGGAAGGTCGCATTCTACCGATGAATTATACCCGCATACCTTATCATTACTACGGCATATAGTATAGCACATTCTATGCGAATAGGCAACAGGTGAAATGTTATTTTCCTTCTGATTTAATAACATTTCAATAACGTGCCTTTTTAAAATTAGGCGGTTTCCTATGCCTGTTTTCTTACTGAAAATAATGGGTTTTATGAAACCTGATATGAATGTTTGGGAAGCTGACATTCTGCCATTGAACTACACCTGCAAAGTGATTCTATTGTTTGCTAACTATGCAATCATAGCATGGAACACGATCAAAGTCAAGGCTTTTCTAAACCGTGGGCTGAACTGAAAAACACTGGCGTTCCAACTGGAGCGCCAGTGTTTTTTTATGGCTTCAGGTCCGGTTCGCTCTGCTCCAGACGCATAAGGGCGTAGCACAGCTGCAGCTGCCGCACGCGATGGATTTTTGTTTTCTCGTAGATCCGCTTCCGGTATGTGTCGATGGTGCTGGGGGAGTTGTCCGTCTGCTCTGCGCACTGGCGGGCGCTCAGGCCTTTGGCCAGCGCATTGCATACCTCCAGCTCCTTGGCGCTCAGCTTGGCGTAGCCGCGCAGGAAATTCTCGTAGTCAGCCTGATCCAGCTCCTTTTTCCCCAGATACGCCAGACGGCTGATCTCCGCCAGGGAGTCGTCCAGCTGGCCCTGGGTGTCCTTCACCTGACTTTGCATGTCCGCCACCTGTCCCCGCAGATCCTGCTTCTCGCTGAGAAGGAGCTCGTTCTGGGAGCGGAAGAGGTCGACCTGCTCCTGCGCGTCGTGCTTCTCGGTTTCCAGATCGGTGATCGTCTGCTCGTGGAAGCGCAGCTTGGCGGAGACGGGCTGAAGCTCGTCGAAGGTCAGCTGTGCGCCGCCGCAGTCCTCTTTTTTCAGCAGTTCGATGTCCCGCAG
>Ga0129314_1002210_pt1 | contig 11318 bp, 12 predicted proteins | sample O1111metagenome_FD_94431 | JGI IMG/M metagenome (GOLD analysis project Ga0129314, IMG submission 94431) | Orangutan individual fecal microbial communities from fecal samples from Wisconsin, USA - O1111 metagenome | ecosystem: Host-associated > Mammals > Digestive system > Large intestine > Fecal...
GGCATTTCCATTTTGTCAATTCGCTTTTTGCACAAACCTATAGATTCTTTTTGTGCATTATTTTTTTGATTTCTATTTGATTTTTTTGCGGGGTAAATGCCAATTACGTTTAAGTTGTTGGCATTGGCACCCTTTGCCCCTCGGAGAGCGCCGTACCCTTGATGTTGGTTGTAGTTTGCGGAAACCAATGTCAATGGTATTATGGCGTTACTGTTGTCACAACAGTAAGAATACCACAGCGAAAGGAGATTTACCTATGAGCGAAAAACGCATCTCTCATTGTCAGGGAAAGGGCAGCCTAACCCACAATAACCGTAAATTTAACGCCAAAAATGTGGACGATACTCGGACAAAGAACAATATAGTTTTCATGCAGCAGCCTATTGAGGAAGCCTACGAGCGCCTGTTTGGAGCTGCTGTTGAGCGTTACAATGCAAAGCAGAAACGAGCCGATCGTAAAATCAAAACAAGCTATTTTCAGCATATTTTCAAGCGTGACATCTCACAATCCGTCGTTACCGCTGCCGATAAACGCAGGAGCTTTTATGAAGACGTGGTGCAGATCGGCGATATGAAGAACACCGGAATCGGAACTCCCGACGCTGAAATTGCCACTGCTTGCCTAACCGAGTATATGCAGGGCTTTCAGAAACGCAGCCCGAATTTCTATGTGTTTAATGCGGTTCTGCATTTGGACGAGGCTACTCCGCACCTACATATCGACTATATCCCTGTCGGGCATTACAAAATGGGCGTTGACACCCAAAACGGCATAGCGCAGGCGCTAAAAGAAATGGGCTACGGCAGCGGAAAGGAAACCATTGCCCGCTGGCGTGAAGCCGAGTGCAAGGTTCTGACCGAGATTTGTTGTCGGCACGGCATACAAATCGCCGCTCCCGAAAAGTCCCGTGGCAGTCTGACCGTTGAGCAGTACAAGGAGTACGCCAAAGTCAAGGAGCAAGTCGAGGAGAAGAAAGAAGAAGTTGCTCGACTTGATGAACAAGCTGAATACGCAGATAACCTGCTAAAACACCGCGAGGAGCTGAGAACACAGGTTGATGAAATAATCGACAGGTTGGAGGAGCAGTATCAGGAGAAGAATGCCGCTGTTGCTCATTTGGACGAGGAGATAGCAGAAATGTCCTCTGCTCTCACACATACCACAGCCGAGCTTGCGGATAAGCAGGTCTTGCTTGAAGCAAGCACCAAAAAGGTTACGAAACTCAAATTCATAGACGAGATTGAAACGGGTAAGACAATGTTTGGCGGAAAGGTTACGCTATCCCGCGAGGATTACGGCGCTCTCACTGACCTTGCAAAGAAGCAAATAGCTGGCGAAAGCAGGGAGAGCGAACTGACCGCTGATATTGCAAGGCTGAAAAAGGAAAACGAGGAAGCTGCCGAGAGGAACGTTACTCTTGAACAAAAGGTGCACTCACTATTACCGCTGAAAGAAGCTCTGCGTAAGGCTGAAAATGAGCTTGGAAACCTGAAAGCAAAGCACCAAAAGTTACTGGAGTTTATTGAGAGGTTGAAGCTCACGCAGAAGCTGCAGGATTTTTTTCACCAAAAACAGCACACTCTTCACAGATAAACGCAAAGCAGCTCGTTCAGAGTTGCTTTTTCCAGTTTGTTCAGTTTGTTCTTGTCAAGCAAAATTGTAACACTTACCCCCAAAGATCAAGTCCAACGTTTCTGCCAGGGAGTAAGACCGTTGTTAAACGAATGAGGTCTGACAGAATTATACAAAAGGAAAACATAATCGTCAATATCGGAGAACAGTTTGTTATCAGAAGTATAGGAATGCTGATAGATGAGCTCACTCTTCAACGTGTTGAAATAACGCTCCATCAGAGCGTTATCGTAAGAACAGGGTCTGAAAAAACAACTGTGTAAACGCGAATAATCCCGAAAAACATACCAAAGCTAAAAATGCAGCGAAACAGGGCAACGCTGGAGAGCGCCCCGACGCGGCTGCAAGATATACGGTGAAGAGCAGCGGAGCTAATTCGCTGCTTTTCTACTTCACCGATATCTTCCGGCGGATAAACTCCGGGGTTCGGGTGGTCTCCCCCAGTGGGGGAGGTGTCACGAAGTGACAGAGGGGTTGACCGACAGACCAGAGCCCCGAATTGATCCTAGGCTGCAAATCTGTCCTCAAAGTAAATCATGAACTGAGCGTAAGCGAGTCCCCAGTCGCGAACCGGCATGGTCCACTTCTTCGAAATCTCGGAAACGCTCATATAAATGACCTTGCGAATAGCGTCATCGGTCGGAAAAATCGACTTGGATTTAGTGAATTTTCTGACCATTCTATGGTAGCCCTCGACGGCATTCGTCGTGTATATTATCTTCCTGATCTCCTGCGGATATTCAAAAAATACAGTAAGCTCAGCCCAGTTTTTATCCCAGGATTTCAGAATATTCGGGTACTTCTTATTCCACTTCTCACGGAATTCCTCTTTCGCAAATTCAGCGTCATCGAGGTTCACGGCGCCATAGATTTTCTTCAGATCAGCGCAGACTCCCTTGCGGTCCTTATACGGTACGAACTTGCAGCTGTTGCGAATCTGGTGGACTATACAGAGCTGATTCTTCGTCTTGGGGAAAACCGAGTTTATCGCATTACAGAGCCCTGTGAGGTTATCATGGCAGGCAATGAAAATATCCTTAACGCCGCGGCTTTGGAGGTCAGAACATATGCTTGCATAGAAGCTCGCGGACTCGTTTTCCGATATCCAGGTGCCGAGGATTTCCTTATGACCTTCCATGTTTATACCAAGCACAGAATACACGCATTTCGTGATGATTCTATTATCCTTGCGTGAATTGAACACGATCCCATCGAAGAAAACGACCGGGTAAACTGCATCAAGCGGACGGTTCTGCCACTCGTTGACTTCCGGCAGAATTTTGTCGGTTATACGCGAAACCAGACCTTGTGAAATTTCGGTTCCGTAGATCTGCTTTAACGTATCTTCAATGTCACGCTGAGACATTCCTTTCGCGTACATCTGCATGATTTTCTGTTCGATCTCGTCGGTTCTTGTCTGTCGCTTTTCGATGACTTTAGGATCAAAATCGCCATTTCTGTCGCGTGGAACCGCGATTTCACACTCGCCATAGTCGCTGATTATCGTCTTTTTCCCGTAACCATTCCGGCTGTTTCCGGAATTATTCCCAGCTACGGAGTTCTTCTCGTAGCCTAGATGTTCGTCCATTTCAGCTTCGAGCATCTGCTCGATGGTTCCAGCAAACAGCTTTTTCAGCTTTGCCTGAATGTCTCCGGTTGTCTGGCAGTCTGCCATCAGCAGCTTCACCAGTTCCATCTCTCGCTCGTCTAATCCGTGTGTTCTTTTCATGTGCTTATACCTCACTTTCTGTGGGTATTATTGGCATTTACACGGTTCGGTATTCAGCCTCTAAGAACAGCCCGCACGGCTCATGCTTTGAGTGACATTATGAGCAGAGCAGTAATCCGTGAACTCCTTTGAGGTATATTGCGATCCCTGGTCGCTGTGCAGAATTATTCCATTTTTCAGCACCCATGGGTGCTGAGTTATTGCTTTTGAAAGCGTTTCTATAGCGAGGGCTGCTGTAATTTTCTTACCATTTACGCTTGCAATCACGCTTCTGTCATATAGGTCTATGATGGTACAGTTATAGCGCATACTCCCTGTCTGACAACGGTATGTAAGTAAAATCAGTACACCCGGACTTGTCCGGATAATCAACCGTAAACTGCCGTTTGTGGAGATTGTCGAACACCTTGTGAACAGTCCCTTTGTGATAACCCGATCGATGCTTTCGGGTCACAGAAAACAATTTCGGCTCGCAATTCATGTATTTGTGGCACGTTGTCGGTCTGATCCTGATACCTTTACTTTTCAGCAGAGCAGCCATTAACCTGTATCCCGGTATGCCTTTGCGCTTGTGATAGGTTTTCGTTATGCTGTTCAAAAGTCTCTCTTTTTGCTGCCGATATCCAGCTTTTCTGTCCCGGAGATAGTTGTAGTATCCGTTTGGAAATACTCCGAATTTCTTCAACCGCCATCTCAGTCCCATTGATTCCTTGTTTTCTCTTATAAATCGATATGCTGCTAATCGATCTCCCTTGCGAAGAATGCTGCCGCTTTTTTAGAAACTCGTTTTCCTTTTTGTCTTCCTCAAACTCCTTGCGCAGCCGGAGATTTTCCTTCATAAGGTCGTATTCTTCCTTTGCAGCCGGATTCTTTGAGCATTCCTCGCGGTATTTCTTCAGCCAGTACCCGATTCCATTCTCGGATACATGGTATTCTTCTGACAGACTTTTTATTGTCCGTCCTTCTTCCAGGTGCATCCGCACTATCCGTTTCTTGAATTCTTCTTTGTAACTTGCCATTGCTTTTCCCTCCTGCTTTTATTATATCACTTTGGGGGGAATTGTTACAACTTTATTATAGCACATCAGTTGTCGATGATGTGTGAAAGCCAAAAAGAACAAAATACATTTTCGTGTAATTACTTATTGATTTTTGGAACAACTTATGTTATAATATATAAGTACACATTTATGTAGTTAAGAGGTGCGTATAATGGATGTCAGTTACAACAAACTTTGGAAACTCCTTATTGACAAGAAAATGAAAAAGAAAGAACTCGGAGAAGCTGCAGGAATAAGTAATTCACTTATTGCAAAACTCGGAAAAAACGAAAATGTTACTGTTGATGTCTTAGTTAGAATTTGCTCTGCTCTTGACTGTGGACTAGACGATATTGTGGAATTAACAAAAGACGTTGTTTAAGGAGATTTTTATGAGTATCAATAGAGATAAACCTGATTTATGGAAAAACGATATACTAAAATCCGTTGATTTGTATAATAGTTGGTTTATGGAGTTTGCTCCCAAAGCCTTCAGAGAAACACGTGTAACAACCGCAAGTAGTGTTGAACGTGCCCTCACTGACACAAATTATTTGCGAGATATAACGGTAGAGTTACTGAAAAATCATCCAGAAGTCTTACCGATATTGAGAATGTGTACCTGTCCTCCTATTGCAAGAGACCGACTTGTTGGTTTGGCTGGAGTGACCAAAAGTTTAGTAGAAAACATGGAAAATTCCGAAAATCCTCATGTTTCTTCTCGTATGTCATCCGAGAGAATGTCTATTGAACTTTCCAAAATAGCCCGTACAATTAATAGGATGGCAGATCCAGATATTTTTGTTTGGCTCTCTAAAAAGCGTGAACCAACTGAACAAGAAGTTCAGCGTTCTGCAACTGTTGTCGCAGACAGATTGTGCGGTGCTGTATCCGACCCAATCATTAGAAATGCGCAAGAGAAACGTCAACTTGCAGCTATAACACATTTTTTGCATGATCGAGGATATACAGAGGCACATCCAGGGACAAAATATAATGATATGACATCTGGAACATTCTCGTTCCATACAAATGTCCCAGTATTAGTAGCTGAAGGATCAGAGGACAAAATCAACATTCCAGTTGATGTAGTCATTCTTCCGAAATCAGCACATGATGGGGATTTCCCATTACTCATCGAAGCAAAATCAGCAGGCGATTATACAAATGTAAACAAGCGCCGCAAAGAAGAAGCGGTAAAAATGCAACAACTAAAAAATACATACGGTAAGACGGTTTCTTACAGTTTATTTTTATGTGGTTACTTTGATACAGGATATTTAGGTTATGAAGCTGCAGAAGGAATTGATTGGATATGGGAACACAGAATGGACGATTTGGAGCAATTGGGGATTTGAACTTAATTGAATCCAAGAGAAGAAAACTACAAACCGTCATTGACTGTAGTAAGAGTATTGAAAAACGAAGACGGTTTGGTCAATTTGCAACACCCTACGAATTAGCACAGGAAATAATATCCTTTGGATTGTCACTGCAAGATAGAAAGGAAATCTCCTTTTTGGAACCTTCGCTTGGTACAGGTGCATTCTATTCAGCTCTTTTGTCTGAATGTAGAAAACAAGCCAAAATAGTAAAAAGTGCGATTGGAATTGAATTAGATAATGATATTTTTACAGCAGCAAATGAGCTTTGGGGAGATACTATTATCAAGCTGATAAACGGGGATTTTACTGAAACAGTTCCTTTTAAAAAGGTTAATTTGTTGATTAGCAATCCACCGTATGTACGGCATCATTATATTGGTCAAGAACAAAAATCAAAGCTTTCAGCGATGACCAAAAAAGAAACTGGATTATCTCTGTCGGGACTTGCAGGGCTATATTGTTACTTTATTTTATCTGCTCACAAATGGCTTGCCCACAACGCCATTTGTGGTTGGCTCATTCCTAGTGAGTTTATGGATGTTAATTATGGCGACAAGATAAAAGAATATCTATTAAACAAAGTGCATCTACTTAGAGTCCATAGGTACAATCCCGAAAGCTGCAAATTTGATGATGCATTAGTTTCTTCGTGTGTAGTTTGGTTTAGAAATGAAACGGTAACAGATAATTATGATGTAGTCTTTTCCTATGGTGGTACGCACGAAAAACCAGAGATTAGCAGAAGTGTGGATAGAAAAACATTAGAGACGTGCAGAAAATGGACTCGTTTTCCCAACAATACCAATTATGATGAACAGCCACAAAGCGGCCACGCTCCAACAATAGGCGATTTCTTCACAATAAAGCGTGGGCTTGCAACTGGAGATAATGATTTCTTCATTTTGACCAAGGAACAAATTGAAGAACTGGGTCTAGATATGGATTTTTTTACACCTATTTTGCCAAGTCCCCGTCACTTAAAATGTAACGAAGTGTTTGGAGATAAAAATGGATATCCACGCTTAGATACACAGTATTTCTTGCTCAGTTGTACTCTACCAGAAAACGAAATTAAAGAGCATCATCCATCAATTTGGAATTATTTGAGTAGCGGTATCGATACTACAGCACAGAAGTACTTATGCAAAAATCGCAAGGTTTGGTATTATCAAGAAAGTAGACCTTCAACGCCGTTCTTATGTTCATATATGGGCAGAGGAAACGGTAAGCATGCGGCGCCATTTCGGTTTATTTTAAATCATACGAGTGCAATTGCTACAAACTCTTATTTGATGTTATATCCCAAAACCATTCTCCAAGAGGCAATTATCCAGACTCCTGACATTTTGAATAAAGTATGGGATGCCTTAAGTAACATTACCGCCAACGATCTTGAAAGCGAAGGAAGAGTGTATGGTGGGGGCTTAAAGAAGATAGAACCTAAAGAGTTATCTTATGTTAAGTGTCCGCGTTTAGCTGAATTATTTGCATGATACAAAGAGAGAAGGTGTTTACAATATGGCTTTTACTGTGGCTGCAGCTTTTGAACAGTTTTGTAAAAATTTAAGATTTTCTGACGATGCTTTGAGCAAAATAAGCACTAGGTATCACTCTATTACCAAGAGAATCAACGCTGATTATTGGGAAACATCTTCTGATTCTGTCCATAGTCTTTATGTTGGCTCATTTGGTCGTGATACGGAGATTTTCACTAGTGACATAGATATGCTGGTTCAACTGCCGTATTCAACGTATGAGAAGTTCGACGCCTATTCATCCAATGGACAATCCTTTTTACTCCAAGAGGTGAAAAAGGTAATCGAGAAGACTTACTCAGTTACCAACTTAAAAGCAGATGGACAAATTATTAGTATTCCTTTTTCGGATGGAATAAATTTCGAGGTCTTACCTGCTTTTATCAACCAAGATAACAGTAGTTACACTTTTGCAAATTCTAATAATGGTGGTTCATGGAAAGTTACAAACCCTAGAGCAGAGATTGCTGCAATCCAGACAATGAACCATAATTGTAATTTCAACTTGAAAAGGCTGTGTAGAATGGCTCGAGCGTGGAGAGATAAAAACAACGTAGATATCAGCGGAATTCTTCTGGATATTTTGAGCTACAACTTCATCTCTACTTGGGAGTATCTTGATCACTCGTATGTATATTATGGTTGGATGACAAGAGATTACCTAAAATATGTGTCAGAACAACCGACCTCCCAGTATCGTTGGAAGGTTATGGGAAGCGATAGATATATTACTTGTTTTGGCTCTTTTCAATCTAAAGCGAAAAGGTCATATGAAAAAGCATTAGAAGCTATTGAGGATGAAATCAAGTATCCATCATGTGCAAATGCAGAATGGAGGGTGATTTATGGAACCAAATTCCCAACTTTGTGATTCTACACTTTATAATCAAATCGAAGAGGCTTACGGAAAAGTTGTATATACATACACAACTCAAGTAATCCATGCTGGGAGATTACACAAAAAATATACAGCATTAAAATGGGCACAACTGGTTCTTTCTGCGATAACAACTGGTGGCTTTATAGGAACGCTAGTCACCAATCAAATTCTGCTCACTTGGGTAGGTGGCATTTGTTCAACAATTTTACTAGTACTGACTGCATACTTTAAGGATACAGATTTATCTGCCACTCATAAACTACACTTAGAGACATCAAATAAATTGTGGTTACTTAGAGAATTGTATCTATCATTACTTACAGACTTTTCTACACTCTCAAGGGAAGAAATTGTAAGTAAACGGGATGAACTTCAAGAACGTGTAGCAAAAGTTTATGACTCTGCACCATTGACAGACAGTAAAAGTTACTCTTTGGCTCAAAAGGCATTGAAAGAAAATGAGTCACAGTTTTTCTCTAGGCAAGAACTAAATCAATTGCTCCCTGAAACATTGAGAAGACCGACAAGGAATCAGTAAGCGTCTGTATTTCGCGGCTACAAAATGGCTACAAAAATTCCAAGAACGAAATGTAAATTCGTAAAACTTGCAGAATAAATGGACTAAACGCGTATTTTTAATACACATTATCACAAGATTTCACTGTCTGGCAGTAGAGTGGGAATAAAAAACAAGACTTCAAAAATAACGAATTTACGTCGTTTTTAAAGCCTTAAAATCTCAGTGATAACAATTTGATAACAGGAAGTAAAACTGAAATGTTCTGCATTTCAGGCGGTTTACAGGTCACGCCACTCTTTCGAGGGTTCATGTTTACCGCAGTCATCGGTCGTTTTCGGCCAGTTAAGCTTCCATTCTGTATATTCGGCCTTGCTGATCTTACCGTCAGCAAGGTCTTTTTTTCGTCTCTGCCACTCCGCAAAGAAGTCGTTCAAAAGAATAGAGCCGAAAATAATGCCCTTACGTTTGTTTCCGTCCTCATCTGTACAGTCCTCAACGCTGATCGGGTAATGTTCGTCCAGTTCAAAGAGCATCATCATAACGCCCTCCGCTCCGAGAATTTCATCATCAGCAAGGAAACGAGGGTTTATATCAAGCACCTCGGCAAGCCGTTCCACAAGTGCTTGTTTTGGTGTACGAGTGCCTGATTCGTACTGTGCGATGCGGACATCGGCGGATTTCTCATCAAATCCGACAGCTATACCGAGCTGCTTCTGTGTCATTCCACGGAAATCACGGATACGGTGTATTTTATCTCCCATTATACTCATGGTGGTTTACTCCTTATAATATCGTTCTGTTAGTAGAATCATTATAACATATATGTTTAAGTCAGTCAAGAGATGCTAAACAAAAAATTTAGAAAATACGCAAAAGTGTCTTGACAAAAGCAAATTTGTTTAGTATAATAGAATTAAGCAAAAATGTTTAGAACAGATTTTGCGAATACAGAACACAGAAAGGAACAAATGTATATGTCAGAAAAATTTATTCGTGCAGAGGAAGTTGCTGAGGTTATGGAGATCTCTGTTGCCTATGCGTACAAAATCATTCGTAAACTCAATCAGGAACTTTCCGACAAAGGGTTTATCACAGTAACAGGCAGAGTGAACCGTGAGTACTTTAACGAGCGAGTGTACTCGGTGAACCCTCCCAAAAAGAAAGCTGGTGAGGAATAATGCCCGTATATAAGGATAAAAACGGCACTTGGTATGCTATGGTTCGTTATGAGGACTGACAGGGGGAGCGAAAACAAAAGTGCAAGCGTGGCTTTGTTACCAAACGTGAGGCACAGAACTGGGAGCGAAGATTTCTGCTTCAGGCAAACAGTGACCTTGATATGCTGTTTAAGGACTTCTACAAGCTGTATGAACAGGATATGAGATCTCGCTTGAAACAGAATACATGGGAACATAAGGCACACGTCATTCAGTCGAAAATCCTCCCTTATTTCGGGGATAAACCGATGAAGGATATTCAGGCAAGAGATGTGCCTTCGTGGCAGAATGAACTGCTTCGTCACCGTGACAAAAACGGAAAGCCCTATTCGGAAACGTATTTGAAGAATCTGCACAATCAGCTTTCCTGTATTTTTAACCATGCGGTTCGCTACTATGATCTTGGCGTAAACCCAGCTGCCAAAGCTGGAAGTATTGGCGTAAAGAATGCCAAAGAGATGAACTTCTGGACAAAGGACGAATATATGCAGTTTTCTGAGGTCATGATGGACAAACCCGTTTCGTTTTATGCCTTTGAAATGCTGTATTGGTGCGGTATCCGTCTTGGCGAACTGTTGGCTCTCACACCAGAGGACTTTGATTTCCAGAATCGAAAGCTCCGCATTAACAAGTCCTATCAGCGTATCAAGGGGCAGGACGTTATTACAGAGCCGAAAACCAAGAAAAGCAATCGTACCATTGAAATGCCTGATTTTCTTTGTGAGGAGATGCAGGACTATCTCCGTATGCTTTACGATCAGAAATCAGATGAGCGTATTTTCACAATATCCAAGAGTTATTTGCATCACGAGATGGACAGAGGGGTAAAAGAAACGGGTTTGAAGCGTATCCGTATCCATGATCTGCGTCACAGCCATGTTTCGCTCCTGATCGAGCTTGGGTTCTCGGCGGTGGCGATCGCTGACCGTGTGGGACATGAGAGCATCGAGATCACATACCGCTATGCACATCTGTTTCCGTCGAAACAGGCGGAGATGGCGAATAGGCTCGGTGAGCTGAGGAAGGGAGGTGATGCAGATGTCAGCGAAAAATCTTGACAATAAGGACAGATTCCGCAGCCGAACAGTCGGATTTCGAGTATCGCCCGAAGAAGACAAGCTGATAAATTCAGCAGTGGCACTTTCAGGGCTGACCAAACAGGACTACATCGTAAAAAGGCTTCTCTGCCGTGATGTGGTAGTGCAGGGCAATCCGAGAGTATACAAAGCTCTGAAAAATCAGCTTGCGGAAGTGCTTTCTGATGTAGTATAATAAAACTTGACACCCTAACCTCAAAGGAATAGAATAGAAAAAGAAAAATGGAGGAAAAAAGGATGTCAGAAAATAAACAATATGAAATTGAGTACAAAGTGCAGGCA
>Ga0129314_1002211_pt1 | contig 11317 bp, 3 predicted proteins | sample O1111metagenome_FD_94431 | JGI IMG/M metagenome (GOLD analysis project Ga0129314, IMG submission 94431) | Orangutan individual fecal microbial communities from fecal samples from Wisconsin, USA - O1111 metagenome | ecosystem: Host-associated > Mammals > Digestive system > Large intestine > Fecal...
GATGTATTTGAATATATTGTATCCTGGTATAATCATAAAAGAAGATTCTCAGCATTGGGTAATTTGACTATTGATGAATTTTGGAAACAGTATAATATTAAAAAACAATTAATTAAAAATGTTTCTTAACTTTTTGTCTCAAATAAGTTGGCAATTCCAGAATATCAGGATGAATATGATAAACGATTAACGGAGCTAATGATTGCTTTTAGGTATGACTTATTTGGAAAGAATAAGAATGATAAGTCCTATCCTATAATAAAACTGTTAAGTATTAAGTAAATTTTGAAATGGGAATAAGAGAATAGTGAAATTTATATATGGCTTTTGAACCGAAAAAAATTACCAGGGAGAATGTTCTTGCTGCCGTAGAGCGAATCATTCAGGAAAATATTAAGTTACAGCACTCCACTCGCTGGAATGTGATCATTGATGGAAAACCGTATCCTCCCAAGGAAATCATGCGCTATGCCCATAAGGAAATGAATGGGGAAAAACTCTGGGAATATAGTGGTGGCGAATCGACCAATAAATGGTTGGAAGATCTGGGTTTTCAAGTCATTGAAAAAATGAAAGGAAACGATCCTGTATTAAAAATCATAGAGCAGTATAAGAAAGCTATACAGGCTTCTTCGGAACCTCACGACGAACTGTATAAATGGCAACTGCTTAAAAAATTTCAGGGACGTCCCGACACTGATGCTCCGGACTTTACAGCAGAGATGGGTTCCATCGATTTTAAGAATTTGGTCTATCCACTTGCCATTGGGGTGATTCAACATATTGCTAAAGAGAGGCCGGAAGAATTGAGGAATGAGTTTATCCATCTTTTTGATGAGAACATCCATTTAGCCGACCGTATCCGGTCTTTTAGTGATAAGACCCTCGCCATATACAGGGATATAGATCCGGAAAATATGCATTCTCATCATCAGGATGAAAGGACCATCGCTACCTACCTAACCTATCATGATCCGGATCGTTACACCCTATATAAAGATTCGTTTTATCAGAAATACTGTCGGCTTATCGGTGAGAAGCCCAAGCGGAAAGGGGATAAATATCTCCACTATCTGTCGTTGATCGATGAATTTATAGACGATTATGTTTTGGAAGATGATGAATTGATAACGATGGCACAGAATTTTTTGACTGAAGACTGTTTTAGCGATAATGCGCATAAACTCCTGGCACAAGATATCCTTTACACGACATTGGACCGGCAGATAGGTCTGTCCCGCAATTATTGGCGTATCAGTACCAGTGCCGATGATGAGAATTACTGGGAGGTGATGAAACAGAACCGGTATGTGTCAATCGGATGGCCAAATATAGGTGATCTATCCGTCGGGAATATCCAGACTAAAGAGGTTATCGGACAATTGTTGATGGAAAAAGGCTATTATCAGCCGACAAATAAAAACATGGCAAGCCGGAAAGCAGGGGAAATATTCAGCTTCTTACAGGAGATAAGGGAAGGCGATATCGTCGTAGTACAAAATGGAAGGACTGTTTTAGGGATAGGGGAGGTCGTAGGAGAATATATATACGAAGGTTCTGAAACCTTTCCTCACTATAGGCCGGTAGAATGGAAAATATTGGAGCCCGACTTCAAGAATGAAGAAGGTCTGCAAACGACCGTATGGCGCATCAAACAACCCGATATAATTCAGAAAATAAATGATCTGATTCAATCTAACCAGCATAATAAAACAATGGATAAGCCGCTGAACACTATACTATTTGGCCCCCCGGGGACAGGGAAAACCTACAATACCATCAACCGTGCGCTGGAAATCTGTGGGATAGACATAAAAAATCTTGACCGTCTGGAGGTAAAATCGCTTTTTGAGCAAAAAATCAAAGACGGGCGTATTGTATTTACCACCTTCCATCAAAGTATGACGTATGAGGATTTTGTAGAAGGGATCAAACCGATGGAACCCGTGAAAGAGGGTGATCCGGTTGTCTATCGTATAGAAGAGGGGATTTTCCGAAGGTTGTGCATTGAAGCAGCTTTTTCTTTAGCGAAACAGAGGGAATCTGAAACCACGGAGAGAGTGCTTGATTTTTCGGAGGCTTTCGATCGCTTTGTGCAGGAAATGGAGGATAGGCTTTCCTCGGAAGAACCGGTCTTCTTGAAGACAAAAAACGGAGGAAAGGTATTGGTAGAAGGAATTTCCCAGCAAGGGAGCATTTTAATCAAACATCCGGGAAAAGACAATATCTACCCAGTTACTAAACAACGTTTATCCCGACTTCATACTGCTTTTTCCGATTTATCAAAGGTACATAATATAGACCAACAGTTCCGGGAGGTGATTGGTGGCAGCAACTCTACGGTTAATTGGGCTGTGTTGAGTGCCATAAGAGAGATGCTACCCGATCCTTTACATCAGAATAAACTGGAGAGAATATATACGTGGGAAGAGAAAAAGGAGGTTGTGGAGAGGCTTACCCAGGAAGACTATAAGGACAAAAACGGAGAACCTTTCGTATTGATTATCGACGAAATCAACCGGGGCAATGTCTCGCAGATTTTTGGAGAGTTAATCACGTTGGTGGAAGAAGATAAGCGTCTGGGAAATGCCGAATCAATCCAGGTCGTGTTACCATATAGTAAGGAATCTTTTGGCGTTCCACCCAATGTCCATATTCTTGGGACCATGAACACTGCCGACCGTAGTGTGGAGGCGTTGGATACAGCCCTCAGGAGACGGTTTTGCTTCGTGGAGATGCCGCCTAAATATGATTTGATTAAAACGGAAAGCGAAGTGCCCAGAGGGATAGTACAAGGTATTGACCTGGCGTTGCTGCTGAAGACAATTAACCAACGGATAGAGAAATTGCTTGACAAGGATCATATGATCGGGCACAGTTATTTTCTGAAAATCGGATCGATAGAAGCATTAAAAGACGCGTTCCATCATAAGATCATCCCGCTTTTACAGGAGTATTTCTATGGGGACTACGGAAAGATTGGATTGATTTTAGGCGAGGACTTTTTTGAAATAGATGAATGGCAATCCGAAGAGGATTTCTTTGCACCATTCGATAATTATGATAGTAGTGCTTTCCTGGAAAGGTCAGTCTTCCATATCCGGAATTGCAAGCAGATGAGTGAAGAGGAATTTGTCTCGGCCATCAAAGCGTTGATGAGAATAGGATGAAGGCCGGAAGTCTACATACCCAATTGCTTACCGTGTATGAGCATGAAAGCTTGCATTCCGACCGTGGTGAAAAACGTATCGGTGAAAAGCAGCTGCACGCTTTGCAATCATTTTACGGTGAGAAGGGAACCCCATTCTATTCGTTGATACATAACGGTGTCAAGTTCAATGAGCATGTAGGGGTTATTCAGATCGGACAAACCTTGATAGAGGTCTTGCCGAAATCCGACAGATACGGAGATGAGGCTCGATGGAGAAAAGTATTGATCGACATGCTGCGCTCCGTGGGAGCTTTTGATATATATGCCCCGAGTAGTGCCAATTTACAAATACGCCCTAATACTATTTTAGATCTTTATTTTGAATTGTTTGTCATAGAAATGGAGTATTTGTTGCACCGGGGATTAGTAAAAAAGTACCGCCACACCGAAGGGAATCGCACAGCCTTGAAGGGATCGATACATTTTGCCAGGCACGTTCGGTTCAATCTTGTCCATCAGGAACGCTTCTATGTGAAATATAGCACCTATGATAAGCAGCACGATCTGCATGCCCTCCTCTATAAGGCATTAAGGGTGGTGAGAAATATCAATACCAATAGTGCTCTGATTAGCCGTATTGAGAGGTTGCTGTTGGATTTTCCGGAGATGTACGATATCCAGCCTACCGAAGCGCTTTTTGACCGCATTGTGATCGACCGTAAGACAGCACCTTATAAGAGTGCGCTGGAAATCGCCCGTTTGATCCTGTTGAATTATCATCCCGATGTCCGGCTCGGCAGGGACAATGTATTGGCCCTGATGTTCGACATGAATGCCCTTTGGGAACGGTTTGTGTATGTCAGCCTGAGAAAATTCAGAGGCAAGGGATGCTATAATTCTATCACAGCACAGAGTATTAAGAATTTTTGGAAGCCGGAGGTGGGCTGTACATCGAGTATTAAGCCGGACATCGTATTGAATATGGGAAAAGAAGATTGCATCATATTGGATACGAAATGGAAGAACCTGAATGGCCATAACCCGTCTACCGAAGATATCCGGCAAATGTTTGTATATCTGAAATATTTCGGAGCCCAAAAAGCTGCCTTAATTTATCCCGGAACAAAATCCGAAAGGAAATCAGGGACATATTACAATTATCATTCTTCTGATTCAACGTCTTTAAGCAATAAGGAATGTGGAGTGATTTCGATTGAAGTAGGAGAGAGCATTCAAAAATGGCAAAAAGATATATATGATTGTATAGCCGGATGCTGTCGAATAGATAGTGTTACTCTACATATAGCAGTTAATGCAACAGGTGATAGGTTTAAATAATATAGGAGAAGTCGGAGGTATGGCTTCAGGAAACTATAGGTTATATCTCTTAAGAGAAGAAGCATCCTGGATATTGTGCTTTTGTTATGCAGACGTTCTCATTACAAAGGGGAGAGAGTTTGAGAAAAAAGAATTAACTTTGGCCAAAGGTAATTTAACAAGTGGGTGCATATTGCCGGAATCACTGGGGTACATCACTCTAAGCAAGTAAATACATACTATTAAACGGGTCCATTCTGATCATGGGGAAGTCTGAGGTAGGATGACTTGAAAACATAGTTCAAAGAATATGGAAAACAAACTATATAGCGAATATTTTATTACCAATAGCGGAGAGAAATCTCTTGCGGAAATAATAAAAGGAATACTCCCAGCTAAAGCCGATTGTCTGGATTTTCTTGTAGGGTATTTCTATTTTTCAGGAATAGAAGAAATATACAAGCATATTTCCGATAAAAAAATGCGGATTCTGGTAGGACTGGAAATGGAGAAAGAACTTTTGAATAAAACTTCTGAAATAGATTTTTTATGGAAAAAACAAAAAAGTTCTCGCCAGGAAATCCGAAACGAATTTAACCGTTCTCTAGTTGAGTTATTTAACAAAACGGATTTTTTTGAAGGTAAAAAAGAAACGGAGGCTTTTAAAATATACTATGAAAAAATCAAGGATGGAACATTAGAAATTCGGAAAACAAAGGAGCCTTGCCATGCCAAGATGTATATATTTTCATATAGAGATGAATTTTCGGAAGAAGGTGAAACACCCGGTACTGTGATTACCGGATCGAGCAATTTAACCTATAAAGGCTTGCGTGGACAAAATGAAATCAATGTGCGGTTTCAGCATAAAACAGAGTTTAAAGATGCACAAAATATTTTTGATAAACTTTGGGAAACAGCTATTGTTATTGCCGACAAAGACCACATCAATGACTTCGAAAATGGAGTAATAAAGCATATCTGGTATGAGAAAAATCCGTCTCCTTATCTTCTGTATTTAAGAGTTCTATATGAATACTTCAATATAGACACTTCAAAAAGAATCCGTACTCCGCATGATATAAATAAGAAATTCCTTGATCTCAAATATCAGGAAGATGCTATCCGAATGGCAATTTCAACCATTGAAAAACACAATGGAGTAATTATATCTGACGTGGTAGGTTTGGGTAAAAGTATTATTGGTTCAACAATTGCCAATAATATGAACTTAAGAACCATCATAATTTCACCTCCTCACTTAAAACAGCAATGGGAAGATTATGTAGATGAATTTAAGATAAATACAGCTCGTGTATTCAGTCGTGGCGTAATCTCTAAAGCATTAGAACATTATCGTTCAAGAACAGAAGAAGGTGAAAAATGGCTTATTATTATTGATGAAGCACATAATTATCGTAACGAATTTACGCAGGATTACGGAATGCTACATGAACTTTGTCAAGGGAATAAGGTGATGCTTCTTACCGCAACACCATTCAATAACCAGCCATCGGATATCTACTCAATGATAAAACTATTTCAGATACCCACAAAATCAACACTTCAAACAGTCAATAATTTGGGATATAGTTTTCGTCATTTAATCAACTTATACAAAGACTTAAAAAAGAAGCAGAAAGACAAAAAGCTTTCAGAAGATGAATTGAAATTAGCGATTGAAAGCATTGCACAACAAATAAGAGCAATCATTTCTCCATTAATTATTCGTCGTTCTCGCTTGGACTTGGATGCGATTCCGGCTTATAGAGAAGATTTAAAAAAACAAAAAATTGAATTTTCAAAACCAGCTCCTCCCGAATTATTGGATTATGATTTAGGTGATCTTCGAAACTTATATCTTTCGACTTTAGATAAAATCTCACGTAGAGATTACGATGAGGAGATTGATATGCAAGATTATATATATTCTGATGAGATTCAAGATGAGACTATTCCTCTAAAAGTTTTTCATGCAACGCGATATAAACCGATTATGTATATAAAAGAGGAATGTAAAGAAGAAGTAAAAAAATTAGTTGAAAAAGCAGGATTTGAATATAACTTGTTTAAAGGGACACAACGAAATTTGGCAAAATTTATGCGCACATTGCTTGTAAGGCGTTTTGAAAGTTCACAAACCGCATTTCGAATATCGTTAAACAATATGCTTTCCAATCATAAAAACATCAAAAAATGGGTTGAGAGACGTCAAACTATACCTGTTTTTAAGAAGGGGATGTTACCCGACATTGAGGCCATGTACGAATCCACAAATGATATTATTCCCGAAATGATAGATGATGAAATAGAATCTGCGATTGAAAAATTACAGGCTAGAGGACTGTTTGAAATTAAGACTGAATACCTAAAAGATAGTTTTTTCGAAGAGTTAGATATTGATATTGAATTATTACAAAATCTAAAAGCAGAATGGGATAAAGTAAACGAAAATATTGATCCTAAACTAAATAAACTCATTAAGATTCTGAATGAACAATTAGCTAAAGATCCTGAAAGAAAAATAATAGTATTTAGTCAATTTGCCGATACAATTGACGACTTAGATAAAAAGTTGTCAAAAGCAGGACTTCCTGTATTTTCATATACAGCGGGAAAAGCTTCTCCGCGTAATAAAGAAATAATAAAAACTAATTTCGATGCGGGGTATGATGATCATAAACAACAAAATACGTATAAAGTATTACTTGCAACAGATGCCATTTCAGAAGGATATAATCTTCATCGTGCAGGAACCATCTTTAATTATGATATACCTTATAATCCAACACGTGTTATCCAGCGGATTGGACGTATTAATCGCATCAACAAAAAAATGTTTGAAGAGTTGTATATCTACAATTATTTCCCGACAGATATAGGCGAAAGCGAGATTCGTATTCAGGAAATTTCGACATTGAAAATGGCTATGATTCACGCAATAATGGGAGAGGATACCAAAGTTTTGACTTCAGACGAAGAATTGCGGGCATTTTTCATTGATCAATATAAAACTATTATTGAAAATGATGAACGTAGATCATGGGACACCGAATATCGTACTGAACTAGATACTCTTATTCATTCTAAAGAAATGAAAGATGCCTTACATCTTCCTTTACGAACAAAGATCCGCAGGAAAACTTCACTTCCGGAGGAAGGTGTTTTAGTCTTTGCCAAAAAGGGAAATGATTTTGTTTTTAAGTATTCCGATGGTTATATCAAGCCTTATGACAAGACACCAGAAGATGCTTTCAAATTATTGAAAACCAATAAAGAAGAAAAGTCGTATAAAATTTCAGAAGTCTTTGATAAAACATTTAATATGATAAAGACAGCTCTTTTTTCTGATGACTCAGAAAATGATACTGAAAAAATAAAAAGAGATGCATTAGATAAGGTGAGAATAATGATACAGACAAAAGCTTATGATAATGAATATCTTGAAGATTTAAAAACCGCTATAGAGTTAGATGCAATTTCTGGTTATGCAGCACGATGGATCAACCGGATGAAGCCGTCAGAATATACTACTTTACCCGAAAAAGTATCTCGAATTTATATACAAAAAGTATTACACACTTATGATAATATCTTACATGGCTCTGAAACCTTGATTCTAGCAGAAGAGATTGAGAGTGATAGTGTCATTTTAACCCCTGATGTATTATTCTAAAATATGCAGCAATATGTATAATTTCAGCAACAGTTATAATCGTAATAATTTTGTAGAGTTTCTTGAGAATAATTTTCTTCCTGAGGATTTTCAACTAAAAGAAGAAAAATTGAATTTGAATTTCTCTCCCAAATTTACCTCTTCTGCGACACGTCTTGGGGTTTGCAAAAGTCTCGATCTTGAGATTTTTGAGGTAGAACATAATTCAACTCACGATGCTCGTGTTGGAATTGCCCGTGATGCATTCCAAATAATGCATAAAAACAGCTACTGTAATAAAGCTCTAGTAGCTTTTATTCCTAAAGGTAGCAATCAATACCGCTTTTCTTTTTTACAAATAGAAGCTGAGCTAAAAGACCTTTCTGCACGAATAAGACGAAATTATTCTAATCCTCGTAGATACTCATTTTTGTTAGGAAAAGGAGCTCAAATCAAAACGCCGAAGCAGTTTCTTGCAAAAGGGAGGGTGAAAAATACAGATGACCTTATTGAGAGATTCTCAATAGAAGCTCTTACTAAACAGTTTTATCGTGAATTATTTGATTGGTACTTATGGGCATTGTCTGAAAATGATGGATTTACAGTAACATTTCCTAATGAAACTGATATTAGAAAAATCGAAGAACATTTAATAAGACTTATTACTCGGTTAATGTTTGTTTGGTTTATAAAACAGAAAAAATTAATTCCTGAAGATATCTTTGACACAGGAGCGTTATACTCTATTCTCAAGGAATTTGATCCTATGAGTAAGTCATCCGGAAATTATTACAATGCAATATTACAAAATCTCTTTTTTGCAACTCTGAATAAACCTATTGAAGAACGTGCATTTGCTTCTGAAAATTTTTTTCAAGGAAAGAATGAACATTATGGAATAAAAACATTATTTCGTGATGCTAATGAAAAAACATGGTTCAAAAAATCTCATGAAGAAGTAATCAAATTATTCCAAGAAGTTCCTTTTCTTAATGGTGGATTATTTGAGTGTTTAGACAAAGAAGACAAAGATGGTAAGATTTATTATTATGATGGATTCAGTCGAGCTAAAGGTCAGAAAAAACGAGCATTTATTCCTAATTGCTTGTTTTTCGATCCTGAGAAAGGGTTAATATCGATACTAAATAAATACAATTTTACTGTAGAAGAGAATACTCCTCAGGATGTAGAAGTTGCACTTGATCCAGAACTCTTAGGTAAAGTATTTGAAAACCTTCTAGGTGCTTATAACCCAGAAACAAAGGAAACAGCTCGCAAACAGTCAGGTTCTTTTTATACGCCACGTGAGGTCGTAAATTATATGGTGGATGAAAGCCTTATTGCTTATTTAGCAGAAAAATGCCCAGAGGTACCTGAGAATGTAATTCAATCTTTATTCAAAGAAGAAGATTTGCCTACAGAGCTACAGAATAATCCTCAAAGCCGTATTGAATTATCAACAAAGCTAAAGAATGCGAAGATTTTAGATCCCGCATGTGGGTCTGGAGCTTTTCCAATGGGTATATTAAACCGAATGGTTGAGGTATTAAAAAAGTTAGATGTAGATGGCAAAGAGAATTCTTATAATTTAAAACTCGATTTGATTGAAAACTGCATCTATGGTATAGATATTCAATCTATTGCTATTCAGATATCAAAACTCCGTTTTTTTATTTCATTAATATGCGAACAGAATCCATCTAAAAATATAAAAGAAAATTATGGAATTACAGCTCTTCCAAATTTGGAAACTAAATTTGTTTCTGCTAATACATTAGTCGGATTAAAAAAGAGAGATAAGCAACTGAATCTATTTGAAGACCCTGAAATTGAGAAAACCAAACAAAAATTACTTGAAGTAAGGCACAAGCATTTTTCCGCTAAAAATGTGAAGGAAAAGACAAAATTCAGAAATGAAGATAAACAATTACGCGAAAAGCTTTCTAAATTATTAGAATTTAATGAAATGTTTTCTCCAGAAGATGCTATACAATTAGCAGAATGGAATCCTTATGATCAGAATATGTCATCTCCATTTTTTAATCCTGAATGGATGTTTGGTTTAATGGATGGATTCGATGTTATCATTGGAAATCCACCTTACATATCAACAAAAGGGATCTCAAATGTAGAAAAGAAATTATATGAAACAGAATTTGGCTTCTCAGATGACACATATAATCTTTTTACATTTAAGGGCCTGATGCTTTCTAAAGACAATGGGTCGTTGACATACATAATCCCGAAAACATTTTGGACAACACAGACAAAAAGGAATATGCGTGACTTATTACTTAAAAATTCAATACGATATATTTTTGACACTGCTAATCCTTTTGAATCGGTAATGGTTGACACTTGTATTGTACAGGTTATGGCCAAACCGTTTGATAAGAATCATATGATAAGATTTCTTGATGGAAGTAAAAATCTCAAAGAACCAATTATATTTAAACCAATCTCACAGGACGCTTATCGCCTAGCTCAAAATTCTGTAATTTTCAAACCGACAGAATACAATTTAAAAATTTATAGTCTTTATGGTAAAAAAGTGAAAGAGTTATATGAGCAGTGGTGGGACAAAATAGAAACCAGTAAAAAAATTGCTCAAAATGCTAAGGAACTAGAAGAATACCGAACAAATCTAAAACCCGGAGATTTAGCTTTGTTAGGTTGTTTAACCGAAGGAGGACAAGGACTAGCTACAGCTAATAATGGTAAATATATTGCTGTTCGCAAATCAACCAAGTGGGCAAAGAATATTATAGATTCTAGGCCTAAAAAGTTAGCAGAAGCCGTGAAAAGATATAAGATAACTAATAATGAATTGGATGGACTTTCTCCTGAGGACTTTTTGAAGAATAAAAGTGAACAGGAAATAGCCATTAAATTTGATCAGTTGAAAGAAAAATATGGACGGGATATATTTGGCCAAGGCTATATATTCCGTTTGATAGATGATGAGGAAATTGCAGATGTTGATTTACTAACCGATGATGAAAAAGAAAATGGAATAGATATTTCGAAAAAATATTATGTGCCATATGATAAAGGTGATAAAGATGGAAATCGTTGGTATTTGGAAACTCCATATGCCATTGCCTGGTCTAAAGAAAATGTCCGGTTTTTGAAGACTGATCCCAAAGCCCGATATCAGGGATATATGTTCTACTTTAGGGAGGGTTTTTGTTGGA
>Ga0129314_1002213_pt1 | contig 11293 bp, 9 predicted proteins | sample O1111metagenome_FD_94431 | JGI IMG/M metagenome (GOLD analysis project Ga0129314, IMG submission 94431) | Orangutan individual fecal microbial communities from fecal samples from Wisconsin, USA - O1111 metagenome | ecosystem: Host-associated > Mammals > Digestive system > Large intestine > Fecal...
GAGAAAAGGAATTCACATGAAAAAGATCAAAGCATTTATATTGGAAAATAAATTATTCAGCCTGTTTTTTCTGGGCATGGCAATCTATTATGCGGTCAGTATGTTCGTAATCAAGCCGTGGTATGATGAACTGTATACTTACTATTCCTTTATTTCAAGGGGGTCGGTTTACGCGGCGATTCACTGGCCGGTGCCGAATAATCATGTCTTTTATTCGGTACTGTCAGCATTTCTTGACTATCTGGGAAATCCTTATATCGGACTTCGGGGAGTTTCGTTTCTTTCGTCCTGCGCCAACATGCTTCTTCTGTATCAGCTTGCAAAGAAGTTCCTGAACCGGTTCTTTTCGGCAGGTGTTGTATTCTTATACGTGGCAGTCTGGCAGGTCAACAATTTATCGGTGCAGGGGCGCGGCTATACGCTTGCGGCAACCTGTTATCTGATTGCCCTGCTAAGCCTTTTCAAGATCTGTAAGGAACAGGCGCAAAGGAGAGATTATATTCTTTACACTCTTTCCCTCACAGGGGGACTGTATACGCTGGTAAGCTCGACATTCTGGGTTATTCCGGTCTGTATCGCGGGGGGAATTACCCTTCTTTTTACGAAGAAGTACAAAACGTTGTGCAAGCTGATTGCTGCTTCCGTTGTGGCAGCCATTCTGACAGTGGGACTGTATGCGGTGATCTGGCTTGCGATTGGATCAAACCTCATGTCGAAGGATCCGGCCAGCATTTATTATGGGATTTATCAGGTGAAAATCATTTTGAAAACGCCATTTGAGGCATTGCGCACCGGTATGGAATATATGCTGGCCACTCCGTACATTCAGGGGGATGAGCGAAGCTATATCGTGAAGGAGCTGTTCCATTATCTTACGGGCGCGTTCAATCTGTTCTATGCAGGACTTGGCACGGCACTTGTGGTGATCCTTGCCATCGGGGGCGTGCTCGCCATCGTGAGTGCATGCTTTTCACGCAAAAAGGACGAGGATTCGTGGTTCTTCCATGTCTATCTGGCGGTATCCGTGGTGATGGTTCCGGTGATGCTGGTGATTCAGAGCGTGCAGCCGTATTACCGGGTATTTTCCTTCCTTGCAGTTCCGGTCAGCCTGATGTTGGTATGGCTGCTGAAGCTTCTGGTGGGGCTGGTGTTCCGATTCCCTGAAGATACGATGGTTGCTGCAGGAAAGTATTGCTGTCTGCTGCTTTTGGGGTTTGCGTTGTTTGAACTTTACGGACCCTCATATCATTCCCAGTATGCAGAGCGTGAAACAGAAATTGCGGATGTTTTCCGGGGACATACGGAAGACTTGCAGACCTGCTTTCCGGTAGATGATTACCAGAAGTATGTGCTGAAATTTTATTATGATAAAGAACTGGAAGAAGTAGAAACTGCGGATGCACAGTGTGTCCTGATTCCGAAAGAAATCTATGATGAAACGAAGGAAATTCCGGAGTGGCCGACGCTTTATGGCTATGGAGCAGTGGATACGGCTTATATTAAGGAGCATTTTACACGGGTTAGCGAGAGTGAACATTATGAACTCTATATCCGGAATAAATAGAGGAAATTCGTCGATAAGTTTATTATGAAAAATGTATAAAAATTTTATAAAAACATGCATTTTCCTGTGAAAATATGCTATTATATAAATGGAGTATGGGGACTCCCGAAGAGGGAGAGGAAGGGTTACTTATGGATATTATCACAGGACGCGACGGCGATGTGGATAACTGGAAAGAAGTTATTCTTATTTATAGTTCGGCTCTGAAACAGATTGGTACGAAGCTGGAGATTCTGAACGATGAATTTCAGCACGTACACAGCTACAATCCGATTGAGCATATTAAATCCCGGATTAAGACATCGGAGAGCATTGTTAAGAAATTAAGGCGGTATGGCTATGAATCGACGATTTCCAATATGGTGGAATATATCAACGACATTGCGGGGATCCGCGTGATCTGTTCGTTTGTGTCGGACATTTACCGTATTGCCGACATGATCAGCAATCAGAGTGACATTAAGGTAATTTCGGTGAAGGATTATCTGAAGAATCCGAAGCCGAGCGGTTATCGCAGTTATCATATGATTGTCACCGTTCCGGTATATTTGTCAGACCGGATTGTGGATACCAAGGTAGAGATTCAGATCCGGACCGTAGCGATGGACTTCTGGGCGAGCTTAGAACATAAGATTCATTATAAGTTCGAAGGAAACGTACCGGAGCATATTCAACGAGAGCTGATTGAATGTGCGGATATGGTGGCAGCACTGGATGATAAGATGTTTTCCCTGAATGATGAAGTTCTCAGCATGAACAATCTGGAGGCTGAGTGATAGGGAATACAGGAAGTAAGGTCATAAAGATTAGTATATAAGGTAGAGCATTATTAAGACAGAGCATAGTAGGTAATTAGAAAAGAAATGAATAAAAATATAATAAGAAATTTTGAAAAAGTGATATAAGGAATTGTAATAAAAATTAGAAATTAAAATAACAAATTAAAATAACAAAGACTCAGAATGTTGTGTTATCTTTTATATATTGTTATAAAAGAACATACCACATTTTGAGTCTTTTTTGTCCTATAAATTTTCCCCTATAAAATGAGGAGTGCCCAGACACATCTCTGCGCCTGGGCTATTATGAAAAAATTTATCTATGTGTGTAATGAAAAACATTACATGTTTCCGTTGCTATGTATATATAGTACAATACAATTATGAACAAATTATGAACAAGCTATGAAATTGTTGTTAATTTTTACAACGATGTAAAAAAACAGAGATAAAATCTATGCAATATGCACAAAAGTGACAGTAATTGTAAAAATGTAAGAGTTATGCTATAATAAAGCGATTATAAACAGACATTTGTTTTCGTGGAAAGAGGATAGGTATGGATAATTTTATGGACGAAATTGTACAGAAATTTACCCCGCAGGAGATGATCCGGGCCAATGCAGCGGCAGATGCGGCAGAGATTGAAAGTCTTGAGAAACAGCTTACCCTGTTTAAAGAACAGATGGAGAAATATGACAACTGCCTTCAGGAGATGCGTCAGGTCAATCTGAAGAATATAGAGACGGCACAGGATGTTCAGCAGTTAGCTGACAAAATGGGACAGCATTTAGGCAAAACTGCAGGAGAGGTAGAGGCTGCTTCGGTTTCCAAAATTAAAGAAACCTCAGATCTTTCCATAGCAGGAATTCAGAAGGCGATTGATGAGAGTCTTGCCAAGATTGCAGAAATTAAGGAACATGCAGATAATACCCAGCAGATTGCAGAGATGGTGAATGATCTCCAGAACAAGACCGAGAATGTCATTAAGAATCTGGAAGATTTTCTTCATACGGATAATGTGAAGGTATACCGTAATGTGCAGGCTTCCATGGTGGAGGAACTGGACCGTCGGGCAGGGGAACTGAAAGAGGAATTGCAGAAGACACAGAAGAAGTCGGGAGTATTGTTCCCGCTTGTCTTAGTGACGATGATTCTTTCTGCACTGAGCCTGATCGCAAGTGTTCTTGGATTACTTGGGATTTTGTAACTAGTCAGAGCCATGCAAAATTGCTTTCTGTGAATGCTCGCATTCAAACAGAATAGCAATTTTATATGGCGAAGTAACCACATGAGTAAAACTTGAGCTGCATTAGCAGCGGTTTTACGAATGTGGTTCTGAATAGTTACGGAATTTCTTAAGATAGCAGCAGGAGTATAGGATATATGGCAAAACAGACTTGGAAACCGGGGAATATGCTCTATCCGCTTCCGGCGGTTCTGATCACCGTGGCGGATCAGCAGGGCAATCCCAATATTTTTACAGTGGCATGGGCAGGAACCATCTGCAGCGATCCGGCAATGGTGTCAATTTCCGTCCGGCCCTCCCGTTATTCCCATCATATGATCGAAGAGACGGGAGAATTTGTGATTAATCTGACGACAAGAGATCTGACATTTGCAACGGATTACTGTGGAGTGAAGAGCGGCAGGGATGTGGATAAGTTTAAAGAGCTTGGTCTTCATATGAGTCCCGCAGAGGAAGTAGGTGCCCCGCTTTTAGACGAAAGCCCGGTAAACATTGAATGTAAGGTGACGCAGGTGCTCCGGCTTGGAACACACGATATGTTTGTGGCGAAGGTTGTATCCGTACATGCGGATGAAAAGTATATGGATGAAAATGGAAAGTTTTCTCTTGAAAAGGCAGATCCGATTGCGTATTCACACGGAACGTATTACACCCTCGGAGAAAAGCTTGGGACATTTGGCTACAGCGTAAAGAAACGATAGAATCCGAAAGGGCTCTATCGTTTTTCCTTTGAGGATAAAAGGCTTCCACGCACAATTGCATCCTTGCCATACTTATTGCGGATGGCATCCAGGGCGTTATCGAGGGCATCGAGCTTTTCACGGGATGGACCTGTATTCTTCTCCGGCTGATCGGAGATCCGGTCGAATAAACTTAACTGGACAGGGGCATCCATATCGCTCAATTTGGTGGTGCGAACCCCCAGCAGACGGATGGGTGAACCGTTCCATAATTCGTCGAATAACTGACAGGAATTCCTGTAAAGGAGAGTGGTTGCATTCGTTGGCTCCGGGAGATTTCTCTGATGGGAAGCATTCCGGAAGTCGGCGTATTTGATTTCAACGCTTACCATGGAAGCAGACTGGCTTGCATGACGTAACCGCTCTCCGACGCTTTCACATAAGGATAAAAGAATCGGATAGGCTTCATTGGCGGTAGTAAGATCCTTTGCAACGGTAGTGGAATTACCGATTCCTTTTGCTTCCGCGGGTACAGAGGTGACACCGGAATCGTCGATGCCATTGGCATACTGCCACAAAAGAACACCATGGCTTTTGAGATGGGAGGCAATAATGGACACATCGGTTGCAGCAAGATCGCCAATCGTGCGGATTCCTAAATTATGAAGTGCCTGCACACTGGATTTACCACACATATATAAGGAAGAAACAGGCAGAGGCCACATCTTTTCTTTAATTTCATGCTGATAAAGGGTATGCACCTTATCAGGCTTTTCAAAATCGGAAGCCATTTTGGCAAGCACGCGCCTATCGGAAATGCCGACATTCACGGTGAAACCAAACCGGTTACGGATCTCGTCCCTGATATGGAAAGCCGCTTCTATGGGAGAAGTGTAGTGGTGCCGGATGGGCGTATAATCCATGAAGCATTCATCGACACTGAGCTGTTCAATATCTGGGCAGACAGAACGAAGATAGTTCATCAGCTCTTCGCTTTTCTGGTGGTAATAATGCATGTCCGGACTTTCCATGACGAGAGTGGGACATTTGCGGAAAGCGCTGACGATCGGTTCGGCAGTCTGGATCCCGTATTTCTTAGCGGGGATAGACTTGGCGAGAACGATGCCGTGCCGCTTTTCTTTATCGCCGCCGATGATGGAAGGAATGGTGCGCAGGTCGAGCGGGTCGCCGTTTTGCAGACGGCGGATGGCACTCCAGCTTAAGTATGCAGAATTGACATCAATATGAAAAATGGTTTCGCCACTCACGATTGCCTTCCCTCCTTTTCCCTATTATATACGGAAATACATGGAAAGAACAGGCTCTTTACAAGTAAATTTAGAACTGTTAAAATAAAGCCGTTACCTTTTGGATATGGAAATAGAATAGGAATGATTTATGATACATTTTTCTTCACATTATAAACGGTTAAAAATGCGTTTTTTAAAGATTGCACTGCTGGCAGTTTTTGTCAGTATTTTTTTCATGCCGTCTTTTGTGAAATTTGTGAAAACCGGAGACAATATGTTTACGGTTTTTTTAAACGGACAGGAAGTCGGTGTAGTGGATTCGGTCGAAAATGCGAAAAGTTATGCGGTAGAAGCCAGAAGAAATGTGGCCGCTGAGAGTAATCATCTGGTTCTGGTAGAGAGTGAAATCGAAACCGTTGGACAGGAAGTGTTATGGGGCAGAGTGGATTCTCCGAAGCTTGTTATCAATAACATGGAGAAGGTCTATTCTTCGGACATGAAGGAATCCATGATTAAGTCCTATGTTGTCAAAATTAATGAAAAAATTATCAATCTTGCCAATCTGGATGAGGTCGTTGCACTTTTGCAGGCAGCGGTAAATAAATATGATGAAGCCAAAGAGTATCAGGTGGAACTGCAGCTTGATCCGACAAGAGAACTTCCGGTTATGAGTGCGTCTGTTGCAACGCGTGAAGAGGTAAAAGAACAGGAAGAAGCAGCAGAGGCTGTGGCATTGGAAGCCGGATTCCAGGCAGATATGACCGCATTGTTTGATCAGATTGAACCGGATGTCGAGAAGGACTTTGAGGACTATCAGCTTGGTATAATCTCAATGAATTTCGGGGATGATATAGAGGTAGCCGAGGCTTATCTGGATGAGAACGAGTTGACGGATATCAGCCTTGCCATTAATGAAGTGACAAGTGATGAAGAGAAAAATCAGATTTATAAGGTGGTTTCCGGTGATACGTTGTCCGGAATTGCCATTAAAACCAATGTTCCGCTGGACAAGCTGATTGAAATGAATGATTCCCTGGAGGATGAAAATTCGATGATCCGTCCGGATCAGGAACTGATTGTAACGGTAGAAGAACCGATGCTTGCTGTCCAGCGTCAGGAAGAAATGTATTATGAAGAAGATTATGACGCGGATGTGATTTATATTGATAATGATGACTGGTATACAACAGAAACCAAAGTGCATCAGCAGCCATCAGCAGGACACCGTAAGGTCGTTGCGGTTGTTTCCTTTGAAAATAATACGAAGGTTTCAGAGGAGATCATTAAGGAAGAGATTACTTATGTGGCAGTTCCGAAGATCGTGGAACGTGGAACGAAGATTCCGCCGACCTATATCAAGCCGATCTCCGGCGGACGTCTTTCTTCCAATTTCGGACGGCGTAATCGCCCGACGAGAGGTGCAAGCTCTTACCATAAGGGTGTTGACTGGGCAACTCCGACAGGAACGGCGGTTTATGCTTCCTGTGGTGGTACAGTTGTAAAAGCCGGCTGGGGAAGCGGATACGGATATTGTGTATACATTAATCATCCGGATGGCAGACAGACACGATATGGACATTTAAGTAAGGTGCTCGTTTCTGCGGGACAGACGGTTTCCCAGGGACAAAGGATTGCTTTGAGTGGAAATACGGGTGTCAGCACAGGACCGCATCTGCACTTTGAGATCCTGATTAACGGTTCCCAGGTGAACCCGCTGAAATATCTGAATTAGCCCTAAACAGATGTTTGGGTTTACAGACTTTTACATTATGTTATAATGATAAAAGGGTTTTCGTACCAAATTCCGTTTGAGTTGATTGAAATAATGTGACTATGAAGAGATTAAATAGTTGCAGAATTACTGAAATATTACTACGCATGAAGATAAATACTGGATGGAATATATCAAACGCATTTCGAGGTATGCTATGGAACAGTATGCAATCAGAGGTGGCAATCCGTTAGTCGGCGAAGTCGAAATCGGTGGCGCAAAGAATGCGTCTTTAGCGATTCTGGCAGCAGCCGTTATGACGGATGAAACCGTATTAATAGAAAATATCCCGGATGTCCGTGACACCAATGTGATGATGCAGGCCATTGAAAGCATTGGAGGCATAGTGGAGCGCGTAGACCGCCACACTGCCCGGATTTCCGGCAAAAATATCAAGGATCTTGTAATCGAAGGGGATTACATTAAGAAGATCCGTGCTTCTTATTATCTGCTGGGTGCATTGCTTGGCAAGTATAAGAAGGCACAGGTTTCTTTACCCGGTGGCTGTAACATCGGACTGCGCCCCATCGATCAGCATATCAAAGGCTTTCGGGCACTCGGCGCGGATGTGAAGATTGCCAACGGGTTAATTTTTGCAGAAGCGGAGAAGCTCACGGGAAGTCATATATATATGGATGTGGTTACGGTTGGAGCAACGATCAATGTGATGCTGGCAGCCGTAATGGCAGAAGGACAGACAATTATTGAAAATGCAGCGAAGGAGCCGCATGTCGTTGATGTGGCGAATTTCTTAAACTGCATGGGGGCCAATATCAAGGGTGCCGGTACGGATGTGATCCGTATCAAAGGTGTTTCAAGACTTCATGGCACAGAGTATACGATTATTCCAGATCAGATCGAGGCAGGAACCTTTATGTTTGCCGCAGCAGTAACAAAGGGCGATGTGATCGTTAAGAATGTCATCCCGAAACATTTGGAGTCCATCAGTGCAAAGCTCCTTGAAATCGGATGCGAAATTGAGGAATCCGACGATGCCGTACGTGTTGTGGCATCGAAGCCTCTTACTCATACACATGTAAAGACACTTCCCTATCCGGGATTTCCGACGGATATGCAGCCGCAGATCACGGTGACACTGGGACTTTCCAGGGGAACGAGTATTGTGACCGAGAGTATTTTTGAGAACCGGTTTAAGTATGTGGACGAGCTTACCAGAATGGGAGCGAATATCAAGGTTGAAGGAAATACGGCAATCATTGACGGGGTTCCCAAGTATACGGGTGCCAGTATCAGTGCACCGGATCTCCGTGCAGGAGCCGCACTTGTAATTGCCGCGCTGGCCGCAGAGGGAATTACAACGATTGATGATATTAAATATATTGAACGTGGATATGAGGATTTTCATCTGAAGCTTGCATCTCTTGGGGCTCAGATTGATAAGATCAGTACGGAACGGGAGTTGCAGAAGTTCCGGTTGAAGACAGGCTGATCAGGATTCTCAAGAAATGGTGGAAGGCTGTTGCTTCTGTACGTTGGAAGCGATGGTCTTTTTTGCTTCCGGAGAGAGGGGCATGCGCCCGTAACCGGTTACTCCCGTTGGAACCTTCCGATTTTTCTATCATCCTGTGCAAGGTCAGTGTGGCGGTGTTGAAATTGAACGCAATCCTCTGCAAGAGAACATCCGTGTTCTTTGCAGAGTAAGTCGTGCATCCGTGCACGACTTTTGCTGACTGTGTCTGCCCTTGCAGATGATGTAAGAAAAATCAGGAAGAACCCATAGGGGATCAACCTGGTTACGGCAGCATGCCTCTGGCAGACGGAAGCTAATTAGGAAGATTAAATTCAAGCCACAGGGAGTGAAAACGCTGTTGTTCATGTTCTTTTATTTCAAATAAGGGATTATATAAGACATGCTGCATAACATCGGCATCTTTCAGAATTTCGTCCAGAGAATCATGAACGCTGGACTTGTCGCTGTGATTGTAGATTGCTGTACAGATGGAATTTATTTCTTCTTTGTTAAATAAGTCTAAAGAAGCTAAGAGTTGGTGGGCCATCTGTGCACCCTTGTGAGCATGATCCTGTGAATCCATGTTGGCATAGGAATAAATGTCATGCAGCATACCTGCAATGACAGCCAGTTCAACATCTTCACCACGCTTTAAAGCTAATAAGGCACAGGCCTGTGCAACACCGTATAAGTGTAAATAGGCACATCTTCGTTCCGTTGGATCAGACATATTCAATAGAATTTTATCTACAAGTTCTCTTGCAGCCTCAATTCGCATGCCATCTGGCAGTAATTTAGTTCCCAAATCGTTCATAAGCTTCTCCCTTACACCGTATTCTCAATTTTTTATTTATTTTAACATGAAAATGACGTGATAGATAAAAATAGTAGTATAATGATTCCAATATGAATATAGGAAAGGTGGAACTCGGCAATGGAAATAAGAAGTATCTTAATAAAGGACACAACAAAAGAAGAGCGGATACGCATCGTGCAGGAAGGGCTTAGTCAGTGTGGCGGTGCCTGCGATTTCTGCAACGGGTGTGATAATTTGGGCGGCGGCATCGTAGACTCCTTTTATGAGCCGTATATCAATGGAGAGAAGGAACTGCGTGAACTCAATGAAGAGTACAGGAGCAATGCAGGGCTGGTACGCTAAATCAGTGCCTCAATCTGCACATTAGACTGTGTGCTCAGGTCTACAAATCCACCGGCCGTTTTGATGGTCGGCGAAGAAAGCTTGTCCTTGTGGATAAATACAACGGTTCCGACAGTTCCATTTGTAAGGCGGACATTGTTGAGCAGATAGGTATTTACCACGTTTTCTAAGAAAGTCATGACAAACTTGGGATCGTACTTCTGCAGGCCTTCTTCCTCGAAGATCGAGATGGCAGAGAACGGGCATAAGGGTCCGCGGTAAACTCTGGCAGAGGTGGTTGCATCGTAAACATCGGCAATGGCAACCATCTTGGCATAGATTCCGATCTGGTTTGCCATAAGCCCTAAGGGATAGCCGCTTCCGTCACAACGTTCATGGTGCATCAGTACGGCATTTAATACATCCTGATCAAGCTTGGAATCCAGTAAAAGCCGGTAACCTTCCTGAGGATGGCGCTTGATGATGTTAAATTCCTGTTTGGTAAGCTTGTCCGGTTTTTTCAGAATGCTGCCGGGAATCTTGATCTTACCAATATCATGGAGAAGACCGCTTGTCGTAGCCTTCACAATTTCTTCTTCATCCATGCGCAGCCAGCGGGCAAAAATGTTACAGATCAGTGCCACATTCATGCTGTGCACATAGGTCTCGTCATCGTATTCGCGCATACAGTGCAGCATATCGAAGACATTGGGTGTGGTTGCCGCAAGGTCCAGAATGTTCAGGGTATGGTTCATTAATTTGTTGACATCCAAAGGAGATCCCTTTTCTACGACATCGTTCATGGCGCTTCGGAAGGAATCTACATCATTTTCAAATTCTGTGCGGAATCTGGTAAATTCAGGACTGCGCTTGATTCTGTCCGCATAGGACGTGGTATAATCATCCGTCTGGGGAGATTGTGCCACAAGCTGATCTTCTACACGCACGGTAAGAACCGAATAAAAGGCAAGTTTTGTAATCGTGGAATCGGTCAGAATGATTCCACGGGGTAAAATGAGCTGATTATTGAAATTGTATACGTCCTCGGCTGTAACCATACCGGGAACGAGGTCGGATGTATTGACTCGTTTCATATGTCCCCCTGAAAGCACCAATATTACCTTTATATTATAAGATAAATAGGGGAGTTATGTCAATAAACAGGGATGATGTAAGAAAGTGTGCGACAATTTGGCACAGTGATAAAAGTTATCGTAAACACAACTATTTTTTCATTGACAAAGTATCGGGGATGGTGTAGCCTAAACTCAGATATGAAAATTCAATATTGTGATGAATCTCTTATTCAGAGTGGTGGAGGTACATAGGACCTATGAAGCCACGGCAACCCCTATAAGGAAGGTGCCTACCTGAGCGAGCAGCGAGCCTAA
>Ga0129314_1002216_pt1 | contig 11290 bp, 6 predicted proteins | sample O1111metagenome_FD_94431 | JGI IMG/M metagenome (GOLD analysis project Ga0129314, IMG submission 94431) | Orangutan individual fecal microbial communities from fecal samples from Wisconsin, USA - O1111 metagenome | ecosystem: Host-associated > Mammals > Digestive system > Large intestine > Fecal...
ATGCGGGGCTGTCCCTTGCCTGGAGCTTTGTGGGCGGCATCGTGCTGGGCGCGCTTCTCGCTGCGGTCAAGGGCCTCATCATCAATTCCGTGCGCCGCACCGGCTTGGAAGACGTGACGTTCCACGTGCTGGTGCAGGTGCTCACCCCCTTTGCGTTCTATCTTATTGCTGAAGAGCTGGGTGTTTCGGGCATCTTGGCGGTTGTGGCTGCCGGCATCGTGGACTCCTTCAACACCAGGGCGCTGATGCCGAGCACGGCGCGACTCAACATCGTGAGCTCAAGCGTCTGGAAGGTCATCTCCTTCGCGCTCAACGGCATGTGCTTCGTGTTGCTGGGCACGCTTCTGCCCAACGCCACGGCGCGCACCTGGGCCAGCAGCTATCCCAATGAAACTCTTATTCTCGACGTCGTGCTCATCACCGTCGTGCTCATCGCGGTTCGCTTCGTGTGGTGCCTGGGGATGGAGCGAGTGAGGGTCCGCGAGGACGGCAAGCGCCACAAGATCGACGGCAAGGCGGCCAAGGACGCCCTTCTGCTCACGCTCGCCGGCCCCAAAGGCGCCGTGACGCTGTCCATCTGCCTCACCATCCCGCGCGTTGTGGGCACCGGCGAGGTCCTGCAGTGCCGCGAGCTGCTCATCTTCCTGGGGGCGGGCGTCATTCTCATAACGCTTCTGCTCGCCAATTTCGTGGTACCGTTGCTCGTGCCCAAAAAGGAACCCCAACTCACGCGCATTGAAGAGACGCAGGGCCGCGTGCAGGTGCTGCGCAATGTCATCCGCGAGCTGTCGCACGACGAGGCAATCGTCGACAAGCGCGCGTTGCGCCGCGTTATCGCGAACTACGAGACGCGCATCGACCGCATCAAGAAGGCCTCTTCGATGGAGGACAAGGCGGAGGACAGCCTGCATGAGCGCGCCGTGGCATGGGAGGCCGTGCGCGTGAACAAGGCCATCCGTGACCATGAGGTCGCGTCCGTCGTGGGTTATGGCTATCTGTGGGAGCTCGAGCGCAAGCTTTCGCGCATCCACCACAAGGGGGAGATACGCTGGCTTCTGCGCAATGCCTCGGGCTGGTTCGGCGTGCTGCTCCAAACCGGTTCTCAAGATTGGGGGCTGGGGAAGGATGCGCGTGAGAAGCGCCGCCGCGCCCGAGACTCCCTGCGCCTGTCGTGTGCCGAGTACGTGCTCGCCGAGCTTGCCGAGGTTGAGCCCGACGACGGTTTCGACGAGGAGGCCATCGTCCATCTGACGTTGGAGTACCAGCGTATGGCTGCTGCGGCGCGTTCAAGCGGCCAGTCGGCTCATTCACGCCTGGGCGCGTCCATGGTGCCCACCGACGCCATCATGCGCCGCGCGCTTCTGATCGAGCGCGAACAAATTCGAATAGCCTTCGACAACGAGCTCATTTCACGCGAGACCGTGCGTTCGATGCGCGATAATGTTGCGGCAATTGAGTTTGGGCTGCAACAGTAGGGGATATTGCTGCCGGATTGGGGGATTCGGCACTTGCGCCCGCTCTTTCTGAAAAGCGCCTCAGGTATCTGGCAGGTCTTTGTGGGTCTATCGATTCACGTATGTTTCAGCGGTTTGGGGTAAACCTTCAATAGTCAAAAAACGATGGCCCCTCTGTGAGGCCTGGGAGTAGGAAGGACACAGCATATGAGTACCTTCAACAAGAAGAACGAGCCGGTCATTGAGTTCGCTCCTGAAAGCGCCCGCACCCGTGCACGCATGGGGCTGTCGGGCAAGATTGTTGCCGGCGCACTTGCGCTGTCGATTGGCCTTGCGGGCGGCGCGTTCATGACGAGCGCCGCTTCCTCCAACCTGGCTGTTGCCGATGAGAGCTCCACGGTTGCCACCGCGCCCGCCGACGAGAATGCCGCCAGCACGGCCAGCGCCGTCGACACCGATCCCACGCTCGCTGAGAGCGTGGCCGAGAAGGTCCTGCCTTCGGTGGGCACCGTCTATGCTCTTGTGGGCACGCAGGGCTCGGTGGGCGTGGCGAGTGGATCGTGCGTCGCGCTTGACACCGAGGGCCATGTCCTCACGAACTACCACGTCATCGAGGGATACGACAACGTGGACGAGCAGGACGAGCCTGTCATTCAGGTTGTCATGGGCGACGTGGCCTATGACGCCACCATTGTGGGCACCGATCCTACGAGCGACATTGCCGTGCTCAAGATCGAACCGGGCGACGAGCAGCTGACCCCCATCGAGTTCGGCGACTCTGACGCCCTTAAGGTGGGCTCGTGGGTCATGACGGTGGGCAGCCCCATGGGCGAGGACACCTCGGTCTCCACCGGCATTGTCTCGGGCGTCAACCGCACCACCACCATCCAGCTGAACGACACCACCGCCTACTACGTGGGCGCCATTCAGTCCGACGCCATGATCAACGAGGGCTCCTCGGGCGGTGCCATGGTCAACGCCAACGGCGAGCTTGTGGGCATGACCACCTACAATGCCTCCAGCACCGGTGACTGGGCGGGCATGAGCTACGCCATTCCCTCCAACTACATCAAGGACGTCGTCGACCAGCTCCTGAGCGACGGCGTGGCGAGCCACCCGCAGCTGGGCATGCACGTGTCCAATATGAACGACTACTATGCGTATTACAGCCAGGTCGGATCGTCCAACACCATGTCTTCCTCCCTTATGGGCGCCTATGTGCAAGATGTCATGAAGGGCTCGGGTGCTGAGCAGGCTGGCATTCAGGCCGGTGACGTCATCACCGCGTGCGATGGCGAGCAGATTTACTCTGCCAACGACCTCATCATCCAGGTGCGTTCGCACAAGATCGGCGACACGGTGACCCTTACGGTCGAGCGCGACGGCGAGGAGCAGGAATTCGAGGTCACGCTGGGCAAGGACACCGACTACACTGAGGAAGAGGCCTCCGACGCCACCGAGCAGGACGGCAGCGGCAAGGTCAAGAGCATCATCGACTACCTGTTTGGCAGCGCCGACGATGAGTCTTCCAGCGATGCCGAAGGCCCCTCTGGTGTGTTCTCCGGCCAGGATTCTTACGGCGGTGCGGATGACTACGGCTACGGCGAGGGCTATGGTTCCGATTACGGTTACGGCTACGGCCCCGGTTACGGCTACGGGCAGGGCTATGGCTATGCGATGCCCGGCTGGGGCTACGGCTTCTTCTACGCCCCCGGCTATGGCTATGGCTATGACATGTCGGGCCAGGTGCAAGGCCAGTCTGCTGCTGAGGCGGCGGTAAACGCCTAGGCACCCCGACGGCAAGGTCGGCACCAACCTACAAGCAAGTCTTTTGCAAGGCCCGCGGGATTTCCTGCGGGCCTTTTTGTGTCTTGCGTATGCGCGGGACGCGCTTTCGCCTGGGCCTGTTGTGCGCTCGGCGAATGCTGTGTTAACGGATGTTTACGGAAATGCCTGAGAAATCTTGCCGCCCTACTGTGACAGTGGCTCAAAGGCCATTTAACGTGTCGCTCTCACCGGAAAGGACGGGATGCATGAAGAAGATAGAGGCAATCGTTCGCCCTGAGGCCGTCGAAGAAGTAAAGAGCGCCCTGTTCGCCGCAAACGTCGAAGGCATGACGATCTCACAGGTGCAGGGAGCCGGCAACCAGCACGGCTGGACTGAGTACTACCGGGGAACCGAGGTGCTCGTGCGCATGCGGGCCAAGGTCAAAATTGAGATCGTCTTGCCTGACGAACGCGTCGATACGGTTGCCGACATCATCTTGGCGGCTGCCCGTACCGGCAAGGAAGGGGAGGTGGGCGATGGCAAGATCTTCATCTACCCTGTGGAAGAGGCCATTCGCATCCACACCGGCGAGCGTGGGGTCGAGGCGATTCTCACGAGCAAGGTAGAGCAGGACGCAGTGACGGCCTAGTTTTGTGCATCTAGTGGTGAAAGGCATTTCTTCGAGAAAGTACTTGCCTTCCATCGCGTCTTCCTGCAAAATACTCTCCTGCAGCACGTGGTGGGAGTAGCTCAGTTGGCAGAGCGTCGGATTGTGGCTCCGAAGGTCGAGGGTTCGAGCCCCTTTTCTCACCCCATTTGCGCCGTTAGCTCAGCTGGCCAGAGCAGGGGACTCTTAATCCCAAGGTCCAGGGTTCGAATCCCTGACGGCGCACCATGTGAACTTCAAAACGCCCGGAAGGCTTAGGCCTCCGGGCGTTTTTGTTGCGCGTCGCCCCGGGCGTCTGTTGGGGAAGGCACTGACATGTATGGGGCGCCGTATGCGCCGGGCGCGCGGCTTTGTGCATGCGGAAGCGAGGCGGAACCACGCTGACAGGGCGGCGGACATCGTGCATGCAACGCGGGGCGGAACGGTGCCGATAGGGCAGCGAACATCATGCACGCAACGTGAGGTGGAACCGCGCCGATGGGGCGGCGGACAAGGCGTGTGTGGCCTTGGGCTTGCGGGCACGCGTGTCTCAAAATCAGCCTTCGGCCTTATGGCGGCCGAGGATGGCATGCGGTCCCTCGGCGCACTTACGCCATTACCCTCGAGGGTTTCCAGTGCGAAAATGCGCTTACCCAGGCGGGGTAATTGTTTTTATTTTACCTGGTAGATATACAAATTAAAGATTACCCCGGCTGGGCAATGGCCGGAGAGGGCCGGGCGGGCCATTATGGGTGTCAGCGACGCGGTCAAGCGCAGGGATGCCTGCAGGCGTGCGCCGCGAACGAGTGTGTTCCCATATAAGTTGAACGCAACGGAAGGACATTGACCATGAACGAGACCCTGACCCGCCGCAACTTCGTCGCCGGTGCCGCACTTGCCGGTGCAGGCGTTGCCGCAGCCGCCAACCTGGCCGGCGTTACCGCCGCCCAGGCCCAGGACGCCCTGACCGCCGAGGGCAACCCCGCGTGGCTGGGCGAGGCGCCCGAGATCGCTGAGGCCGACATCACCGAGACCCTCGAGACTGAGGTCCTCATTTGCGGCTTCAACACCGGTGGTGTGCCCTGCGCACTTTCTTGCGCCCAGAACGGCAGCAAGACCCTCGTCATTGAGCGCGACGCCGAGGACGTTTGCCAGAAGATGCGCGAGGACATCGGCGCTCTGAACTCCAAGCTCCAGCTCGCCTCCTTCGACGAGTTCCCCGAGTTCAAGATCGAGGAGAAGGACGCCGTCGAGGACATCGTCCGCTATGCCAACGGCTTCTGCAACTACGACCTCATCAAGATGTGGGCTCAACGCTCCGGCGAGGTCATCGACTGGGTCACCGATACCATCGAGGCTTCCGGCAAGTTTGTCATGGAGTTCGAGGGCGGCGTTGGCAACCAGGACGGCGAGGGTCGCGACCGCGCCTACGCTACCGGCCACAGCCCCCAGAAGACCGAGGCCGCCGGCGACGACGACTCCTACACCAAGGTCATGCGTCAGGCTGCCATCGACGCTGGTGCCGAGGTGCGCTGGAGCTGCCCCATGGTCAAGCTTGAGCAGGACGAGACCGGCCGCGTGACCGGCGCCATCGCCCAGGACACCACCGACGGCCACTATGTGCGCATCAACGCGTCCAAGGGCGTCGTGCTTGCCACGGGCGGCTACTCCACGAACACCGAGATGATGTGCGCCCTGCAGCCCGAGATCGTCGACGGCCGCATCCTGTGCACCTCCGGTTCCACCGACGACGGCTCGGGCATCAAGGCCGGCATGTGGCTCGGCGCCCGCAAGGACCCGATCGGCACCTCGATTCTCTTCAACCGCTGCTGCGTCACGCCCGACGAGGTTGCCGGCAACGGTGTTGTGGGCCGTTGGTTCTGGTTCGGCGAGCAGCCCTTCCTCAAGGTCAACCTCAACGGCGAGCGTTTCTGCAACGAGAGCGGCCCCTACGACTACATGCTGCACTCCACGTGGAGCCAGCCCTACCACACCTACTGCGACATCTGGGATTCCGACGCCAAGGCCAAGGCCGAGCAGCTCAACGAGGTCGGTTGCTGCCGCCTGTTTCCCTTCGACAACGGTGCCCAGAACAACATCCCGTTCGACGTGGTGTGGAACAACATGAACGCCAAGCTCATCGAGGACGGCTACATCCAGCAGGCCGACACCATCGAGGAGCTCGCCGAGAAGCTCAACATCCCTGCTGAGAACCTTGTTGCCACCGTTGAGAAGTACAACGGCTACTGCGACGAGGGCGCCGATCCCGACTACTACAAGGAGGCTTACCGCCTCACGAAGCTCGACACGCCCCCGTACTACGGCGTGCGCACCGGTTCCTGGCACCTCGCCACGTTCGACGGCCTGCTCATCAACACCCACATGCAGGTGCTTGACCAGGACAACAACCCCATCGAGGGCCTCTATGCCATCGGTGACTGCTCGGGCGGCTTCTTCTGCGTGAGCTACCCCAACCTGTTCACCGGCCTTGCGTGCGGGCGTACTACCACCGAGGCCTACATCCTTGGCCAGGAGTTCGCCAACTAGTTGGTTGCGGAACCTCGTCCGCTGCGTTCTCGGGAGGCTAGAGTACTCCAGTACACGTCGCCTCCCGACGCCTTGCGGACGAGAACCCGCTTTTAGAGGGATGCGGAACCTGATGCGCTGCGTTCTCCACGGGACTCGTTGCAAGACCAGCTCCGTGCGCGATGCCTAGAGTACTCCAGTACACGTCGGCATCGCGCGCCTTGCGCATCAGAACCCGCTTTTAGAGGGATGCAGAACCTCAGGCGCTGCGTTCCGCGGAGTCTCATGTACTCCAGTAGGCCAAAGGCCCGCACCGCGCACATCGACTCCGCGCGCCTTGCGCATCAGAACCTGCGTTTGTGAGGGGCGGAACCTCACGCGCTGCGTTCCGCGGAGCTGTGATGCTTCGTGATGTGGGGTTAGAGGGAAGTTTGAGTGTTTGAGGGGGCAGTCTTCGGCCATGGGCTGGGGGCTGCCCCTTTCGCGTGTAGAATCGCAGGTGTCGGGGCGGTTTGCGCGCGAAGGGGGCGGGGCGGTGGCACAGGCGGCACAGCACGTACGCGAGTTCTGCCGGGAGACGTTTGCCAGCCGTGGGTTTTGGCTTGTCTGCTGTGCGATGGGCCTGGCGGGCCTCACCGTGCAGCTCATGAACCGCTCGTTGTTTCCCCTGTTTGACGATGTGTTTACCTACGCGCGCGACATCTCGATCACATGCAGCGCGCTTGTCTCCATTGCGCTCGGCCTTATCTCGCTTGCCCGTCCCGCGCTTTTGAGCGGCAAGCGGCTCTTTATGTTCATGTTGACCATCTGGGCCCTCGGCGTCATTGGCGTGCTCATGGGCCTGGTTCTGCGTGTCCCGGTCCTTTTGGCGTTGGGCGCATGCCTGTTTGTGACGAGCCGCGGATGGGCCTCCATCAGCTCGAACCTGTCGGCCGTGTCGCTGCCTGCGCCCCAAGCTGTCGTTGCCATCGCGATGGGCGCTGTGTTTGCCCAGCTGCTTGACCTGATTGTGCGCGTTGTCGCGCTTCCACAGCAGGTGTGCGCCGTTTTGCTTGCGGTGCTTGTTCCCGTCTGTCTCGTATGTGCCCATCGTCGCGCCGGCGCTCTTGCCGACGAGATTGCGGCAGGACCCGCCGCCACGGAACTCTCTGTGACGCGTCCCGCCTCGTATCTGCCGCTTACGAGCAATCTCTACGTCTGCATTATTCTCGTGCAGGTGGCGTTCGGCTTTGCGCTGCGTTTCGGCGAGGTGGCCGGGTCTCCGTCCTTCGGCAACCTCGGCCTTGTCTTTGCGGGCGTGCTTGTGCTCGTGGTGCTTGCGCTCGGAGGCCGATTCATTGGCGACGAGATCGTCAACGTGTCGCTTCTTGCCCTCACGGCTGGCTTTTTGCTTGTCATAGTGATCGGGCCGAGCAGCGCAGTGCTGGCAAACGGCCTTCTCACGGTCGGTACCTGCGTGTTTGGCGTCGCCCTCAATTCCACGCTCGTTGCCCTCGCCGCTCGCAACCCCCTTGCCGCCCTGTCCATCATGGGGTGGGGCCAGGGCATGTCGGGCCTTGCCACGACGCTGGGCGCCCTTTTGGGCACCACGGCAAACCGCATCGAGGTTACAGACGGCCACCAGCAGCTTGCCCAGTTCGTCGCCCTTTTGCTGCTGGCGCTTGTCGCGTACATGCTTTTTGGGCTGCGTGGCTTCTCGTTGCGCGCCACGATTGAAGGTGTCGTGCCTCCTGAGCCCGACATCGAGGTGCACGTTTCGGCCGATGAGGTTTTTGCCGAGCGTTGCGCCCAGGTGGCGTTCGATCATCAGCTCACACCCCGCGAGGCCGAGGTGTTCGAGATGCTTGCGCGCGGGCGCAACCGCGAGTACATCGAGGAGCGTCTGAGCGTTTCGCGCAACACCGTCAAGGCCCACGTCAAGCATATCTATGCCAAGCTCGACATCCACTCTCATCAGGAGCTCATTGACTTGGTCGAAGGCAAGGGCGAGTAGGGGGAGGCACAGTGCTTTCCTTGGATCGGCAATATTTTCAATATTTTATTGATATCTGCGGTGAACACGACTTGAAACATGGCCGTGCTAAAATGAAGTCCCGTAACTTAACGGCTGCCGCCGCGTACGGCATGGCGAGAGGAACGGGAACTCACCTATGACAAAACATGTATTCGTGACTGGCGGAGTCGTATCGTCCCTGGGTAAGGGCATTACTGCAGCGTCCTTGGGCCGCCTTCTCAAGAGCCGCGGCTACAAGGTCACGATGCAGAAGATGGATCCCTACCTCAACGTCGACCCCGGCACGATGAGCCCCTTCCAGCATGGCGAGGTCTTTGTGACCGACGACGGCCACGAGGGTGACCTCGACTTGGGCCACTACGAGCGCTTCATCGACGAGAGCCTCAACCGTGACTCCAACGTCACGCAGGGTTCGGTGTACCAGACCCTCATCAACCGCGAGCGCCATGGCGACTTCCTTGGCGGCACGGTGCAGGTTATTCCCCATGTCACCAACGAGATCAAGGCTCGTATGCACCGCGTGGCCGACAAGGCCGGCGCTGACGTCGTCATCACCGAGATTGGCGGTACCATCGGCGACATCGAGTCGCAGCCTTTTATCGAGGCCATCCGCCAGTTCCGCAAGGATGTGGGATACGAGAACGTCTGCTACATCCACGTGTCGCTGCTTCCCTACATCGCCGCATCGCACGAGGTGAAGACCAAGCCTACCCAGCACTCCGTCAAGGAGCTGCGCGGCCTGGGTGTCTCTCCTGACATCATTGTTCTGCGCGCCGACCACGAGGTGGACGATAAGATCTGCCACAAGATCGCGTCGTTCTGCGACGTCGACCCCGACGAGGTCTTTGTAAACGGCGACTGCCCCTCCATCTACGACGTGCCCAAAATGCTTGCCGACCAGGGCTTTGACCTTAAGGTCTGTGAGCGCCTGGGCTTGGACCCGCGCACGTCTGACATGGCCGAGTGGGACGCCTTCCTCGATGCCAAGGCGGCCGCTGAGGCAACCCGCGACACGCTCGGTGAGGTCAAGATTAAGCTTGTGGGCAAGTACACCCAGCTTCCCGACGCATACCTGTCGGTCATCGAGGCTCTGCACCATGCCGGCGTCGCCAACGGCCGCGCCGTTGACATCGAGCTCATCGACGGCGAGACACTTTGCGACGCCAATGTCGACGAAGTTCTGGGCAGCGCCGACGGCATCCTCGTGCCCGGCGGTTTTGGCTCGCGCGCATTCGAGGGCAAGATTTGCGCGGCCCGCTACGCTCGCACGCACAAGATTCCTTACCTTGGCATCTGCCTGGGCCTTCAGGTTGCCGTAACCGAGTTTGCCCGCGACGTGCTTGGCTGGGCTGATGCCAACTCTGCCGAGTTCAGCGAGACGACTCAGCATCCCGTCATTGCCCTCATGCCCGACCAGGCCGGCATCGTCGATATGGGCGGCACCATGCGCCTGGGCGCCTATCCCTGCGACGTTGTTGCTGGTACGCTGGGTGCCGAGGCCTATGGCCAGGAGCATATCTCTGAGCGTCACCGCCATCGTTTCGAGGTGAACAACGAGTTCCGCCCCCAGCTTGTGGAGGCGGGCCTGGTTGTGTCGGGCACCTCGCCCGACGGCCGCCTCGTCGAGATGATCGAGCTTTCTCGCGATGTCCATCCCTGGTTTGTCGCGGGCCAGTTCCACCCCGAGTTTTGCAGCCGCCCCACCAAGCCGCACCCCTTGTTCCGCGACTTCATCAAGGCTTCCTGCGCTCGGGCCGACGAGCGGTAAGCTGTGACGGCACCGAAGACTGACAGAGCAAATCAGGCCAGGTCCGCCCTTGAGGCGGGCTTGGCCGACTATATCGATTACCTGCGCGTTGAGAAGGGCTCTTCCAAGAACACGGTGGATGCCTACAGGCGTGACCTGACCGCCTGGGTCGCATGGCTGGCAGACGAGCACAATGTCAACGCTCCCGACCAGGTGGAACGCGGTCTTGTGGAAGCGTACCAGGCCCACCTACACGACGAGGGCAAGGCCGCTACGAGCATCCAGAGGGCTGTCTCGGCCATCAAGGGCCTGCATAAGTTCCTCTATGTCGATGGGCTTGCGGAGAAGCTTCCCACCTCCGAGGTGAAAGCTCCCCGCAAGCCCCAGCGCCTGCCTGAGACCATCTCGGTGGAGAAGGCTTTCGAGTTGCTTGACCAGCCGTTTCCCGAAACGCCCATCGGCATGCGCGACAAGACGATGCTCGAGGTGCTCTACGGCTGCGGTCTGCGCGTGAGCGAGCTTGCAGGTCTCGATCTTCCCGCCTGCTATCTCGACGCCGGATTCCTGCGCATCTTTGGCAAGGGCAGCAAGGAGAGGCTCGTACCTATCGTGGGCAGCGCGCTTGTTGCCCTGAGCACGTATCTTGACGAGGGCCGACCTTTCTTGCACCTGGCGTCGTCGTCGGCGTCTCAAGACCCCCGCGCGGTCTTCCTCAACGCTCGTGGCGGGCGTATCAGCCGACAGAGTATCTTCAATGTGGTGGAACGCTACGGTGCCGCCGTGGGCATCGCGGGCCTGCATCCTCACGTGCTTCGCCACGCCTTCGCAAGCCACATGCTCGCCGGTGGCGCTGACCTGCGCGTTCTCCAGGAGATCCTCGGCCATGCCGACATATCCACGACGCAGGTTTACACGCATGTGGATAGGGAGCATATACGCGAGGAATACTTCACAGCTCACCCCCGCGCCCACATGTAAGTTGTTGCAGAACCTCACGCGCTGCGTTCCGCGATACCTAGACGATATGACGCGAACTTAATCGCGTGGGAGTCTCCCGCCCTCCGGCCCTGGAAAGGTCGCGGCAGGCGGTCCAGAATGTCTCTCACCACAATCGACGGCCGGTCCGCCGGCCCCG
>Ga0129314_1002217_pt1 | contig 11289 bp, 9 predicted proteins | sample O1111metagenome_FD_94431 | JGI IMG/M metagenome (GOLD analysis project Ga0129314, IMG submission 94431) | Orangutan individual fecal microbial communities from fecal samples from Wisconsin, USA - O1111 metagenome | ecosystem: Host-associated > Mammals > Digestive system > Large intestine > Fecal...
ACAGAACTTCTACAGAAGATCACCTGAGGGAAGAAAATAATAAATGCGATAGTAGCTTAGTTGGTAAAGCGCCACCTTGCCAAGGTGGAGACCGCGAGTTCGAGCCTCGTCTGTCGCTCTGTGTGATCCCTGTGAAATCAATGATTTCCGGGGATCCTTTGCTTGTTACCATGTGTTACCAATGAGAATCCTTTCAAAACCACATCAAACCACCATCGCTTTCTTCTGCTGGCAGCCGTTCAGGGCTGCCAGTTTTGCGTCATAGTCCATGTCCAGAAGATATGCCTTCCGGATTGTCTCCGGGGAATTTCCGAAAATCTGAGCGGTCAGATCGATGTTCCCGCCGGACGCTACCATTGTGTCGGTAATTGCGTTGCGGCGGAAGGCATGAGTACCCCGGATGCAGGATGAATCTCTCTTGATGCCAAGCTGGGTGCACATCCTGCTGTAAAAGCTTGGAATGGTCTGATCGGTGATCATGCCGCCCTCTTCCCAGCGGTGGTTCTTATTGTCCCATCTGCGCGCTGGAAACAGGAAAGGACTGGTCGGATAGTGAGCGTTCCGAATCGGCAGATATCGGTCCAGAAATTCCTTGAGCTGGTCGGACATTGGGTAAAGCCGATCCTTGTGCGTTTTGGTGTGTTCTACGGGATAGTATCCGATCTTGTTGTCACTGTCAGTGTTCCTGACTTCCAGCAGCGTTCGATGAAGATACAGCCCCGGCTGACGTCCCCATTGAATATCTTCCAGACGAAGGGGCGGAACCTCGCCTCTTCGCAGCGCACAGATAACGACGAGTTCCAACGCCCAGCTTGTGGTGCATCTGGGATCGCTTTCTTCCTTCTGGTGCAGATAGTTGAGAATCCTGTTCAGCTCATCTTCCGTATAGCCGCGTTCTCTTACCGGCGCATCGGGAGCCAAAAGATCCCGGTACCTTCTGGAATCCAGATCCGGGTAGGGATTGTGTCTGATGCATCCGTGACTGACAGCATAATCAAAGGTCATACGGATGATAGACTTCAGACTGGACAATGCTCTGGTGCGCAGATCATAGCGCTGCAGATTGTAAAGGATCAAGTCATCAATGTCCTGCACAGTGAAGGTGGTGATCTTCTTCTTTTCCCAAGACGTTCCTGTGATAAAGCGGTCAAACAGCTGTTGCCTGCGGTTAAAGCTGTTGAGCTTGCTGTGATACGCATCGCTGTCTTGCTTCACATACCGGAACACATCCTGCTGAGCCTTCTGAAACATCTCGGAAAAGGTGAGGCTGGAAGGGAGCATATCTTTGTGATACTTGTAGATCTTGTCCTTCAGCTCTTCGATTGTCTTTGCCTTTACGGTGCGCGAGATGGTTTTCCCTTCTGCATTGTGCAAATGCAGGTGATAACAACCGTCGCTTTTACATGGACCGTTTGGGAAGGTGAAATTATAACTGCTTAATATCTTGTCTCTTACAATTCTTTCTCGTGCCATTTCCTCCTGCAATGCCGAACTTCCTGCATTCAGATTAACAGAATCCGCGTCAATTACAAGAAGTGTGCTTCCATCATAAACGATTATGTTGTTCATCCCGGCGGTGTTTGAAATCAGCGGAGATCTGTTCTCCGTTGGCAAAGGACCTTTCTTAACTTTGCGCAGAGAATATGCGCAAAAGATGTGTCAATAAAACTGAAATATTGAAACATCTTTTCAGCACATTTCTTCCCGAAAGGACGGATTGAAAAACCATAAGTAATACGGGTATACCAATTTCAATCCGAACAGAAGGGAATGAAGAAAAAGAAAGCGATTGAAACCCTGATTCATTGGATCGGATTTACGCTGAAACCAGAGAGAACGGTTACTAAGGAAGATGTGATCCGGATGCTGGGAATGGACGACCGGTATTGCGGCCAAAATGTCAGCGGCAGACAAGGATACCGCCGCCAGTACTATCTCAAGGGAACCGGAATAACCATTCTGACAGATGGGAAAAGGGGAATGGGCATTCATGTAGACATTCCGGGAGAGTCGATTGCAGCCTTGCGCAATACGATCTGTGCAAAATATCAGCAGACGGAGGCAACGTGGCTGGCGTTTTTCCTGAAGCTGGTACTGGATAGTGGCGGAAGCTTCACACGCATAGATCTGGCACTGGATGATATCGGCGGCGGGCACTTCAGAATGGATGAACTGCACCGGTATCAGGATCGCAATCAGATTGTAGCGAAGTTCCGCAAGGTCAGCACACAGGTGAGCAAGAAGAACAGAAAGTCTGCCGGATCTGCCATTACGTTTGGCAATCGTAAAGGGGCCGTGTTTGTCCGTATCTATGACAAGCAGGAAGAGGAGGAAAACAATCCGGACACGGAATTGGCTGAGCGGCATCCTTCGGGAACGGTGCGCTGGGAGTTTGAGCTCAAGAAAAAAAGAGCCAATAGTATTGCGGAAAAACTGATTCGGACACAGGGAAATGTCTCAGCAATGGTACAAGGTCTGCTCAAATACTATTTCCGGATCATCCGAAGGGATAACAAGAATGTGTCCCGCTGCACGGTACTCAAAAGATGGAAAGAACTCGTTGCTGATGCACAGGACGTTCAGCTGAAAGAAGAGAAAGCTAATTTCAATTTCGAGCATCAGCTTCATTACGTCAGAAATGCGCTGCCAGCAGTTGCAGTCATATGTCAGATGCTAAGCCGGGATCAGCGATGTCTGGAAAAGCTGTTCCGCATGTATCTGGGAAGAGCATCAGAAGATCTTCTGGAATACGCTGCCACACATCAAACGGCAATGGACAAAAAGCAGATCAGGGATTATCTGCAGGGTGATTCGGATCTGTTTTGCGGTACTTTCTCGGATGAAGTCCCAATGCAGCTGCCTCGTTCAGACGGCGATGAACGGTAGAGCGACTGATTTGGTAAAGTTCCATGATCTGTGTGATGGGAAGACCAGTTTCGTAGTAGGCCTTTGCAACCGTCTCCGCTGTGACATTAGCACGAGGTCGTCCAACCGCATTTGAAGCTGGATGGGGCTGGGGGACAGAAGTTATCCGCTGAAGCGCATCGTCCACACTGTAGGGATCTATCACATAGACGGGGAGGCCTAATTTCTGCTGAAGATCAGAATAGAAGACGGGATCAATCCCGTTCTCCCTCAGAAGTTTGAGTAGTTTATCAGCACTGGCCCGATCCTGCAGGTAAAACAGAAGACCCTGGGGACCGGAATTTGCGGTTGATTTCATCAGAGGCATGCTCCTTTTTCTATAGCACAAAGCGGATAGGCATATTTACTTTTAAGGTATCACGATTTACGGAGAAAGGAGAGCACGTATATGAAGAAAAATCAGTATTTGTTGTTTACGGCACTGCTTATCCCTTTGACGGCGGGATTGTGCTATTGGTGCATGAGGCAACTATATGGGGGCATTATCCCTGAAGATATCGAATATCGCAAAATCTGTCTTCTTGCCAGTGTACTGACTTGGCTTTTTACTGTCAGTGGATGGAAGGAGGATCCGGAGTCATGGAGCCGGAAGGGAAAGTTTGACCATCCGAAACCGCCGGAAAAACTGCTGAAAAAGAAACCGCAGGGTATTGTCCTTGGCAAGTATCAAAACCGCTATGTGTGCGATATGGGGCGTCCGGCGCATGTTCTGGTACTGGGGCAGTCTGGCTCGGGAAAATCCGTTCTGCTGCTTTCTACGTTGCTGGCGAACACAGGGATGGTGGAGATCAACGATGACAGAAGAAACCCGGAGAAAATGTCACACCGCAGTCTCTTCGTGCTGGACCTGAAGGGCGAGCTGAGTTATAAGTCGATACGCTACTCCGATGAGAACGGATGCATCGTAAGTATCAGCGATCGTTCTCTGATGGGATATGACATGCTGTACAAGCTGCATCGAAGTGGAAAACCAAGCACACAGGAAATCATTACCACGATGAACCAGATCATCATCTATCTGGTTCCAAAATCCCCGAATGACAAGCAGCCGTATTTTGTGGATGCTGCAAGAAACCTTGGCAATGGTCTTGCCATTGCCTATGTGCAGGAAGCAGTTGCCAAAGGAAGATGTCCAGAAATGATTGATATCATTGACCACATCCTTGGAGAACCAGTGGAGCAGCAGATACAGCATGTGTTGGAAACAGCACGCCCTACCAGTGCGGAGTATAAGTACCTGAACCAGTTCTCCGGGATGATTGCCGAGACAGGGAATGCAACGCTGGGATCGGTTTACAGCAGCCTGTGTAACGGTCTGACAGTCTTTGCTAACGATCGGGATCTGCGCTACATGTTGAAGGTCAATCCCCGCCGTGTGACACCGGACATACTCTACAAGGAGCAGCGGTCTGTTTTCCTGACACTGGATGAGTCGAAATTGGAGCAATACAGTCCTCTTACCCGCATTATCCTTGCACAAATGCTGGATGCGGCAATGGAACTCCCTGATTCGTCCAAGGACAACGGACAAGGCTGCCTTTTCGTTCTGGATGAAATCTCACGTGTATTGAACGGATCAGCTGATATGGCAAAACTTCTTACTTCGTCTATTAAGACATTGCGCAGCAAAGGCGTCATTCTCTACATCATCAATCAGACGATCTCTGCTTTCGAAGAATCGATTGGATCGAAGGCTGGAGTAGATGATCTGGTGAGCAATTGTGAGTACACGATCATCTTATCGGCAAAGGATCGGGCAACAGCACAGTGGATCGAAAAGCTGGGCGGACAGTTCCTGCAGAGGCAGGTCAGCAGTACGGGAAGCTATGCGTCAAGGAAGAATACGACTTCCTATCAGCTTCAGGCACTGTACACAGCGGATGAACTGCTGCGTCTGCAGAGCGAAGGGAAGGAACTTCTGATCAGCCCGTATGGGATTTTCCAGTTGAAGAGGGCGGCGTATTATGAAGACAACAGATTGAATGCGTTATCAGAAGAAATTCAGGCAGACAACGATAATTGGAAGAAGCTGATGGGGTAAAATGGTGATCTGTTTTGCATGTTTTCTGTTAAGATAAATAGTACATTCATTTTAGAAAGGCTGATGTTCCTTTCGAGGAGTATGAATATTTTGTGTAAAATATGAATTGATTAATTGGGGATAAAGGAGATCGATCCATGACAGATGCAGAACAGCGGGAAGCCGCGCGACAGTTCGTAAATAAATGGCGTGGAAAAGGAAATGAGGATGAGGACGGACGGTCATACTGGATTGATCTGCTTCATAATGTTCTCGGAATGGAGAATGTGACAGACCGCGTGGACTTTGAGAAGAAGGTATATGTCGATGGAAACCGGAAAAGAATTGATGCCTATCTTCCGGAAACTCGCGTGCTGATTGAGCAGAAAAGCCTTGGAAAAGCATTGGATCAGAAGATCCATAACTCCGGCGATATTGATCTTACCCCATATGAACAGGCAAAACGATATAACGATAATCTTTCTTTCAGTGAAAAAGCCAGATGGATCATCACCAGCAATTTTGCACAAATCTGGATCTATGACATGGACCAGTCCAATTCTAAAAATTTCGCACCGGTAAAACTTGAACTAGCTGATCTGCAAACAAAATATCCGGTTTTGGACTTCCTGATCAAGGACGAAGTGAAAGAGCTATCTCATGAGATGGAAATTTCCATTAAAGCAGGAGATATTGTTGGAAAATTATATGATGCGTTTATTAAGCAATACAAAGATCCGAAGAGCGAATATTCTTTGAAAAGTCTGAACGCATTATGTGTCCGGCTCGTATTCTGCCTTTATGCGGAGGATGCTGGCATCTTTGGAGAGCGTGCAATGTTCCACGATTATCTCCAGAGCTTTCGAACAGAACGAATGAGGAATGCCCTGATTGATCTGTTCCGTGTATTCGATCAAAAGCCGGAAAAAAGAGATCCATACCTTGAACCGAAACTTGCGGCGTTTCCCTATGTAAACGGCGGTTTGTTTTCGGATGAAAATATAGAAATTCCAATGTTCACAGACGAGATCCGTGAATTGATTCTGAAAGATGCAAGCGAAAACTTTAACTGGTCTGACATCAGCCCAACCATTTTTGGAGCTGTTTTCGAGTCAACGTTAAATCCTGAGACAAGACGTTCAGGTGGCATGCATTATACATCCATTGAGAATATTCATAAGGTGATTGATCCATTATTTCTTGATGCCCTGAAAAGCGAACTTGCAGACATAGAGAAGATCACAGTTAAGAATATAAAAACAAAAAAACTCCATCAGTTTCAGGATAAGCTTGCATCGCTCCAGTTTTTGGATCCAGCATGTGGAAGCGGGAATTTCCTTACAGAAACATATCTTAGCATTCGACGCTTAGAGAATCAGGTTGTAAGAGATTTGAGTGGCGGACAGATGGTTATCGGTATGGCATTGGATCCTATAAAGGTTTCAATTAAGCAGTTCCATGGAATAGAGATTAATGATTTTGCGGTAACTGTAGCAAAGACTGCATTATGGATTGCGGAGAGCCAGATGATGCAGGAAACGGAGGCTATTATTGTCGAACATTTGGATTTTTTACCGCTTACGACAAATGCAAATATCGTAGAGGGAAATGCACTCCAAATGGATTGGAATAATGTGGTTTCTGCAGAGACATTGAATTATATTATGGGGAATCCGCCATTTGTAGGATATTCATTTCAAACTGATGAACAAAAATCAGATATTGAAAATGTGTATAGGGATGAAAATGGTAAAGTCACAGCAACGGCGGGGAAGATAGATTATGTAGCTGGATGGTATTATCTTGCTGCAAAAATGATGTATAGGACCAATATTAAGACAGCTTTTGTTTCAACGAATTCGATAACGCAAGGGGAGCAAGTGGCATTTGTATGGAAGGAGTTATACAAACAATTCAAAATTCATATCAATTTTGCGTATAAGACATTTGTGTGGGGGAGTGAAGCGAAAGATCAAGCGGCTGTTCATTGTGTAATAATTGGATTTAGTAATCAGGAAGTTGGAGATCATAAGATATTTGATGGGAGTAATTGTTGTATTACCAGTCAAATTAGTCCGTATCTTATTGATGCGCCTATAATTTTCGCGGAAAGTAGAACAAATCCAATATGTAATGTTCCTAAAATTACGAATGGTAATAAGCCTGTTGATGGTGGCTTTTTGTTTCTTTCTCCAAGTGAAAAGGATGAGATAATTAGCGATGAACCTGATGCAGCTAAATACATTCGAAGGGTATATGGATCCGAAGAGTTTATCAACAATAAAGAAAGATACTGCTTGTGGTTGGTGAACATATCACCTAAGGAAATAAATGCTATGCCTCTCGTAAAAAAAAGAGTAGGACAGGTGCGCGAGTTCAGGCTTTCTAGCAAAAAAGAAATCACTGTGAAAAGTGCGGAAACACCGACTTTATTTCAACAAATACGACAGCCAAATAATCCATATATTATTATTCCGAGAGTTTCATCAGAAAGAAGGAGATATATCCCTATTGGCTATGAAAACCCAGAAACAATAATTACTGATTCGGTACAATTCATTCCAAACGCGAGTCTGTATACATTTGGAATTATCACTTCAAATGTTCATATGGCGTGGACGCGTGTAGTATGTGGAAGATTAAAAAGCGATTATAGATATTCCGCTAAAATTGTCTATAATAATTTTCCATGGCCTTCGCCTTCGGATGAGCAGAAGGAGCGAATAAAGCATACGGCCCAAGGGATTCTTGATGCTAGGGCACTCTATCCAGAAAGCTCTCTGGCTGATCTATACGATCCGCTGACGATGCCACCAGAACTACGCAAAGCACATACTGCAAATGACATTGCGGTTATGAAGGCGTATGGTTTCTCTATGAAAATGTCCGAAACAGACTGCGTGGCAGAACTGATGAAGATGTATATGGAACAAGCATAAAACACAAAATAAAGGTTTGATCCGGTGACATCCATTACCGCAGCTGCGCCTTGTACTTGTAGTAGGTTCCTCGTGAGATGTCGCCAATCAGCTTCATGACTTCCGGATCTGTCAGGGTTCCATTGAAGTTCCGGGAATACTTCTGGATCTGCTCTTTGATCGTGGCTTCCCGTTTTCGGTGAACCTGACTGCCGGGCTGACGTCCGATCTGTTTTCCGTTCCGTCTGGCAGTTTCGATTCCTTCTCTGGTTCGCTGGCGGAGATCGTCCACTTCCTTCTGTGACTGTTCGAAGGCAAGGTGGATCTGCGTTTCGGCAAGAGACATAAGAAAGGCGTTCACACCCTCAAGGATCGGATCAACGGCGGTTCCGGTCATTGGAATTGCGGTCTGCAGAGACTGACGGTAGGTGTCGGTGTTAATCTGAGGCTCCTTCAGGAAGACGAGACGGATTCCCTGATCGTAGAGCTGCTTATAGAGCGCAAAGCCTTCCTGCGCATTGCGAGACATGCGGGAGACAGAGTCGAAGACTACCGTATCGCCGGATTGGAGCTGACGCAGCATCCGGTCAAAGGCCGGACGGTCCGTCGTGGTTCCGGTGTAGGTCTCTTCAATGATCCGGGCATCCGGATAGGAACGTGTGATGTTACGGATCTGACGTGAGATGTTCTGCTTGGCGGTTGAGATCCGGCAGTATCCATAGGTTCTGTTCATTGTGGCCTCCTCGAATACAGATAGACGGTTGCTCTGCAGTCCATTATAGACGACCGTCTATTTTGATACTGGATAAAACCGCTTTTCTGTCCTTTCCGGTCGCAGAAAAGCGGTCCAAGAAAACGTAAAGGTTAATTTGACACAGCATCAAAAAATTCGTTGCGGGCAATCTGGTTCAGGATTATGAGCTGGATCAAAAAGGGAATGTCACGGATGCACGAGCGGCCGGAGTTGACATTGCGGTCGTGCCAATTTACGTAGCAGGCATCCATGCGGTAAAGAGCGGAAGCGGGATCACTCCTTACAGCATACAGTTTATTGGCTTTCTGATAGGCCGAAAGAGTGGATGTTACCTCTTTGATCATATGATCATCGATCGCATTGATAAAAGCGTTATTTGTCATCATCGTTGAAATACTCCTTTCATTGTTGTCGTTGTTGCCATTCCACTTGCTCTTCTTCACGAAGAATTGATTCTTCCACCTGCTGCACGAGCTGCATGGTTTCACCGATGGCAGAGGCAAGTTGTGAGGCAGTGAATTCCTGCCGGTATCTGGTCTGATAGCTTGCGACGAGGTGTTTGATTCTTACCGGAACGAGGGCTTTTTGTTTGAGATATCGCTCTTTTGATTCCGAAACCTGTTGCTTGGCTGTATGCAGCAGTTCTTCTTTCATCCGGACCTTGCGAAAAGCTTGGTTCAAGAGCTGCTGATTTTTTTGCAGTTTGGATTCGTCTTCATATCCGTAGCGGACACGAAGCCGCTGAAGGAGTTGCTCTCCTTGTTGCAAGAGTCGGTTGTTTTGCTGAATCTTTTGCTCCAGTTGTTTCCGGTCATTGCGACGTCTCGTGTTTTCCAGCTTGGCAGAAAGATCGGCGTTTTCGGATCGAATGCGCATGAGGTTTGAGTTAATCTTGCTGCTTTCTGTTTGAAAAGCACTCAGTCGTTCCTGAAGCTGTTCCGTATCGGAACTCAGCTGCTGAAACTGTTTTGTCAGGGAAATGTCGTAGCAGCGGGCGGAGATCCATTGTCGGCGGTAAACTTCAAGTAAGGCTGCCTGTCGTTCGGCTTCCTGATCAATCTGCATTGCTTCTCGTTCCTGCGCAGAGTAGAGGTCAATCATGTGATTGTGACGCCGGATTTCTCGATTCAGTGCGGACAGGTATCCGGACACATTTCCGGTAACCGTTGTTCCTTCTGCAGTGAGGCGGGATTGCTTTCGCTCTTCCTTGGCGGCAGAGGGACCGAGGTGCAGCTGTGGAATCTTATTGTTTTTCTGCTCCTTGTAGCTTCGCATATCAATTCGTTCCGTAATGTCTGGCGCATACTGATTCAGAAAGTTGTTCACGGATTCCTGCCAGTGGAAACGCACATCATGCAGAAACTGTGGGCTGTTGACATAGGCGGATTCTGGAGTGGAAGTGCCGTGTCTGGTCATACGGGGTGTTCGGCTGACGCGTTCATATCCCATGCAGGAAGCTTCCTGTTTTGTCATCCACTGAAGCTGTGTCCCGGTATTGTACTGGTACTGCTTCTGCCACTGTTCTCCGGCCGCCTTTAGTTCTTTTGCTGTCATGCTGCAGACATCGCCGGTGCGCATATCTTGAACAATGTACTGACAGGATGTCCGGGACAGCCATTTTCCGTTTTCGTTCAGCATCCGCTGACATACCAGACAGTGGATGTGAGGATTAAGGTACTGGTATTCCTCGGGACTTTTTGCAGGGAATCCTTGTGCATTGATCGGAATGCCGCGATCATTCCGCGCGACCGGATTATGAATGGCAAACTGTACACAGCAACCTTGATCAACAAAATGCTGACAGAATTCTTTTGCAAGAGGGATCCACTGTTCCTTTGGAATTTCATTCGGAATAGCAGCAACGATGCTCAGCCCCAGCTTGGCCTGCGGACTCTTCTCAGCGCATTCCAGACTGGACCATAATTTTTCGGCGGAATGGAAAGACTGCGGAGCATTGGATGGGAGCAGGACTTCGGAGTGTACGATGCCGCTTTTGGCCCGGTAGTCATGAGTGAGGCCGGTATACTCGTTTGTTTCCCTTTCTCCACTGATATAGGCGCTGCTTGCGACAATGCTTCTTCCAGCACTACGCTTCAAGGTTTCGGCATGAAGATAGGCAATCATAGGTATCACCTCTTTCACAAACCAGATACTTTCACTACTAAGTGCGCCAATCTTTTATAACGCATCCTGCGTTATCAGCTTGGCTTATGTCCTGATTCTCTTCCGGAGGATTGCGGCGCCCTGACGGGGAAAGACGGGAGGATAAAAGATTCTGAAATTCTTCCGGCGTCAGCCGATCGGAACCGGGGAAAAAAGACTCGGCGATTGCTCCGAACTGAATCAATCGCCGCGTTCTTTTCTTACGATTACGGATGCGTTCTCTTGCTACTTCCAGTTCTTTCTGATGTTGAAGCTGCGATTTTGTGTAGGACATTTTGATATTCCTTTCCGCTTCTTACAGGCTGATGTGAGCTTGGTGCTGAATGTGTTCCGGGAGTTCCTGATGGACGATGATCTGTTCCTGAGATCGTTCCATCTGAATGGAACGCATTTCAGCCTGAAGCTGGTCAATTATGTGAGATGAGGTTTGCCGGATGGTTTCCAGAGAAGATTTCAGCTCTTTGACACTCTGACTGCTGGACCATGAAGCAACGTAGGGAAAAGAGTAC
>Ga0129314_1002218_pt1 | contig 11288 bp, 8 predicted proteins | sample O1111metagenome_FD_94431 | JGI IMG/M metagenome (GOLD analysis project Ga0129314, IMG submission 94431) | Orangutan individual fecal microbial communities from fecal samples from Wisconsin, USA - O1111 metagenome | ecosystem: Host-associated > Mammals > Digestive system > Large intestine > Fecal...
CCAGTTTTTGAACTGGTGGCCGCCCCATGCCACTGGCATTTGGCATTGAAATGGGTTCGAGTCCGAAACCGGCACAAAAAAGCAAAGAACGCCACCCAAAGGGTGGCGCTCTTTTGCTTTTGGCAACATATGATAATTTTGATACGGTTTCATAGGGTTTCATTTGGTTTCACCCAAAATGAAACCATAACGAAGAAAGTGGAACCATGTACCAAGCCCCAGGGTTTTGTCCACGCCAAAGTTATATTCTCTCACAATCAGTAATTTGTTCTGCGGGGATATAAAAATTGGATCGAACATATAAATAGGTATCACTCAGTTCATCAAAGGCTCTGTCAATTGCACGGCCAAGCATCCACTTTATGGCTTTATCATTATCGTCAAGTTCATCCCACATTGCGTACGGTGGATCACGGTACTCGTCAAGATCGAAATTGTACCTCTCCAATTGGTCCAGGTTTGCAAAGAAATTGACTTTATAACTTGTTGAACGTCTCCGCCATTCCAAATCAAGTTCTGCCAGTTCCGGAAACATATTAACGAGATCGAGGATAAATTCTGGTCGAATATAAACGTCAAAACCGTATGAACGGAAATCATCATTACACATAAACCCGTTTACACAGAAATCTTTGCACAACCGATGTGCTATACTACTCAGTAGTTCGTCTTTTCCATACAGATTACAACGATTACGGTACTTCTCATAATCAACATCATACGCTATGCCATTAAAGTACATGACCTTTTTATCAACATCAAACTCCAATCCGTATTTCCGGAATACATCAGCCATTTTGCTACCTGCTGAGAGAGTGTGGTGTAAGTTTCGCAGACCTTCGCGCATTATGCTTTGACAATGGTCCAAGCTGCCAGTTATGTGAAATGCCCAAACCCGGACTTTTCTGGCATCAATATGTTTTAGTTGTCTATAATGTTTTTCCCACAACCGCTCATAATCCCTATCACACTCGACTATGTATTCATCAATGAATTGTTCGCCTGTTATTCCCAAAGTGTCAAGCACAAAGGAATACGCAGAATCTGTGGTTCTCAAATCAAAATCCATATAAATGCCCTCAAAAATAACAATAGTTGTTATCTGTATACTTACTTCGTGCCAGTTTTATTGGTCACGATAAAATTTTATCACAAAACAATGAATTTTTCTACCGGACAACCAAAAAACAGACAAACAAAAAAGGAGGGGCTCATTCAGCCCCAACTTCGATGTACGTTCCGTCCTTAAAGCGGAATGTTATCCTATTGTCTGCGTGTACCGTTGCTGTCTCCAGCAGCGTGAGCCATAGCCCTTCGTCCCAGGTCTCAAGGACGAGGGGCTGTTTCTCTATGGAGCTGATGAAAATACGGAGCTCCCGATCACGCTGCATCCGGTTATCCCTGTCGGCAGTAGCTTTGTTCAGCCGATTCACCGCTTTCTCATAGCGCTTGACTAGGTGGTTGTACTTTTTATTGTATTCATCTTGGGACTGTTGCGTGGTTGCATTCTCCTTGATACACTGGTTGACCAGCTCGGCAACCACCTGGATTTCTTCGTTCATGGCATCGATTTCAGCATTGAGTTCGTCACAGTCAGCCACCACCGACCGCATGATCTCGCAGGCTTTGATGACTTGCTCACGGGAACCCATCAGCTGATTGTAAGCCCGGAGGAACATCTGCTGAATGGTTTCCGTATCCAATGCCGGTGTCTCGCATTTGGATTCTCCCTTAAACTTGCTATTGCAGCGCCATATTTCACGGCGATATGCATCTGTGGAGTGCCACACTTTTTTTCCATAAAAGCCACCGCAGTCGCCGCAGATAAGTTTGCTGGCAAAGATGCTGGAACCGCTGTAAGAGCGGCCCAGGGCCTGGCGGCGAGCAATTTCTGCCTGCACCATATCAAAATCCATGGCGCTAATGATTGCCGGATGGCTGCCTTCCACATAATACTGCGGAACCTCTCCTTCGTTGACCTTTTGCTTTTTGGTGAGGAAATCCACTGTGAATTTCTTCTGCAGCAAGGCATCACCTTTGTATTTTTCGTTCTGCAGGATGCTCATTACCGTGGACTGGTTCCATTTAGTCTTTCCGGCGGGAGTGGGTATGCCTTGTTCCATGAGGTGTTTACAGATGCCCGCAGCTGTTTTTCCCTGAAGGAATAGCCTGTAAATCATCCGAACAACCTCGGCTTCCTTTTCGTTGATGACTGGAACACCGCCTTCGCCACGGTCATAGCCCAGAAAATGCTTGAAGGGCATCGTGACTTTACCGTCAGCAAAACGCTTCCGCTGCCCCCATGTGACATTCTCAGAGATGCTGCGACTTTCCTCCTGGGCAAGGCTGGACATGATGGTAATCAGCAGCTCGCCCTTGCTGTCAAAGGTGTAAATGTTCTCCTTCTCGAAGAAAACTTCCACATGATGCTCCTTCAGCTTACGGACAGTGACAAGGCTGTCGACTGTATTACGGGCAAACCGGCTGACCGACTTGGTGACGATGAGGTCAATTTTCCCGGCGAGGGCATCTGCGACCATCTCATTGAAGCCTTCGCGTCGTTTGGTGTTCGTGCCGGAAATGCCCTCATCCGTATAGACCTTGACGAACTCCCAATCGTCCCGCTTTTTGATGTACTGTGTGTAGTAGTCGATCTGGGCTTCATAACTAGTGAACTGCTCATCGCTATCTGTAGAAACACGGGCATAGGCTGCAACCTTTCGCTTTTTTATGGATGCAGTTGGCAATGCCGTGAATTTATCTTTGGTGGCAGGAATTACTGTTATTGCTTTTGCCATTTTGTTTGTCTCCTTTCATACGCTTGTTGTCTTGCCGCCTCCCGTTTTTCAGCCGTCCATGATTCAGCTCTCGAACGGTCCGTCCAAATACGGGTGACTACAGTGCCGTCCGCAAGGTGGAAGTGCAGCGTGTTGCCGTCATCGGCAATAATCTTCTTGATGTCCATAGGGTTTTTGACAATCTGGGCTACCAACGCATCAAGGGTGGATTCCGGGATCTGCTTAGATGCACAGTATTTTTTGCCTCTGGTATTGAATGTGGAGCAAATCCAAACGACCTGTGTTGCCGTGGTTTTCCTGCGGTAGTTTTTCCCACACTTGGCACATTGGATAAGCCCCGTATAAAAGAAGGTAGACTTTGCGGGTGGTGTAGCTTTTCGGCTCTTTGCCCTGCGCTCAATTTCTGCCTGTACCTCTTGCCATTCTTCCATCGGAATGATCGCCTCATGGGTTCCCTCAGCAAGGTATCGCGGTCTCTGCCCGGTATTCTTGATGGTTTTCTTGGTAATGTGATTCTCACGGAAGGTTTTCTGAAGAAGCAGATTCCCTGTGTAACTGTAATTGCGGAGGATTTTGGCAATGGTCTGCGGTTGCCAAATACCTCCGTTCATGGTGGGGATACCATCTTCCGTCAGACCTGCGGCGATTCGGTTAGGCCCCCAACCTTCAAGGTACTCACTGTAAATGCGCCGTACGATTTCAGCCTCTTCCGGGATAATGTAATACTGGCCGTCTCGCATACGGTAACCAAGCATCCGGCCATTCCAGGGCATTCCTTCCTTAAAATTCTTCTTGATGCGCCATTTCTGGTTTTCGCTGGCGGCGAGACTTTCTTCCTGGGCATAGGATGCTAGGATGGTCAGCATCAGTTCGCCATCGGCACTCATCGTATGGATGTTCTGTTCCTCGAAAAAGACATCCACCTCCAACGCTTTCAGCATACGGACGGTCTCAAGGATCGTCACGGTATTTCTCGCAAAGCGGGAGATGGATTTTGTGAGTATCATATCAATTTTTCCGTTACGGCAATCTTCAAGCATCTGCTGAAAGCCTGCTCTATCCTCCTTGGTACCGGTTATGGCTTCATCGGAATATACACCGACAAATTCCCAGCCATCCTTTTTCTGGATGAGGTCATTGTAGTAGCTGACCTGGGCAGACAATGAATGAAGCATTGCATCCTTGCCCGATGACACACGGGCATACGCTGCGACTCTCTTCCTTCGCTGTAATCGCTGAGGATACGCAACTTTCGTAACTGTTTTAGGCATTATACCACCTCCTTCGTAGGTGACATATTACCTCTGAACTCACTTATTATCCAGTCATTCTCGCGAAATAAACTGTCAAAATTGATGCCATAAATACAGCACATTTTTGTCTCTATTATGCCGTATTCCTCGGCTGAGATCAGCCCCTTGGAGAGCATCAAACGGGCCTGCGCCATTGCCGACTTATAGTCCAGGAGAGCCTGGAAAGTATTACTGTCCATCTCGCACACGCCTTTCCCGATAGCATTCCTGGGAGCAGTATTTGCGGTGGGCACCGCTGTAGTCAGCAAACACTTTTCCGCACGTCGGGCAGGTGTGCGGAACAATCTTTGCACTGACACGCTCCCTGCGGTGCTTGTTCCACCAGTTCTGTCTGCATTGGTCGGAGCAGAACAACCGAGGCCGGGCTTTTGGGGAGTTGGACAGTTCCGCACCACAGTTCTTGCAGCAAGGCTTGCTTTGTGAACGTTCGGTGGTCATACCGTTCCTGCGGCAAAAGGTCTTGATGGTACTGACCGGGATGCCGAGAGCTTCTGATATAGCTGCATAAGTAGTCTTTTTCTCTCGCATGGCTATAATTTGATCTTTCTGTAAATTCGTCATAGAGGGTCCTCCATTCCGAAGGATTCCGTTCCTTCTACTTACTTGGGAAAAATGTCAACCCCCTTTAAACAGTGAAAGCCCACCGAACCTGGGTGGCTCGATGGGCTGTGGGTTAGTTGGGAATCTTCAGTTTTTGACCGCTGTAGATGACGTTGCTGGACAATCCGTTCAGGCTGACGATTTCCTTATACCGGGAACCGTCACATAGGTACTGCGCGGCAATCTTCCAGAGGGTATCGCCATGAACAACGGTATGAACCCTGTAGTTTTCCGGATAGACCAGCGTGCCCTTGCTGTCGAACACGCTGTAGCCCGGATTGGCGTCCGCGCACTTCTTGGCGTTGGACAGAATCTTGTAGGCACCTTTCTGGGATTTGGCATCTGACCAAGTCTTGCGGACACGGTAAAGTTCTGCTTTAGCAGGCTCCTGTGCCGGATCGGCTTCCGTGGGAGTCGAGCCAAGAGCGGCGGTGACCTTCGCAGCCAGATCGCTGAGACGGCTGTAGAGCCAGTCGCCCGGACAGGACTTATTGGCAAACCAGCGGTGGACAGTCAGTACCATCTCATCTGCCTTGGGGACGTAGTTCAGTGTCTTGGTCTTGTCTGCAAGCCAGAGCAGCTTCTTCTTGCCGTTGCGCTGGCAGATATCCGTACACAGCTTGATCAGGGACTCATAGACCTTACTGTTCATGGCATAGGGCGCAGAGGTGTCGCTGGCACACTCAATGGTAATGGCCCGCTGGTCATTCTCCCTGCTGGAAGAACACCAAGAACGGTTCTTCTCCTCCACGCAGAGAGAAACCCTGCCGTCCGTGCCAATGCCATAGTTGCAGCTGGCCTGCCGGTCAGGGCTGATGAAACAATCGCAGATTCGTTCGGCGGTGGCTTGTCCCACAACACAGTGGGGCGTAATCCGATCAATGCTGTGCGTCCGCTGGCCGGAGTGGTTGGGGCTGAGTTTGGTGTATGCCACCAGAGGGCTGTTGGTATAGGCCATTACTGTCCCTCCTTCCCGTCGGCGCGGTCATGGAGCTGCTCCAGAACCGTCTTGATGGCATCTGGCACAGGCAGGCCCAGGTGGGCGGCATTCTCCAGCAGAGACACACCCTCATTGGAAAGGTAGAAGAAGATCACCGCCGTGCGCAGGACACCGGGCGAACCCAGCACCTGGACATCGATGATATTGCCGATGCCCACCAGCAGGAAAATCAGCACCTTGCGGCAGATGCCCTTGAAGCCAACCTCACTGGAAAGAGTCTTGTCCGAGATGGCGCACATGACCCCAGTGATGTAGTCGATGGCCACGAAGGCGATTAGGGCGTAGAGCAGGCCATCACAGCCGCCCAGGAAGTAGCCAAGCCAGCCGCCCACAGCGGCAAAGACCAGCTGAATGGTGTTCCAGAATTCCTTCATAATAGTTGTCCTCCTTTGAATTTGAATATGAGAAGAGCGGCCGTCCTGGTGTTGACAGCCGCCCTTGCTTATAGGAATATTAGATGCAGAACCCCAACGCGATACGGGGCTTATATGCATCGCTCATCTGATGGGGATCTGCATCGACATATGGGCTATGGCTTGTGTTCGTTGGAGACACAGCGTAATAGTGATTGCTGTCTTGTACCGTTCGCAGATAGTAGAAGTTGGCGTGACCATCGTTGTACTTAACAGAACTCTCAAAATCACAGTAAACTGCATAATACCGAGGGCCGTTGCTTTCCTTGACATTTACCCTGTGATAGTCATAGCAAACCTCTCTGACGGACGGCACCCACAGTTCATCACTGCATTCGCCCTCAAACTGCTGCAGAGACACATCCAGTCCGAGATACGCCTTTTGTACAGCCTTGATACTGCTGCGAACATTTTCAGGAAGCAGCGGCTGAATGGTTGTGGAGAGATAGCTTCTGAGTTCAGACGTTTCCCAACCGCCCACGCCGCCACCGGTGTTGGTGCTGCTGTCATAGGCCGGATTCATCCGTTTTGCTGTTTTGAGCAGTTCAATGGAGATCCAAGTTGTGGCGGCTAAACCGCTGCCATCCGACAGCGTGTCTGCCTCCTTGGCTACTAGTTGCATATTGACGATGCCCTCCTCGCCAAGATCCAGAGGCTTGTAGTTCCCGATTTCGTACTTGTCTGCGTAGCTGCCATCGTTGATGTTGGCGATAATGGTATCCCAATCATCCTCGATTTCCTTCAGTTCCACAGGAGAACCGAACTGGGCATAACACTTGGTATCACCAATGATCTTGCTGGGAGAGGGGTCCCATCGTTCGAAGGGATACAGTTCCGGCTCAGATACTTTGTCCTTGACTGGAGTGTCTCCCGTATAGGTGGCGGCAGAACCATAAGGTACATTTGTCACTGTTTGCAGAAGCGTACTTTCATTGTAGAACCAAACCGTGTATTTTCGGATATCGGTCTTGTACACCGCATATACATTCCGGTCTGCAAACACAGCTTTCCGGCACTCAGAATCCACCGTTCCACCGGGTTCACGGCTCCACCCCACAAAGGAGAAGGTGTTTTCTACCGTAGAGTCCTTATACGGATAGCCGGTAAATTTGCCATCCCCACCATTGGTGATGGTTTCGGTATAAAAAAGTTTTTCACCAGAATCATCGTAATATCGGAGATAGGAAGTCAATGTGGTGTACATGACCTTGATGTTTGGATACCGATCCAGCATTTCTTCCAACTCTGTACCGTACAGTTCGCTGACAAAAACTCTGCCCTCAATTTGAGCTTTCTCCACATTGTTGCCGTTTTCGTCCAGACCACGCATGGTATCCAAACGATCATAAAAGGTCAGAATGTCCTGGGCGCTATCTGCTGTCCAGTTCATCCCAGTGATGCGAACACGGGAACCTGCCGGAATGGATTCCAGGATGGCTTTCTTGTCAAAGGCATCACTGACATTCTCCAGCCGGAGTGTGGAGATGTTGTCATACCCGCCAATCACGAAATCCGTAATGCCCGTCTGGTTTCGGATGGTCAGGTTGGTGACCGTCTCCGGCAGATGCAGGGTTTTCAAAATACCGCCGTTGGGCAGCTGCACACCGGTCACTGCCGTCCCCTCAAAGTAAAGATGCTCAATGTTGGTGCAGCCGGACACATCCACAGCCTGCTTGAGGTTCGGGCAGTTGCGGACATCCAGCGTCCGCAGCAGGGTGTTGTTGCCCAGGTACAGTTCAGTCAGGTTGCCATTGGAATAGCTGTCTGCCGCATCGCCAACTTTAAGACTCTGAAGCCGGGTAGCCATGGAGAAATCCGCGTAGCCCACCATCAGCCCGGAAAGGTCGCCGATGGACTGAAGCTGGCTGGCACTGTAGATATAAATCTCGGTGTCGTTCACATTGGACAGCGGACAGGCCAGCGTGTAAGCCACATTGCGGTTCGCCCTCTGCTGCACCAGATAGGAGCCGTACTTCACCGTAGCGTAGATATCCGCATAAGGCGTGACGGTAATATCATCCTTGGCATAGCCACGGAGGGTCACCACATCGGTCAGGGCATCCCCGGCATTGTACTTGGAGTCCAGATAGCGGAATCGGTTATACAGCCACCACTTTCTCTGCTCGGCCTTGGAGCCTTGCAGCATGGAGAGGTAGCTGGCGGTGTTCTGCTCCACCAGGGGCTGGAGGTACTTGAAGTAGGCGTCCTCGTTGAACACCGCTTCGGGCCACTTTGCCTGATGCTCCTCAAACCGCTGTTCCGTCACAGGGAAGGATAACGTGCCATTGGAACGCAGCTTCTGGTACATAGCCTTGATATCCTCAAAGAAAGCCGCCCGGACATTGATCCACAGGACGGACTGCTGACCGTTGTAGATATCGGCCCCGGACTCGGTGTGGTCGATGTCCTCCAGATTGTAAGAGAACACCAGCGCACCCTCGTTGTTGATGCCGATAGCGGTATCGAAGTCGTAGGGCAGCGAGAACCACTTGCTCCCCGCCATGAAGGTCGGGAACATATTCTTGGCTCGGCTGTCCACCATCAGGAACAGCTCCGTGAACAAGTAATAAAAAAGCACGGCATCCTTTTCAAAATGCTGTGAAAACTCGGATTTGAACTTGGCCAGACGGTAAGCGGCGGTATCCGTGGTGTACAGCACCCCGTCAAAGGTGCGGTTTACCGTCAGCTTGTCTCCCGTGGCGGCGGACTGGTCGGTGCTTTTCAGCCACGCAGCCAGTTCGGACAGGTTGGCGGGATCGGCATAATCCTTGGGATACCGGGCTTCAAAGTCGCCCTGCCAGTCGGTGCCGGAGTAATCATCGGATTTCCAAAGAACTCGGTCGCTGGTGTTGTTGAGGATTTCCCAGGACTCATCCCCCTCGGCAAAGCCGAACACCTCCGGAGTGGCTTTATCGAAGTTGAAGTTGTACTTGCCGATGAAGCTGGTGTTTTCGCCGTCATACCAGAAGACCACAATGGGGAATCCATCAATACCCTGACGGATGCGGCTGTCCTGCTTCTGGGGGGCAGTCCGGAACGGACAGGTCTCATCATAGAGCCGGGCCAGTTCCACATTGTTGGCACCCTCGGAGGAAGCCACATCCGCCTTGAAGGTGAAGGTTTTCGTGGGAATGGAATCGGAGCGCAGCTTGTAGGTCTCCTGGGTGTTGCCGCTGGGGTCCACAAAACCGCCCTTGAACTTGATCTTGTAGTTCTTCCGGGCATAGTACTGGGAGGAAGTACCCTGCACATCCACTTCGGCCCCGGAGAAGGTGAAGGATTTGCTGCCGTTGACCGGATCGGTGTAATAGCCGCTCATGGTTTTCACATCGCCCTTGTACTGGGGCAGCTCCGTTCCGTCCAGCACCAGGTACGGCAGGTCCTTTGGCAGCTGGGAAATCACGATCTGAGAGTAGGCGTCAAACACATGGTTGCGGCTGTACCGCTCCAGCATGGTCTCCACCACCTGGGTGTCGGCGATCCAGTTGTTCAGAATCTGATGCCGGGTCAGGTCATTGTCATAGACCCGGATGCAGTACAGGTCAATGGCAGCATCCCGGGAGCCAATGGAAATATCCACAGGCACACTCTGGGCGAAGTCATCGTCTGCCGGGTACTGCACCACACCGGACATGATGCCATTGATGTAGCAGTAGATGAGCCGGTTGACGGCTTTCTTCTCCACCACAAAGGAAAGGCGCAGATGCTCGTTCTCCTTGTACCGAGTGGTGATCTCCTTCTGCTCGGAGCGAAGAGTCGCCAGCTGGGGCGTGACGGAGATACCGCGATTGCCGCTCATGCAGGACAGCACCACAGCATCGTAGTTCATGACATCCCGGGTGGCAAACTCAATCTCGATGGTTTTGCCGGTGGTACGGAAGTCCTTCCCGAAGGGCTGCACCGGAATGGTCAGTCTGGCATCGCCGGACACCCGGAGAACGGGGATATTATCCTCATCCAACTGCCATCCGTCCGAGGTGAAGTTAAAGCCGGAGAAGCGGGCGGCAATCGAGTCATACTCCCAGACAGCAGGATTCTCTTCGGTGTTGCTCCGACCCGCACTGGACAGGTACAGAGACAGCCCCTCGGTTTCCGCTTCAATTTCCATCTCGCTGGCAGTCACCGTCAGCGCAATGGTGCGGGAAGCACTGCCGCAGGAGATTTCCAGAGCCAGATCCCCGGCGTTGTCTGCCCGGTAAGACCAAATCTGCTGAGTGCGATCCACCGTCTGGCGGGACACCACGCTGCCGTTCACCGACAGTTCCACCTCGGCGGTCAGGTTCGCGGGATCGTAGACCGTAAACGGAATGGCCAGCGTGGTATACTGGGCCACCGTTTCATTCTGAAAGCTGGTAGCAATGATGGGCGTGGTGTTCAGGCTCTCCACGCAGATGATCTCATAATACAGATGATTGGACTCGATGGTCTGCCCATTGACGGTGGCATCAAAGTAGGCTTCCAGCGTATGCGCTCCGTGCTTCTGGGCGGGAATCGTATAGGACATCTGCCTGCCGCTGGAGGTGGTGGTCACCGTGGCGATCTCCTTGCCGTCCAGCAGAATATGAACTGTCTTGCTGATGGCACCCACCGGCACATAGGTAAAGGTGATAATGCCATCGAAGGCAGTCCCGGAGTCAAAGGTGGAGCTCATGGACGCTTCGATGGCATTGATGTTGAAATTGATGGTTCGGCTGTTTTCATAAGCATCCGACACCTGAATCCGCACCGCGTTGCTGCCCACAGACAGATACGGCCCAAGGTCCGCGGTGACTGCTCCCTGGGGAATGTCCAGCATGGCCTTGACGATGCCGTTTACCGTGACCTTCATCACGCCGTTGCCGGTGGGCATCTCATCCTCCAGAGAGGACCAGGTGATCTGGACGAGACAATCCTTGCCGTAAGCGATGGACTTACTCAGCCAGCCGCTGGTGTTGGAGACCGCCAGCACAGCGTTATTGCCGCTGGAACCGCCGGAGCCGCCCGTGCCGGAAAAGGGGCCGAGGGGACCAGCCACCACTTCATTGTTGGAGGTCAGGTACAGATAGCCGTTTTCCACGAAGGCCCCATCCACCTTTCCGGAGAGCAGCAGTTCCATATTGGAAAAACTCTGCTGCATATTCTGGGCGGCAGACATGGCAAGCTGCGCATCCCCGGAGGCATTGAA
>Ga0129314_1002219_pt1 | contig 11287 bp, 13 predicted proteins | sample O1111metagenome_FD_94431 | JGI IMG/M metagenome (GOLD analysis project Ga0129314, IMG submission 94431) | Orangutan individual fecal microbial communities from fecal samples from Wisconsin, USA - O1111 metagenome | ecosystem: Host-associated > Mammals > Digestive system > Large intestine > Fecal...
ACAACGGTTCCACCGAGGCTGCCTGCCCCAACACCTATCTGATCTCCTCCCGCATCGACTGGGCTCCCTACTATGAGTATGCCATCACCAAGGCGATGAACGGCGAGACCATCGACGCTGACTGGACTGGCACCCTTGCCACCGGCTCCGTCGTCCTCACCGACCTCAACGAGAACGTCGCCGCCGAGGGCACTGCCGAGGCCATTGCCGACGCGACCGCCAAGCTCGAGAACGGCGAGCTCCACGTCTTCGACTGCTCCACCTTTACCGTGAACGGCGAGACCCTGACCTCCTCCATGGCTGACGTCAACACCGATGCCGACTACACGCCCGATACCGAGGCCATCGTGGACGGTTACTTTGCCGAGTCCACCTTCCGCTCCGCTCCTTATTTCGATCTCCAGATCGACGGCATCAAGCTGCTCGACACCAACTTCGGCTAATCTCTCCCCTACCACACGATCGGGCTGCCCGCGGGCAGCCCGATCTTTTTCATCCTCTATAGCTAAAAAATTTTGTTCCTTTCAAAATTATTTTGTGATTTTTTCAGCTTTTTGATTTACAACGCTTTTGAATTATGGTAATATACTACTTGAAATACTAGGTCGAAGGGCGCTGTCAAACGCTCCTCGGCACAAGAAGGGGTGACCGCCTTGGGATCTGCATGTGCAGTTAAAATGGAGAACGTAACGAAGCGGTTCGGCAAGGTCGTGGCGAACAACGCCATCAATCTCGAGCTGCACGAAGGCGAGATCCTGTCTCTGCTGGGTGAAAACGGCAGCGGCAAGACCACGCTGATGAATATGCTCTCCGGCATCTACTTCCCCGACGAGGGGCAAATCTACATTCATGGCGAGCCTGTGACGATCGCCTCCCCCAAGGATGCGTTCGCCAACGGCATCGGCATGATCCACCAGCACTTCAAGCTCGTCGATCTTTTCACCGCGACGGAGAACATCATCCTCGGCCTTGAAGGAAAGCTCGACATTGCCGAGGCCAGCAAAAAGGTCAAGGAGATCTGCGACAAGTACGGCTTTGACATTGACCCCGACCAGAAGATCTACGACATGTCCGTTTCGCAGAAGCAGACTGTCGAGATCGTCAAGGTCCTCTACCGCGGGGCGGACATCCTCATTCTGGACGAGCCCACCGCCGTGCTCACCCCGCAGGAAACGGACAAGCTCTTTGCCATCATGCGCAACATGAAGGCTGACGGCAAGTCCCTCATCATCATCACCCACAAGCTCCACGAGGTGCTCGACGTGTCCGACCGTGTGGCAGTGCTGCGCAAGGGCGAGTACATCGGTGATGTTGCCACCAAGGACGCCAACCAGCAGTCGCTGACCGATATGATGGTCGGCCACACGGTCAGCCTCAACATCAACCGTCCCGAGCCGAAAAATGTCACGCAGCGCCTTGTCGTTGACGGGCTTACCGTTTACGACGAGCTCGGCGTCAAGCGTCTCGACGATGTCTCCTTCACCATCAACTCCGGTGAGGTGCTCGGCATCGCGGGCGTCGCGGGCAGCGGCCAGCGCGAGCTGCTCGAAGCCATCGCGGGCCTCTATCCCGTCGCCTCCGGCCATGTGACCTTCTACCCGCCGGAGGAGGGCGCGCAGCCCAAGGAGCTCGTCGGCCTCGATCCGATGAAGATCCGCAAAAGCGGCATTTCGATGTCGTTCGTGCCCGAGGATCGTCTCGGCATGGGCCTTGTCGGCTCGATGGGCATGACCGGCAACATGATGCTGCGCTCGTGGCGCAAGGGCCGCGGCGCGTTCGTCAACCGCAAGGACCCCGAAGCCCTCGCCAACCGCATCTGGGAAGAGCTCGGCGTCGTCACGCCCAGCACATCCTTCCCCGTTCGCCGTATGTCGGGCGGTAACGTGCAGAAGGTGCTCGTCGGCCGTGAGATCGCCCAGTCCCCCGCCGTGCTGATGACAGCTTACGCCGTGCGCGGCCTTGATATCAACACATCCTACACGATCTATAACCTGCTGACCGAGCAGAAGATGCAGGGCGTCGCCGTCGTCTATGTCGGCGAGGATCTCGACGTTCTGCTCGAGCTGTGCGACCGCATCGTCGTTCTCTGCGGCGGTCAGGTCTCCGGCGTGGTCGACGCCCGCAAGACGGATAAGCGCGAGGTCGGCGCGCTGATGACCCTCGTGAGAGGAGGCAAGAAGGATGAATAAAAAGCAGTCCCTTTTCCACATCGCCAAGCGCGACACGCTCCCCTGGTACAAAGCCGCGCTCATCCGCGGCGGCGCGATCGTGATCGCCTTGGTCGTCTGCGCCATCGTGACGACGCTCCTCACGGGCGAAAACCCCATCAACGTCTATTCCACCATCCTCTACGGCGCGTTCGGCACCTCGCGAAAGAGCTGGGTCACGTTCCATAACCTCGCGATCCTGCTCGGCATTTCGCTCGCCGTCACGCCCGCGTTCAAGATGCGCTTCTGGAACATCGGCGCGGAGGGCCAGGTGCTCATCGGCTGCCTTGCCACCGCCGCGTGCATGATCTGCCTTGGTGATAAGGTTCCCGGCGGCGTGCTCATCCTTCTGATGGTCCTCGCCTCCATCGCGGCGGGCGCGCTCTGGGGCTTCCTCCCCGCCATCTTCAAGGCCAAGTGGAACACGAACGAGACGCTCTTCACGCTGATGATGAACTACATTGCGACTCAGCTCGCCGCCTACTTCATCATCGTCTGGGAGGTTCCCAAGGGCTCGGGCAAGATCGGTATCATCAACGCGAACAGCGAGGCCGGCTGGCTCCCCGTCATTGGCGGGCAGCGCTACCTCCTCCCCATCCTGCTCGTAGCGATCCTCACGGGTCTTATGTACATCTACCTCAACTACAGCAAGCACGGCTATGAGATCGCCGTCGTCGGCGAGAGCCAGCGCACCGCGAGCTATGCCGGCATCAAGGTCGAGCGCGTCATCGTGCGCACGATGGTGCTCTCCGGTGCGATCTGCGGTCTCATCGGTCTCCTGCTCACCGCCGGCACGGATCACACGCTCACGACCACCATCGTCGGTGGACGCGGCTTCACCGCGGTCATGGTCTCGTGGATGGCCAAGTTCAACCCCATCCTGATGATCTTCACGAGCCTTCTCATCGTCGTTCTCAGCCGCGGCGCGAGCGAGATCTCCAGCGTCTTCGGCCTGAACCATTCCTTCGCCGATATCCTGACGGGCATCATCCTCTTCTTCATCATCGGCAGCGAGTTTTTCATCAGCTACAAGGTCAGCCTGCGCAAGAGCAAGAAGGAGGCGTAAAGCAATGATGTTTGATCTAACTGCTTTTCTTCCCCGTGCGGTCATGCAGGGCATTCCCCTGCTATACGGCAGCACCGGCGAGATCTTAACGGAAAAGTCCGGCAACCTCAACCTCGGCATTCCGGGCGTGATGTACGTCGGCGGTATCTGCGGCGTCATCGGTGCTTTCTTCTACGAGCAGTCAACGCCCGCATCCGACATGAACGCCTTCCTTGCCATCGGCATCCCGATGCTCTGCTCGCTTCTGGGTTCCCTTCTGATGGGCCTTCTCTACTGCCTGCTGACCGTCACGCTGCGCGCCAACCAGAATGTCACCGGTCTTGCGCTCACGACGTTCGGCGTTGGCATCGGCAACTTCTTCGGCGGCTCTCTCATCAAGCTGACCGACAGCGAGGTCCCTTCTATCGCCCTGAGCGCGACGAGCGCCTACTTCAGCAAGTCCTTCAACGTCGGCGGCTGGTTCGGTCAGATCTTCCTGTCCTACGGTTTTCTTGCCTACCTTGCCGTCGTCATCGCGCTGTTTGCGTCCTACTTCCTCAAGCACACGCGCACGGGCCTGCACCTGCGCGCCGTGGGCGAGAGCGCCGCGACGGCGGACGCCGCCGGCATCAACGTGACGAAGTACAAGTACCTCGCCACCTGCATCGGCAGCATGATCGCGGGGCTTGGCGGCCTGTACTACGTCATGGACTACGCCTGCGGCGTGTGGTCGAACAACGCCTTCGGCGACCGCGGCTGGCTCGCCATCGCGCTCGTCATCTTCACGATCTGGCGTCCGAACGTCAGCGTGCTCGCGTCCATCCTCTTCGGCGGATTCTACATCCTCTACATCTTCATCCCCACCGGCACCAATCTCGCCGTCAAGGAACTGTACAAGATGCTCCCCTATGTCGTCACGCTGGTCGTTCTGATCATTGTGTCGCTGCGCAAGAAGCGCGAGGATCAGCCGCCCGCATCGCTGGGCCTGAGCTACTTCCGCGAGGAAAGATAAATCTTAAAACAAAAGCACCCGACGGGTGCTTTTGTTTTAGCAAGGAGGAACGCTATGTCTACTCTGCTCATTCGAAATATCCGCACGCTCGTCTCCTGCGACGATCACGATACGGTCTATGAGAACGTCGACCTCTACGCCGAGGACGGCTTCACTCGCGCGATCGGCAGGGACCTTCCGCAGCAGGCGGACAAGACCATCGACGCGCGCCACATGCTCTGCTATCCCGGCCTCGTCAACACGCACCACCATCTCTACCAGATTTTTTCCCGCAACCTGCCGGAGGTGCAGAATATGGAGCTCTTTGACTGGCTCAAGGCGCTCTATGAGATCTGGAAAAACCTCGATGAGGACGTGATCCGCCTCTCCACGCTCACAGGCCTCGGCGAGCTGATGAAGCACGGCTGCACGACCTGCTTTGACCATCACTATGTCTTCCCCAGAGATGCGGGCGACCTGATCGGCGCGCAGTTTGCCGCGGCGGATGAGATCGGCGCGCGTATGTGCGCCTCGCGCGGCAGCATGGACCTCTCCAAGAAGGATGGCGGTCTGCCGCCTGACAGCGTGGTGCAGACGGTCGACGAAATTCTAAAAGACTCCACGCGCGTCATCGAGCGCTACCACGACAAGTCCTTCGGCGCGATGCACCGCGTGGCGCTCGCGCCCTGCTCCCCCTTCTCCGTCTCCGCCGATCTTCTGCGCGAGAGCGCGCTGCTTGCACGGCAGTACGGCGTGCGCCTGCACACGCACCTTTGTGAAACGAAAGACGAGGAAGCCTTTATGCTCGCGCGCGAGGGCGTGCGCCCGCTTGAATACATGGAGAACCTCGGCTGGACAGGCGACGACGTCTGGTTCGCCCACGGCATTCACTTCAACGACGACGAGCTGCGCGTGCTGGCAAAGACACGCACAGGCGTGGCGCACTGCCCGATCTCCAACATGAAACTATCCTCCGGCATCGCCCGCATTCCGGAAATGCTCTCGCTCGGCGTGCCGGTCGGCCTCGCGGTCGACGGCTCTGCCTCGAACGACGGCTCGTCGCTCATGGAGGAGCTGCGCGTTTCGTATCTCCTGCATCGCCTGAACAGCAGCAAGGCTGCGCCCGGCGGCTATGATCTTCTCAAAATGGCGACGCGCGGCAGCGCATCCCTCCTCGGCCGCAGCGATGACATCGGCTCGCTCGCGGTCGGCAAGTGCTGCGACCTCTTCCTCATCGACTCGCGCAGGCTTGAGCTGGTCGGCGCGTGCTTCGACCCCAAAAGCGTGCTCGCCACCGTCGGCGTGCGCGGCGCAGTCGATTACACGGTCGTTCAGGGACGCGTGACGGTCGAGCGGGGTCATCTTGTCACGGTCGACGAAGAATCACTCGCGCGCGAGGCGGAAAAAAAGTGCCGCGCGTACCTGAACCGGTGAAACGCGCCATGACAGTCGACATTCTGCGCGGCGATATTGCCGCCCTCCCCTCCGCCGACCGCGCTGGGGAACTTCTTCCCGCAGCGAAGGGCGACAGCCTGACCCTCGCCTGCACGAGCGACGAGCTGAAGAGCGCCTACCGCGTGCTGCGCGCCGTGATGGACTACGGCTACGAACACGAGCGTCCCGCGCGCGTGCGCCTCGTCTGCGCGGATGAAGATGTGTACAGGGCCTATTCCTTCCAGTGGAACATGTGGTTTGCCGAGCGCAAGCCCGAGCCAGAGAACGAAGCATAAGGAGGCGCAGCCATGCGCATTCTCACCCATACCGTTTTGCCCGAAGAGGACGGCCGCATGGTCAAGGGCATCCTGCGCGGCAGCTTGCAGCTCTCCTATACACTGCTCAAGAGTCTCAAATGGCGCGAAAATGCCATCCTCTTAAACGGGCAGAGCGTCCACGTCAACGCGATCGTCCGCGCGGGCGACGTTGTCAGCGTTGCGCTCTCCGAGCGCACGCCGCGCGAGGATCTATACCGCAAAAACGCAGCCGCGCCCGACATCGTTTTTGAGGACGAAGACCTGCTCGTGCTCAATAAGCCCGCAGGCGTCGCCATGCACCCGAAGGCGGACGATGCCGCCGCGCCGAGTCTTGCCGCAATGCTCACAGGCTATCTCGGTGAGGGCAGCGTGCCGCATTTCGTCAGCCGCCTCGACAAGGGCACCTCCGGCCTTCTCATCGCGGCAAAGAGCGGCTATGTCCACGACCGGCTGCGCCGCGCGCTGCATTCAAGCGAGCTGCGGCGCGAGTATCGCGCCGTCGCCGTCGGGCAGGTCACGCCGCCGCGCGGCGTCATTGACGCACCCATCGGCCGCGCGGAGGGCTCCATCATCCGCCGCTGCGTGCGCGAAGACGGCCTTGCAAGCCGCACAGAATACAAAGTGCTGCAAACGACCGAACGGTTCTCCCTCCTTCGCCTGCGGCCCGAGACAGGGCGCACGCACCAGCTCCGCGTCCACATGGCCTACCTCGGCCACCCCCTTGCGGGCGACTGGCTCTACGGTACGGAGGACAAAAATCTCATTACCCGTCCCGCTCTGCACTCCTATGAGCTGTGGTTCACGCAGCCCGTCACCGGACAGGATTTACACTTTACAGCGCCCATCCCGCAGGACATGCAGCGGTTATTGAAATGAAAAAGCACCGTCTTACGACGGTGCTCTTCCCTTTTGGCCGCGCGGCCTTATTTTTCCTTATAGTAGAGCCTGCAATGGCAGTAGCCCTCGAATTCAGGGTCTGCGATCTGCTCGCGGAACTCCTTGCACATGCAGATGTTGTCCTCTTTCTTCTGGAAGCGGCAGGGGCATTGCAGCTCTCGCTTCACGAGCGCCTCGCGCAGGCGGGCGACAAGTTCGGCGTCTTCATTGTATCGAATTTTCATGCCTTGCACTGCTCCAGCATCGCCTTGATGTCCGCCTTCTCGTGCACGCCGACCATGCCGGTGAGCGTGTGGCGATCCTGCACGACAGCGAGCGTCGGGATGGAGTCGATGCCGAACATGGAGGCGAGGTTCGGCTGCTCATCAACGTTGACCTTGCAGAACTTGACCTTCTCTTCCTCCGCGTTGAGCTCGTCAAAGACGGGAGCCATCATCTTGCACGGCTGGCACCACTCGGCCCAGAAATCGATGAGGATGAGCCCGGGGTCACGCAGCACTTCGTCCTCAAAGTTCTCTTCTGTCAGCGTGACGATGTCGGTGAAGGTACGCGTCTCGACATACGGCTCGCCGCAGCCGCCACCGCCGCAGCCGCCGCAGCAGGAGCTGCACCCGCCGCCGCAGCCACTGCCGCAGCCGCCCGCGGAAGCGTCGCCCTCGCCGGCCATCAGCTCCAGGCTGCCGTCCAGAAAACGGTCGATGGCCTGATCCGCCTCGCCGGACACGCCGGAGATGAGCAGCATGTGTGCGTTTTCGACCGCGCTGCGCGCCTCAGGGCCGATGCTGCCGCAGATAATGAGGTCGACGCCCTTTTCCTTCAGGCCGCGCGCGGCCTTGTTGTGGTCGGCATCGTCAAAACGGACCTGCACCCTTTCAATGGGCTTGATGTCCTCGATGCTGTAGATGTTAAACTCCTGAGCGCGGCTGAAGTGCTGCAGCACCTCGCCGTTCTCGCAGGGAATGGCAATCTTCATGGTATTTCGTTTCCTTTCCGCTCTATTGCTTTCGGCAGCAGAGCCGCCGCATCATGCTGTTTTGTAGTGTACCACGCTTTGCCGCGCCGTACAACCGGAAATTTGTAAACAAACCATGGCCGCAGCCGTTCTGTCTTGCAATTGTAGCCGCCCCGTGATAGAGTGAAATCAAACAAGGCGCTTCGCCGCGAAATGACAGCCGACAGGAGGCAGCACTTATGAAGAAATCAGAACTGGCGATCCTTTCCGTCCTCATCCTTGCCGCCGTGTTTGTTTTCAACGGCAAGATCAACAAAGTGACGAATCCCTGTGTGCAGGACTATGTCGCAGGTCAGGGGAACATCAGGGGGAATGTTAACGTCGAGGACTATTACGAGCGCGACGCGCGCTTTGCGATCGGCGCGGGAGAAGACGGATATGCCGTTTTCAAGAACCCCGGCGAGGCCTTTGCCGCGCTGCGCGAGCACTATCCGGAGGGCATTTCGCTCATCCGAAAAGAGTTCCATCTGCTCGCTCTTTCAAAGCTCAATTACCCCTCCTACAAAACTTACGGCTGGCAGGCCACAAGCGGCTCGGAAGAGGCTCGTCAGCAGGCCAGATTCGTCAGCTCCTTCTTTGACATTTACGAAAACAGCTTCCGCTGATTTTCTTCCGTTCAAAATTCAAGAAAACCGCCGCAGCAGGTAAACCTGCTGCGGCGGTTTTGATCCTATGGGGTTTTGGAACGCTTTAGTCGTCCTTTTCCTCGTCCTCGGCGAGATCGGCGGGGTCGAACTCGAGGGTCGCGCCGCAGTTGGGGCACTCCACCTTGCCGTCTTCGAGCACGGAATCGTCGAAGAAGATCTCCTCCTCGCACTCGGGGCAGGTCGTGGCGTAGCACTCTTCCTCGTCGTCCTCGTCCTCATCCTCGTCGTCATAGTCGTCGAAGTCGTCCTCGTCAAAGAGAACATCCTCCACGTCGCTCAGATCGTCGCTGATGACATCCAGCCCGTCGCCAAGCTCCATGACCTCGTCGGTCAGGTCCTCGACCTCGAGGGCGATCTCATCGAGAACGTCCACAATGGCGCGGAACAGCTTGCCCTCGTTGGAATCGGCACTGAGATTCATGCCTTCCATCAGGCCCTTGAGATACGCAACTTTTTCAGAAATACCCATCGTAAAACTCCTTTCTTCAACCGGAACTACGATCATCCTGTGATGGATTTGCTTACTTGGAACGGCCGATATACTCGCCCGTGCGGGTGTCGATCTGGATCTTGTCGCCGATGTTGATGAACAGGGGGACTCTGATCTCCGCGCCGGTCTCGAGCGTGGCGGGCTTGAGGGTGTTGGTCGCGGTGTTGCCTGCAAGGCCCGGCTCGGTGTCGGTGACCTCGAGGTCAACGAAGTTGGGGGGCTCCACGCCGAAGACATTGCCCTTGATGGAGAGGATCATGCACATGGTGTTCTCCTTGACGAAGCGGAACGCATCGCCGAGCATGTCGCGGTTCAGGGGGACCATGTCGTAGGTCTCCTGATCCATGAAGTAGTAGAGATCGCCGTCGTTGTAGCTGTACTCCATGTTCTTGCGCTCGATGGCGACTTCCTCAAACTTCGCCGTGGGGTTGAAAGAGGTCTCGGTCACGCCGCCGGTGACGACGTTCTTCATCTTGGTGCGCACAAAGGCCGCGCCCTTACCGGGCTTGACGTGCTGGAACTCGACGACCTGATAGTACTTGCCCTCCATCTCGAATACTTTACCGTTTCTGAATTCACCAGCGGTAATCGTTGCCATAACTGTTTCCTCCTGTATTCCCGAGGGCAGGATCGCTACCCTCAAATTCACAAAATTCCGGTTCTAAACCTATGGTATTTTACCGCATATAGTGCGGCAATGCAAGTGTTTTTCTTGATATTGTGCCTTATTTTTCTAAATTTCCATTCTTCTTGCGCGCATCGTGCGCGCTTTTCCGCTTGAACGGTTCTTGCAGCGCGTGCAGCACATGGTTCCACGCGCCGTCCGGCCCGCCCTTCGGCTCGACCATCAGCATCAGAACGCCGCTGCGCCGCGCGCCGAGCGCATCGGTCAGCAGCTTGTCGCCGAGCATCGCCGTCTCCTCCGCGCGCGCGCCGTAGCGCGCCATCGCCTCGCGAAAGCCGCGCGTGCCGGGCTTTCCCGCATGACCGACATAGCCGATGCCGAGCGGCTTGCAGAACTTCTCCACGCGAACGCCGCTACGGTTATTTGAGAGGATCGCAAACGTGATCCCCGCCGCCTGCAGGCCGTCGATCCACTTCTTGAGCATTTCGTCCGGCTCGCTCTGCTTTTTCGGCGCGAGCGTAAAGTCAAGGTCCGAGAGCAGCAGCTTCACGCCCTGCTTCATCAAAAAATCCGCCGTCACATCCGTATAATCGTCAAATACCCACTGCGGGCAAAGTAGACCGGGCATAGCTGTCCCCCAAAGATCATAAGGTATATTGCTATTATACGCGCTTCGCGCGCGTTACACAAGGGGGAATCGTTCTGACGACCTATCTTGCCATCACACCTGCCGCGCTCACGCGCTTCCCCGCGCCGCCTTCGCTGCCGCTTGTCCACGTCGCCTATGCCATCGATACAGGCGGCGCACTCACGCGCGCAAGCGCCGGTCCGCCGCCGCAGGGCGGACTGATGGGGCTTTCCGACCGCTGCGCTGGAGCGCTGCCGCGCGCGGACGCGCTCTGCCGCGCCATCGTCTGCGAGTGCGCCCGGCGGCACTTTCGCGGCGTGCTGGCGGACTTTGAACCGGGCAGTCCCTCCGACCGCCTTGCTTTTCTCACGCGTCTTACAGGCGCCCTGAGCGCGCGCGGGATACGCCTTTACTGCCCTGCCGCGCTCCCCGCCGATGGCGCAACGCTGCTCATCGGCACGGCGGTGAGCGGCGGGTCGCTGAAGTCTCTTCTTGAGCGCGCCGTGAACCGCCGCGCGCCGGAATCCCTCGCGCTCGATTTAGAGCGCGTGCAGATGGACTTCCCCCTCCCCTGTCCCACGGGCTGCGGCACACCGCTGCGGCACGAAGAACTGCTCGCGCTGCAACAAAAGCACCATGCCTCTATCTATTATTCCCGTGAGCTTGCGGCAAATTACTTTACCTATCCCACTGAGCGCGGCACGCACTTCGTGCTCTTCGATGATGCCGAAACGCTGCGGCGCAAGGTCCGCCTTGCGGAAAGCTATGGCATCCGGGAGGCCTTCGTCATGTATCCCGAGATCTGCGATCTTCTCTCACCGCCGGAAGCGTAAAAAAAGGCCTGCCACTGCTGTGACAGGTCTTTTTTCATAGGATCTTAGTAATAACGCTTGTTGCGGTTCTTACGGGCGGCCTCGCTCTTCTTGCGGCGCTTGACACTGGGGCTCTCATAGCACTCTCTCTTGCGGACCTCCGCCACGATACCGGCCTTGGC
>Ga0129314_1002222_pt1 | contig 11279 bp, 10 predicted proteins | sample O1111metagenome_FD_94431 | JGI IMG/M metagenome (GOLD analysis project Ga0129314, IMG submission 94431) | Orangutan individual fecal microbial communities from fecal samples from Wisconsin, USA - O1111 metagenome | ecosystem: Host-associated > Mammals > Digestive system > Large intestine > Fecal...
ACGAAAATTATGCGGAAATACCTTATCCCATAATACATCGGCTCCTTCACACAGTTTTTTCATGTTTCGCCATATATTGCTTCTGTCAAGTGCCTTCCCGCTTCTTGTCACAAAGATCATCCCACTGTCAATATGACTTTTCTTTGCGTAGTCCAGCAACATATAACACAAACGGGAAGTCAAGAAAACAGTCCTTATTCTCCCTTTGCATTCAACTTCTGCCCTTCCCTGTTTTACGGCCTCTATAGTAATATAGGGAACTTCAGAAACTCGTATTCCTGTAGCGCATATAGTCTGAAGAAGCATAGCCATTCTTTCATCACCCTTCTTGTAAGCGCATTTCACCAAACGCTTATATTCATCTCTATCTATTTCCCTGCTTTCCGGACAAAATACTCTGCGGCTTACCTTCAAAAATTTTGTCCGGCAATCCTGCCATGCATTATGCGTCAAAAATCCATTGACTGCTGCCAGTGCACTGTTGACCGTTACCGGAGCCATTCTCTCTCTCAGTATTCCTTTCCACATAATTACATCTCTTTTCTCTACACTCTTCCCATTCATGTATTGCATAAATAGCAATAAATAATGCTTGTATTGTTTAATAGTTCCACTGCTTTTCTCACATCCATAAAGCCATTCGCAATATCTGTTAACAGATTCCTGCGTAACAATTCGTTTTACCAGCCTTCCATTTCTTTTCATCAAATTCTGCTCCTTACATTATATGGTTTTTATAATTATTTATAGTGCCCTGATTATAGACGATTATCCTTATTGCTAAACAAAAAATGACTGTTCCTTTTAAGCACCCTGTAAGAAGTAAACATTTTTAAAAAATAGTAAAATTTTGTTTTCTTCATAGCTATATTATTAATATATAACAAATTCCGCGTGTAATTATTTATTGCTATCACACAACATAAGTGTAAACACAAAAGTTGCCACAAAATCACCAAAATAAATAATTGAGTTATTCCCAGCTCTATACACGAAAAAATCAGGAAGAAATCTCACTTTTACAGAGTTCCCCTGATTTTTGGCATACATTAACTGCTTTAACTACTTGAATTTCCTGATATTTTATCAAGGATGAATTTTGCTTCAGAAGCCGTGTTCTTCTTAGCAGCCGGCTATATCATACTCTTCTTACTTAATTTTCTCATTATAAAAATAGACCTCTTGCAATTGATATGTAATTCTATCACACAAGAAGCCTATTTTCATCTCTTACAAATATCTGAATTCTATCTGTTAAATAAACAATGCAGCCGCTTTAATTTCTCAATCTTCATTTTTCCTTTCAATTCTCCCTCATCCTATTTTCCGATTAAAAATATGGATAAACATATTCTTCTTCGGGTTTTTCGGCCGCTTCTATATTTTGGGCCTTTAAAATCAGAGAGGCTCCATCCTCGCTGATTCCAAATGTACCCTTTACCGTCACCCAGTCGTCATCCTTGAATGTCACTTCATTGTCACTATCCACCAGAAAACCAATTGGGCTTAGATCCGCGGCACAGCACCACATGGACAGCCGGACCAGGGCAAAATCGCACTTTTTTTGAATGTCTGGAGCACGGTAGACAAACCCTTTCATTACAATGGTATAGCCTTCATACTTTTCATAAAAGTTACTCAGTTCATACATCCATGTGTAGTAATCTTCATCTGCAATCGTAATGGTTTTTTCCGCCTTGTCCAGACCATTTAAGTCATACCATGGATTTTCTTCTCCGGAGGACTGTCCGGTATTATCTTCTGGATAAGCATCAGTTCCGCTGTATCCATCCGTTTCTGTATTTTCCCCGTCCGGCAGCCCTGAACCTGATTCTCCATCGGAGAAAGGCCCCCTGGATTCTCCTCCGGCCGCAGGCAATGTCTGTCTCACAGTACTCCCCGCTGTCTGCCGCCCCGGATTTCCCGCCATCTGGACGCCGCCATTTCCGGAACTCATGGAAAAACCGGAGCTCTCATAGCTTCTGACCATACTGCTCCCCCCAGGATCGGCCGGACGGAAGACAAGCAGCAGAATCGGAATAATAAAAACAAAAGAACGGGCCAGCTTTACCCGATACCGGGGTGTCAGTAAGTACCTTCCTGTAAACACCGCCCATAAAAACATTAAAGCAGACATGCCGTAAAGATACGGCTTCATCCTTGGAGTCACATAATTTAAATACCCGCCTGAATAAGTAAGCTGAAACAACAGGTATCCAAACAACAGATAACAGATACATTCTGTCAATACCTGAAGGTTGATTCCTTTTCCCCGCAGCGTCATATTCTGATTCCTCCGCTTCCCCCTGTCATAAATACACCTATCACAAGAAAACAGACAAGAAATGTGGTTACAAAAAGACGAATAACAAAACTGGATTTAAAACCCGAAAGCAACATGGCGGCATTTTTGATGTCCATCATAGGGCCGAACACCAAAAATCCCAGGACAGCCCCCACCGGAAGGCTCCCGGCCATACTTCTGGCCACTACCGCATCGGAGGAGGAACAGAGGGACAACACAAAAGCCAACCCCATCATCACCAGAAGCGCTTTCCACGGCGCCGCGGCGCCGCCTGCGGCAACTGCCCGTGGAATCATATCCTGAAACAAGGTGGATGCAAAGATTCCGGTAAGCAGGAATTTGCCCACTGAGAAAAATTCATTCTGCGCGTGCCGCATCATCAGAGAAAAACGGGACAATTGAGTTCCTTTTTCTTCCAGAAGGCTGTAATCCCCACACGCCGCCTGGATAGGCATGGCATATTCCACCAGATAATTCACAGGCGGTTTAAAAAGATAGGTCAATCCACAGAGTACGGCGCACAAGATACCCAGGCCGCATCTGGCCGCGATGATTTTGTAATTGCCATTAAACGCATACCAGGTGGAGAGGATGACTACCGGATTAATCACCGGGGATACCAGCATAAAGGTCACAGCAGCCGGCATAGGTACCCCCTTTTTGACCAGACCTTTGAATACAGGAATGGATGCACAGTCGCATACCGGCAAGCAAAAACCGGCAAGCACTGCAAAGAGCTGGCCAGCCAGAATTTTTCTGGGGAATCTTCTCTGAATCCAGTCCGGCTTTAAATAAACCTGAATCAGGGAGGAAAGCAGGACACCAACAGCCAAAAAGGGCGCTGCCTGCAGAAAAACCCCAAGGAATATGCTTATATACCGTTCCGGCAAAGCCCCCGCATCATTTAGCACGGAAAAAGCTGCCATATACAACATGACCGCAGTCAGAAGCATCAGGAACCAATGCCGAGGCTTCATACCGAAACGGAACAAGGCGCGTACAAAACGGTTCCAGCTGGTATAGACCTGGATATCTGGGTTGCAGCCATAAAGAACATCCATGCCATTCCGAGATTTCCGATTCCCCTTCAGTCTCACGTAAGCGCAGTCGCAGCCCGCAATCTGTGAAAATGTTGCCACTCCTGCATCTGGAATCCTGGTCTTAAAGCTGGCTCCCTCCGCTGCATAAACCACCTTTTCAATACTCAGCACTGCTTTTGCAGAAAACTGGAGAAACATTTCCTCCAGTTTATGGAAGTGCTCCATCCCGTTCCATTCGATCAGAATTAAATCAGGTCTGTGTTTATCAATGTAGTGAATGATGGTATCGGCAATGCCGAATGGACTCTGTTCCAGCTGGCTCTTGGAGAATGCCAGTTTCTTCACACGTTCTTGTTCTATCAGAGGCGTTTCGCCTGATTCAAACTGGATGACCAGGATATCCAGTTCATCCAGTTCCTGTTCAGCCAACTGGTTGATGAGCGTGGTCTTTCCCGAATCCAGCAGTCCAGTTATGACCCATACCGGTGTTGTCATGTTGTTTCCTCTCTGAATAATGTATGTATCTGCTGTTCATCCAGGCCGGTGCCTATGAAGCAAACCTGGTTCCCAACTATGTTTGCGGGTTCAATGCTTAAACTGCCAGGCAGATAGTGGAATACCAATCCCCGGCGTCCATCTGCCACAATCCCTTTTCCTCGGAGGATTTCCCCCTCTGCATGTTTCACAACATGCAGAATCTTTTTCCCCAGCCGCTCCTCCGTAATGGGTTCTTTCCACTCAATAGTAACAGAAGAAAAGACATCTCTGGCGAAGTGACGCCTGATAAAACCGGTTCTACGGGATGGTTCCCTGCAGCTGCGAATCCGCACAGGTTTCATAGAGACCGCTGCTTCCATTTCTAGCTTAAAAATGCTGCTGTTTCGCGGGCCATACCGGAATACAGATGCAGGAATGGATTCCCAAAAATCCGCCTCGACTCTGGCTTCAGGATTCATTTCCTGAATTTTAATCTTAACCGATTGAATTTCCTGCCCCCCTTCCTCTTGGTGACTTAGCAGTATCAAATCAGCATAAGCAATCTGATCCTCAAAAAATCCCCCGTAATTTTTTCTATATTTATCAAATGACCGTATATCCACCACGGTTATTGTCCTTTTCAGATGGATAAGGCCCCTGTCCTCCTGTTTTAAACAGATTTTAATAAGATCGGATAATCTGCCCACGCCGGATGGTTCCACCAATACGGCATCCGGTATGTAGTCCTTTAATATGCGTTCCATCGCTTTCTCAAAGTCTCCGGTCAGACTGCAGCAGATACACCCATCGCTTAAACTGGTAACCGCCAAGTTACATTCCTTAAGCAGCCCGGCATCAATCCCGGCCTCCCCAAAGTCATTTTCAATCACAACCAGCTTCTTGTTCTTGAACGCGGAACGCACCATGGTTTTAATCAGTGTCGTCTTTCCCGCTCCTAAAAAGCCAGATATCACATAAACGTCCGTCACATACACTCCTTTCTTCCGGCCGCTTCTAACCAACCGGCATTGCTTACTTCCATCCAACCGGTGTTGGCCTGCGCGCATCAAATACCGTATTCACATCAATTAAGTCAGACAGCCGATTTGCACCGCCGCCATAATCCATCCACAGCCGGTAGCCGTCCAGGTTCCGTCTGGCCTGCCGGAGGAACTGGTCTCCTGTTTCCACCCAATATGGTCTGGAATCCACATTACAAAAGTACATGAAGCCCAGACTCTGCAAGTATCGGTATTTTTCATTTTCTTCCGTATAGGGCCTCCAGTCCCCCACATCGGAGCCAAAGGGATAAATCATGATGTCGCAGGGAGCTGGAAGCAGAGGAGCCACATTCTTTTCCCATCGGTCAACATCTGCTTTCATATGTTCGAGTTCAATTTTCCCGTAATCCCGATGTCCCCAAGAATGGGAAGCGAACTCATAACCATCCTCTTTCAGTGCCTGTGTTAGTTCTCTTACATAGGCCCGGTCTTCCTCGATATTGGGATTTGGTTTCATGTCCGGATTATAGTTTGGAGAAGCCGGATCGTACGTTTCATCGGTGCGGTATCCCAGGACACCGTTATATCCAGTCAGGGCCAAGATTGCCTTGGCCCCTCTGTAGCTAAAATCCGGATGTTCCTCCACGAAACGGTCGAGAATGGGAACTAAGTCATATTCCCCAATCCAGACAGTTCCATCCTGATCCATGTATTCGCAAACTGGTTTCCCACAATCATCCAAAAGTATTTTACGCGCGCAGCCAGACCCCTCCATGTATTCATAGTAATTGACATCATCCTGGCTCATAACAAATGCTTTTTTGCCCGGGGGAAGCAGGATTTTCTTCGCTCTCATCTGTTCCATCCCTGTTTCGTCCTCACTCACCTCCGCCAAATCGTGAATGCCGACCAGCACATAACCTCTCTGATACATCTGAGTTAGGATCGCTTCAAATTCCGGAACCGTGGTCATCACAGAATTGTAGCCCTTGCCCTGGGCTGTGTCTAGAAATGTCCTTCCTGGGTCTTCTACCAGAATATGAAAGAATATATGGGTAATCCGGTAAATGTCCTGTTCCACCAGAGTTTTCTTTACCGCTTCAATATCAGAAAGTTTTTCCGCAATCCTCGGATCTTCCTTATCAGCCCCGTTTCCTGCAAGCAGCTCTACAGCCCTGTCATAGTCATACTGGGAAACGGCTCTATCCACCTGGGCCAGCAGTTCATCCGTCTTGTCAAATAAGGATAGTGAAGCTTTCTCACCAGGAAATGACGAAGCTTCCTTGCCAGAAGCCGAATCTGACTCTGCGGCAGATGCCATGGCAGATATTTCCCTATCGCCAAGAAGTATCCTCATTTCAAACAACAGACCGCCTGTAGCCAGCAGACAGACGCAAATTATAGCCAGGCAGAGGTATCGGTTCTTACCTCTTCTTAGGCCTATCCTTCTCTGCAGTCTCCCTCTACCTGTTCTTTTAATATATAAATCCCTGCCGCAATATTTCCCTACTGTTCCGTACTGCTTTTTTCTCTTTTGCAATTTCATATAATTATTTTCATCTCAGAATTCTCTTTCCTACAAACACTAGTATCAAAAACAATACTCCCACTAGCACAATCGTGCCGCCCGGCTTCAATCCCAGGTAGTACGCAGCGAACAAGCCTGTAATCATAAACAGAATATCCAGAACCACCGCCAAAATAAGCGTCTGACGATAACTCGTTCCAAACTGCATAGCGCAAGCCACGGGAACCACCATCATGGATGAGACGATGAGAGCCCCCACCGTCCTTGCAGCGACAGAAACTGTCACCGCGATTAAAACAGTAAACAGAAAGTTCACTGTCTTTACGGGCACCCCGGCCAGCCTGGCGCTTTGTTCGTCCAGAGACACATAAAACAGTTCTTTGTACATAAGCAGAAACATAAGCAGAACCGCCATGCTGACGGCGATTACCAGATACAACTCCCCGTTACTGATTGCCACAATACTTCCAAACAGGAAGCTGTTAAAATTGGCTGCATTTTTAATAAATCCTGACAAAACGCCCGCCAGGCCAATCCCGGCAGACATAATGATAGCAATGGACATTTCCGAAAATCTGGGAATCTTCCTGCGTATCGCCTCAATCCCAATAGCGGCAACCACGCAGGCAGCCGCAGCGGTCAAGACAGGATTCAGCCCCAGGAGCAGCCCGGCCGCCACCCCAGCCAGCGAGGTATGGGACAGGGCGTCCCCAATCATGGACAGACGCTTACATACAATCACCAGCCCGATACACGGGATAATGGCCGCCAGAAGAATGCCCACAATAAAGGCCCGCTGCATGAACGCATATTCAAAGATTTCCATGCTCTCCCTCCTCTCTGCCTGGCTGGACCAATTTCATCTTCTCATCTTCTAAAAGCCAGATATCGTCTGCATAAGCCATGAGCCGTTTCCGATCATGCGTTACAATCCAGACGGTCACCCCCTGCTCCCGGTTAATCTGATACAGCAGCCGGTAAAATAAGGTAGTACTGTCTTCGTCCATACCGGAAGTGGGTTCATCCAGCAGCAAAAGCCGCGGGGCGTTTACCAGCGCCCTTGCCAGCAGGACCCTCTGTTGCTGCCCTCCGGACAGTCGGCCAATCAGCCGTTTTGCAAAATCTCCCATACCCACTTGATGCAGCACACGGCGAACCTGCTCCTTCTCCCTTTTTCCGGCAAACCGGAACTTTCCAATTTGGGTGTATAGACCTGCTTGGACAAACTCCTCTACGGAAGCGGGAAAATTCTGGCAGGATGCCATACCGTTTTGGGAAACGTAGCTGATCTTCTGCCAGTCTTTAAACTGCCGAATCTCCTGCCCCAGAAGTTCAATCTTACCTATTTGTCCACTTAGCGGAAGTTCCCCCAGCATGAGCTTTATCAGGGTGCTTTTTCCTGCCCCGTTTGGTCCCAATAGAACCGCAAATCGGCCCTCGGGAACAGTAAAATTGATATTCTTTAATATCTGGGTATTTCCATAGGAAAAATCCAGTCCTTTCACTGCAATGGCATCCATCGTCAGTACTCCTGTTCCTGTTTTTATTCAAGTGCTGCTTTCAGCTGCTTTAAGTTATCCTCCATCACAGAGAAGTAATCCGCACCATTTTTTAGTTCCTCATCGCTTAATCCTTCTAGTGGATTTAACACCTGGGTCTGGGCTCCTGTTTCCGCCGCAATTGTCTCGGCCACCTTCGGGCTTACCAGTTCTTCAAAGAAAATAACTTTGACGTGATTGGCCTTTACAAAGTCAATGATCTCCGCCATTCTTGCCGGGTCCGGTTCCGAATCGGGAGACAGTCCCTCGATGCCCATCTGAGTCAGCCCATAGGCATCGCAGAGATAACCGAACGCTTCATGAGACACTATAATGCTCTTATTAGGCAGGGCAGACAGCGTATCTTTATATTCCTGATCCAGTTTATCAAACTCGGCTGTATAGGTCTGATAATTTTTTTCATAGTAATCTTTGTTATCCGGGTCTGCCTTAACATAAGCATTCTTAATGTTTTCCATTTCTTTCTTTGCGTTCACAGGGCTGAGCCATACATGGGGATCAAACTGGCCGTGGTCATGGCCATGTTCTTCTTCCTCTGTGTGTTCTTCCGCTCCCTTATGTTCTTCCTCATCATGAATGTGTCCTGATCTGAGTGTAACTCCGGCGGAAGCTTCCACCGATACCAACTTCTTTGTTTCCAGGCTGGCAAGCACATCCTCCACCCAATGCTCCATACCCCCGCCGCTGTAGACAAAAAGAGCCGCTTCCTCCAAATTCTTAATATCGGCTGCGGCCGGTTCCCAGTCATGGGGCTCTGTGCCGGCCGGAACCATATTTGTCACCTCCGCTTTATCACCGCCGATTTTGACAGCAAAATCATACATAGGGTAAAAGCTGGCCATTACCTTCAGCTTCTGTCCGTCCGTATCCTTTGATTCAATCCCAGCATCGGCCTTCTCTGCCTCCATTGACACCTCGCCCGTACTCTTATCTCCACCTGCCACAGTGGTGGTTGAAGCCTGGTCTGTATCAGAAGCCCCTGGTGCGGCGGCGGTTCCTGAGCACCCTGAAAGCATAACAACAGAAACCAGTGCTGTCACAGCCAGTGCGCACAATGTAGAATTTAATTTTTTATTCATAATGATCATCCTCCTGAAATGTGTTTTTTTACAGTAATAGCAGGTAAACAAGCACACAAAAAACAAGGCGTGTTTCCACTCCAGACGTATCTCCGCCAAACCGTGTATCCTGACACACAGAGTACACCGTCCCAGAGGATAACGGTTATATGGATAGAAAACAGCCTTGCTGAAAGGAAGTTTTAATTATCTAAACGGATTTTTAAGCTGACCAAAGAAACCGGGCACAGATAGAGTCCAGTCTGGTAAGATGATAAGAGTTTTTGAGTAATGATATATGCAAAGATGACGATGGATCCTGTTCCTGCTGCTTCTGTTATCAAGCGGATCGTAGCAGCGCATTCCTGAAGCTCCGCGCAGACAGGACAATCCTCACCTGTACACTCATGTTCTATATGTGTGACAATAAAAAAGCCAGAGAGAAGCAACACAGCGGTTACAAGAAACGCTGTCACGAACGCAAAGATTCTTTTATGCTTATCTAAATAATCCACTTCATCTCCTCCTTTTTCTTTTATCCTGAACGGATGTTATCTCATTCCACTATCAGTTTTTAACCTATGGACTCTCCATTATCGTTATTCTACAGTCATTCAGAATTTTGTTAGAATACAATGACACAGAATGTGTTTGCGACATCCCCAATAATCCCAAGTAAGAGCCAACTGATAAACGGTAGCTTTACTACACACCCGCCCTATCTCGCTATTGCTAAAAGAAACTCATTTTGGGGTCTGACAGCTACCTTGCTTGTAGTATTGACAAAGTTTTATCAGTATCCATGCAAAAATACATTGCGTAACAAGACTTTCGTACGAAAGGCCATTTTGCCATCACAGACCACTCTTTGAGACAGAACTCTTATTTTTACAGCATTCACAATAGCCATACAAGATTGTGTGTTTCTGATCCAATTCGAAGCCATGTTCCTTATAAATATGCTCCAGAAAATCTGCTATTTTAGAACATTCAAGTGGAATAAGACGACCACATCCCATACATACCAATTTTCCCAGCTTGTTCCAATCTTCTTCACCTGCAAAACAATAACGTACTTTGGTACCATCCTCCATCGGAAGCTTCATCATCTTTCCATCATCGACCATGCGTTCCAATACCCGGTATACCGTTGTCTGTCCAACGACCACTCCCTTCTCCCTAAGACAGTCCATGAACTGGCTCACTGTGAGAAAACGAAACTTTTGTTTTTTCAGACACTCTAATATGAGAGCTTGTTGCTTCGTCTTGTATCTGCCTCGTTCTGCCATATAAGTGCTCCCCAATTTGAAATTGATTTTTATTTTTATATTATAGACGTTTTCAGAATAATGTCAAGATGTCAATTTAATTTATAGATACCCAGCATCCTCTCAAAAAATCACATAGCATTGTGACTATGCTAATTCCAGACAACGCATCGTCCCCCAGTTCCCCTTCCCTCAGATAAAAGATTGTGTTCACTAGTTCTTCCGGCTCCAGCACTATTACCATCACGTCAAGGGCCGCTTACCTACCTTTTTTCGTCATCAGTCAGTCCTCTGCCCTTGCCATGCACGATTAATGTCATAATTTATTATTTCTCTATTCAAAATACACGATTGTATTAAAATATACCCCCTTGTGCAATAGCAATTCATCCCCCAGACTCATAGTATTCCTCCAACCAGAGGGCTTTTCAAATCTTTTTCTTTTTCCAAATGACAAGCAGCCGGTCGCCCGACTGCCCTTCATTGTGCCCTTCTATTGTTACTGGATAACCAACAAATTCTTCTCTACAGACCTTCACTAGTCAGTCAGAATAGTGCACAAACACTATTTTAATGGTTACTTCCCAGTCACCTCTGAATGTACTGCGTTTTTAAATGGTCTTATTCTTTTTTCTGTTTAATAATCTATCTCGCAATGGAATGTTCCCTTCATGCGCCATGGTGACGCATACCATAGGACACCAAGAAGGCAGAGTACCCCCTTGGCGTAATCCTATCATTTCAAAACTGTGTATAGTAAGCTGCTCTTCCCTCCCTTTCTCCGAAAGCGCTGTTCTGTTTTAATAAATCCGGCCTTTTCTAAATCTGCAACCGCCCGCTGAATCGTTCTCCTCGAAAGGTTCAGTTCTTCTGCGATGGTGCTCATGGCCGGATAACACTGGCTCTTTTTATCTGCCCTCTCTTTTAAATACATATACACCGAAATCGCACGATGTGGTAATTCCACCGAGTAGACAGAATCATAATATCCCACATACCCCCCCCCCCCCCACTTCCCAATATCCGCATAAGTGTTGTTTTGC
>Ga0129314_1002224_pt1 | contig 11255 bp, 7 predicted proteins | sample O1111metagenome_FD_94431 | JGI IMG/M metagenome (GOLD analysis project Ga0129314, IMG submission 94431) | Orangutan individual fecal microbial communities from fecal samples from Wisconsin, USA - O1111 metagenome | ecosystem: Host-associated > Mammals > Digestive system > Large intestine > Fecal...
CCCACCAGGGAGGCGTTGTACGCCCGGGCCTGCTCCAGCAGGGCGTCGTACTTGGCGTTGTCCATCTCGTTCACCGCGTCCAGATAGCTGGCGATGGCCCGGCTCTGCCGGAAGGAGTTCCAGTAGTCGCTGAGACTGGGGTACAGCAGCAAGGAGAGGCCCACGAGGAAGATAATAACTAATAAAACGGTGGAACGGTTTTCTCTCTTCATAGGACTCTCCTCGCTGTCGTGCCCCGGGGAGGGGAGCTCCCTCCCCGGGGTGACAGAGATCATTTACTGAATTGCTTCCGCAACTCGGGTGTGCTGGGAGTAATTTTTACCCCCCGTGCTCTTACTTGTTGCCCATGCGCTTCTTGGTGACCAGCACCACGCCGGCGCAAACCACCATCAGGCCGCCCACGATGTAGAACAGGGTGGTACCCATGCCGCCGGTGGAGGGGAGAGCGATACCAGTCTGGTTCAGAACCTCCACCTGTCCGGGATTGGCATTCTCAACCGTAATATCAACATTCTGAGCGGGGTTGTAATTAGTGGGAACGGTCTTCTCGACCAGAGTGTAGGTGCCGTTGGCCAGACCCTTGAAAGCATCCATCTTGCCATCATCAGCACTGACGCGCTCGGTAGCATTGACGATATCATCAACCCAAGAAACGTTGCCGTCGGCGTCAATAGCGTAGTACTTGCCAGCAGCATTCATCAGGACGAAGCCAGCGCCGGGCAGACCAGTCTTCACGCCTTCCTTTTCGGTGTACTTCCAGACATTGATCTCAAAGGTCTTAACAGAAACGGTTTCCTTGGCGGAAGTATATGCAGCATAGGTCAGCCAAGCGCTGTTATCATGGGCAGTAGCAGTAGCAACATTACCGTTCAGCTTAGCAGTGTAGACGATCTCAACGGTAGTTCCCTTATTAGCAGCCACATAGGTATCGGACAAGACAAATTCAAAGGAGCAAGCATTGCAAGTGGAATCCTGCTTGGTGATACCAGTAACCGCAGTCATGTCCACATAGGTCAAAGCAGTCGCCAAGGAGTCGTGAACAACAATCTGGCCAGCAGCGGTCGCAGGGATTGTAACTGCAATGGTGTAGGTCACGGTCTCGCCATAATCGGCAGTAGACTTATTAACAGTCTTAGTCAGAGTAGGATACTCGTTCTTGGTGTCAACCTCAGTCTTACCCAGAGTCTCAACAATAATCTTGGTACCCAGGGAAGAAGTAACCATGTAGTAGCCCTTATCGAGGCCAGCAATGACGAATTTATTATTGCCATCAGCCACGGCAGTGCCAGCAGCAACCTTTCCAGTGACTGCGTTCAGGGCGGTGGCCAGGGCAGCAGCATCTTTGTCTTCAGTAAAGTCTTTCTTCAAAACTTTTACAATATAAGTGTTAGAAGCGTTCACCTGTACCAGTTCAAACACCTTTTGACCTTCAAGCTCAAAGTCCTTAACAGCATTGAAGAAGGGGTTGGAAGCGTCAATGGTATAAGAAACGCTTCCGGGTTTGTTGCTGTCGCCCTCAAAAGAGGCGTCAAAGATCTTATAAGCGGTATAGGTCTCGCCAGTGGAATCTCCAGTAGCGGGAATATTGGGGTCGATGGTGATGGAAGCATCGTCAGCAGCAAACGCGGGAGCGGCCATGGCCAGGGTCATGACCAGAGCCAGACCGGCGGCAAACAGTTTTCTCAGTTTCATGGATAAATAACTCCTTTCATTTTCGCACATTCCGTGACATTTTACAAGACACTCGCAGGGATTTTCTCTCTCCCCGGGGGGAGAGGCTCGGAGGCGGATGGTTTTTTCTGCTCCCACCGCCCGGCGGGCGGTGGGATGCGGTTATGATACATTAAGGTGCCGGGGAGCCGCTCAGTTCGCGCCGCTTGCCTCCTTCCGGCGCTTCAGAAGCAGCAGGGCTCCGGCCGCCAGGGTCAACGCTGCGCCCACAGACATGATGTGGGCCGTTCCGGCGCCGCCGGTGCTGGGCAGCACCGCGCCGGTGGTGTTGGTGCAGAGCAACTGGTGATCTGTACCAATCTCTACCATAATGCTGGAGATACGCTGAGCGTCTCCACCATCCACAGTCCAACTGACCGCGTAACCGTCAGTATTTTCTTCACGGACCTGGACTTTTGTCAAAGCAGGCAGTTCCTTAATTACAACAGATTCACCGTGATAGAGCTTTACCGTTGCAATTGCTTTTCCAGTTTCCGCATCAACAGTAAACGTCAATTTACCGTCAACGTGCTTCTGTCCGCCCTCCACAGGGTTCGTATACTGCACATCATAGCTTTCGGCGTTGTCAAGTTCAATCGTAAAGGTATACTCTGTATCCAGCTTAGGCTGCTGTCCATCGGTACGCTGAACCTGCTTTGTAATGTTCAGGTCACCAGTAGCAGGGGAACCATCACTGTTCGTGACCGTTACCAGCGTCTCGCTCTTAGGCGTCAGGATCGTGCCCTGTACGCTACCTCCGTTTGTGGTCAAAGAGTAAGTCTGCCAGTCACCCTCAGGGTCTGTCACGCGATACTTTGCGGTGTAAGCCGGGGTGTAGGTGGTATCTTCCAATTCTTCTTCCACGGCGTAAACCGTACCAGCCACAACATTGATCAGCAGAGCCTTCTCATTCGCTTTCAGAGGGATAATCCCCTCCTTCGCTACCGTGCGTACCTCGTTAGTACCAACGATGGTGTACTCCGTACCAACCGGCAACGGCTGCCCATCCATGGTAATATACATATCGAAGGTCTTGTTCTTGTCCTTCGTGCCGGGAGCCAGCTTCTTCTCAATATAGAACTTATTGAGGTTAGCCGTACTGATTTCATTTGTGAACAGAACGTAGCTGTCATCCTTACCAGTCAGCTTTCCGCTGGTATAGCTGGTAAAATCACCAGATACTGCACCATTTATACTCGTGCCGCCAGTACCTTTGATGGTGTACTGAACATCGCCGTACTGCGACACATAGTTGTTCGGCAGCAGCTCCCGCACAAAGAACTCAGTGGTTGCGTTTGCCATTAGGAAGGGATAACGTCCATTGCCGTCCGCAGTAAATACCGCGCTCTGATTGCGGGTCAGGGTAAAGATGCCGTTTTTACCAACCACTCTGTCACCAATCAGGGTCTTGCCCTCATACAGCTGGTAAGGGTCGCCTTCCTTGATCATAAGGTTTCCGGTCGCATCCACAACCTGGAACTCATAAGCAAAGTTGCCCAGCAGAGTCAGTGCATCCTGGCTGTCGGTGGTCACTTCCTTCTCAACCGTCAGAGAGTTTGCAGGGACAGTGGTCAGGTTGAACTTGATTTTGCAGTTAGAACCGCCTGCGCCGCGCTCCAGGTAGAAGAACTTGAAGGTGTGCTGACTGTAATCAGAACCATCCCACTCTTTCCCGGTAGCTTTTTTAAACAGGTCGTTCAAGGAAGTGGTGTTACTTCCCACATGATTGTCCTTCTCCGTAGAAACAACTCCGGTCTTAAAGTTGATGGTGCCTTCGTAGCTATCGTGGATGCCGCCCAAATCCAGAACCAGAACATCATCCACAAAGACCCACACATCATCGTCGCCAGCAAACTCGAAGACCATGTCCTTTCCGTCGACCTGGCCATTACGGGGCATAATGAACTGCGTCTCTACCGTCATGCCAAAGTAGTAATTGTAACCAGATCTATCGGTGATCTCGTTGAAGGGCAGGAACTTGGGGTCCGCCATTGCATCGCCGTTATCGATGGCCTGGTCATAAACCGTAAATTCCTTAGTATTCTTATCTACTTTGGCAAAGTTGGTCTTGCTGTTGTAGGTGTAGTAACCGTTCTCCAGCCAGAACAACTTATTCAAATCGGTGTAATCGCTGTTGTTGGCGGGGTTAAACAGGTAAGAGAGACTTTCGCCTTCATTTACCGTTTTCGTGAAAGTCGGATATCCATCGCTCAGCGTTTTGTTGACCAGACCGGATGTCACGCCGCCGTTAGTACCAGTCCACTTATTGTAAGTGGCATTCTCATTGCCAAATTGGAATTTATGGCCTTCGTTAATAGAGTCTTTCGTATAATCGAACAGGTTGATCGTAACGCCCTTGGATTTGGTATCTACGGTTTCAATCGTTCCCAGGGGCACACTCTCATAGACTAAATAAACGTGTTTCTCTCTGCTGTTGTTATTCCACGATGTTTGTGTGCCGTCCAATCCTTCGTAATAATATTGATACGGCGAATTCCAGAATTCCTTATTAGCACGAACTTTTGTTACAATCGTTCCATTATAACTATCTACATGTGCGCTTTGATAGGTATAACGGCTGATTGCAGTAGCGTACTTGCTCAGGTAGACCCAATCGCCGTTTCTAAACGAGACGTTACTTGTCTGCGGTCCATTGATATCATCTCCGTTAGCATCGACATAATGGACTTTAACAGATGCGTCGCTCCAACCAGTACTCCACGTAATGGTAAACGTAGAGAAGCTATCCACCGCGAACTCGGCCTGAACGTCCATCAGGACGGTGGGCTGCTGGGCGGGCTCGGTCTCCTCCCCGTCCAGCTCAGGCTCTTCGGCGGCCAGGGCCAGCATGGGCTCCTGAGCCAGCTGGGCAATTACCTCGCCGGTGCTGTCGCTGCTGTCGGCCACGGTCTGCACATAGGTCTCGGTGCCGGTGGTGATGATGCCCAGCAGCTTGGTGGTCTCCTCGCCATGGTGCTGCACGGACAGGGTGTCCTCGTCCACGTCGGCGGGCAGCAGAGCCTGCACGTTGAAGCGGACATAGACGGTGCCCTCGGGCTCGATCTCCTTGCCGTCGCCGTCCTCAAACCGGACGTCCAGGGCGGCAAAGCCGTCGTAGGTCACGTCGTCGGCCTCGTCCAGCTCCTGCTGGGCCTTGGCGTAATCCTCGCTGTCCTCGGCCAGCCGCTGGGCCACCAGCTCCACCTCCTGGCCGCCGAAGGCGTCCTCGGGGGCGTAGGCGGTGACGGACAGGCCGTCTTCGTCGTCAAAGTTATACTCCACATAGCCCTCGGGGATCTTCTGGGGGAAGGCGGTGTCGGTGATCCCGGGGTTCTCGGGCTGGGCCGCGCCGCCGTTTACCTCAGAGGCGGGGGCGTAGCACTCCTCGGTGTGGGTGTGCTCCTCCATGCCGCAGACCAGCACGGTCTGGTAGCAGTCCTCGGTGTGGACGTGCTCCTCGGCGGGCTCGGTCTCCTCCTCGGTCTGCTCGGGCAGGCAGCTGTCGTCGTGGGTGTGACCCTCGGTCTCCTCCTTGCCGCAGATCAGGCCGTAGCAGGAGTCGTCGTGGGTGTGGGCCTCGCACTCCTCCTGGCCGCAGACCAGGTGCTCCTCCTGGGTGTAGCAGGATTCGTCGTGGGTGTGGCCGTCGGACTCGTCCTCGCCGCAGATCAGCTCGCCCTCTTCGTTGTAGCAGCTGTCGTCGTGGCTGTGGCCGTCGCGCTCCTCCAGGTCACAGGTCAGTACCTCCTCGGCCTCGTAACAGGAGTCGTCGTGGACGTGGCCCTCGGTCTCCTCCTTGCCGCAGGTCAGGCCGCAGCAGGAGTCGTCGTGGGTGTGGGCCTCCGCTTCCTCCTGGCCGCAGATGTAGCCGGAGGTCTCCTGACCGTCCTGCCCTTCCTCGCACACCAGCACGGTCTGGTAGCAGTCCTCGGTGTGGACGTGCTCTTCCATGCCGCAGATCAGCGCCTGGTTTTCCATGGTGATGGCGGGGAGGATCAGCATATAGGTGGTGACGAACACCACCACGGCGGAAAGTGCTGCCACGGTTCTCTGCACTCTTTTCCGCCGCCGCTTTGACTGGAACAGCTCAGCGGCTTTTCCGATAAAAGTGTGTCTCATAGACGTTTACCTCTCTTTCCTCACACTTCAGGGTTCATTGGATGGGGGATATGCTCTTCAGGGGCCAGATGCGGAAGACCAGCCGGCCCACCACCTGTTCCTCTGACACACATCCCACGGCCCGGTCTCGGCTGTCTACCGAGACGGAGCGGTGGTCGCCCATGACGAACCACCGTCCGTCGGGCACCTGATAGGGCAGCTGCACGTTGCAGTTCCCCAAGGATTTTTCGGTCAAGTAGGGCTCATCCAGGGGGATGCCATCCACGGTGACGCCGCCGTCCTCGTCGATGTCCACCCACTGTCCGGCTCCGGCGATCACCCGCTTGACCAGGATCTTGTTATTATAGTAGAAGGCAATGATATCGCCCTGTTCCGGCTTACCCGTTTTCACGGAGAGGACGATCTCTCCGTTGTTTAAGGTGGGGGTCATGCTGGTGCCGTAAATTTGCAGCACCGGCAGCATCAGGGTGGCCACCAAAACGGCCACCGCAGCCACCACCACCAGGAAGAAGGCTGTACTGCGCAGGGTCGCGCCGTAGGTCAAGCGGTACTGTTCCCGCTTCAGCTCGCTGCGCAGCTGCACCAGTGTGGGCAGATCCCGGGGCTTGGGGGGAGTGCTCATTGGGGACTCTCCCCTTCCCCGGCGCGGGCCCGTATCTGCTCCAGCAGCCGGGCCTGTTCCTCTTTCATGCTCTGCACCGCAGCTAAGTAGTCCTTTGCCGCCTGGTCGGCAGCGGCGAACACATTGTTGAGCATCAGGGCCGCCTCCGCCATGGTTCCGGCGGTCTGCATCCGCAGCTGGCGGCTGGCCAGGGCCTCTTCCGCCTTTTGCAGGCGCTCCCGGGTCCGTTCCAGCTCTTCGCCCTGCTCTACCAGCAGTTCCAGCAGTTCCACCCGCTTCAGTTTTTTCAACTGTATATCGGTCATAGCTTGCCTCGTTCTCTCTGTCAAGTACCGGCGGGGAACCGCCTTGTGGTTTTCGTTTGCTTGATGGTATCATTCTACTCCCGAAAAGTTTCAAGTAGGTTACACCGCCGAAAAAAGCAGCTTGGTTTTTGCTAGAATTTTCTATTATCTGAGAGGCTATCTCTCACGCATTGTGGCAAAAACCGGACTTTTCACGCAGATCATAACAGTTTCTTGACATCTTCCCTTCCATGAGTATTATTATACTTCAGTTTCTTCCTTCCGGTTACAAATCAGAAATTTGAAACCTTTTTGTCTGCGCCCCGATTTTCATCAAACGATTCAGGAGGATTTTTATGAAGAACTTCACCTTTAAAAAGGTACTCATGTTTGCGGTTCCCTTGGTGGTCGCTCTGGTCTCTGTTTTTTATCTCAGCCGCCTGACTTCCGACCCCGTATTCCACCAGAAGTCTCTGGCCGCGCTGGAGGAAAAGCAGACCACGGTGTTAGAGCTCACCGCCGCCTCCACCGGCGTCTCCGTGGGCATCACGCTGCTGCCCGGGGACGCCGCAACCCCCATCGCAGAAAAGCTGGCCGATCTGAGCGGCTGCTTTTTAGTTGTACTGTGCGCTATTTTTCTGGAAAAGTATCTGCTTACCATTACCTGTTTGGCCGCCTTCCGGGTTTTGATCCCGGCGGCCTGCCTTCTGTTGTGCATCAACGTATTTGCGGACCGAAATACGCTGCGGGAATTGGCCAGAAAGCTGGTCCTGTTCGCTTTGGCCATTGTCCTGGTCATCCCCGCCAGCATCGGCATATCCAATTTGATCGAAACGACCTATCAGGCCTCCATCGACGCCGCCATCGACAGCGCCAAGCAAGCCACGACGGAACTGGAATCCAGCTCTCAGGGCTCCGCCCAGGAGGACAGCCAGAGCGGACTGTCCGGTCTGTTCTCCAAGGTAACCGACAGTATCACCGGCATCGCCGGCAGCGCAGTGCAGAAGCTCACCGACGCCCTCAACCGGTTTATCGAGGCCGCCGCGGTGCTGCTGGTCACCTCCTGTCTGATCCCCATTCTGGTGCTGCTGTTTTTCCTGTGGCTGGTCAAGCTTGTTCTCGGTGTCAATCTGTATTCTACCAATTCCAGTAAGATTTTTAGGGCGAATTCAGACGAATAATTTTTAACCCCCCTCGTTTCAAGTCTGCACGCAGATTCCTCCCTCTTTCTAACGCCAAAACAAAAGGCTCTATCCAAGCGTTCCGCTTGGATAGAGCCTTCTTGCTGTCAGTTCTTTTGTGCGTTCCCGTCCCGGGATTTGTCCGCCTAAACAGGTTCGCCTTTATGGTTCGAGTCCCCCCGAAAATGTGCCGGGAACTTCTCTCATTCCGGCTTCAGCACCTCTGTCAGGTCGATCTCCTGGGCGTCGGTCCACAGCCGCTCCAGATCATAGAACTTCCGGGCTTCGTCGGTGAACACATGGACCACCACGTCGGAAAAGTCCATCAGCAGCCAGGTGCCGCCCCGGTGTCCTTCAATGTGGTGGGCCTGCTCGCCATGCTTCTCCATGGTCTCCTCGCAGGCGTCGGACATGGCCTTGATCTGGGTGCTGGACCCGGCGGTGCAGATTACAAAATAATCCGCCAGCGTGGTCAGCCCCTCGGTGCGCAGCACCTTGATATCCTGTCCTTTTTTGCTGTCCAGCGCCTTGGCCAGCAGGATTGCGCTCTCGTAAGAAGTCATCGTATTGTCTCCTGTTCTTATTTATTTCTTATCATCAGGCCGCCATGTCCTGGGACGGCTTGTCCTCGCCCTCGCCTCCGCTGGGAGGCTCCGGCTCCGTCGCCTGGCTGCCGGAGGGTTCTGTAGTCTCTCCGCCCGCGCCCTCTTCACCACCGGTGGGTTCTGTGGTCTCCCCGCCCCCGGTCTCCTGTCCGGGCTCCGTGGTTTCGCCGCCGGTGGGCTCTCCCGTCGAAGGTGTCTCTTCCCCTCCGCCGGGCTGCTCCGGCTCCTCTGTGGACGAGCCGGGTTCTGCGGCAGGTTCTCCGGCCGGATCAGGTGTCTGAATGTTGTTGTCGTCTTTTGCGGTGGATGCGTTATTTCCCTTACTGCTTCCTCCGCTGCTCCCGGCCATCTTGGAATCGGCCAGGGTGCCGCTGGTCACAGTAAAGCCGCCGTTCTTCAGGTGGACCACCAATTCCAGGTCACTGGAAGTGATTTCCTTGGCGTAGGGGTTCATATCGCTGTTCAAAATCTCCAGCAGCTTCTCCAGGTCAAGTGTAACCAGTGCAGCTCCCCGATAGCTGAAGCTGTCGCCCAGGGGCGCGGTCGTGAAAGAAACTCCCGTCTCCGCGTCCATTCCCTTGGCCGCCTCCGCCAGGGCCAGAATGTTGCCCACCGTCAAATCGGTAGTCACGTTCTGCGCGAAAATATCTACCAGCGTGGGCAGCTTCAGGAAGGTGCTGGGCTGAAGGCACTTTTTGGCCGCCGCCTTCAGAAAATCCTGCTGAATCTTCAGCCGGCCCACATCTCCCTTGGAGTGGCTGCCGTCGTTATTTTTTCTGTGGCGGATCACCTGCATGGCATCATCGCCGCTCAGGGTGCGCAGGCCCGCTTTCTGGTGGATGTGCAGGTCCTGATAGGGGTCGTCGTAGTCCATGTCAAAGGGGACCTCATACTCCACGCCGCCCAGAGCGTCCACCAATTTTCCGATGGCCTCCCACTCCACCATAACGTAGTAGTTGGGCTTGATTCCGGTCAGCTTGGCCACCTGCTCTTTCAGCGCCGTCATACCCTTTTCAACCTGGGTCGCCTTATCCTTGCCCTTGTTATAGTTGTACACCGCGTTCAGCCGCTTGCTTCTAGTGCTCACGTTTACCATGGTGTCCCGGGGCAGATTCAGGCCGTGGAGGGTCTTTTCCTTGGTGTCATAGGTCAGCAGCATCATGGTGTCCGTGTTCCCTCCGCCGCCGGTATCCCGGCCCACCACCAGGAAGGTATAGACCCCTTTTCTCTGTCCGCCGTGGGTGGCCGCCATGCTTCCCCCTTCGCCGGATACATCTCCGGGCAAATTCTCGTTGGACGGGTCCGTGATCGGAAGGTCCGGGAGTCGGACCCACCACCGCAGCATTCCCAGCGCCGCGATCACAACCACCGCAATCCCCACCAGGACCCGGCAGCGGATCCGCTGCTTTTTGGTCAGCCCCGCCGACCAGCGGCGGAACCCTTCAAAAAGTCCCTCTTCAGAACCCGCCCCTCTCGGGGCCTCCCGTTTTCCATGTCTGTTTTCTTTCATTCTGTTCATCCCTCGATTACAACTCCGTGGGCCCGCAGCCAATCCCGGGCCTGCAATGTGTTGCTGTGAATGGGCAATCCCCGCTCCTCCATCTCCTGGATGGTGCTCTCCACCCCCAGAAGCAGCGCCTTGTCCAGATCCTGATAGGACAGGGCGCGCAGACGCTCAACGCCGTCAAAATCCCGGTTAGGCTCTATGTAGTCCGCCATATACAGGATCTTATCCAGCAAAGTCATATCCGCCTTCGCCGTGGTGTGCCAGAAGATCGCCTGGTACACCTCCTCAGGTTCTCCAAAAACGTACTTGGCCATGCAGGCGCCTGTCTTGGAGTGCAGCAGCTTGACCGCTTTGTTCTCCAACTCGTCCAGCTCCACCCCATACTTGGCGCAAAGCGCCTTGTTCTCCTCCAGAGTCCAGTATTTGGTGCAGTCGTGAAGAATGCCCGCCCGTCGGGCCAGGGTCTCATCCGCCCCCCAGTATCGGGCCAGCTCCACAGCCTCCTCCTCCACGCCCATCACATGGGGGACCCGCTTCTGCTTCATCATGTAATAGGAGCAGGCCCGCAGCTCGGGCAGGTCCAGGTGCTTCAGGTCTGCGTTCACCCCGTACAAATCATGCATCAGGATACAGCCGTATACCGCCGGCACCAGATAGCTCCGCCCCAACCCCTGGGACAGGCCGTCTCTCAGCCGGGTGGAGGAGATGTCCACCAGCTCCGGCAGCGCAATGGTGGTAATCTTAGCTCCAAAGCGTTCCGTCAGATACTGCCGCTGTGGGGCAAATACCGCCTCTCCGTCCTGTTCCGTGCGTCCAAAGGCGCAGATGCCCGCCAGCTCCATGATCTTCTCCGGCTGCCGCCACAGATGGAGGCTCAGGAACATATCCGTTCCCATCAGCAGCCACAGCTGGGCATCCGGATATTTCTCCTTTAATTGTGCCAGCGTATCCGCGGTATAGCTCTTGCCCTGCCGTTCCAGTTCAAGGGCAGATACCTCCACCACGCCGGGCATGGCCAGCGCATCCGCCATTTTTTCTACCATTTCCATCCGCTGTTCCGGGCAGGGACTGCCCGCCGGCAGGTCCTTGTGGGGCGGAATGGCCGCCGGGACCAAAATCAGTTTGTCCAGCTTCAGGGCGGCGACGGCCGCCTTGGCTGCCTGAAAATGCCCCAAGTGGGGCGGGTTGAAGGTTCCGCCGTAAATACCGATATTCAAGGCAAACATC
>Ga0129314_1002225_pt1 | contig 11247 bp, 14 predicted proteins | sample O1111metagenome_FD_94431 | JGI IMG/M metagenome (GOLD analysis project Ga0129314, IMG submission 94431) | Orangutan individual fecal microbial communities from fecal samples from Wisconsin, USA - O1111 metagenome | ecosystem: Host-associated > Mammals > Digestive system > Large intestine > Fecal...
ATAAAAGGCATCAATTCCCTGTATTCGAGATACAAGCTTGAGTGTCCTGGGTTCACGTCGCTTTTTGTCGAGGTTGGTTTTCCGAAGCTAATCGATAAAATAGCCGATCTTGAGCGACACTATCTCACGGGCGGCCAGCAAGGACGGGCGCAGGCGGGCGGCGCCGAGGAATAGCTCGCACCGGCGCGACCGGCCCGCAAACGCAAAAAAGGCGGGGCCGCCCGAAGGCGACCCCACTGCGAAGAGACCGGCGCTTGATTTGAAACTGCTGCAATCTATCGGCCGAAAGAGGCCGAAAACGGCCCCCTTTTTCAGATAGACGGGGGTCGTGGACGAATCTATGCCGATCTGGGCGATTTGCCGTAGCCGTCTAGCGTGACGGATTATTACCGATTTTTTTGATTGGATCATTTGGAGGTGTCCCATGGCCACGGGCGAGTGGGGAGGCCTCACCGAGGTCTCGAAGGGCAAGTGGCGCATCCGGTACAGCGCCGACATAGGCGACGGGCGCGGGTACATGCGCCACACCGAGACCTTCCGCGGAGGCGTTCGCGCGGCCAAGCGCCGCCTCGCGGAGCTTCGGACGCTCTACGACACAGGCGCGGCCCGCACCCGCGTGCCCACCTTCGACGAGCTCTGGGAGCGCGACGTGCTGCCGGGCGTGCTCAAGCTGGCCCCGAACACCAAGAAGACGTACCTCTGCACATGGAAGCTCGTGTCTGAGCGATGGGGAGGCGTGAGGCTCGACGCCTACAACGGGGCGGACGTGCAGGACTGGCTGGGCGGCCTGCCGCGGCGCATGGGGAAGTCGTGCCTCACGCTCATGCGCAAGGTCTCGAACCGCGCCGTGCTCCTGGGCGTTGTGCGATTCGACCCGCTCGCCGCCGAGATCAAGGCGAGCGACTTCTCGAAGCGCCCGCCCGAGCGCACCGAGACCGACCTCGGACCCTACTTCGCCGCCGTCATGGAGGGCGGCGGGCCCATGATGCTCGCGGCGGTGCTCCTCATGGCGGCGGGCGGCTGCCGCTTCGGCGAGGCCCTCGCGGTGAAGGCGCGTTCTGTGCGCTGGGACGAAGAGGGGCGCCGCGCGCTGTTCGACGTGGAGGACCAGGTGCACGGCGACGAGCCGCGCCTCGCGGGCAGGCTCAAGAACGAGCAGAGCAGGCGCACGGCCTCGGTCCCGGGCCGGGCTGGCCGCTTGCTGTGCGACGTGGCCGAGAGGGCGATCCGCGAGGGCTGCACCTTCGTGTGCGACGACGGCACGGGCAGGCCCGTGTCGGAGGCGAACTTCCGCCAGAGGTTCAAGCGCATAATCTCAGACGCCGGGCTTGAGCACGTCACGCTCAGGTCGCTGCGTCGCTCCTACGCCACCGTCATGCTCGACGCCGGGGCCGACGCCGGGGCCGTGAACCTCTCGATGGGCCACACCCGCGACTCCCGCGTGCTCTTCACCAACTACGACCGCCCCGACGCCAAGTCAGCCCCCAAGCTCCCCGACGCGTGGCGGCAGTCGCTCAAAACGTCCCGTGAATGGGACATTTTGGGACAATCTCAGCAAAACACCAGGTAAAAGGCTATGCGTGTTTGCTGCCGTGGCAGACGAAGAGGATGCGGGTGGGTGTTTGCATGAGGCGGGCTCCTTTGCTGGCGGTCGATGTTCGAGCAGGTAGAATAGCATATGTGGGGCCACTTGAGAACGCGGTCCACCCATGCGAACAACGCCGACTTGATGGCTAAAGTGGACCTCAGGGCAGGATTTTGGCGGGAATTTTTGGTAAAAAACGTGGTAAAAAGCCGTTTTCGGGCGATTTCTACCACAAACTTTACCAGGTGCTTTAGCAACTGGCGCTACTAAGTGCGAGTAAGAAACTCCCTGAAACGAAAGCCTGGAAATGCCGCCTCAGAGACCCTCCCTCTCAATCCTCAGCACCTCCTCGCGCACGTCCTCGAATCCCAGGTGGGTGTAGATGTTGTACGTGGTCGCTATGTCCGCATGCCCCATGACGTACTTGAGCCTCGCGGGGCTCATGCCGTTCCTCGCCATGCGGGTGGCGAAGCTGTGGCGGCACATGTGCGGCGTGATTTTAGGCAAAGGCTCACGGTAAATTCTGTTGTACTTCGCCACCGCTCCGCTCATTCTGTGCTCCCAGTGCATCGCCACACAGGGCATCTCATTGATATCCAGAAAGAGAAAGCCGCTCACTCCGTCGACAACGGGCTCGACGGCAGGAGCCTCGCGACAGGCAATCACCCGCCTGAAGGCATCGGCAACCTCCTTTCCCATGGGGACATAGCGCTCCCCTCGCCTGGTCTTGGGCCGTTCGATATAGCGCAATCCATCGCTGGCCCTTTGGAGCTGCTTGTCCACACGGATGCCCCTGCGCTCGAAATCAATGTCTTCGAGAGTGAGGCCGCACAGCTCAGAAACCCTCAAGCCCGTTCTGAACAAGATGAGGAAGGCGTCGTAGTACTGTGAATAATGACTGTCCAACCGCATGAATTCGAGAAGCCTTCGTTCGTCCCTGACACCCACCGACTCGCGCCTGACGCTGTCGTTGACAAGCACGTCCATCAGCTCGAAGTCAAAAGGGTTGCGCTTGACGAGCATGTCCTCCTCGGCAAGGCGGAAAGCGGGCCTCAACACACCTCGTATGCCGTGCACGCTGCTGAAACGCTTCCCGCAGTCCCTTTGGAGATGCACGAGCCACTCCCGCGCCTCAAGGGTTGTGACGTCCGCAATCAAACGAGTGCCGAAGTCGTCCTGCTTAAGAAAGTTCAAAACGGTGCCGTAGCCCCGCTTCGTCGTCTTTCTGACCGTCTGCCTGGTGGCGGTGTACCTTTCCGCAAGTTCCAGAACTGTCATCTTCTCAGGAGAAACGCCAAAGACGAGGTCATGCTCGATTTGCTTCTCAAGTTGGCGAAGAAAAGGACCTTCCTTCTTTCTGCTTGGCGCTTTATCGTTCTTTGTCAGTGTCCACGAGTAGACGAAGCGGGTCTTTCCCTTTGCGTCGACATACCTGAACGCATAACGACCGTCTGCCTTCTGGTATTCGCCGTTCCTGAGTATGCGACCCTTTGAATCCGTCCGCTTATCTGTCATGGAGTCCTCCATTCACTTCAGAGGCCCCTGACACAACCAGTCGAATTATGCTACTCAATGACTTTCAAGCAATCAAAAGTACAGCCGAACGCCTTGACAGCAAGCAGCCTTTTCACTCGGTAACGCTACCAAGCAGGGATAAGAGAAGGCGCTGCCGTATCCGGCAACGCCTTCTTTGAGTTTTGAATATAGCCTCTAGCCCCGGTATTCAACCTCGAGGTCTGAGGCAATTCTCCTTCCGCTCACCCATTCGGAAAAACCGTCGTCATTCCCTTGGTAGGAATACCAAGCGGATGCCTGGTGGAAGACGACCGCCATTCGAGCCCCTTCCCGCGTGTCGTAGTCATCGTAAGTAGAATCCCCGACATCGCCAAGATACTCGCCGTCCTTAAAAATGGCGACGCCCCTGACTGTACCCCCAAAGCCGTTCGTTCCGGAGTAGTCGACGAAACTGTACCAACCGCTCGTATAGTCGTCCACATCTCCCTCCTGATGTCTGACGTACACATCTCCCCGGAGAACAAACGAGTCTGGGTCTCTCATCATGTCTACCAGGCATTTCACGTCGGTCTCGGCAACCTCGCCGTACTCAGATAACTCAGGCAGCTCGGTCGAGCAGCCGACCAGCGCTGCGCCCCCAAACGCAGTCATAAACGCAAGGCATCCAACCCACGCAAAGAACCGTCTTCTCATGAGCTCCATGCCTGCTCTGCCTCCCGCCCTGGTATCAACAACCCTCGCACTGGGGTTTCGCGATTCGACACGCGCCGTCATTGGGCAACTACACGCACTGACCAGCTCTTCCCGAAATTGAGCAGTATCATGTAGCCGATTCCGTGACACCTGACTCCGCCCGCCGTCCGGCTGTCCTTGTTCTTCTCGAAGCTTTCCACAACCGCTTCGACAACCTGCTTAGGCCTTGTGAAAAGCGGGTTCGGGTTGCTCATCATCTCATCCGATGCATACGCCGCCGCATAGAGCAGGGCCGTCATGTAGCCCTCCGCTCCCTTCTCAGCGTCAATGAAGATTTCATAGGAGTTAAAGCCGTGTTCCTCAATCTCAGACTGAGCCAGGATACGCCCTTTCTTATCATAAAAGCAGATGTGGCCGACCGTCTCGCCTGCATCGCAGACCGACAGTTTGAGTTCGGGCAACTTTGATTCAACCGAGACCTGTAGCTTCGTCTCGCCGATGTAGCCGAGAAACCCATCCGATTGAAACGCCTCGTTTAGCCTCTCGACAAGCTCCTCATACGAGATAACGAAGTTGGAGTCCTTAACGCTGGACGCAATAGGACCGTCAGAGGCCTTAGCGGTGGTCGGAGTCATACTGGCAACAAGTGAGTTGAGTTTCGGATGCGCTGTGGACATCAGCGATGCCCCGCATAGTACAAGCCCGCCCAAACCTCCAAATAGCAGAGACCTTCTTGATACCATGCGCCTCACTGCACTTTCCCTTCTCTTTGCCTTCATCAATCAATTCCCGCAACATACCGACCATGGCAGTACGTCCTCGCTGTCAATCCACAAGGCCCCATGCGGATTTAGCTCCACGCCGACAACAATCACGAGGCACTATTCCGACGAGTAACCCGCGTCGAATGCCGCGAACTCAATAATGCGGATGAAATCCTCAGTAACGCCCATATACTGCGAGATGACGAGATAGTCGCCCTCCCCAATGCTCCAGGACATGGCATCGCCATCAAATGTAACCCAGGCGTACCCGTTCGCCTCCCCAAGCTGGCAGACGGCACGGAAGAAGTTAGCAATGCCGTCCGATGTAAGCCTGCCCTGGTCGTCAACAACAAAGAAATCCGTCAGCGCATAGTCCGTCCCAACGATTTGTCTTCCGAGGAGCTCCCTGATGCTACCTTGAAGCCCACTCCAGTCCTCGCCCCATACCAGGTTGATGAGCGCGACAGTCGCAGGGTCGAACCAACCTACGTCGATGGAATCCTCGGCCTGTCCGATGGAGTAGTAGAGACTCTCATAGGCATCCCGATAGGAAGTCTCGCTCCGCGCCTGCAAAAGCGCCTCGTATCGCCCCATCGAGTAACCGTCATAGTAGTCTTCCGCATAGCCGAGGGCAAAGGCAGGGGCAGCCAATATCCCGCAAAGAACAAGGCTCGCGACACATCCCGCAACGACCGCCCTCCGGTTTCCTGATCCGAGCATGTCACTCCTTTCTATCTAAAAAGCATGACTATCCCCTGTCGGGCAGAATCGCGGCGTACAGGGCCACCGCGAGCGGCGTGAAGACGATGCCGAGGAACCAAAGCTGCCAGCTCGCGACGGCATAGCCCTTGGCCTCGACGACCCCGATGAAGAGGTTGATGAGCAGGATGTAGGCAATCAGCAGGACAATTGCGATTGCCAAGACGATGAATCCTGGTGGTGTGTACATAGCAAGCCCAATTCCACAAGTTGGTTACTATTTGCTCGATGCCTTAAGCGCGGCCATCTTTTTCGAACCCACAGCGTCTTCAAGCTTGATGCCCATGGCGACCTGCCTGATTGCGCCAAGTGCAGCCTCGTCGTCACCTGAGTCGCTCTGCGTTGCCATCTCAAGCTCCCAAATCTGGGTTTCGCTGTAGACGATTATCTTTCCTATGTTCAAATCTGGATTCTCGTCGCAGTAGTAATACAGCACGACCGTGTCAATCCCATCCCCAGGGTACAACTCCGCACCAATCTTGGTATAGCCGTCCAAGGGCACAAAGGCCTCTACCAGCTGCTCAGGCGTGACGACCGACCATGTTCCGCTCGAAGAAGAGGTCATCTCGCAGAAGAGAATCGTATAGGGGAGGTCTTCGCTAAACCTACCGCTATACTGGTTATGCTCGTAATCGCTTTCTTTCTTGCTTTTGAACTTGCTTCCAACGGGAAGCTCTACCGACAGGCCCTCGAATAACACGGTCTCTGTCTCACTATCGGATAACGGCTCGCCTTCGCTGGCTTCTTTAGCCGCTTTCGTCGAATCAGTCTTACTCGCAGCCTTTGCAGTTGCTGGTTTAGCAAACATCGGGCTCAAACAAACAAACCCAGCCCCCGCCAGGCACCCCGCCAGCATCTCTCTTCTTGTCATGCGGAGTTCCATTACAGTGCCCCTTTCCAGTTTCTATAGATATGCCCTGCGGTGCCTAGAGTTCTTTCTCCGGAATCTCGCGGAACCAGACTAAAGCGCATTCCAAGACTTCCCGTTATCCGTGGAATACTTGTCGAGCTCGCCGTCACCATCGCTGTCGACAGCCACATTTCCATAGCCATCGGCAATTGCACCGCTACCGTCTGAGTTCTTGTGAATGACATACTCACCGCTGGAATCGATGTAGTCTGTCCCGCCGTCACCCGAGTCTGACTTCAGGTATGTTCTGCCGTCATCCGTGTCAACCCAGTCGCCTTCGTCCAACAGCGACTCCGAAGAGGAGCCACCCGAGGAGCGAGATGAGGAGCCCGCACTTGCTCGGTCGTCTCCACTCGACTGCACCCCCGACGAGTAAGAGCTGGCCGAAGAGCGAGACGATGAATGACTACTTGCGCCTTCATGATAACCTGAGCAACTGTCAAAGCAAAGAAATATGAACCCCACGATGATGAGCAGGCCTATCGCAGCCAGGCAACCGCCACAACCATTGTCCTTATCCTCTGCCATCTCTATCCCTTTCTGATAGATGCCTCAAACCGCACTTTTCTTTCACGGGAGACCCGTTATGGGCAATAGAGGCACGTCCTCTCACACAAAGCATCCGACCTCAAAGCCGCATGTTTTTAAGCTATGGACTGCCAGGTTTTCGTCTATCAGTCAGCAATAACTGCCACAACGAGCCACATGTCGTCTTCGGACATGAACCCATAGATGATTCCGTTCTTGAGGACGCTGCCCGACTCGCCGTCATAACTGTCGAGGACGTCCTGCGCCACATCCGCCGCATCAATGAGGGAAAGACTGGGGTCGCAAGCCATAATCAAGCCAATCAGGGAATAGGCGGCATACTCGTCTTGTTGTTCATCCTCGGCCACGTATATCCAGACCGAATCGAAGGCTTTGGACTCGCTCCGGTCTGAGTACTTTAAAAAGCCGTTCGCGTCGCCGAAGGTAACGAGTCCCGCTATCGACCCATCTCTGAGGCAAACGCCAAGCCGGCCGTCCTTCGGCATCTTCTTGTAACCGTCCACCTTGAGCGGACAGCCCCCAATCTCGGCAAAGGCGTCATCGAGCCTCTCAGAAAAGTCTGCTGCCGAATCGACAAATACCCCGTTTTTGACCAGCTTGGAAATTGAGTCTTTTGCCTGGGCAACACTCGGCAAAAGAGCATTGCCAGAAACGCCCTCTTCAACAGGTGCGACAAGGCAGGCTCCGCAGAGTGCGAGCCCCACCAAGCACCCTGCTACTGCAAGGCTGTTCTTCCTGATTGATGAATCCATTGTAATCCCCTTCTATATCGCGCTTAATCCCTGTAGATGTGCCCCGCAGAGTCGTAGTGGTAATGACTCGCCTCCTCGACAGCTGCGTCCCAACCAGAGGCGCTCTTCGTGCTGCTGGAATAGCTGCTGCTTGAGTGGCGTGACGAGCTTGGCGAACCGCTGCAGGACGGTTGGAGCCATAGAACGAAGAGAATGAGCGCCGCCAAACCGACGGACATGGCCCATCCCTTCTTGGTCGGCTCTTCGTCGCCGCCTTTACTCACGAAGTCCCTCCTAAACAATCGAATGAATATCACTCGAATCAGATTATCACTTATATCGAATGGATGTACAGACCTTTTGAGCTGAGCCTATCGGGGTTGTCCGTGAAAGGAGACCCTGGTGCAAGCAGATGTTCTGAAGAAGACGGGACTGCGAATCAAGACGTTGAGGATGGAGCGTCACCTGACCCAAGAACGGCTTTCCAACGACATAGGGATGGCCCAAAGCTACCTAGCAGAGGTGGAAAACGGGAAGCGGAACGTCTCCCTGGTCAACATCGCGCGGATTGCCAAGGGTCTCGGCGTACAGCTCAGCGAGCTATTCGAAGGCATCACGCTAGACAATGAGGAGCAGTGATATCCCCCGCACGCTTAAACAAGCGGGACAAGCCGTCAGGCGGGAGGGCAGTGCATCCCCTCCCTTCAAAGCCCCAAGTCAAAGCAGCTAACGAAGAGTTACCAGTCCCCGTTGTTACACGACGACTGGGCTCAAAAACCTTTCTTCTTCACGCTGTTAAACCGCCGCCATTCCCGTCGAAGCCGAGGTTGCGCATCAATCGGCAATAACTGCGACAACAAGCCGCGCTGAAACCGCCAAGACGATGAATCCGGGCGGTGTGTACATCGATTCCCCCTTCGGCTTAGCTTTGCGTCCCTACTTGCCGCCCTTCGACCTCTCCGCGCTCTTCTTGAGGGCGTCCTTCTTGCCCTGGGTCGTCCCCTGCTCGGGCTTGAGACTCAGGGCAATCTGCTTGATGACGTCGATGGCCTCCTCGTCGTTGCCAGCAACGCTTTGCGCGTAAATCTCGAAGCGCCACGTCTCGTCGTCGCTGTAGACGAACAGTTGGGCGACGTTCAAATCGGGGTTCGCGTCCCTGTAGAGAAAGAACGCCACCAGATTGAAATCGTCCGTCTCGTACTGCTCCACCCCGAACTGAGTGTAACCCTCAACATTGAGTTTCTTAGACGCAAGCTCGTCCGGCTTAAGCGAGAGCCACTTGCTCCCCTCCGAGTAGCCCGTCACGATGTAATTGACCTTGCCTTCGATGGAGCCCTCATACTGGCCGATGCCCGAGCCTGTCTCGTACTCAGGCGTGAACTCGCATCCTTTGGGCAGGTCGAGGGATATCCTGTCGATGATGACCGTCTCGGTTTCAAAGCTAACGAGCGGGGCCTCCTCGGCCTCCCCATGAGCGTCATCGGACTTGCTATCCTTAGCGTCGGCCTCGGTTTTCGCGAACGCCGCCTTCGGCAGCGCAAATCCCAAGCAGGCAAACCCAGCCCCCGCCAGGCACCCTGCCAGCATCTCTCTTCTTGTCATGCGGAATTCCATTGTGATGCCCCTCTTTCTTTAATCCCTATAGATGTGTCCCGCAGAGTCGTAGTGGTAGTGGCTCGCTTCTTCGACGGCCGCGTCCCAACCAGAGCTGCTCTTCGTGCTGCTGGAATAGCTGCTGTCGGAGTAACGCGACGAGCTTGACGAGTCGCTGCAGGATGAGAAGCACCAGAGTATGAGGATGGCGATGATTGCCAACCCAATGGCCATGAGGACGTTCGTCTCGTCTGGCCCTTTGTCGCCGTTTTCGGTCATAGACTCCCTCCACAAACGAAGGCATCGAATGGATATACGGACTTTTGAGCTGAGCTTCTACATCCCTGCCAGAACACAGCGGGGCGCCGCTTTTAACCAGCAACGCCCCGCTTGCCAGGGATCTCTAGCTTGCCGAAATCATGAAGACGGCAGTGTCGCTGGCCAGAAGGCCAAAACGACGACCGTTGTACCAGTATTCCTCACCATTTTTCGCGGCATTAAGGGCACCGTCGCATACATCGGCGGCCGTGCTCAGGCCGAGCGTTTGGTCGGCTGCCATAATGGAAGCAATCACGATTGGAACGAAGTCATCAAGCGAACCCGTCTGGCAAACCGCAATCTGCCAGATTCCACCAACATCCGCGCTGGGTATGGTCGCCCCATCGCCGTCAAGGAACGCCATCGCAACCGTCGGCTGGCTGAGGCTGGAATCGTAGACAAAGACACTGGCCCCGCCATCTTTCATCTTGCCAGGGAGCGCAACGTAGAGAGCACCAGTCCTGTCCTTCACTTTCTCCAGGGCATGATTGAGGTTGACCATGAAGTCGTTGGCCGTGAACGAAAACATGAGCGTCACGAGTGAGTCAACGGCGTTTTGAAGCTGGCTCGTGGCATCAAAGACCGCTGTCGCAGTCACCTCGGCACTATTCAGCACCGACCAGGCCACACCGCCTTCACTGACAAGGGCAATCATGTTGTTGTAGCTTTCGCCAGTGTAGAGACCCGCGTCAATGCTCCAAACCCAATCGGCAAGCTTGCCGAGGCCGACAGTACTGACATCGCCCGCGGCCTTAGAATGCGTCTCCGAACGCCTAACCACAACGCTGACCAGGCCAAGGTTGTTCGTGATATCGAGAACCAGCTCGGCACCCTTAATCAAGATGGAGCAATTGATATCCTCGGACTGTTCGGTTGTGTACTCCAGCGAGTCGAGCCCAAGAGACGTCGCGATCGCGTCGATGACCTCCTGGGTTTTCCCCTCGCAATGGTCATTCAGCGCCCCGTACACACAGAAGTACAGCTTCGATGCCTTCTCTTCACCAGTCGCAACGGCATCATATCTCACTGCTACCTTGTCGGTCTTCTGCCCGGCCAGCCTGCCGTTCGCCAGCTCAAAAAGTGGCTTGTCGGTCGAGCTTGCATCATCAGGCGAGCTCGCATCGAAGCCCGTCTTGTTGAACGGCAAATCGAGAAGCTGGAGATAATTGCGCAGCACAACGTTCATGAGGCTGGTGGGAATCTCGTCATACGTGTCGATTGTCACGATGTTTGTCTTCGGGATGCTTTTATCATCCGTGGAAACAGGCGCAGAGTAACGGCCGCCACCGCCACCCGAAACCGTCGTTGCAGCCATTGCGGTGCCCGTCGCCGACATGCCGCATAGCAGCATCAGCGCCGCCCCTTTTACCGCTTCCCTTCTAGAAATTACCCTTTCCATTGCAATGTCCTTTCTCCTGCTAACCCTTGGTCGCAGGCCATTTCTGCATTGGATGCGTTGGTGCGTTTCTGTCCGCCTGCCCTGTTAATCTGGAACCGAAAATCTCTCCAGAATAGCCAGCGAGTACAACGTCGTTAGATTCTACGCTTATTAGTCTTTTAAGTCTAATGACATTAGACTGACATTCCATTTGTCGCGTCAAAGTGCCCCTTGACCAAAAGGAGGCATGCAATGGACGGGATAGGCCCGCGCTTAACGGCGCTCATTCATATTCGACGAGCGTCCGGCCTCACCCAGGCGCAGGTTGCCGCACAGCTTGGGATCAGCAAGGCGACCTACAGCGCCTGGGAGACAGGCAGGGCGGTGCTGGGGGCCGACAGAATCGTCGCTCTAGCAGAGCTTTTCAAGTGCACGCCCAACGACATCCTGGG
>Ga0129314_1002226_pt1 | contig 11247 bp, 13 predicted proteins | sample O1111metagenome_FD_94431 | JGI IMG/M metagenome (GOLD analysis project Ga0129314, IMG submission 94431) | Orangutan individual fecal microbial communities from fecal samples from Wisconsin, USA - O1111 metagenome | ecosystem: Host-associated > Mammals > Digestive system > Large intestine > Fecal...
CCCACTGGTAGGGGCGTACGCAATCGCGGCAACAGCTGTGGGAAGGCAGCCGGAAAACGGGGGCAATGGAATTGGGTACTCGGAGGAAACAGGATATACTCTTACCGCGACAGATGAGCATTGTGTCTGCCAGCTTTTTTCCCAGCAAAGGAGCGACCACTATCAGGACAGCCCTGTGACCTCTACCCAGAGCGCCAGACAGGGCAAAAGCGCCACAGATATCGTTCTTGACCCCGCAGCGGCGGGACTGTATATCCGCAGGCTGATGCCCATAGAGTGTGAGCGGCTCCAGGGGTTCCCGGACAACTGGACAGCGATCCCCGGGGCAACAGATTCCGCCCGTTACCGGGCGCTGGGCAACAGCATCGCTGTGCCTTGCTTTGAATTTGTTTTCAAAAACCTGGCGTGGTGTCATGGACAGAAGATGACCTTGCTGCCGGCGGATGTATATTCCGCTTAGCTTTTTGCATCTTCTTCGTTGCATTTGGTGAATAGCTATTGCGTTTGCTTTGGAGTATCCTTTGCTTACCAACCAGAGAGGAGGAAAAGCAGTGAGTAAAACACGAAACCTCTGCGCTCAGATCCCGGAGGAACTCCACGCCAAAGTGCGCGAGGAGCAGGAACGGCTGGGCAAAACATTGAGCGAGTATGTGGGTGAGATCCTGGAGCAGTATTTTGAGCAGCAGAAAGGTGGAAAAACCATGAGCGGAAATAGCAGAACCCTGGCATTTCAGGTATCGGAAGAACTGTTTGAGCAGTTGAAAGCATACCTGACAGCCAATAAGCTGAAGCAGAAGGAGTTTGTTGTAGGACTGATTGAGAAGGCCCTGGAACAGTGGGAAGTATCGCAGGCAGCCAATATGGCGGGAGAAGAATTGGAAGGCGAAGCTGAATAAACCAAACAAGAGGTTTCAGAGGAGGCTGGATTTCAGCCTCTTTTTCTTTGGAGGAGTGCCATGTATATCTATCCTGAAAATCTGAAGGCCGCCCCAACCCTTTGGTTATGGCGGCTTCGGGATATTACCATTGGAGGTACCTTGGCGGTGCTGGGAGCGGTGCTGCTGGCACAGTTTGAGTTCTATCCTCTGGCCGCCGCAGCGGGCATCTATCTGTTTCTGACCATCCGGATTGACGATGCCTGCATCCTGGATTTTATCCGGAAGGCCAGCATCTATTTTCTGGTCAGGCCGCAGAAGTACCGCTGGGTGTCCCCTTTTCATATGGAGGTGAAAGATCATCAAAACAATTTTTTCAGCAGAAAAAAGAAGAAAGACGCGGCGAGATAAAAGCACCCGCCGACTGATGAACATTCAGTCCATCACCGAGAGAAGCATGATTACTCCGCAAGGCGAGGAAGTGATCCTCTTCCTGCTGCAGCCCACCAATGTTTCGGTGCTGTCCAGAGAAGGGCTTCGGGCCAGAGTGAATGCGCTGATGAATGTTCTCAAGGGCTTTGCGGAGGTGGAACTGCTCTGCCTCAATTCCCGAGAGAGTTTTGAGCACAACAAACAGTACCTGACCAGGCGGATCGAGCAGGAACCTGTCCCGCAGATCCGAGCACTTCTGGAACAGGATCTGCGGCACTTGGATGAGATCCAGAGCCGTACAGCCACTGCCAGGGAGTTTATGTTGGTCATCCGTCCCCGGAACATCGGGGAACGGGAAATGTACCCTTACCTGTCCCGGCTGGAAAAGATGATCCGGGAACAGAGATTTGTGGTACGCCGGGCTGACCGTGAGGATATCAAGCGGATTCTGGCAGTCTACTTTGCCGGAGATGTGATCAGTGAAAGCTATGATGATTTTGACGGGCAGCGATGGCTCATGAAAGATGGCAGGAGTGATTACAAATCCGCATCCGTGATGGATGAGGAACAGGTCCTGCAGACCTTCCTGGATCTCATCGCGCCTGCCGCAGTCCGCTTCGAGGTGGATCGGTATCTGTTGGGAAATACCTGGCGGTGTGTATGGGCTGTCCGGGGATACCCCACCTCCACAGAGGAGCAGGCGATCCTCCAGCGGTTGGGAGAACGGGCAGGCGTTACTCTGCGAATCTACACCCGTTTGGTTTCTCCGGCGGAGGAACGGAAAATCCTCCAGGCAGCGGACAAGGCTAACCGCTTCAAATCCGGCAGCACAGACATCCGGGAAATTGTAGAGGCCCAGAGCAATCTGGAAGATGTGGCCTCTATGATCCGTTCTGCCCAGCGCAACCGGGAGCCTTTCTTCCACACAGCAGTTTATATTGAACTGATCGCCAGAAGCGAGCAGGAGTTCACCGAGTTGCGGGACAGTGTTGAAACCGAGTTGGGACGGGCCAAGATCAGTGTGGACCGGCTCCACCTCTGCCAGCAGGAGGGATTCCTCTCGGTGATGCCCAGCGGGTATAACGCCCTGGGGGAAGAATTCGAGCGGATGCTTCCCGCGTCCAGTGTGGCCAACCTGTTCCCGTTTTCCTACACCGGTAAAACCGACCCACAGGGCTTTTATCTGGGATATGACAAGTACGGCAGCTCCATCATTGCGGACCTGGACCGGCGGGACCAGGATAAGTCCAACGCCAATGTGCTGATTCTGGGCAACTCCGGTCAGGGAAAAAGCTATTTTCTGAAACTGCTGCTGTGCAACATTCTGGAGAGCGGTAAGCGGGTAGTTGGGTTGGACCCGGAAGGTGAGTATGAGGAGATTGTCAAAAAGCTGGGTGGCTTCTACCTGGATCTGACCAGCGGCGAGTACCGGATCAATGTTCTGGAGCCCAGGATGTGGAACACCGGAGAGGAGGAATCCGATCCGGATTCTCCGGCAGCCTTCCGGCAGGGTTCCCTCCTCTCCCAGCACATCTCCTTCCTGCGGGACTTTTTCCGCAGCTACAAGCCATTTGATGAGGCACAGGTTGACACCATTGAGATGATGCTGGGAAAGCTGTACGAAATGTGGGGGATCAATAATCAGACAGACTTCTCCCTGCTTGGTCCCAAGGACTATCCCGTCCTGTCAGATCTCCATGCGCTGATGGAGGAGGAGTACCAGCGCGTCCGCAGCACCGAGGGGGGAGAACTTTATACGCCGGAACTGCTGCGGTCCGCCTGCCTGGGCCTTCATTCCATGTGTGTGGGAGCTGACGCCAAGTTCTTCAATGGACATACCAACCTCCAGTCAGACCGGCTGGTCTTTTTCAATGTCAAGGATCTGATGGAGGGTGGAAAGAACATCAAGGATGCCATGCTGTTCAACGTCCTTTCCTATATCAGCCACACGCTGATTTCAGGAGGAAATGCCGCTGGAGTTTTTGAGGAACTTCATGTATTCCTCTCCAACCCCACAGCAGTTTCCTATATCCGCAACGCCATGAAGCGGGTGCGAAAGCGAAATAGTATGGTGGTTCTGGCCAGCCAGAATATCGAGGACTTTCTGCTGCCGGGTGTGGCGGAGATGACCAAGCCCCTTTTCTCGATTCCCACCCATCACTTCCTGTTCCACCCTGGGACCATCGACAAGAAGGATTATATGGATGCCCTCCAGCTGGAGGAAACCGAATATCAGCTGATCCAGGCGTGCCAGACCGGAACCTGCCTCTATCGCTGCGGCGCGGAACGCTACAATCTGGTGGTGCGGACGCCGGAACACAAGGCGGCATTGTATGGGACAGGAGGAGGAAGATAAAATCTGCCGGCTGTTTTGTCGGTTCTGATGATAGCTTACGAAGAACAGGATGTGGTATGTTGGTACAAAGGAGGGAGCCTGATGAATACAGACCGTTCATGGAGATGCCCCTGCTGCGGCTGCACCGAGCTGCTGGAAGGATACCAGAGATCAGATGGCATGATGATGCCCCGGAAATTCACCATGGGAATCGTGGGCAGTATCATACAGCACTATTTCTGTAAAAGCTGCGGGACAATCGTTTACAGCCGGGTGATCGATACAAAACCATTCTGGCCTGCGGGAAAAAACTGAAGCATAAAAAAGAATGGGAAGGCATCGGGTTTCCGATGCTTTTTCTGTTCTCTGAAGGGGGTGCAGGAGTGGATCAGAGGACAAAACTGCTCTGCGAAAATGTTTTTGAACTCTCTGCGATGGCAGAGGAACTGCAGATCATCGGCAGCATCACCGTGGAGGACTCCCGGGAACTGTTCTATCTGGTGCTGGATTGGGCGGAGGAATTTGAAAAACAATTCGACCCGGAAACCCAGGACTATCTCACAGAGATGGAGAGCTTTGGCAGGCGCAAACTGTTTGGCACTTACCGGACGGAACCAGGGCCTGAACCAAGCATCGGATTTTAGGAAGGAGGTGACCGCCTGTGGCCAATCCAGCCCTCATAAAAGCGGCGGTAATGCTGCTCACCGACAAGCGCACCTGGAAAGCCATCGGGGTGGTGATCGCCGCTGTCCTGACCCCGTTTATCCTGATCATCATTATGATCAACGCCATGCTCTATGGAACAGCCAGCCATAACAATGCCGCGGTGGAACTGACCTTTTATGGAGGCAGTATCCCCATCACCATGCCGGGAGAGTACCGGGATTATATCACCGAAATGCGTTCCTGTTTCTCCTCTCTGGATGGGGCGATTGCCGCGGTGGAGGAGATGATGGAGGACGGAGACAGCCTTGATTCCAACCGGATCAAGGCTGTTTTTTACGCGCTGAATTTCGGAACCGAAAATCTGTCCCTGCGCCGTGCCAAAGCCCGGGAGTTTGTGGACTGCTTTGTGGAGTACCGGGACTGTACCCACACCTGGGTCGATGAGGAGGGCGAAGAACACAGCTACACCCACACCAGAGCCTATCCAATCAATGATCTTCCCGCCATTTACGCCAATGTATCCGCGGAGGTTGGGCGGCAGGTCACATCGGACGACATGGCCAACATCACCGAAATCTACCTGCGGGTGGTGTACCGTAATTTTGATGTAGGAGCGGACATGGCGCTGGAAGGCGGAAACAGTACCCATGACCTCATTGCTGAGATGGTCAGGGATTCCGATGTGATCCCCTCGGAAGGCGGCTTTGTTAGCCCTCTGCCCGGTGGCTGGGAGGACAAGGTTACCTCTGAGTTTGGGTACCGGCAGAATCCCACTGGCGCTGGCAGTGAGGGACATACCGGGCTGGATATGGGCGTTCCTCTGGGAACAGAAGTGTGTGCGGTCAAGGATGGCAAGGTTCTGTTTGTCCGGTATAAGCAGACCGGGTATGGATACCATGTAGCGATTGACCATGGCGGCGGTTTGGTTACCCTCTACGGACACTGTTCCGAGATCCTGGTGACAGAGGGGCAGACGGTCACAGCCGGTCAGGTGATCGCCAGGAGCGGCAGCACAGGGCGAAGTACAGGGCCTCATCTGCATCTGGAAGTGATACAGGACGGGGTGCCGCAGAACCCAAGAAACTATTTATAGAAAGGATGGGATAAATGTCTTTGAATCAGAAATTCAATCTGAACAAAATTTTTAAAGGACTCGTTTCCTATGCCATAGAATGCCAGGATAATGCCGAGCGTTACCAGCCTCTGAATGCGCCTCCCTGGTCAGAGATGCGGCGCCAGTGGATCAATGGGATTCTTTGCGGCATGGCAGAGCTGAATGGAGAAGACTTGGATTCGGACTATCTGGAGCGGATAGATCATTGCCTGGATCAAACCCGCAGGCCTTTTGCTGCGAAACCCCTTCCGCTCAATCTGCAGAAATACACAATCCGATGTCTGAGCAGGTACACAGCCGAACTGGAACTGTGCAATGGCGATCCAAGAGAGAAGCTGATGCAGGTCTATGATCTTTTGGATGATATGGCTTCCCATTCGCGATGGAGCAGTCTTTCAAACGACCTGTACCCTTTTATGGGATATCTGGAATATGCACTGCCGCGATTAACCGCCTTACAGCCGATCCGCTTTACCCGTCTGTTGATTGGCGGTGAGAAAGGACCCAATGGAACTGCTTATGTTTCTGGTACGGTTAATACCCCGGAACAGATTAAGACCACCCAGCTGTATGTCGAACTGTCTGCACAAAACCCAAAGGTGGAAAAATGGCCGGCTATCTGTGTGACCTATTTCTGCGGAAAATCTGATTCGCCCATTGGTGTGAGAGATGCTACTGAGTTCGATCTCAAAATTATGCAAATGGCGGGAGATCGTTTTCTGGATATGGACGGAGTGCATTCTGCTGGTTATAGGGAACTGTATTTATCAGCAACAAAAGGAGTATCGACAATGCGTATTTTGAAAGTAGAGCCAGGACAGGCTCCCTATGAAAAGGAGATCCCCAATACGCTGGAGAGCATCCAGGCAGAAGTTGGCGGCGGTTTGTTCCAACCGCTGTATGTTGGCGAAGGAATTGTTCTCTGCTGCAACGAGGAGGGAAAGCTCAATGGCATGGAACCCAACCGCCGCCTGGGCGACGACATCGTCTGCGGCCCCTTTTTCCTTGTGGGGGATAGTGAGTCCGGTGAGTTTGTTTCCCTGACGGACGATCAGCTGGCATTGGGGATGGAAGCCTTTACGGAGCCGGAACAGTTTACCGGTGAGGAGCCGGAGCTTGAGCCGTGGATGGAATTCCGTGTTTGGTAAGGAGGTCTGACATGAAGAAGGTTGAAATTACACTCTCCTTTGACGAAGAAAAGCTGGAGGCTTTGGAGTTTGTCCTCCGCAAGGAAAAGACTACCGTCAAAAAGAAGCTGGACGAGGCATTGGCTACGCTGTACGAGCAGACCGTACCTGAAGCAGTACGGGAGTACCTGGACAGCAGATCGGCGCCTGTCCGGGAGCGTCCCAGGCGTCCGTCAAAATCCGCAGGTAAGGCAAGGACAGATGAGTCCAAAAATGGAAGTGTCGTATTTGCAGAAACGGAGGAAGGCAGATGAATATCGGAAGCAGAGAAATTGTCCTGTGGCTGTCAGAGCCACAGCATCAGGCGTTGACCAGGGCGCTTGGCGAAATGGGGACGGACATCGAAACTATCATGCAGGCCCGCCTGGAGGAGCTGTACAGCCGGACTGTTCCGGTGACAGAGCGTCTCCGGATCAGCCGGGAGATGGAGGCAGAGCGTTTGGAACAGCAGCGGCAGTGGGAGGCAAGCCGGACTTTCTCAGTGTTCCGGATTATGGAGCATGGACAGGACAGCTTCCTGATGAAGGAAGGCTCCGTAGAGTTTCTGGATGCAGCTGTGCTGCTGCGCCGGTATCTGCGCCAGCAGAATAATCATGATGTGGATACCTTTGTGAGCCTGATTCAGCCGGCGGAATATATTCCGGAGTGTCGGTTCCGGGATCTGTCCAATGAGCGGATGGAAAACACCGGACGGATTGCGGGAGCCTTTGATATCGACCTGGACCAGGGAACAGTTTATGCTCTCAGCATCCTGGATGGGTGGCAGGGATTCCGGATCAGAGATGTAGCTGCCGCAGCCTATCACGCAACCAGAAAGATGGGACTCAAACCAGATGACAGGTGGCGTCGCTTTCTGGACAAGTTGGAAGGAAAAGCTTTGACACCCGACAGTGAGTTCTGTCTGCTCCATGGTTCCAGAGAGCTGCGCCCGGAGGAGGTTGGCTTTTCAGATGAAGTTACAGAATGTGATGGCAAACTGATTTTTTATATTCCCGTCAATTTTGATCCTGACGCTGTCTTCGGAACCTATGTTGCTACCGATCAGAACGATGACTATCTCAATGTCTATGCACAGTACGATCTGGACACCGATGAGGTTCAGGATCAGCTGTTGGTAATCCTGGTGCGCTCAGATGGAACGGAACAGGAGTACAGCTATCCTCTCTCGGACAAGGAAGTGCGGTGGATGACTGACAAGATGAACCACTACTGCGAGGAACAGATGGGACTGAGTCTGTCGGAATACAGCTCTCAATGGCAGGAGGAAAACGACAGCACATTCCAGCCTGAGATGGCACAGCAGTGATTTGTTTCTGGAAGAAGCGGGAATCCCCAGCCTGTTACCCGCCTGGTCCGCCCTGTGTGGCCGGACTGGGGAGTGGATGGACAAACACCCCGGCCCTGCAGCCCAACGCGGCTGTGGGGCGTTTTTGCGGGGTGTGTGGAGAAGCGGGATTCCGGGAGAAAAAAGGGGGTGACACATGGGGTCGAAAATGAAGCAGGATAAAGCGGTGACATCACCGCCCCCACACCGGCCCGCAACGCGGACCGGAAACCCGCAGAGGAAGCGGGTTTTTCGAGGGTAAGAACCAAAAGCTGCCTGACATCATCATTTGCCATTTGACATCATAAATGGCATGAGAAACCCGATATTTCCCCATGGTCAGGCGCTTTTTCAAGACATAAAAGATGGCATGAAGGAGGAACTGGAGATGGAGAACCGAGTTCGTTTTCAGATACGGATTCCCAAAGAAACCGATCAGCGGGTCAAGGCGGCGATGCCGCTTGCAAACTGCCAAAGCCAAAATGAGTTCGTAGAAAAGGCACTGAATTACTACTGCGGCTATCTGATGGCGGAGGACAGCGCGTCAATTCTGGCCTCCGCCTTGGTACAGGCACTGCAGAGTGTTGTACAGGAGAGCGAGCGCCATACTGCCCGGATGCTCTTCAAGCTGGCAGTGGAGGTAGACATCCTGATGCACGTGCTGGCCAGTGCTGTGGAAATCGATCCGGCGATTCTGGATAAGCTGCGGGGAGTCTGTGTCCGGGAAATCAAGAAGTCAAACGGTATGATCCGTCTGGAAGATGTCGTTCTGTACCAGCAGGGAGCTGACAAATCGTAGGGAGAGGTGGTGACTGCCAGTGCCGAGGTTGATTTTCAAGTGTCCCTATCTCAAGGGCGGCAGTCACACAACCGTTCAGCGTGAGAATTATCTGCGTTACATCGCAACCCGAGAAGGGGTCGAGCTGCTCCTGGAGCATCCGGACTGGCCTGCAACTCAAAAACAGAAAGAACTGATCCAGCAATTGAATCAGGACTTTCCCTCCGCCCAGACGCTGTTTGAGTATGAGGATTACCGAAAGTCCCCCACCCGGAAGAATGCGGCGGAGCTGATTGATCGTGTGCTGGAGGATCAATTTTTGAGTGCGTCGGGAAAGAAACGATACATGGAGTACATTGCCCAACGTCCCAGAGTGGAGCTGCATGGCGCCCATGGTCTCTTTACCGGTGAGGATCGTCCGGTCATTCTTTCACAGGCAGCGCAGGAGGTGTCCCAGCATACTGGTCCTATCTGGCTTCCCATCCTCTCTCTTCGGCGTGAGGACGCTGCGCGGCTTGGTTACGACAATGCGGAAAGTTGGCGGAAGCTGCTGACCAGTCATGCACCGAAAATGGCACAGGCCATGAAAATCCCTCTCAAGGATTTTCGTTGGTATGCGGCTTTTCACAATGAAGGCCACCATCCTCATGTCCACATGATCTGTTACAGCACAAACCCATCCAAGGGCTATCTCACCAAATCGGGAATTGCCCAGATTAAATCTGCTCTGGTAAATGATCTCTTTCGTAACGATCTGATGGAGATCTATGGGCGGCAAACAGAAAAGAGGAATTCCCTATCAAGAGAAACGAAGGAAGTTCTGAATCAGTTGATCCAGGAGATGCAGGAAACGAAAAGCCTGGATAATTCTCATCTGGCTGATCTGCTTCTCCAGTTGGCTGACCGCCTTCGGTTCACCAGTGGGAAAAAACAGTATGGATATCTCAAGGCACCACTGAAATCTCTGGTGGATGAGATCGTGGATGAATTGGAAACGGAGCCGGTAGGGAAAGAAACGTATGGGTGTTGGTACGAACTACGGGAGGAAGTGCTGCGCAGCTATCGAGATGACCTTCCGGAAAGGCTGCCTCTCTCCCAGCAGAAAGAGTTTAAGAACATCAAAAATCTGGTGATCCTCCAGGCGATGCGGCTGGGAGATGACATCCAGGAGGAAGCGGAATCCCTGAGTGAGAGAGCTGGGCCAGATCTGATACCGGAAGCATCCACACATACAGGAGAAATCAGCCGGGATCGGTACCGGTCAGCTGCCCAGCGGAATGCGGTACAGCTTCTGCGGCATCTGGGAAATCTCTTTCGGGAGCAGACTCCTGTTTCAGCAATTCCTGCTCCTCAGTTGGTAGACCAGAAGCTGAAACGGAAAATACAGGAGAAGAAAAAAGCTCTGGGACTCAAACGAGGCGGCCCGGAGATGCGATAGAAAGGAGCGTTTATGTGGGAGGGATTCTCTATTACGGAAAATACACCAGGGAGCAGATCGACAAGGCCAATCAGGTGGATCTGGAGGAACTGCTCCGACGTCAGGGGGAAAAGCTGATCCGTTCTGGCCGGGATCACCGGCTGGAGAGTGACCACAGCGTAACTGTCCGTGGAAACCAGTGGTTTGACCATGCGTCGGATCAGGGAGGATACGCCCTCAGCTTTGTACGCAGGCACTATCATCTGTCCTTCAATGAGGCCATGGAATTGCTGACCGGTGAAAAGGGGCAGGCTCCTCTCCCGATTGCGAAACCGCGGAATGATCCGCCGAAAGAATTTGTACTTCCACCCGCCAGCAGTTCCATGCGGCGGGTGTTTGGTTATCTGCTGGGAACCCGCAAGCTGGACCGGGATGTGCTGGCTGCTTTTGTCCGGGAGAAGCTGATCTATGAGGATCTGCCTTATCACAATGCGGTCTTTGTGGGGACGGATGAAAAAGGCGTTGCCCGCCATGCCCATAAACGAAGCACCAACAGCGATGGAAAACAGATCCGCCTCAATGTGGAGGGATGTGACCCTGCATACAGTTTTCACTGGAACAGCCATAGCGGGAAACTCTATGTGTTCGAGGCGCCCATCGACCTGGTGTCCTACATCTCCCTCTATCCGGAAGGGTGGAAGGAAAACAGCTATGTGGCACTCTGTGGTGTGTCAGGGCAGGCAATGATGAAGCGGTTGGAACAGCAGCCGGAAGTCCATGAAGTATTCCTGTGCCTGGACAACGACAAGGCAGGACACACTGCCTGCGCCCGGCTGACAGAACAGCTGCGGGAACAGGGCGGCTGGAAAGTGGAACGGCTCTGCCCCCAGAACAAGGACTGGAACGATGACCTGCGGGAATCTTTCTCTCAGGAGCAAAATCAGGAAGGAGGAATGAGTCTTGCTCTTTGAAATTGCCAATCTCCCATATATTCTTCTGACCGCCGGAGCGATTGTCGCGATTTTCGCTGTGATTCCTCTGCTGGAGAAACAAGGCAGTCTGGATAGTTTCAAGTCCCGACCTGTGGGAGACGGACAGCATGGCACTGCCCGATGGGCC
>Ga0129314_1002230_pt1 | contig 11227 bp, 8 predicted proteins | sample O1111metagenome_FD_94431 | JGI IMG/M metagenome (GOLD analysis project Ga0129314, IMG submission 94431) | Orangutan individual fecal microbial communities from fecal samples from Wisconsin, USA - O1111 metagenome | ecosystem: Host-associated > Mammals > Digestive system > Large intestine > Fecal...
CCCGCAAGTCCTCCAACTGGGATAACGCCAAAACATAAGCGTCTCTGCGGCCCACGATTCGTTCGGTTAGGTGCGGGAACGCCGATTCAGCCCAGAGTGTTCGGCTGACGTTGGAAATCAACCACTTAAACGCCAGCGGCCCAGCAATATTCACCCGACCCGCCTGGCGGCTTCATGCGCCCGTTCGCCCCCATCGACTCTGGCAATTCGGCGATACCCGCCGCACACTTGAGCTTCCCTGCACATCTTTGCTACCCTCATGCCTGTCAAACTGCGTATATCGAAACCAAAATTGCCTGTATACCAGCAGAAAGAGACCATATCGTGACAAACGACTCCGCACGCGCCCTCCTGCGTCAGCTCCCCCAGGTGGACGAGATTCTGAACGACCCGCACGTTGCCATGCTTGCCCAGAGCGTGCCGCACAACGTCGCCGCCGACAAGGTCCGCGCCTCCATCGACAGCGTGCGCGCGGGCATTCTCGCCGGAACAATTGAAAAGGTGGAGCGCGAAGACATCGTTGCCCAGGCGGTGTTGGGGCTGCTCAGCCTGGCCGAGCCGTCGCTGCGCAGGGTTATCAACGCAACGGGCGTCATCATCCACACCAACCTGGGCCGCAGCGCCCTGGCACCCCAGGCTGTGGAGGCCGTCAACGACGTCATCACCGGCTATTCAACGCTTGAGTACAACGTGAAGACCATGGCGCGCGGCAGCCGCCACGACCACTGCGAGCGTCTCCTGTGCGCCCTCACCGGCGCCGAGGCCGCCATGGCCGTGAACAACAACGCCGCCGCCGTGCTCATCGTGCTGGCCGAGTTCGCCGCCGGCAAGAGCGCCGTGGTCAGCCGCGGCGAGCTCGTGGAGATCGGCGGCTCCTTCCGTATCCCCGACATCATGGAGTACTCCAACGCGCACATGATCGAGGTGGGCGCCACCAACAAGACGCACCTGCGCGACTACGAGCGCGCCATCACGCCCGACACCGCGATGCTGCTCAAGGTGCACCCCTCCAACTACCGCATGGTGGGCTTCACCGAGACGGTGAGCGCCCGTGACCTGGCAGAAGTCGCCCGCAAGGAGAACGTGCGCCGCGCCGCCGTGGGCGCCGACCCGCTTCTCGTGTATGAGGACCTGGGCTCGGGCGCCTTCGTGGACCTGTCCTTCCTGGGTCCCGAGGCCGACCCCACGGTGGCCGAGGCCCTCAAGGGCTGCGGCCTGGTGAGCTTCTCGGGCGACAAGCTGCTCGGCGGCCCGCAGGCCGGCATCATCGTGGGCAGCAAGGAGCACATCGACCGTCTGAAGAAGAACCCCCTGGCACGCGCCCTGCGCCTGGACAAGATGACGCTGGCGGCGCTTGAGGCGACGCTGCGCCTCTACCTCGACCCCGAGCAGGCACGCCGCGACATCCCCACGGTGCGCATGCTCACCGCCACGGCCGCCGAGCTCGACCCGCTGGCCCAGGAGCTGAGCGGCAACATCGAGGCAACCGCCCAGGGCATCCTGAGCTGCGAGGTCATCGACGAGGTGTCGCGCGCCGGCGGTGGGTCGCTGCCGCTCTACGACATCCCCACGCGCTGCGTGGCCGTGGCGTTCGGCGCCGGCAGCGCCATCGACTGCGAGCGCTACCTGCAGACGAAGCGCCAGGTGCCCATCGTCGCTCGCATCAAGAACGAAAGGCTTCTCGTAGACGTGCGCACGCTTATGGGCGAAGGCGAGGCCGGAGAGGTGGCCGCGGCGCTCGCCGACTACGCGCGCCTGCAGGGCCGCAAGGAATCGAGGTAGTCATGACCAGGCCCAAGACCAACGCCTCGCTCGTGCTCGGCACGGCGGGCCACATCGACCACGGCAAGTCCTCCCTCGTGCGCGCCCTCACCGGCACCGACCCGGACCGCCTGGAGGAGGAGAAGCGCCGCGGCATCACCATCCAACTCGGCTTTGCCCAGCTCAAGTTGCCCAGCGGCCGCACGATGGGCGTGGTGGACGTGCCCGGCCACGAGCGCTTCGTGCGCCAGATGGTGGCCGGCGCCACCGGCGTCGACGTGGCCCTGCTCGTGGTCGCGGCCGACGACGGTATCATGCCCCAGACGGTGGAGCACCTGGCGGTCCTTCGCGTATTGGGCGTGAAGCGCCTGGTCGTCGCCATGACAAAGATAGACCTGGTAGACGACGAGTGGGTCGAGTTCATGGCCGGCGAGATCACCTCGTACATGGAAGGCACGCCCTATGCGGGCTGCGCCATCGTCCCCTGCTCGAGCCGCACCGGCACGGGCCTGGACGAGCTTCGTGCCGCCATCGACAAGGCCGCCCAGGGCGTCGGGCGCATCCACGACCACGGTGGCATGCGCATGCCCATCGACCGCGCCTTCACCGTACGCGGCTTCGGCACCGTGGTGACGGGCACGCTGTGGTCGGGTTCGGTTGTACCTGGCGACGACCTCGAGCTGCTCCCTTCCCGCACCCGCTCGCGCGTGCGCTCGGTGCAGATGCACGGCGAGAGCGTGGAGCAGGCGGCTGCCGGCAACCGCGTGGCCGTGTGCCTGGCCGACGTCGCGCTTGAAGACGTGCGTCCCGGAGACTTCCTCGCCACGCCGGGCACGGTGCAGGTCTCGAACCGATTCGACGCCCGCTTCGACTACCTCGACCCCTTCTCCTGCGGCGCGGTGCTCGAAAGCGGCGCACGCGTGCGCGTGGCCCACGGCACCCGCGAGGTGGAGGGACGCGTCCTGAGCCTCGAGGGCGCTTCTGAGTTCAAGCCCGGCAGCTCCAACCTCGTGCAGATTCGCCTCGACGAGGACCTGCCGCTTACCTACGGCGACCGCTTCATCGTGCGCACGCTCTCCCCTGCCCGCGTCATCGGCGGCGGCGGCGTGCTGAGCGCCCACCCCAAGCGCCGCTCAACCCTGAACGAGGCCGACGAGAAGGAAGTCCGCGCCCTCGACAGCGGCGACGTGGCGGCCGCCGTGGAGGCTTACGTGCGCTCGAGCGGCAGGCCGGTGAACGCCGGCGAGGTCGCCGAGGGACTCGGTGTGCCCCGCGAGCTTGTGAGCACCCCCTTCAACGCGATCGCCGCAGCTCGCGACGTCATAACCATGGGAGATGCGAACAACCCCGCCATCGCGACGAAGCAGAGCGTGCAGCGCCTGGGAGGAGCAATCGAGAAGGCCCTGCTCGCCTTCCATGCAGCCAACCCCAACGAGTCCGGCATCGACAAGGCCACGCTGCGTGCCAAGGTGTGCCCCGAGACCAGCCAGGCATGCTTCGACGTGCTTGTGGGCATGTGCCCCAACGCCGTGACGGCCCAGGGCAAGGTCGCCCACAAGACGGCGGGTGCCGGCGCTCAGATGCGCCTGCAGGCGGCCCAGGACGCCTTGCTCGCCGTGTACCAGGCGGCCGGCATCTGGCCGGCAGGCGCGCAGGACTCCATCGCCTCGGCCGAGCTCGACGCCAAGACGGGCCAGAAGGCCCTGGGCGAGCTGGAGCGCGCCGGCAAAATCGTGCGCTACGCCCCCGACTCCTACATGGAAGCCGCAGCGTTGGAAAGCCTGAAGCAGGCCACGCGCGCTTGGCTGGAGGCACACGGCACCGCCACCGCCGCCGAGCTCAAGGAGGCCATGGGCACCACACGCAAGTACGCCATGCCCCTGCTGGAGTACTTCGACCAGTGCGGCCTCACGAGGCGCGACGGGGATGTACGAACCTTGTGCAGTCAGAAGTAAGAATCAGTTTCACGCACTTGAGCAGGTACTTTTCTGTATACTAGTTAGGCTACATTACCTGGTGAGCATATGGAGATGGATGAGGCCTGGTGGTCTCCGCGGTCTTCAAAACCGTTGCGGGGCGCGCAGAACGTCTCGGGTGTGTTCGATTCACATGCATCTCCGCCAGAAAACACAGCAAGGCCTCCCGAACCACAGGGTTTGGGAGGCCTTTTTCTTGCGAATAATCTGGCGGCACCAACGCTTACTCGGGACGAGCATCCTTTTCGGGCGTGAGCGACCACTCGTAGCCAGCCACGATCGCCCCATGGGGGCAAGACGCGCGACAGGTACCGCAACCTAACGATTGTATGCGACAACGCCGCCGAGGTCATCCACAAGGCGTGTGGCCAGGCCGTCCCAGGACAAACTGCTGGGGTCGCATGGCTGGACAGGCTCGGCGAGAGACGCCACGAGCTCATCGGCCAGGCGCCGCTCGAACGCGGGCAGGTCGGCCGCAAAGGGCACGTCGACCTCCTTCATGCGAGGAAGCCCCACGTAGCGCACGGGGGCACCGGGCAGGTTCTCGCTCAGCCAGGGCCGCACACCGGGAAGGTCGCTCACCACGACCTTGCACCCACACGCCATGGCCTCCACCACCACAAGGGGCAGGCCCTCGTAGAAGCTCGGCAGCACGAACACGTCGCACGCACGGTAGTACGAGGCAAGCTCAGAGGGACTCACCTTCCCCAGGAAGACGACCTTGTGGCCGCTGGCCGCCGCAAGCGCCTCGATGGCGGCATTTTCTTGGGCGTCTCCCGCGCCTCCTGCCAGGTAGATCTCCGCATCTGCCAGCTCGGGCGGCAAAAGCGCAAGCGAGTGCATGAGGCTTGCCACGCCCTTGGCGTAGGCAATCTTGCCGGCATAGAGAATGCGGGGCGGGCGGCCCTTGCCCATGGGCAGGGCACAGGCGCCTTCTCGGCAAAAGACCCCGGCGTCATAGCCCGTACCAAGCACGCGCACACGCTCGCAAGGCATGCCGTAGATGTCCGCAATCGTGTCGCGCATGCCCTCATGCAAACCGAATACGAGGTCAAGTCCCTGGATGCCGGCGACGATGCGGTCGTGCTCAAGGGCATGCTGGCGCATCTGGCGCAGATCGCTCGAATGGCTGAGCGCAGCCACCGCAAGATCGGGGAACAGCTCGCGCACCCAGGATGTGAGCAGGTAGAGATGGTGGCAGAAAATCACGTCGGGCTTGAGGGCGCAAACGGCCTCGCGCAGGCGGCACTCGAACGCCGCGCGGAACTGCGCCACCATCTCGGGCGTCATGTCACGGTAGCGTGTGGCGCGGTAGGGCATGACGTCGCTCATGCCCACAACAGGAAACGGCAGCTCGTTGCTCTCAAACCGCACTGGGTACACGGCGACGCCCTCGGGCAGCGCCGGCACGTCGTCGGGCCCAATGCCGCATACAACGGCCTGCTCACAGCCCAAACGGACGCAAGCCGCCACCACTTGAGTGAGATAGACGCCGCTTCCGGTGGAATCGGGCTTCTGGGCACTCACGTGCAAAATGCGCATGGGGTCTCCAATCTGAGCCGGAATCGCGGCAGCTAGACGCACAAAGGCGAAACGCGCCGAACGCGCGCAACCCCTCGTGGAACTTGGCTGCGGCGAGTCCGTTTCATGCTTACTGGCGTAGGCGGGCAATCTCCTCGGCATAGCCGGCGAGCGTGTCGTGGGGCGTCTCGAGGAAGAAGGGCAGATCGCACAGGGCAGGATGGCGCGTCACCGCGTGAAGCGCCTCAAAACCGATGTGGCCCTGCCCTATCGCGGCATGGCGGTCCTTGTGGGCACCGAGCGGGTTCATCGAGTCGTTGAGGTGGATGGCACGCAAACGGTCCAGGCCCACCACGCGGTCAAACTCGTCGAGCACGCCGTCGAGGTCGTGCGCGATGTCGTAGCCGGCGTCCCACACATGGCAGGTGTCCAGGCACACGCCGAGCTGGTCGGAAAGCTCCACGCGGTCGATAATGGCGCGCAGCTCCTCAAAGGTGCGGCCAATCTCGGTTCCCTTGCCGGCCATGGTCTCAAGCAGCACCGTCGTGGTCTGCCCGGGTACGAGAACCTCGTTGAGCACGCTTGCGATCTTCTCGATGCCCACCTGCGCGCCCTGGCCCACATGGCTACCGGGATGGAAGTTGTACATCTGGTGCGGCGTGGCCTCCATGCGCACGAGGTCATCGGCGAAGGTCGCGCGAGCGAACTCCTGCACCTCGGGCTTGGCCGCTGCAGCGTTGAGCGTGTACGGGGCATGCGCGAGGATGGTCGAGATGCCGTGCTCCGCGCAGTACGCATGAAACGCCTCAACGTCGGCCGGGTCGATGTCCTTGGCCTTGCCACCGCGGGGGTTGCGCGTGAAGAACTGGAACGTGTTGGCGTCGATGGAAACGGCGTCGCGCGCCATGGCGAGATAGCCCTTTGAGGCAGACAGATGGCAGCCGATAGTGAGCATGAGAAGCCTTTCGCAGATAGAGCGGGCAGAACAAGCACGCAGGCAGAGAGTCGGGCACACCCGACCTTATGCTACATGCGACAAGCGCGGGGCCCGCCCCACGCAAGGAGACGGGCCCCGCAGACAAGATACGCCCTGTGGTTACTCAGCGGCCAAGAACGCCTTGTAGCCGCGATAGGCCTCGTACACGTCAGCCTTGCTCACGACCTCCCAGGGCGCGTGCATAGAAAGCACCGGCACGCCGCAGTCGATGACCTGCATGCCATACTCCGCCAGGATGTAGGCGATGGTGCCGCCGCCGCCAATGTCGACCTTGCCCAGCTCGGCCGTCTGGAAGAAGACGCCGCCTTCGTTCATGATGCGGCGGATGCGCGCCACGTACTCGGCGTTGGCATCGTTGGAGCCCGACTTGCCGCGCGCGCCGGTGAACTTGTTAAACGTGAGGCCATGGCCCAGGTAGCAGGCATTCTTGGACTCAAAGACGCTCGCAAAGCTCGGGTCGAAGGCGGCGGACACGTCGCTGGAGAGCATCCAGGACCTGGCCAGGCAGCGGCGCAGCGGCAGGTCGCCGGGCTCGCCTGCCAAAGCGAGGACCTCAGCCATGGCGTTTTCGAAGAAACGGCTCGTCATGCCCGTGGCACCCACCGAGCCGATTTCCTCCTTGTCCACGAGCAAGGTGACGGAGGTGCGGGCGGGGGTGTCGGTGTCGAGTTGGGCCAGCAGGCTCGGATAGGCGCACACGCGGTCGTCGTGGCCATAGCCGGCGATCAGAGAGCGGTCCAGGCCGCAGTCGCGCGCGCGGCCCGCAGGAACGACCTCGAGCTCGGCCGAAACCAGGTCCTCCTCCTCGATGCCGTACTTGTCGGCAAGGATGGCCAGGACGTTCTTGGCCACGGGGTCCTTGGGCTCCTCGGCCTTCTCGGCGCCCTCGCCCTCGGCGGCCTTCACCACGAGCGGGCGGTTGCCCACGATGACGTCGAGCATCTCGCCCTCGATGACCTCAGAGGCCTTCTTGGCCATCTGGTCCTGGCCCAGGTGGGGCAGCAGGTCGGAGATGTAGAGCACGGGGTCGGAGGGGTCCTCGCCCACGCAGACCTCGACGTTGGTGCCGTTCTGCAGCGACACGACGCCGTGCAGGGCCAGCGGCATGGCGACCCACTGGTACTTCTTGATACCGCCGTAGTAGTGCGTGTCGAGGCGGGCGATCTCGTTGGTCTCGTCAAGCGGGTTCTGCTTCACGTCGAGGCGCGGCGAGTCGATGTGGGCACCCAGGATGTTGAGGCCCTCCTGGAGCGGCTTGGTGCCGAGATGCACAAGCAGCAGCGTCTTGCCGTAGGCGGTCGTGTACACCTTGTCGCCGGCGACGAGCTTCTTGCCCTGGGCGATGCAGTCCTCAAGCGGCAGGTAGCCGGCGGCTTCGGCAAGCTTCACAGCCGCGGCGCAGCACTCGCGCTCGGTCTTGTTCTCGGAGATGAAGTCGGTATAGCGGGCGCACAGACCGTCAAGCTCGGCGAGCTGGGAGTCGGTGTAACCCTTCCACGCGTTGGGGCGTTCCATAGAAGACGGGTCCTTTCGTCGTGATGTATGGGATAACGCAAGCAAGCATACACCCGCAGGCGCATTGGGGCAGCGCAAGCCCGCACAAGTTCGCGCAGGTCACGCAGCCTTTAGTTCGCCCAGGGGTCGGAGATGTCCACGCCGGCGGCAATGAGGGCCGCGTCACGGGCGATCTCCGCCTCCTCATTGGTGGGAATGACAAGCACTTCCACGGTGGAAGAGTCGGTGGAGATGCGACGGTCCACCTTGTCGGCCACCATGTTGCGCTCCTCGTCGATTTGGATGCCAAAAGGCTCCAAGCCTCGGAAGATGAGGCGGCGTGCGTAGGGATCGTTTTCACCCACGCCGGCCGTGCACACGATGACGTCGACGCCCGCCAGCTCAAAGAAGTACGAGCCGATGGTGCGACGGATGGAGGTGAGGAAGATGTCGTAGGCAAGCTCGGCCTGCTCGTCGCCGTACTTGATGACCTCTTTGAGCTCGCGCAGGTCGCCCGACACGCCCGACACGCCCAGGATGCCGCTCTCGCGGTTGAGCATCTGGTCCATCTGGGCAGGCGTGAGGTTTTCTTTCTCCATGATGGCCGTAATGATGGCCGGGTCCACCGAACCTGAGCGCGTGCCCATGATGATGCCGTCAAGCGGGGTGTATCCCATGGAGGTGTCCATGCTGATGCCATGGTCGATGGCGCAGATGGAAGCGCCCGCACCCAGGTGGCAGGTCACCATCTTGAGATCACGCACGCTCTTGCCCAGGAACTTCGCCGCACGCCTCGACACGTACTTGTGCGAAATACCATGGAAGCCAAAGCGACGAATGCCCTGCTCAGAGTAGTAGCGGTACGGGATGGGGTACACGTAGTTGCGCGCGGGGATGGTCTGGTGGAAGGCCGTGTCGAACGAGGCAACCTCCAGCGCGTCGCCGAAAATCTCGCGACAGCGGTCGATAACAAGAAGCGCGCTGGGATTGTGCAGCGGAGCCAGGTGCGAGTAGCGCTGCACGCACTCGATCACGTGCTGGTCCACTGGCATCGAGCAACCGAACTCGGCTCCGGCATGCGCCACACGGTGGCCCACGGCATCGACCTGCGACAGGCTCGCCAAGACGCGACCCGGGCCCGCGATGCGATCAAGCACAATCTCGAGGGCGTCCACACAGCTTGCGGCGCGCACAAGCTCGGTGGCCTGCTCACTGGCGGCACCCTCGTGCATGACAAGGCGGGCACTCTCGCTGCCCACGCGTTCCACGAGCCCGCCCGCAAGCTCGTCGGGAGTGACTTCCTCCCAGTCGGCCCCTTCAGGATAAGAAAATAGCTTGAACTTGAGCGAGCTCGACCCTGCGTTAAAGACCAATACGTTCATGGCTGCTCACCGCCTTGCGATAGGCGTCCTCGATATGCGACACGACCTTGAGCAGGGGCTTTCGCTCCACTGGCTTTGCCAGCCAATCGAAAGGCTGCATGCCGAAAGGATCGTCGCGATAGTCGCTGTAGGCGGTCATGAACACGAACATGGGAACCTTGGCCAGCTCGCCGAGCGAGTCAGGCAAAAGCGTGGTGCCTGCGCCCACGATGTTGTGGTCGATAAACGCCACGTCCACCTCATGGCGCTTAAGCTTGGCGATTGCCTCTTGCAGGCACACCGCCTCGCTCACCACTTTGAAACGCCCGGTGAGCTCGAGCTGGTTGCGCAGCTCGACGCGCGCCGGCGCCTCGTCGTCCACGATCATCGCCTCAAAGATCATGTGGCCCTCTTCCTTGGCATGCTGGGCCGCCCGCGGGCCGCCGCAAAATAGTGGGCCGAATACTACCAGATGCTCCGCTACCCGTGGCCTACGTGCTGGTTTCGCACGGTATCAGGGAATTTGGAAGGCGCGAATGGAAACTGCGGGCGGCCAAGCGGGCAGCCGAAAGCCCGGCCGGAAACACAGCCTTCCTCACATGCTCAATTGAGACATCAGTGTTCCCTCATTAGCAGAGGGGCCAAAAAGAGGAGGCAAGGTCCAAGCAGGCTCTGCTGACGACCATCCGTTCGGCGGCGCTTGTCCGAAACCGGTACCGAACGGCTGCCACGTGGCTTCTGGAGCGCTACATGGCCCTGAATAAAACTAGAGCGCATCCGATTTCGCGGACACGCCCATACAAAACCCAGTAGGTTTTTCATTCAATGGCATTATGCGCAAAGAGGCAGCCAGATATCAACCATCTTGAAGAGAGTAACGAGGTGGGCCTCGAGCGAGCCATCGGCCGGGCAAAGCGGCGAGGCCGCATCAACCGCAGCCTTCGCCTGGCCCATCAGATCCGTATGATGTCACCTGGTCGAGTCCCTGGTGCAGTACCTCGACGAACGTCCACAGCCACAGGCCCATCCAGATCGCCCGAATAGCGCACGATGAAGTCACCCAAGTAGGCATCCGGACCTTCAAGCCTTACCGGGTAGAGCCCGAATCGCATGCGCGAAGGCCGAGGGCGTGCGCTTCGGGCGACCGAAGACGAAATGGCCCCGTGCTTACAGGGGCAGACCCTCGTCGCGGTGCGCCGCTACTTCCTCCAGTCCAGGTTGGAGGGAGACGCACCCCTTTTAGATGCGCCGAGGCCGTGCTCAGGTTCCGCGCTCTCTACCTGGCCGACGAGGCGAACTGAGCCTCGCCAGGCGCGAGAGGGTCTGCGCGATGGCGTAGGGGCTGGCCGGATGGTGCCTGTCGAAGCTGCCCGAGACGATGCCAGGCCTGAAGGCGCAGGCGGCGCTGCGCTACTGCGCCGAGCACATGGCCAAGGTGTCCGAGTGCTGCCGCGACCCCCGCGTGCCCATCGACAACAACGAGCTGGAACGCCGGTGCAAGGCGTTTGCGACCGGGCGCAAGAACTGGCAGATCTGCGACACCCTGACAGGCGCGGAGGCCTCGGCCTGCATGTACTCGCTGGTCGAGACGGCCAGGGCCAACGGCCTGGAGACGCGCGCCTGGCTGGAGTGGGTGCTCGAGGAGATGCCCCGCCCTGGCGAGCCGCAGGCGGTCTCGGCCGAACAGGCGGAGAGGTTCCTTCCCTTGTCCCCCGACGTCCCCGACCGCTGCCGCGTCAAAAACTAGGGCGTGGCAGCGGTCGGCAAAGCTTTGTCAACGCGTCCAATAACTACCAAACACGTTTATCTTCTACAAGAGCAGAACTGACAAGCGCTCGAAAAGCAGAAAGCTCGCTGTATTACTTGTCTCACCCCTCAGTACTCCACCGATACACTGCAGCCAACCCCTCGATCGTGTCAGGCACCCCCTCGAAGCACGCCTTGGGCTCGGCCGTGCGCACGTACCAGTCGTACATCTCGTCGATGTGCGGCGCGTCCACGCCGACGCAGCGCGCCAGATCGCGAATCGCCTTCAGCCCGAAAGCGAAGTCGGCCGCAAAGTACCGCGACCCGAAATCCGGCACCCACTCGCCCGGCTCGGCCTCCCTCATGGGCGA
>Ga0129314_1002232_pt1 | contig 11220 bp, 8 predicted proteins | sample O1111metagenome_FD_94431 | JGI IMG/M metagenome (GOLD analysis project Ga0129314, IMG submission 94431) | Orangutan individual fecal microbial communities from fecal samples from Wisconsin, USA - O1111 metagenome | ecosystem: Host-associated > Mammals > Digestive system > Large intestine > Fecal...
ACTCCATCTACTATGGAGCAGGCTGCTACGGCATCGAGGCCGCGGCGCAGACGTACTTCGGCAAGTCCTGCGCGGACCTCACCATCGCCGAGGCGGCCACGTTGGCGGGCCTGCCTCAGTCGCCCTCCTACTACAACCCGCTCGCAAACCCCGAAAGCGCCATCGAGCGCCGCAACGTCGTGCTTGCCCACCTGCTCGACAAAGGCCACATCACCCAGCAGGAATACGACGACGCCGTCGCGAGCGACCTCGTGCTCAACTACACGCCCCCGGAGAAGTCGGGCGCCTACGCCTACCCGTACTTCGTGGACTACGTGAAGTCGACGCTCTCCACGCAGTTCTCCACCGACGTCATCTTCAAGGGCGGCCTCACCGTCAAGACCACCATCTCGCCCAAGTATCAGACGGCAGCCGAGAACGCCGTGTGGAGCGTGCTGCAGTACGCCGACGACGAGCTTGAGAGCGCCCTGGTGTGCATCGACCCCAACACCGGCTACATTCTCGCCATGGTGGGCGGCCGCGACTACAACGTCGACCAGTTCAACCTCGCCACGATGGCACGCCGTCAGCCCGGCTCGTCGTTCAAGACGTTCACGCTCACTGCAGCCATCCAGGCCGGCATGAACCCCACGGTGCTGGCGAACGGCAACAGCGGCATCACGGTAGGCGACTGGAAGGTGAACAACTACCAGTTCCAGAGCTTCGGCAACATCAGCCTGCGCCAGGCCACCTATCTCTCTTGCAACTCGGTATATGCCCAGGTCATCAATGAGATTGGCGTGCAGAGCGTCATCGACACCGCCTATGCCATGGGCATCACGACCGACCTGTCCGACCACGCCTACAACTCGCTCACCCTGGGTACCGCCGGCTGCAGCGTGCTTGAGATGGCCTCGGCCTACGGCACCCTGGCCACCGGCGGCGTGCACTACGACACCACCTGCATCACCGAGGTCCTCGACCGCAACGGCAACTCGCTCTACAAGTACGAGCCCGTGGGCACCCAGGCCGTCTCGCCCGAGGTGGCGGGAGCCGTGACCGACATCCTCGAGGGCGTCGTGTCCTTCGGTACCGGCACCGAGGCCCAGCCCTACGTGAACCAGCCCGTGGCCGGCAAGACGGGCACCACCGACGACACGCGCGACCTGTGGTTCGTGGGCTACACCCCGCAGATCTCCGCGGCCGTGTGGGTGGGCTACCGCACGGAGACCGAGATTTGGTACCAGGGGTCTCTGGGCTCCACGCACACCCTGCCGAGCCCCATCTTCTCCCACTTCGTGACCGAGGCGCTCCAAGACGAGCCGCGCGCAGAGTTCCCCACAGCCGGCAGCCCCGTCTACCGCGACAACTACTCCTGGAGCTTCTCGCAGGGCACCTGGGTCGAGCCCGCTGAGGAGGAGACCACCGAGGATACTGAGACCACCGACGAGAACGGCAACCCCACCGGCGACGGCACCACCAGCGGCGATGGCACAAGCAGCGACGGTACCGGCGGCGATGGCTCGGGCGGTGACTCCGGCGACGGAGATGTCTCCTACGACGACGTGTAAGGAGCGACCGCACGCTCGGAACCTCTCGACCCACAACAGATTTGACGCAAAGGGCCCAGCCGCTTGGCTGGGCCCTTTTTCTTGCCGAGAGACGGGACGGGATAGGTACCGGGCTCTTTCTGGCATAGCGCCCTCGAGCCCCAGCGCACATGGAAGGCGCCTCGTCATCGCATAGGTCCTGGACTCTCTCTTGCACGAGGCTCGCCCTACCCAACGCGGGCCTGCTTCGCCCTCGCACGTCCTCGCATAGCGTGATTCCAGGGAGTTCCCGGCTCGCCAATCGCCCGCCCACCAGATGACTCGAGTGGTTTGACGGGCGGCGGTGTGTACAGGCCGCCCCTCGTCTTCAAACGTAAAAGGGCCGCCCACGAGGTGTGGACGGCCCTTCAAGCAACGCATATGTGAAGTCGAGCAGCGGCGTTCTCGGCGCCCTACCCTACTTTCCCCAAGCCTGATCGGCGACGAGTGCCTCCTTGGCCTGGGCAATCTGGACGCGCACGGGCTCGTGACCGGTGCCGCCCGCGGTGGTGCGGCGCTCAACGACCTTGTCGATGTCGGTGGCCTCAAAGGCGCCCTCGTCGAACAGCTCGCTGAACTGCTTGAGCTCGTCAAGCGTGAGATCCTGCAGACGCTTGCCGGCCTTCTCGCAGGACAGCACCATGTGGCCGATGACCGAGTGCGCCTCGCGGAAGGGCATGCCCTTGCCCACGAGGTAGTCGGCCAGGTCGGTGGCGGCCATGAAGCCGCCCAGACCGCCGGCGCGCATGTTGTCGCGGTTCACGCGCATGGTGCGGATCATGCCGGCACACACGTGCAGCGCGTCGGCCACCGTGTCGGCGGCGTCGAAGACGGGCTCCTTGTCCTCTTGCATGTCCTTGTTGTAGGCCAGCGGGATGCCCTTCATCGTGGTGAGCAGGCTCACCAGGTCGCCGTAGACGCGGCCCGTCTTGCCGCGCGTGAGCTCGGCGAAGTCGGGGTTCTTCTTCTGCGGCATGATGGAGGAACCCGTGGAGTAGGTGTCGTCCATCGTGATGAAGCGGAACTCGTCGCTCGACCAGTACACGAGCTCCTCGCACAGGCGCGACAGGTGCATCTGCGCAACGGAGCAGGCGTAGAGCAGGTCGAGGAAGAAGTCGCGGTCGCTCACCGAGTCCATGGAGTTCTTCGTGATGTCGGCAAAGCCCAGCTCGTCGGCCACCATGGAGCGGTCGAGCGGGTAGGTGGTGCCGGCAAGCGCGGCGCTGCCCAGAGGGCACACGTCGGCGGCGTCGTAGGCGTCGCGCAGGCGCTTGGCATCGCGGGTGAACATCCAGTAGTAGGCCAGCATGTGGTGGCTGAAGAGCACCGGCTGCGCCTTCTGCATGTGGGTGTAGCCCGGCATCACGACGCCGAACTCGCCCTCGGCACGCTCAAGCAGCGCCTCGCGCAGCTCGCACACCTTGGCATGCAGCTCGCGGCACAGACGGCGCGCGATGAGGCGGTCGTCAAGGGCCACCTGGTCGTTGCGGGAGCGGCCCGTGTGCAGGCGGCCGCCTGCCGCGCCGATGCGCTGCGTGAGCGACTTCTCCACCGACATGTGGATGTCCTCGTCGTTGATGTCGAAGTCGAAGTTGCCGGCAGCGATGTCGGCGCCCACCTCGTCGAGACCGGCACGGATGGCATCCGCGTCTTCCTGCGAGATGACGCCCACATGGGCGAGCATCTTGGCGTGCGCCTTGGAGCCCTGGATGTCCTCGGCCCACATGCGCTTGTCGAAGGGCAGCGACGCGCCGTAGCGTTGGAGGAACTCAGCGGGCTGGGCCTCGAAACGGCCGCCCCACAGAGCCTTGTTGGGGGATGCGTTTTCCATTCCTCTAAGCCTCCTCGGTTGGGGCGAACGTCTCGGGATGCATGTCGCAACGGCGCTTGTAGGCGGCGAGCAACCAGGTCAGCGCAATGAGGCAGACAGGCACGACAATCATGTCTGCCAGCAAAAACGTCATGGCAAGCATTAGATGGTGCCTTCGTTGCCGGTGTCCTTGCGATGCTTGGCCCAAACCTTGCTCGGCAGGCCCCACTGCTCGATGAAGCCGGCGGCCGAGTCGCGGTTGAAGGTGTCGCCCTCATCGTAGGTGGCGAGGTTGTAGTCGTACAGCGAGTACTCGGAGCGGCGGCCCACCACGGTGCAGGTGCCCTTGATGAAGCGCAGCTTAATCTCGCCGGTCACCAGCGTCTGCGTGGAGGCGAAGAAGGCGTCGAGGGCCTTCTTGAGGGGCGAGAACCACAGGCCGTAGTACACAAGCTCGGCCCACTTGTGCTCCAGGCCCAACTTGTAATGGAGCAGCTCGCGCTCGAGGCACAGGTCCTCGAGGGCCTTGTGGGCCGTGATGAGGGCCAGGCCGCCGGGGACCTCGTAGCACTCGCGGCTCTTGATGCCCACGAGACGGTTCTCGATCTGGTCGAGGCGACCGTAGCCGTTGCGGCCGGCGATGGCGTCGAGCTTGACGATGACGTCCTGGACGCTCATCTTCTCGCCGTCGAGCGAGCAGGGCTTGCCGCCCTCGAAGCCCACGATGACGTCCTCGGGAGTGTCGGGGCAGTCGGCGAGGTCGGCCGTGGTCTCCCAGATGTCCGCGGGAGGCTCGTTCCAGGGATCCTCGAGCACGCCACACTCGATGGCGCGGCCCCAGAGGTTGTCGTCGATGGAGTAGGGCTTGCCGTTCTTGGCGGCCACCGGGATACCGTGGGCCTCGGCGAAGGCGATCTCCTGCGGACGGGTGTGGAGGTCCCACACGCGCACGGGGGCGATGACCTTGAGGTCGGGGTCGAGCGCCTGGACGCTGACCTCGAAACGCACCTGGTCGTTGCCCTTGCCGGTGCAGCCATGGGCGATGTAGGTCGCGCCGTACTTGTGGGCGACCTCAACGAGCTTGGCGGAGATCAGCGGGCGAGACAGGGCCGACAGCAGCGGGTACTTGTTCTCGTACAGGCCGTTGGCGGCGATGGCCTTGCAGCACATGTCCTCGCAGAACTCGTCGCGCACGTCCATGACGATGGACTCGATGGCGCCGCAGTTCAGGGCCTTCTGGCGGGCGAACTCGAGGTCGGCGCAGTCCTGTCCCACATCGACGAGCAGAGTGATGACGTCGAGGTCGCGCTCGTTGATGAGCCACTGAATGCAAACAGAGGTATCGAGACCTCCCGAGTATGCAAGTACGCACTTCTCACGTGCCATGGTAGAGCTCCCTTCCACATGCTCCGGCTATGTCGGGGCGACGATAGACAACTTTTGTTTCGAGCAGGAAAACCAACGCTAGGGGCGCACGCCTCGCAGGCGGTTGACCATCTTCTCGAAGGACACTGCGGCCTCCTCGGAGCGCGCGACGACGAGAATGGTGTCGTCGCCGGCAACCGACCCCAGGACATCCTGCAAATCGGCTGCGTCAAGCGCAGCGGCCACGCCCTGGGCCGTTCCCGTGGAAGCCTTGACGACCACGAGGTTGCCGGCGTGCTCCACCGAGGTGACCAGGTCGCACACCATGCGCTGAAGGCGCAGGTCCTCGGCAAGAACGTAGACGCCCTCGGGCAGCTTGCACAAGCCCATCTCGGCGATGTCGCGGGAGACGGTGGCCTGCGTGCAGTTGAAACCGCACGCGCTCAGTCGCTCGACGATGTCACGCTGGGTCTGGGTGGACTCGGTGCGCACTATCTCGCGGATGGCGGCCTGCCTTTCCTCACGACCCCTCATGCATGCCACCTCCCGGCGACGGCCTCGGCCGCCTCCAGGGCCGCGGCGGGTGCGGGGACGCCCATGAGCAGCGACATGACGGCCTTCTGGGCATGCAGGCGGTTGCCCGCCTCGTCGTAGATGACCGAGTAGGGGGCGCGCATCACCTCGTCGGTGACTTCCTCGCCGCGGTGTGCGGGCAGGCAGTGCATGAAGAGGGCGCCCTCGGCGGCATGGGCCATGAGCTCGGCGTTGACCTGGTAGCCCTGGAAGGCCGCGACGCGCATGTCATGCTCGGCCTCGTCGCCCATGGAGGTCCAGGTGTCGGTGAGCACCACATCGGCGCCCTCGACGGCCGCGACGGGGTCGCGCATGAGCTCGAGCGTGGCGCCCGTGCCGTACTTGTCCGCGGCGGCCTGGCACTGCGCGAAGACCTCGGGGTCGACCTCGTAGCCCTCGGGAGAGGCGATGCGCACGTGCATGCCGCACAGGGCGCCGCCCTCGAGGTAGGTGTTGGCCATGTTGTTGCCGTCGCCCACATAGGTGAGCTTGAGGCCCTCGAGCTGCTTGCCGTGCTCGACGATGGTGAGGAAGTCGGCCAGGATCTGGCAGGGATGGTAGGCGTCGGTCAGCGCGTTGATGACCGGCACGTCGGCGCAGGCGGCGACCTCCTCGATCTTGGCCTGGGCAAACGTGCGCAGCACGATGCAGTCGTAGAAGTTCTGCAGCACCTTCACGGTGTCCTCGACCGTCTCGCCGCGCGAGAACGCCGAGTGGTCGTCGGCCATGACGCCGGGGTGGGCGCCCAGGCGGTAGGCGCCGATCTCGAACGAGTTGCGCGTGCGCAGCGACGGCTTCTCCATGATGATGGCGACGGCCTGGCCGGCGAGCGGCGCCTCGTGGATGCCGGCGGCCCAATCGGCCTTCTGGCACTCGGCGGTCTTGAGGACAAGGGCGACCTCGGCGGGAGTGAGGTCAAGCAGGCGAAGCAGGTCCCTGCCGGCAAGCGTTTGGTCCATGGTTCCCCCTAACTGAGTAAACGGCGCCCGCAAACCATACTCGGGGCGTCGCACGGCGAATGCTGTTCGTTGTCGAACGTGAGAATAATACGCATATAACACAGGACGATGTTTGAATTCGGCCCATTCATGCAAATTCAATATTGAGATTGGAGGATTTATTCATAAAAACGAAATAGAGTTCTGCAGCCGCGCACAATGGAAAGCACTGGGAGCACATCGCGAAAGCATCAGGGGCACATCATGGCCCGACCGTTACATATTACAATAGTTGCCGACCGAACCGCCGCCAATCGGGCCACACAGAAACGACCTGCCATGTCTCAACACAATGTCCTGGAATACCTTGAGCGAGCCGCCCTCACGCGCGCGGACGTGTGCGCGGTAAGCGACGAGCACGCTCGGCTCACCTACCGCGACCTCCTCGACGAGGCACGTTCGCGCGGCTGCGCCCTGGCCGCTCTCGGTGCGGGCGCGCAACCCGTCATGGTGTTCATGGAGAAGAGCGCCCGCACGCTCGCGACGCTTCTGGGCACCCTATACGCAGGCGGCTTCTACGTGCCCGTCGACCCTGCCGCGCCTGACATGCGCCTGGCCAGCATGTATGCCACACTCGGCAACCCCCTTGTCGTTGTGGACAACACGACCCGCGAGCGCGCCCGCGCGGCGCTTCCGGACGCACGGCTCGTCGAGGCAGACGGCCTGACCGCGCAGGTCGACACCGCCCTGCTTGAGCGCATTCGCGCCCACGTGCTCGACTGCGACCCTGCCTATGTCCTGTTCACCTCAGGTTCCACCGGGGCGCCCAAGGGCGTGGCGGTAAGCCATCGAGCCATCATCGACTTCATCGACACCTTTACCGCGACGTTTGGGTTTACCTGCGACGACGTTTTTGCAAATCAGGCACCGTTTGACTTCGATGTCTCGGTCAAGGACATCTACAGCGCGCTTGCTACCGGCGGCGAGCTGGCCATTGTGCCCCGCAGGCTCTTCTCCCAACCCGCAGCGCTCGTCGAATACGTGGACGCCTGCCACGCGACCGTCATGACCTGGGCGGTGGCTGCGTTGTGCCTGGTGAGCAGCCTGCACGCTCTTGACGGACAGGGCCTGCCCCATGTGCGTCGCGTCCTTTTCAGCGGCGAGGTGATGCCTCTCAAGCACTTGGCCATCTGGATGGAGCACCTGCCCCAAGCCCAGTTCGTGAACCTCTACGGCCCCACCGAGATCACCTGCAACTGCACCTACCACGAGGTTGAACGCGGGCGCACCTACGACAAGAGTCTGCCGCTGGGCCGCCCCTTCGCCAACCGACAGGTGATGTTGCTCGACGGTGACGACCGTCTTGTCACACAGCCCGGCATCCAGGGAGAGATCTGCGTGTGCGGCGCCTCGGTGGCACTGGGCTATTACGCCGCCCGCGAGCAGACCGAGCGTGCCTTCGTGCGCAACCCCCTGCAGCAGGCGTTTCCCCAGGTCATGTACCGTACGGGCGACATGGGCACCTATGATGGCAACGGCGACCTCTTTTTCTGCGGGCGGAAGGACAACCAGATCAAGCACATGGGCCACCGCATCGAGCTCGAGGAGATCGAGGCGGCGTTCGAGCGCTGCGGGGGCGTGACCCGCTGCCGGTGCTCGTTCGACCCCGAGAAGAGCCGCATCCACGCCTTCTACGAGGGGGATGCCGACTCGAGCGAGCTTCTGGCCCGCATTCATGAGGAGCTTCCCGTTTTCATGCACCCGGCAAGCCTCGAGCATGTGGACGAGATGCCCCTCACCAAGAACGGCAAGGTCGACCGCCGCGCCATGCTCGACGCCTACCTCGCCGAGCAGCAGCGTCTCAAGGAGCTGCGCCGTCAAGCCCGTGCCCAGAGAAAGAAGGAAGTCAATGCGTAACGATGAGCTCTTGGGATATGCCCGCACCTTCGGCACGCCCCTCTATGTGTTCGACGGCCGCGTTCTGGAAAGACGTCTTGAGCGCCTGCGCTCGGCTTTGCCCACAAACGTGGAGCTCTGCTACGCCGTGAAGGCCAACACGTTCATCGTTCCCCTGCTTGCAGGCTCGGTCGAGCGCCTCGAGGCTTGCTCGACCGGCGAGGCACGCATCTGCCTGGAGGCCGGGGCCCAACCAAATGCGCTTGTGGTGTCGGGCGTGAACAAAGACGCCCGCTTCATGGACGAGCTCATTGGGTCGGGCATGCCCGTCGGGCGCTACACGGTCGAATCGCGTCTGCAGTTCGACATGCTGCTTGAGTGCGCCCGTCGGCACGACGTGCGCATCCCGGTCCTGCTGCGTCTCACGAGCTCGAACCAGTTCGGCCTGGACCAGGCAGAGCTCGTGGACATCGTGGCGACCCACGGAAGCGACCCAAACCTGGACATCTGGGGCGTGCAGTACTTCTCAGGCACGCAGAAGACCTCGACCAAGCGGCTGGCGCGCGAGCTTCGCCAGGTGCGCAAGGTGATGGACAGGCTCGAGCAGGAGTGCGGGTTTACATGCCGCGAGCTCGAATTCGGCCCAGGCTTTCCCGTACAGTACTTCGAGGAAGACGCCTTCGACGAGGACGCGTTCCTGGCAGAGTTCGCCTCCCAGCTCGAGGACTTCGCCTTCGACGGTCCCATCATCCTCGAGTTGGGGCGCAGCATCGCGGCCTCGTGCGGCACGTTCCTCACCGGCGTGGCCGACGCCAAGGTGAACGACGGGCAGCGCTACGCCATCGTGGACGGCGGCATGAACCATCTCGTCTACTTTGGCCAGTCGCTCGCCATGCGCGACCCCAAGTGCGCCCTGCTCGACTACGAGGGGCGCACGGTACACCCCGTGGAGCCTTGGAACGTGTGCGGGTCGCTCTGCTCGGTCAACGACATCCTGGCCAAGCAGCTCCCCTTCCCGGGTCTGGAGATCGGCGACGTCCTGGCCTTCGAGAACACCGGCGCCTACTGCATGACCGAGGGCATATCGCTCTTCCTGAGCCGCGAGCTGCCGCGCGTGTGCCTGGTGGGTGCGGACGGCCAAACCAGGCTCGTGCGCGACGCCCTGCCCACATACCCCCTCAATTCCCCGGTCGCTTAGGCGCGCGGACACGCGGCGAGCGGCGTGTTTTGTCGGTAAAACCGCATACCTGAAGAGCCATCGCCTGGCCGTATATGTTTCTAGCTGGTAAAGTATGCCCGTCCCAACCCACATGGGCCCACGACTCAAAGAAAGGTGCACCATGGACGAGATCATTGAAATCCTAGAATCCCTCAAACCCGGCGTAGACTACGAAACCGCCGACAACCTCGTAGACAGCCGCGTCCTGGACTCTCTGACGATTCTGGCACTCGTGCCCGAGCTCGAAGACGCCTTCGACGTGACCATTCCCGCCGTGGAGATCGTGCCTGCCAACTTCAACTCCGTCCAGGCCATCGACGCCCTCGTCACGCGCCTGGTCGAAGAAGACGCATAACCGCTGGGCTGGGCCGCACCTTGGACTTCTCCCTTCACTCGTACTTCTCGATTCTGTACATCGTCGCCTTCCTGCCCATCGTTCTCGTCGCCTACCAGGTGGTAGCGCAGCGACTGCGGTGGGCGGTCTTGTTGGTGGCGAGCTATGCCTTCTTCTGGGCCATCTCCAGCAAACTCATCGTCTTCATCCTAATCTCGACGGTGAGCGTGTACCTGGCCGGACGCAAGATGGGCGCGCTCTTCTCCGAGCGCGACGCCCTCATCGCCCAGGACAAAACGCGCAAGAAGGAGCTCAAGAAGCTCTATCAGAAGAAGGCGCGCCTCGTGTGCGGCCTGGGGGTCGGCTTCAACCTCCTGCTGCTCGCCTGCCTCAAGTACCTGGTCTTCTTCGGCGAGGTGGCAGGGTCGCTTCTTGCGCTCTTAGGCCTGAACGTGCCCGTGGCGGTGCCTTACATCGGCGTGCCCATCGGCATCTCGTTCTACACGCTCATGGCGGCGTCGTACCTCTTCGACATCTATCGCGGCACCATCGCACCCGACACCAACCTGGGCAGGATCGCGCTTTTTCTGAGCTTCTTCCCCCAGATCATGGAAGGCCCCATCTGCCGTTATGGCCAGACGGCCGAGCAGCTCTGGGCCGGCACCCCCATAAACAAGGACAACCTCTACCGGGGCAGCGTGCGCATCCTTTGGGGTTTTGCCAAGAAGATGATCGTCGCCGACCGCCTCAACATGGTGGTCAAGCCCATCTTTGCCGACTACACGTCTTACGACGGCGGCGTTGTTGCGGCGGCGGCCGTGCTCTACACCCTGCAGCTGTACTGCGACTTCTCCGGCTGCATGGACGTCGCCCTGGGCACCGCCCGCATCTTCGGCGTCGCCCTGCCCGAGAACTTCCGCCATCCCTTCTTCTCCCGCACCGCCTCGGAGTTCTGGCTGCGCTGGCACATCACGCTCGGCTCGTGGCTGCGCGACTACATCTTCTATCCCCTGTCGCTCAGTGCCCCCATGAAGTCGCTCACCAAGGCGGCCCGCCATCGCATCGGTAACCGCTACGGTCCGCTTCTGGCAGGCTCGGTCACGCTCTTCTGCGTATGGTTCGCCAACGGCCTGTGGCACGGCGCGGGCTCGCAGTACATATTCTTCGGCCTGTATTACTTCGTGATCATCCTTTTGGGCGGCCTGGTAGAGCCCCTCGCCCAGTCGGTATGCGCCAAGCTCCACATCAACCGCGAGGGTTTGGCCTGGCGCACCTTCCAGTGGCTGCGCACTCTCGTCGTCGTCTTCGTGGGCGAGCTCTTCTTCCGCGCCGAGGGCATGGATGCGGGCCTCTACATGTTTGGCCAGCTCGTGGGCAACTTCACGCTTGAGTCGTTTACGAACGGCGCCTTCATGGCCATCGGCCTCACCTTCCCCTCGGTCACCACCGAGGTCGTGGGCCTGTGCCTGCAGGACTATGCCGCCGTGGCGGCGATGGTCGTCGTCATGACGATCGTG
>Ga0129314_1002234_pt1 | contig 11185 bp, 6 predicted proteins | sample O1111metagenome_FD_94431 | JGI IMG/M metagenome (GOLD analysis project Ga0129314, IMG submission 94431) | Orangutan individual fecal microbial communities from fecal samples from Wisconsin, USA - O1111 metagenome | ecosystem: Host-associated > Mammals > Digestive system > Large intestine > Fecal...
CAGCTCCAGACGCACCGGCGCCAGCCGCCGGCGGCGGCGGATGAGCTTTGCCATGAACTCCCGGTAGTCCAGGTCCTCGTCGTAGAGGGCGTCGGCGTCGATGTCGGCGTTCCGGGTCAGCCGCATCAGGGACTTGGACACCACCCGGTAGCCGCTGAACACCTTGGGCAGGAAGTGGAGGATCAACTCCTCCGACAGCATATAGGCCCCCGGCTGTCCGGGCACTTCGATAAGGCGCGGGATCACGCCGGTACCGCAGGGGATGATGCCCAGCTTCTCACGGCCGCTCTTGCCTGTCAGAACGCCCACGGCGTAAATTTCTTTATTTTGCAGGAACGGAAAGGGCTGGCGGCGGCTGACCATGGTGGGGGAGATCAGCGGTGCGATCTCACTGTCAAAATACCGCTCCAGTTCACCGCTCTCCCGGCTGCCCAGCTTCTGAAAGTTCACCAGACGGACGCCACAGTCCTCCAGCCGGCTCATCAGCGCGGCATAGACCGCGTCCTTCCGCCGGTTCAGCCGGGCCACGTCTTTCAGGACGGCTTTGATCTGTTCCTCTGCGGTCATGTGGGTCTTGTTGTCCCGCATTTCTCTGGACAGTAGCATCTGGTCCGCCAGGGAGCCCACCCGCACCATGAAAAACTCGTCCAGATTGCTCTGGTAGATGGAGGCGAAAGTCAGCCGCTCACACAGCGGCACGCTTTCGCTCTCCGCCTCCTCCAACACCCGTTCATTGAATTTCAGCCAGGACAGTTCCCGGTTCAAATAGGTATTCATCCCTCGCCCCACACTTTCTCCATGATTCTCAGACTCTGCTCAGTATAAAAAAAGCGGCGGCACTTCGACACCGTTCTCCCGTAAAAGCTCCGTTAAATCGTCGTAAAGTGCATCGGCGGCAGACGCACTTTACACACACCTTACAAACCTTTTACAGCCTGGCGGTGGCTGCCGGCTCCTCCCCACGGTAAAATATCTGAAGTAGAAGAAAGAGAGGTCCACGGAATGGATATTCGTCTTCAGGACATCACCAAATCCTACGGCGGGAAGGCTGTGATCCGGCCCACTACGCTCCGGATCGACAGCGGCAGCTTCACCACCCTCCTGGGGCCGTCGGGCTGCGGCAAGACCACCCTGCTCCGCATGATCGCCGGATTGGAGACACCGGACACGGGCGAGATCTTCTTCGATGACCGCTGTGTCTTTTCCCAGGAGAAAAGGATCAGCGTACCGCCGGAAAAGCGGGGGCTGGGATTCGTGTTTCAGGACTTTGCCCTGTGGCCCCACATGAGCGTCTTTGAAAATGTGGCCTTCGGCCTGCGGGCTTCGGGAGACACCAAAGACCTGGACCGGCGGGTAAAAGACGCGCTCCACGCCGTGCAGCTGGACGAATTTGCCCAGCGGTATCCCCATCAGCTCTCCGGCGGTCAGCAGCAGAGGGTGGCCTTTGCCCGGGCTATCGTCATCGAGCCCCAGTGCATCCTGTTCGACGAGCCCCTGTCCGCCTTGGACGCCCTGCTCCGGGAGGAAATGCGCACGGAGTTGCGGGAGCTGACCTCGCGGCTGGGCATCACCTCCGTCTTCGTCACCCACGACCAGACGGAGGCCATGAGCATGAGCGACCGGATCGCCGTCCTCTCCGGCGGCGCGGTGGAGCAGTACGACAGTCCGGAAATCATCTACTCCGCGCCCAAAACAGAATTTGTGGCCCGTTTTGTGGGAGCCTCCAACTGGATCGACGATCACCACATGTTCCGCCCGGAAAAAGCCGCTCTGCGATTTGCGGAGCATACCCAGCGGTTCGATGCCCAGGTCCAGTCCGCCCAATTCCTTGGCAGTTCCTATCAACTCCATCTGAAATACCAGGGCCAGAACTGGGTGCTGCCGTCTGCGGAAAAAATGTCTGTCGGGACATCCCTCCCGATTTACATAGAGGAACAAAACATCATCACACTTTAAGGAAACGAGGTTTGAACATGAAAAAAATGCTCGCGTTTTTGCTGGCCGGTGCCATGTGCCTTGGTCTGGCCGCCTGCGGCAGCAGTGCCGCACCTGCCGGTACCAGCACCGACAAGCCCGCCGGATCCCAGAGCGCCGATGTGCAGGAGCCTGCCGGGACCAAGGAGCTGTCCGGCAAAGTGACCGTCTACATGCCCTCCCCCGCCGGTCTTGCGGACAAGATCGCCGCCGGCTTCACCGCCGCCACCGGCGTGGAGGTGGAGCAGTTCCAGGGCACCACCGGCGAGATCCTGGCTCGTCTGGAAGCGGAGGAGGCCAATCCCGTGGCGGATGTGGTCATCCTGGCCTCCTGGTCCGACGGCTTGTCCATGAAGCAGGACGGCAAGCTCGTCTCCTACACCCCCGCCAACGCCGACAAGGTAGTGGACGGCTGGATCGATGGGGACTCCACGCTGTCCGGCTACAGCGCATCCGCCGTGGGCGTCATCTACAACACCTCCGTGATCCCCGAGCTGTCCGCCGACTGGTCCGAGTTGGGCAACGCCCAGTACAAGGATCAGCTGGCCATTCCCGACCCGGAGAAGTCCGGCGCCTGCAAAGATTTCGTGGCGGGATACGTCAACGCCAACGGCTGGGATGACTTCCAGGCCATGGCCGACAACGGCATGACCGTCCCCGGCGCCAACAAGGCCGCTCTGGAGGCCGTCACCACCGGTGAAGTGGGCATCCTGGTGGCCGGCGTGGACTACAACGCCTATTCCTCCATCAACAAGGGTGAGCCTCTGAACATCTACTATCCCGCCGGCGGCACCGTGGTCAATCCCCGTCCGGCCATGATCCTGAACACCGCCCCCAATATGGACAATGCCAAGGCCTTCATTGACTATCTGTTCTCCGACGAGGCCCAGCAGCTGGTGGCTGACGCCTATCTGCTGCCCGGCCGCAGCGACGTAAAGTGCGAGGGCCGCACCAACCTGGAGGACATCCCCCAGATTGAATGCGACTGGGACGCCATGATGGCCATTGCCTCCGACTCCGCCGCCAAGATCAACGAGATCTGCCAGTAAGCGGAGGTATCCATGGACATCAGAGTCAAGAAACAGCTGCCTCTCGCGCTGCTGGCCGCTGTACTCTGCTTTCTGATTGTCTGCCCTTTGATCATGATATTTGCCAAGGCGGTCATTGCGGATGGCCGCCTTGACTTCTATTCGGCGTGGCAGACTCTGACAGAGAGCGAAAACGCGGTGATGATCGGCAATTCCCTTCTGCTGGGCGTTTTGGTGGTGCTCCTCTCCACGGCCATCGCCGCGCCCCTGGCCTATCTCTTCTCCCGGACCTGCTTTGCCCGGTACCGGGCCTTTGATATCATCTTCATGATCCCCTTTATGACGCCGCCCTATATCGCCTCCATGGGCTGGATCTTATTCATGCAGAAGCGGGGCCTGCTCCAGCAGCTCCTTCCCGCCGCCGAGGGCTGCGAGAACTGGTTCTTCTCGCTGGGCGGGCTGGTGCTGGTCATGAGCCTTCATGTGTTCCCTTTCATACTCACCATGCTGAAAAACGCCATGCTGAACATCCCGTCCAGTCTGGAGGAATCCGGAGCGGTGTTCGGGGCGGGCTTCCGGCAGCGGATGCGGAAGATCTTCCTGCCCCTGCTCAGTGGAAACTATGCCATCGGCGCCCTGCTGGTGTTCGTCAAGACCATCTCCGAGTACGGTACCCCCTCCACGTTGGGGCGGCGCATCGGCTTTGAGGTGTTCACCACGGAAATTCACCGCTATGCAACCGTGGCCCCCATCGCCTTTGGCAAGTCGGCGGCGCTGGCCTCCGTGCTGGTGGGCATCTGCCTGTGCATGTGGATGCTGCAGAACTACATCACCACCCGGAAAAGCTACAACCTGGTTAGTGGCAAGGGAAGCCGCTTTACAGAAATCAAGCTGTCGAATCCGGTGAAGGCCGTCTGCTGGAGCTACATCGGCGTGGTGCTGCTGTTGTCCATCGGCGTGCCCTTCTTCTCCGTCATCTCCACCTCCCTCATCAACCTCCGGGGCTACGGCTTCACAAAAGGGAACTTCACGCTCCAGCACTACGTCGAGCTGTTCACGGAGAACACCAAAGGAGTCAGCGCCCTGAGCAACAGCCTGATTTTGGCGGTATCCTCCGCCACCATCTGCGCGGTGCTGGGAACGCTGGTGGTGCTGGCGGTGCGGAACTCCCGCTCCCGGCTGCGGAAAGTGGTGGAGGCCATGGGCCTGCTGCCGGAGATGCTGCCGGGCATCGTGCTGGTCATCGGCATCATGCTGTTCTGGAACCAGATCTATCATATTCTTCCGCTCTACAATACGCTGGGAATCATGGTGCTGGCCTATGTGGTGCTGTTCCTGCCCTACACGGTGCAGTACGTCACCTCCGCCTTCACCCAGATCAGCGACAGCCTGATGGCGGCGGGGCAGGTATTCGGCGGCAGTCCCTTTTACATCTTCCGCCGCATCACCCTGCCCCTCATTCTGAAGGGCGTGGCCACCGGCTGGATGATGACCTTCATCATCGCCTTCCGGGAACTGGTCACAGCCAGCCTCATCGCCCCGCCCAATACGCTGGTGGTATCCACTTACATCGTCCGAGAGTTTGAGCAGGGCAGCGTGTCGGTGGGCATGGCCATGGCGGTGCTGTGCGTCCTGTTCACCACCACGGCGCTGCTGATCCTGAACCGGGTCATTGCGAAATCACAAGTCAGGTGATGCGCACGATTTTGTGCGCTGCCACTGGGAGGTCAATATGCGTCACTTAAAATCATGGTCCATCCTTGCATCTGTCATCTATTTTGCCGGATGCCTCATCTTTGGGATCATCTGCTGTCTGACGGGCCGGATTCATCCCACCTCTGTCATTGGGCTCATCATCAGCGTAGCAGGGATCATTGTCGGCGTTGTAAAAATTCGCTGCCCCTTTTGCAGGAAATACCTGGGTATCTTTTATTCTGGAGACTTCTGCCCATACTGTGGCTCAGAAGTAGACCGATGAACGAGGTGATAACATGATATTGATCATCGCCGGAGGCTGTGGAGAACACGGCCGCAACTGCTTTCTTGTGGAAGGCGAATATGCAAATTTTCTGGTGGACTGCGGCATGATGGCAGGCGAAGAAGGCGGCGGCTGTCCCCGGCTGTCCGCCGAACAGATCCGGCGTCTACGCTGCGTGTTCCTGACCCACTCCCACGCCGACCACACCGGTGCGCTGCCCTGGCTGCGGCGCATGGGCTATACTGGGCCGGTCATCGCCTCCCGGCACACTCTGAATCAGCTTCCCTTTCATCTGGAGGCCGGGCTGGCCCTGGAGGAGCTCTGTCCTGGCCGGGAGGGCTCCTATGATGGCATCCATATCCGGTGGGGCCGCAGCGGGCACTGCGTCGGAAGCGTCTGGTACCGGTTCTCCATGGAGCAGAAAAGCATTTTGTTCTCCGGGGACTATACAGAGGATACCCAGGTGTACGTCATCGAGCCCATCCGCGGGCAGACGGCGGACGTGGCCGTGCTGGACTGCGCCTACGGCTCTGACCGGACCGGCTATGAGGACGCCTGCGCACATTTGATGGAACGAGTCAAAAAACTTCTGGCGCAATATGGACTGCTGGCCTTCCCCGTCCCTCGGTACGGCCGGGGGCTGGAGCTTCTCCAACTGTTCCGGCAGAGCGGTTTGGAGGGGCCGTTCCTGGGAGACAGCCATTTTCTTCGTGAGACCGGGAAACCGGAGGAATACCACGGCTGGATAAAAACGGACCTGACATTCCTGCAAAACGAAGTATCTCTGTACAAGGAAGCAGAAAAACAGGGCATCCTGTTTGTCAGTGACCCGCAGCTGCGGAGCCCCGCTGCCAGAGCGGATGTCCGCGCCGCACTGTCCACCGGCGGCCATGCCGTCATGACCGGTACCGTGGAACACGGCAGCTTCAGCGCGCAGCTGGTGGAGGACGGTCAAATGGAGCTGCTGCGCTATCCGGTCCATTTGAACCTGGAACAAATGAAAGCTCTGGCAGGAAAAAATTCCTTTGCCAAAGTCATTCCCTATCATTCCGCGGAGATCACCGCGGACCCAATCTGTTCATTTTAGGAGGCAATATGGAACACACATTGGACTTCAACCAGAAGCATGGCTTTATCTGCGACATGGACGGCGTGATCTATCACGGGAACCAGATCCTGCCCGGGGTGGCGGAGTTCATCCAATGGCTTCAGGACGAGAACAAGGAATACCTGTTTCTGACCAACAACAGCGGCTATACCCCCCGGGAACTGCGGCAGAAGCTGAGCCGCATGGGACTGGATGTTCCGGAGGAGCATTTTTACACCAGCGCATTGGCCACCGCCGCGTTTTTGAAGGAGCAGGCCCCCGGCTGCTCCGTGTTCGCCATCGGCGAGGCGGGACTACTCAATGCCCTCTATGACGCAGGCATCACCATGAACGACGTGAATCCCGACTATGTAGTGGTGGGCGAGGGCCGCTCCTACTCCCTGGATACGCTGACGAAGGCCACGAATCTGGTCCTGGGCGGTGCGAAGCTCATCGGCGCCAACTCAGACGTCTCCGGCCCCATCGAAAACGGCATTGCCCCCGCCTGCCGCGCCCTGGTAGCGCCCATCGAGATGGCCACCGGCACCCAGGCGTACTTCTGCGGAAAGCCCAATCCCCTGATGATGCGTACCGGTCTGCGGCTGCTGAACTGTCACTCCGCCGACGCCGTCATGGTGGGCGACCGCATGGACACCGACGTGATCTCCGGCCTGGAGAGCGGCATGTCCACCGTTCTGGTGCTCTCCGGTGTGTCCACCATGGAGACCCTGAAGACCTACGCCTATCGTCCCAGCATCGTCCTGGACGGCGTAGGCGATATCGTGAAGCTGGCCCGTGCCGCCGGCCGGTAAAAGCGGAAGCGGAAAGACCCCGGAGCGTATCGCAATACGCTCCGGGGGCTTGTGCGCTGTGAATCTGTGTCTGTCAGGAAAACGATTGGGCGTTCCCATTCAGGTCATGCAGAATACTCTCGCTGTCTGTCCGCGGCTCCGGCTCACTCCGCCAGATCCCGGTACAGGAAGGTGACGATCTGGGCGCGGGTGCAGTCGGCGTTGGGGCTGAAGGTGGTGTCCGTGGTGCCGCCGGTGATGCCCTCCTGATAGCACCAGGCAATGGCCTCATAGGCCCAGTCCGGCGCATCGGTGAAGGGCAGCAGGAACATCCACTCGCCGGTGAAGCCGCCGCCCTGGGCCTGCACGCTGCGGTAGATAAAGGTGACGATCTGGGCACGGGTGCAGGTGGCGTTGGGGCTGAAGGTGGTGTCCGTGGTGCCCTTGGTGATGCCCTGGCTCACCGCCCAGCGGACGGCGTCAGCGTAATAGGCGTCGGCGGACACATCGGTGAAGCTGATGGCTCCATCCACCACGGGGCTGCCGGCGGCGCGCCACAGGAAGGTGACGGCCTGGGCACGGGTGCAGGCGGCATTGGGAGAGAAGTGGACGGCATCCGTGCCGCCGGTGATGCCCTTGTCCGCGGCCCACAGCACCGCGTCGTAGTAATAGGCGTCGGCGGGGACATCCACGAAGTAGTTCAGCATGGAGTTGTCCTCCATGAAGGTGGCCTCCACAGTGACCTTGGAGGCGGGCATGGTGAAGGTATACTTGCCGTCCTTCTCCGTGACAGCAATCTCTTTGCCGTCTGTGCCGGAAACGGTGAGGGTCTCCAGGGTATAACCCTTGTCGGGCGTCACGGCGATGGTGACAACGGTGCCCCTGGAGGCGCTCTTGGGGCTGACGGCGACGCTGCCGTTCTCGGCGCTCTCAACGCTCACCGCATAGGTGGTGGGAGCGGAGGAACCGGAGGAAGAACCGCCGGAGGAGCTGCCGCTGTAGGTGTTCTGGGTCCACACGGCGTACAGAACGGTGTCGTCCGTGATGGTGAAGCTCTCACCGGCCTTGACGACCACTTCATCGGCGCTGGCGTCGGTATCCCAGCCCCGGAAGACGTAGCCGGTGTGCTGCAGGGCCTCACCGGCGGTCAGCACCTTGCCGGGCTGATAGAACCGGGTGCTGTCCACCTGCTCTCCGCCGTCCATGTAGGTCAGGGAGACGGCGGTGTCGGGAGAGGTGACGTAGTCGATGAGCTCCAGGCCCAGCTCATGGGCCCGGCGTGCCATATCCATGCCCACCTCGGTGGTATCCTCGGGGTCCATGGCCTCGAACTCGCCGTAGAACGCGTGCTGGAGGGCGCTGAGCTGATCCAGCACGTACTGCTTGTCCGCGTCGCTGACGGGCGCGCCGTCGATCTGCTCGGCGTACAGAATGTAGCCGCCCAGACCCTCAAAGGTGAAGTAATAGGAGTCTCTCCAGTTCTCGGGATACACCTTGTAGCCGGAAACTCTCTGCCACTTGCCGTCGGCGTCCTGCACATAGCCGGAGCCCCAGGTGCAGAAGCCGTCGGGCTTCTCGGTGCTGATGGAGGCCACCTCGGTGCTCACCTGATAGCCCTCATACATGTCCTCCAGCAGCATGGGATAGTAGGGCACGAAGACGTTGTTGGACATGTTGCCGACGCCGACCCAGCCCACGGTGCCGGTCTCCACCGGGCGGTCCTTGAACAGCTGGAAAATCTCGATCTCCTGGTTGCTGGGCTTGCCGACGCTGCTGAGCTTGTAGAAGTTGAACACGTCATCCTTGGTCAACTGGCGGTCGGGGGTGATGTTGGTGTACATGGGGACGATCCCGCCGTCCTTGACGTTGGAGATGGTGAACTTGGTGTTGTCCTGGTACAGGTCGTCCTGGGTGTAGTCATAGGCGTCGTTCAGGAACTTCAGACCGTCCACCATACGGGGCGCGCCCACCCGGGGAGACGCCTCGGTGCCCAGATTGGCGTAGGAGGCCCGGAAGTCGATGATGTTCTCCTCCTCGTCGCCCACGAAGGTACCGGCGGCCTTGGCCGTGGCGATGAGGCCCTCGGAGGCGATGACGTTCTCATCGTCCAGATCCACCTCACCGATGACGGCCAGGTTGGGCTCCAGGAAGACGATGTCGTCATTCAGGCGGATGGCCACATACTGATGGCCGGAGCAGTTCTCGATGTACCAGACCTCGTTCTGGTCGCAGATGAAGATGCCGGAGTCCGCATAAGCGCCGTACTCGTCATAGATGCGGGCCAGCAGCTCCACGCCCTCGCGGGCGGAACCGGCCTCCGCCAGGATGATGGTGGGGATGTCGGTCTCCTCGATGCCCACGATGCCGTCCACCTTTTTCTTGACGTTGGGGTCGATGGCCTTCACAGCACTGCTACCGGAGATGGTCTCCGTGGCGGAGACGGAGACACCCTTCTCATTGGTACCGAACTCAGTATAGGACCAGTGGGTGGGATCTTCCTCGCCGCACTCGGGGCAGGTGCCGTTGAACACGTCGTTGGTGAAGTAGGTGAAGCGGTAGCTGTCGTGGGTGAAGGTCCACTCAAACTCGCCGTATCCGGGGCAGCCCAGATAGAGGTCACCCTCCTGGAAGTGACCGGCCTCGCTGATGAACCACAGCTTGTTCATATCAGAGCCGTAGTCCTCGGTGCGGGCCACGAAGGGAGTCCCCTCCTCCGTCAGGTTGCCGCCTACGTAAATCGTGGTACAGGCCGCCGCGCTCACCGTCGCCACAGCGGAAACCGCCGCGGTGATGGCAGCTGTGACCAGCAGCTTTTTCAGAAATCCCTGTTTCATATCTTTCTCCTTTGTCGTCCGGAACTGTCCGTTCCATGGGAATTCGCGCAGAAAATGATGGCTTTATACAGCAGGACCCTGTTGGGACCGGAACATGCTCTTCCGCCGGTGCGCCCTCCCCTGTTTTCACCTCTCCGCACCACGTTTGTCCCTCGGACAGAGCCGTATAAAAGTCAGGCTCCGCAGGCGTAGGATATCCGCCCGTGGAGCCTTTTCAGCCGTTATACTAGCAAATACCGGTAAAAATGTCAATAGATATTCATCCCAGCTGCATATTATTTTTCCAGATGGTTTCACCGGCATATCGGAAAGCCGGTGCAGAGCACGGCGCTAACAACAAAAGACGCTCCGGCATAAAGCCGGAGCGTCTTGCTTTGATGGGATATTCCGGAACGGGATCCGGGACGCGGTGCTCTTACTGGAGAGCGGTCCAGCGCTCCACGCCGCTGGTCTTGCTGCAGGTGTGGGCGTTGGTGGCCTCCATGATGTCATAGTAGGCCCAGTAGCTGGTGGTCACGTCCTTGAAATCCACGATCTTGCTGGCGTTCTCATCCACGAAGCCCTCGTCAGAGCTGCGGCCCAGCATACGGTTCACGATGGTGGCCACACCGGCGCGGGTCACAGGCGCATTGGGACGGAAGGTGCCGTCCTCGTAGCCGTTGATCCAGCCGTACTTGATGGAACCGACGATGGCCTCATAGTACCAGTCGTTCTCATGGATGTCGCTGAAGATGTTCTCGCCGCTGTTGTCCACTTCCGCGAACCGCATGGCAATGACGGTGAACTCCGCACGGGTCACGGCCTTGTAGGGCTTGAAGGTGCCGTCGGTGTAGCCGGTGATGATGCCCAGCTCAGACAGGGTCCGGACCGCGGTGGCATACCAGTCGCCGTCCTTCACATCCGTGTACTGGACGTCGGAGGTGATCTCCTTGTTCAGCAGCAGATTGTAGAACATCTGCGCCACTTCGGCACGGGTCATGTTCCGGTTGGGGGCGAAGGTGCCGTCAGTGTAGCCGTGCAGGTAGTCGATGTGATCCACTGCGTTCAGCCAGTTGGCAACGCCGGTGGTGTTGGGATCCATGACCGTGGAGCTCCACTTGGCGTAGAGGGTCACCGTCTTCTGATTCACCGCCACGTCGCCGGTAACGGCCTTGGTCAGCGCCTGGTCATAGAACCAGCCGTCGAACTGATAGCTCTTGCGGGTGGGAACGGGCAGGTCCTCATAGTTCTTGGTCCACTTCTCGCTCTTGCTCTCAGCGGCAATGCTGCTGCCGCCGTTGGTGTTGTAGACCAGTCGATAGGTCGTGGTGACGGAACCGCCGCCACCGCCACCGCCGCTGTAGCCGGGGTCAGTGGGCTTGGTGGGCTCGGTGGGCGTGGTAGGCTCAGTCGGAGTGGTAGGCTCAGTGGGAGTCGTCGGCTCAGTCGGAGTCGTCGGCTCGGTGGGAGTCGTAGGCTCGGTGGGAGTCGTAGGCTCGGTGGGAGTCGTGGGC
>Ga0129314_1002235_pt1 | contig 11181 bp, 10 predicted proteins | sample O1111metagenome_FD_94431 | JGI IMG/M metagenome (GOLD analysis project Ga0129314, IMG submission 94431) | Orangutan individual fecal microbial communities from fecal samples from Wisconsin, USA - O1111 metagenome | ecosystem: Host-associated > Mammals > Digestive system > Large intestine > Fecal...
CAATGCCTCGAGCTTCACCATCTGCGTGGTGCCCGGAGACATCGGCCGGATAAACTTCGGTGGGCAATGCCTCGAGCTTCACCATCTGCGTGGTGTCCGGAGGCATCGGCCTGAAATACTTCTGAAATTACTTCTGTGCCGCGGCGGCTACGGAGTCGAAGCTGTCAGAGAGCTCCGTCGCTTCGTGGTACGGGCGAACCAGGGCCCAAATGCCGAGGACGACGAGGGCGATGGCGATGACGGTGAAGATACCGAAGTGTGCTTCACCGGTGAAGAGGCCGCCGATCTGGTAGATGACCATGCCGACGCAGTACGCGAGGCCGCACTCCCAGCCGATCGCTCTCCAGGTCCACTTCGCGTTGTTCATCTCACGACGGATCGCGCCGATCGCTGCGAAGCAAGGTGCGCAGAGCAGGTTGAAGGCGAGGAAGCTGTAGCCGGCAGCGGCACCGGAGTAGTTGGCCTGTACGAGGTTCCAGATCTGGTCACCTGCCTCGGCGAGCTCCTCTACACCCTCATAATGGAAGAGGATACCGAAGGTACCGACGACGTTCTCCTTGGCGATAAGGCCGGTCACCGCAGCTACTGCGGACTTCCAGTCCGGCCAGCCGAGCGGTGTGAAGATCCAGGCGATCGCGTTACCGATGGCGGCGAGGATGGAGTTGTCCATGTCGACCATGCCGAACTGGCCGTCCTGCATACCGAAGGAGGAGGCGAACCAGACTGCGATGGTGGACAGAAGGATGATCGAGCCGGCCTTCTTTACGAAGGAGGAACCACGCTCATACATGGACTTCAGAATGTCGATCGGTCTCGGCAGGTGGTACGCCGGGAGCTCCATGACGAACGGAGCCGGGTCACCTGCAAACCACTTCGTCTTCTTCAGTACGATACCGGAGAAGATGATCGCGGCGATGCCGAGGAAGTAAGCCGATGGTGCGATCCAGGATGCACCGCCGAATACCGCACCTGCGAGGAGGGCGATGATCGGGAGCTTCGCGGAGCACGGGATGAAGGTCGTGGTCATGATCGTCATACGACGGTCACGCTCGTTCTCGATCGTTCTCGATGCCATGACACCCGGAACGCCGCAGCCGGAGCCGATCAGCATCGGGATGAAGGACTTACCGGAGAGACCGAAGCGACGGAAGATTCGATCCAGGATGAAGGCGATACGCGCCATGTATCCACAGCCCTCGAGGAAGGCGAGGAAGAAGAACAGGACGAGCATCTGCGGCAGGAAGCCGAGCACCGCACCGATACCTGCGACGATACCGTCGAGGACGAGACTTGTCAATACCTCACCGGTGCCGAGTGCACTGAGGATGCCTTCGAAGAGTCCTGGGATCGACGGCAGCTCGCAGAGGCCGAAGAAAGACCACGGGTCCGAGCCAAACAGGACATCATTGACCCAGTCGGTACCGATCGCACCGATCGTCGAGATGGAGATGTAGTATACGAGCCACATCACGGCTGCGAAGATCGGGAGCGCCAGGAAGCGGTTCGTGACGATGCTGTCGATCCGGTCGGAGGTGGACAGCTTACCGACATGCTTCTTCGTGTACGCCGCAGCGATCATGTTCTGGATGTAGGTGTAACGCTCGTTGGTGATGATGGACTCGGCATCGTCATCCTCTGCCTTCTCGACCGCGGCGATGATGGACTCGACATCGACGTTCTGGCCGGCACCGATCATCTCGTGGCGGATCTTATCATCACGCTCGAAGAGCTTGACGGCGAAGAAGCGCTTCTCGCCCTCCGGGACGTACGCAGCGATCTTCTCCTCGATCTGGAGGATCGCATCCATCACGTCGTTTGAAAAGCTGTGCACGATCTCGGTGGAACCGGTCTGTGCCTCATGGATCGCGAGCTCGGTCGCCTCCTTGATGCCCGTGCCGTTCAGCGCGGAGATCTTGACCGCCTTACAACCGAGGTACTTCTCGATCTGGTCGAGGCGGATCTGGTCGCCGTTCTTCTCTACGACATCCATCATGTTCACGGCCATCACCACCGGAATCCCGAGCTCCTTCAGCTGTGTGGTGAGGTACAGGTTACGCTCGAGGTTGGTACCATCCACGATGTTCAGAATCGCATCCGGCTTCGTGTTGATGAGATAGTTTCGCGCGACGACCTCCTCCAGTGTGTATGGAGAAAGTGAATAAATACCCGGAAGATCGGCGATGGTCACATCTGCGTGGCCCTTCAGCTTACCTTCCTTCTTCTCTACTGTAACGCCCGGCCAGTTACCAACGTACTGGTTCGATCCGGTCAGCTGATTAAACAGCGTCGTCTTTCCGCAGTTCGGATTACCTGCGAGTGCAATCGTGATTGCCATTTTTCATTCTCCCCCTTATTTCGTCTCGACCTGTACCATCTCGGCGTCAGCCTTCCGTACGGAAAGCTCGTAGCCACGTACGGTGATCTCGATCGGATCGCCGAGCGGCGCTGCCTTACGCACATGAAGGGTCGTCCCCTTCGTGATTCCCATATCCATGATTCTTCTCTTGATGGCACCCTCACCGGTGATCTTTGCTACGATGCAATCCTCACCTGGCTGAACCTCTCTTAATGTTTTCAACTCTGTTTCCTCCTCTATATCTATAAAGCGCAGACACGCTGCGGATGATACTGTGTTGCTGTGGCTATGGACTCACCCACGATGCTTCCTGCGCTCGTCTACGGATGTTATCGCGTCTTCACGCACTGATCATGACCTTGCGGGCCATCGTCTCGTCCAGTGCCAGTCTCGACTCCTTCACCTGTACGATCAGATTGCCGCGATTACAGGAAACGATCTTCACCTTGCCTCCGGCATAGAATCCCAGTGACTCCAGGAAATGCTGTGTTTTATCATTTCCTCCGATGCGCTGAATCTCATATTCTTCACCCTGTGTTCCCATCGATAATGGCATCATCGTACCTCCTTTACATGATGTTGATGGCAGTGCCGAAGCGGGCTTCGGATCTTCTCATCGACGCGCCGCTGTCCGGTGCACGATGGGTCCGCCACATCTACATAGAAATATGAATTAGTCTCGTCTAATTAGATAAGCCTAACTTCACGTTAGTAAGTTAGCACTAACCCCTTTTTAAGTCAATAGATTCTGCCAAAATAATTAGTTATATCTAACTTTCGGGTAACAGTTCAGCTAAGGGGACCTGGAGGGGCGGCTACGGGGTCCCCTGCCTGAACTGATACACTTTCGGATATCCGCTCAGATGTGTTATACTATCGGGGATATATGATGAAATCTTCAAGTTTCTGAAAAGGAGTTTCGATATGAGTACGTATGCGACACATGAATCGTCGGAGAATTATCTGGAGAGTATTCTGATGCTGGCGATGAGTCAGCAGGTGGTGCGTTCCATCGATATCGCGAATCTGCTGGGCTTTTCGAAGCCGTCGGTTTCGGTGGCGATGAAGCATCTGCGCGAGGAGGGGATGATCACGGTGGATGGCAATGGCTACATCGCGCTGACGGAAGCCGGGATGGCGGCAGCGAAGGCGACCTACGAGGAGCATGTCGTCCTCACGAATATGCTGGTGCGGCTCGGGGTGAGTGCGTATACCGCAGGTCAGGATGCCTGCCGGATCGAGCATGTGCTGAGTCCGGAGACCTTCGAGAAGATCAAGGAGCACTATCTTAGGTTGCCGGGCATCGAGGACAGCGCGGAGTACCAGAAGCTGCAGACGATTCAGAATTTCGTGCAGACCGTGCCGGGGCGGCAGGACTGAGGTTTCTGCTGTCCCTTCGAAAACCCGTCTGGGACTGAGATACTCTTCCGGGTGGCCGGGCGAGGGGTCTGACCCCCGCGTGAATCCGACCATCATCTTAAGAATTTCGCAAGGGGGTCTGACCCCATAAACTGTGGGTGACGTAGATGATGGTCGTGTTCAGCTGCTTATAGGACTGTTCCAACTTCAAAATATGTGATTGCTTATTTCCTATAAATACGCTATACTATGGGAAGTCGAAAAACGATGCACTGCATTGCAGATATGGCGAGATAGCCAAGTGGTAAGGCGTGGGTCTGCAACACCCTGAGCGCCGGTTCGAATCCGACTCTCGCCTCGAAAAAAGAGGACATCTACTGTATAGTAGATGTCCTCTTTTTTGTATTCTCAGAACAGCTGGAACGCTGAGCGCCGAAGGCTTTAAGCCGGCGACGCCCTGCTGGTGTAGCCTGATATTTTTCGTCGAATATAATCGACGATTTCGAGTGCATTCCGTCGACTATACTCGACAGCACACAGCTTACGTCGTCAGCAGATCTTTCACACCGCTTTCCTTCAGTGCGGTGAGGAAGCTGTGTGCATCGCGGCTTGCGATGAGCTCCTCCGGGAATCCGACCTCCGCGAGGAGCTTTTTCGTCTCCTCGAACTTTCCGATGTGCGGTGCGATGTGGGCGTCGGTCGCGATGGTGATCTGACAGCCGACGTCCGCGCAGGCCGCGAGGATCTGCCGGCAGCGGTCCTTATTGACACCGCCGCTCCACGGGAAGCCGAAGCTGTGCTCGTTCACCTCGAGGCACTTATGCATCGCTTTCGCTGCCTCTGCGAGCGCACGGTAGTCGACGTCGAGGCCGGTACGACCGACATGGCCGAGGATGAAGACCTTCGGCTTCGACAGCGCCTTTATGTACATGTCCGTCAGTGTCGTGCGTGACGCATCGCCGATGAAGGACTTGCCATGTACGCTCGCGATGACGTAATCCATCTGGCGGGTCGTGTGCTCGAAGAGTGTGGTCGGCTCCTTATACGTATCGCCGACGATCGACGTCGTATTCGGGATGTCCTCGCCGAAGAGCGCGCCGTCCAGCCCCACGATATCCACCTCACAGCCCGCGAGCAGCGTCACGCCCATCCAGGTCCGTGGCCAGGTCGCCGGCGCATTGGCGAGGTACTGGTAGTTCTTCGCATTTTCGACATCCGGCCAGAGCATCGCCGAGAAATGGTCAGTGGAGCCGAGCAGCTCAAGCCCGGTGTCCGCTGCCTCCTTCACATTCTCCGCAATCGTGGAAAATGCGTGCCGACTGTACAGTGTATGGGTATGCGTGTCACATTTGATTTCGTACATAGTAAACCTCTCTGAAAACGCCTCGGAATCGTCGGAGCGCGCGGCTCGTGGATGTCGCGGGCGGGTGCCGCAGGACCGCCGTCTGCATTGGCCTCGAAAAAGCGCGCAGAAACACTTCTAAATTGCTTGCAATCATAACACAAGTGCGCTAAATTGCAAATCAGGAAAAAAGAGAGGTGACTATGGGAACATCATTGGTTTCAGATGGAAAGGTGATTCTGCGTAAGGGCGAGGGCCGCACGATCAAGGCGGGCGGTGCCTGGGTTTTCGACAATGAAATCGACCAGTACGCAGGTGACTACGCGAACGGGGATATCGTCCGCGTAGAGGATTTCGACGGCTTCTTCATGGGCTATGGCTTCATCAACCACAACTCGAAGATCCGGGTGCGGATGCTGAGCCGCTGGCGGAAGGAGCCGATCGACGCGGAATTTCTGCGTGATCGCGTGAAGGCAGCGTGGGAATATCGGAAGACCGTCATGGGCGAGGATACGGATGCCTGCCGTGTGATTTTCGGCGAGGCGGACTGGCTGCCGGGACTCACGGTCGATAAATATGAGGATGTGCTGGTGGTGGAGTCGCTCGCGCTCGGTATGGATCGTCTGAAGCCGATGATTCTCGAGGATCTCGTGGAGATCCTCCAGGAGGACGGCATTCACATCAGCGGCATCTATGAGCGGAGCGACGCGCCGGTTCGAAAGAAGGAAGGCATGGACGTGTATAAGGGCTTCATCGGCCCGGAGTTTGACACGAATGTCGAGATCACGGAGAATGGCGTCAAGTATATGGTCGATGTCGTGAATGGACAGAAGACCGGATTTTTCCTCGATCAGAAGTATAATCGGCGGGCGATGCAGCGGATCTGTAAGGGGAAGCGCGTCCTCGACTGCTTCACGCACATGGGCACCTTCGCGCTGAATGCCGGCATCGCGGGCGCAGCGGAGGTCGAGGGCCTCGATATCTCGGAACTCGCGATCCAGCAGGCGACGGCGAACGCGCAGCGGAACCATCTCGAGGACACCGTGCATTTCCGTGTGGCGGATGTGCTCGACGAGCTGCCGAAGCTGAATGCGCGCGGCGAGAAGTACGACGTCGTCATCCTCGACCCGCCGGCCTTTACGAAGTCTCGCGAGGCGACGAAGGCCGCGATCCGCGGCTACCGCGAGATCAACATGCAGGGCCTGAAGCTTGTGAAGGATGGTGGCTACTTCGCCACCTGCAGCTGCAGCCACTTCATGACACCGGAGCTCTTCACGAAGACCATCGCAGAGGCGGCTGGCTCCGTACATCGTCGCCTCCGCCAGATCGAGTACCGCACCCAGGCCTGCGATCACCCAATCCTCTGGTCCGGTGATGAAAATTCGTATTACCTCAAGTTCTATATCTTCCAGGTATGTGACGAGAAGTAAAAAAAGAAGGCAGGGAGTTGACTACAAAATGTAGTCAACTGAAAATGCTTTCCGCAGACGGAAAACGATGCAACACCGATGTTGCAAAAATCAATGTCGTCGAGTATAGTCGACGAAAATGCCATAAAGTTGTCGAACATAGTCGACGGAATCGCCGTGAAACCGTCGAGTATACTCGACAACTTTTCTTTTTGATAGTAAAATGAAGACAGGGAAGGAGGGCAGAGATGAATCATCTGATTTTAAAAACGGTCATCAACGATATGCATGAAGTGATAAAGGAAGCGGACATCGTCGATCGAGAGTATGTCTTTGAAAAGAATGTCAACTATGTGCTGATCGGCATCCGGCGTGCAGGCAAGTCAACATTGCTCTATAAAATCGTGCGGGATCTGATCGCAGAGGGCGTGGACTGGAGCCGGATCATCTATGTGAACTTCGAGGATGAGCGTCTTACCGAATTTTCGCTGGAGGATTTTAACGATCTGGTCGCAACCGCAGGAGAACTGACGAGTGCGAAGCCTTACTTTTTCCTCGATGAGGTGCAGAACATTCCAGGCTGGGAACGCTTCGCCCGTCGTATGGCGGATGCCCGGGAGCATGTCTATATCACCGGTAGCAACGCAGAGATGCTCAGCCATGAGATGGAATCCAGACTCGGCGGACGGTACATGACCATGCACGTGTATCCATATAACTTCCGTGAGTATCTGACGGCTTCAAAGCTCGATTATTCGGAATCGGCATATCTGACGACGAAGCTGAACGGACGGATTCGAAGCGCAGCACAGTCCTATCTTACCGATGGCGGATTCCCGGAATCTCTGATGTTTGTCAACCGGCGAAGCTATGTGGAGAATATCTATCAGAAAATACTGTATGGTGATATTCTCGCTCGAAATGCGATTCGAAATCCGGAGTCACTTCGACTGATGATGAAGAAAATCGCAGAGACCGTCACGAGCGAGCTGTCGATCTCGAAGCTGAGTGGGACGATTCAGGCGGCAGGTGTGAAGCTCTCGAAGGATACGGCCACAGAATATGTAAATTATGCAGAAAATGCGTATCTGATTTTCAGAATCACAAATTTCGTTGCCAAATTCGCAGAGCGTGAAAGTGTACCGAAATACTACTTTTCGGATAACGGGCTCCTGAATCTGTTTCTGATCAATAAAAACAGCTACCTGCTCGAAAATATCGTAGGGATCAAGCTGCACCAGCAGTTCTCCGACCGCCTGTTTTACTTCAAATCACCGAAGACCGGTATCGATATCGACTTCTATACACCGGATAACCACACGGCTATTCAGGTCGCCTTCAGCATCGAAGAGGAAGCCGCACGGAAGCGAGAGGTCGATAATCTCGTAAAGCTGTCCCGTTCATTTGAAGACGCAAAGCGCTTTATCATCGTCACACTCGAGGAAGAAGAGACGATTGAGATCGCACAGACGACGATTGAAGTGATCCCACTCTATAAATACCTTGCGATGCGCGACTGCTGATACAAGTAAAAAACGAGGAGCACCCCATCGCGGGATGCTCCTTTCCTTATCTCTTCTATTTTCGCCAGGATGTCTCGATCACATACTCGCTTCGCGCGATGATTTATGCCTCGTCTGCCACCTTCAGCTTCTGCGTCGCCTCGATCTCCATGATCTCATCGACACGTCTCTGGTGACGGCCACCCTCGAAGGTTGCGCCGGTCCACGCATCGACGATCTGCTTCGCCGTCTCGATACCGATGACACGTGCACCGAAGCAGATGACGTTCGAGTTATTATGGCGCTTGCTCATCTCTGCGGAGTAAGGCTCGCTGCAGCAGCACGCGCGGATCCCCTCTACCTTATTACATGCGAGGCTGATGCCTACGCCGGTACCGCAGATGGCGATACCACCATCGACCTCACCGGAAGCGACCATCTTACCGACACGGTAGCCGGAAATCGGATAATCGAAGCTCTCCGGAGAATTCGTGCCGACATCGATCACCTCGATGCCCTTTCCCTCGAGGTACTCCTTGATCTCGTTCTTCATCTCAATCGCTGCATGATCGTTGCCAATGACTAATTTCATGATTCCTTCTCCTCGTCCGCTCGCTGAATGCGTCTTTGCTTTTGTTAATAATTAGACAAACTTTCGTCTGTTTCACCTGCAGTATAGCATAATTTTTACATGAAGGTGAATCCGTACTGTCACATACCTAAGAAAAACGCCACAAAGCGGGCTGTAAATGTATACAAAAATTTACTTGTATATTTGTACAATATGCTATATCATCAGTGCATGATACAGATAGATGAACACTGTATCAGGAAGTGTCGATAAACACGAACGATAATACAAACGAAGGAGGTTTGTTATGAAGCTTGTAAATGTCAATAATGTAGAAGGTCTCTTCGAGGTGCTCGATAAGTGCCAGGGTGATGTATATCTCGTTTCCAAGGAAGGCGATCGTATCAATCTGAAGTCTAAGCTTTCCCAGATGCTCTTCACAGCAAATCTTTTCACGAAGGCCAACATCAACGAGCTTGAGCTCATCGTGGCAGAGCCGGAGGATATGAAGCGCGTCGTGGATTTCATGATGGGTGGCGCGAATATCTGATATTCAATCGAAACAGATATAAGAGCCGCTGGTGTCCTGGGATCACTGCTTTTCACAGGACCGTTCAGACAGCTCATAAAAGAGCCCATGGAGCATGCGCTCCACGGGCTCTTTCCGTTTATCCGTTCTTCTGCACAGCGAGTCCAGGGATGTCCCCGACACCGTTCAGGACGATGCTCGGACGATACGCATAGGTATCCAGTGTTTCACGAGTAGAAACACCCGACAGAACGAGCACCGTGGACATACCACTTTCCATGCCGGAGATGACATCGGTGTCCATACGATCACCGATCATCACGGCTTCCGCGGAGTGACAGCCGAGCATACGAAGTCCGGTGCGCATCATCAGCGGATTCGGCTTGCCGCAGAAGTACGCCTTTCGACCGGTGGCCATCTCGATCGGAGCCACGAGTGCACCACAGGCCGGTGCGATGCCGTTCTCGATCGGACCGGAGACATCGGAGTTTGCACCGATGAGCTTCGCGCCATTCATCACGAGATTCGTCGCCTTCGTCAGTGTATCGAGGGAGTACGCACGCCCCTCTCCCACGACGACATAATCCGGGTTGACATCATTCATCGTGACCCCGGCATCATAGAGTGCGTTGAGAAGCCCCGCCTCGCCGATCGCGAAGACCGAGCACCCCGGTGCCTGCTGCCGGAGAAAAGCGGCCGTCGCCAGCGCACTGGTATAGAAATGCTCCTCCGGTACATCGAGTCCCATCCGTGCCAGCTTCTGGTTAAGCTCGCGCGGTGTATAACCACTGTTGTTCGTCAGGAAAAGATATTCCTTATTTTCATCCTGCATCCACTGGATGAACTCACGTACCCCCGGAAGGATCTGATTTCCGTGGTAGATAACACCATCCATATCGCAGATGAAGCCCTTGATCGCATTAAAATCGATATTTGAAAACTGTTCCATTTTTCACCTCATTCTTTCTTCACATGCACTTCCACCCGCAGACGCTTCTTCTCCTTAGATGACTGCATCAGACCCTCTCCGCGTATACTGCTCACGCATAAAAGTATCGCTCGATGCAGGAATCCGTACGTGCGGTCATGTGATACCTTTTTACCTTCATACCCTGCTACTTTAACATGGCGCACGCTTGCATGTCTGCGATTTTACAAAGGTTTTACATAGAATTCCGATTTTTTCACGGAGGCAGAACAGCGTTTTTCGCGAAGTGATGACGCTGCGGTCGCCTGCATTGGCCGACGGACAGATGGGCTCTTTACAGGATGAGCGCATCAAAAAAGAGACGGCCGTGTGACCGTCTCCTGAGATGCTTTCCGGCATCGGAGCTGTGCTTCATACAATAGCGCTTCACGCCGGATGATGTGAGAACGAAATTACTTTTCCTTCGTGCTGCCGTCGTCCATCATGTTCTGCTGGCCAGCCTTCTTCGCGAGCTGCCATACGAGGGACTCGCCCTGCGCGATTTCGAAGTTGACGCCGGTGTCGTTCGGCTCGTTCTCGATGAACTCGTAATCCTTACCAGGGAGGATCGCGTTCAGCAGGATACCGACGAGTGAACCGGTCGCGATACCGGAGAAGTTGATGGTGATCGCACCGAGCGGAATCACGATCGCACCAGCGGTGGAGTAGTTGATACCGATCGCCAGTACGAGGATGAGTGCTGCGATGATGACGTTACGTGACTGGGAGAAATCCACCTTCGTCTCGACGACATTACGCACACCGACGGCAGAAATCATACCGTAGAGTACCAGGGAGATACCACCGACCGTTGCGGACGGCATCACCTCGATGAGGGCTGCAAACTTCGGGCAGAAGCTGAGCAGGATGGCAATGCAGGCGGCCAGACGGATCACCATCGGATCGTACACCTTCGTCAGCGTCAGTACGCCGGTGTTCTCGCCGTAGGTCGTATTCGCCGGTGCACCGAAGAGGGAGGCGAGTGTGGTCGCAAGGCCATCACCCGTCAGTGTACGATGAAGACCCGGATCCTGGATGAAGTTCTTGCCAACCGTCGAGGAGATCGCGGAAATGTCACCGATATGCTCCATCATCGTCGCGAAGGCGATCGGCACGATGGTGATCACGGAGGTGATCAGCAGGGAG
>Ga0129314_1002239_pt1 | contig 11160 bp, 10 predicted proteins | sample O1111metagenome_FD_94431 | JGI IMG/M metagenome (GOLD analysis project Ga0129314, IMG submission 94431) | Orangutan individual fecal microbial communities from fecal samples from Wisconsin, USA - O1111 metagenome | ecosystem: Host-associated > Mammals > Digestive system > Large intestine > Fecal...
CTGGACGAAACCGGCCGGGGCCACTTCAAGGGCCACGCCCAGCGGGGGGCGGCCATGGCAGAGGAAATTCTCACCCGGCTCCACGCCCCCAAGGGACTGCGGGAGGATGCGGTGTGGCTGATTGACCACCACATGACCCCCCTGATGCCGGAGGAGACCCAGCTGCGCCGGTACCTGTCCCGCTACGGCTGCCAGCGGCTGCTGTATCTCATCGCCCTGGAGCAGGCGGATGCCATGAGCAAGGGGGTGCCGGAGGAGGCCCCGGCCCAGGGGCTGGACGAGGTGCGGGAGATTGTCCTCCGGCTGAACAGCACCGAGCACCGCCTCACCCTGCCCGCCCTGGCAGTGGACGGAAACGATATGAAAGCCCTGGGCTACTCCGGCCGGGAGATTGGAGACGCCCTGAATGAATTGCTGGAAAAGGTCCTGGATGGGGCCTTGGAAAATTGCCGGGAAAGCCTGATGGCCTACGCGGAGAAGGGAAGACGGCAGCATGTTTGACAATCCCAATCAGAATCTGAAGAAGCTGCAAGAGCAGCTCCTGGCCGCCGAGGAGCCGGAGGAGGATATCTTTGCCCCGGCCCGGGAGGAATACGAGCCGGAATATTCCGAGGAATACCCCGAGGACTATCCGGAAGAATACCCGGAGGAATACTCAGAAGACTCCGAGGACGAAGCGGATGCCCAGGAGCGGCAGCGGAAGACCCGGCAGAGCTTCCTGCTGGCCCTGCTTCTGCTGGAGGTGGCCCTGCTGTTCGGGGTGCTGGCCTGGTGGCTGCTTTGGTAGTGGGGCGGTTTGCCCCCACCCCCTCGGGGCGGATGCACCTGGGCAACGTATTCTCCGCCCTGATGGCCTGGCTCTCCGTCCGCTCCCAGGGCGGGGAGATGGTGCTGCGGATGGAGGACTTGGATACCCAGCGCACCAGCGGGGAGTACGCCCAAATCCTCCGGGAGGATTTGGCCTGGCTGGGCCTGGACTATGACCGGGAGACCCCGCCCCAGAGCACCCGGGGGCAGACCTATGACCGGTACTTCCACCGCTTACAGGCGGCGGGGCTGCTCTACCCCTGCTACTGCACCCGCAGTCAGCTTCACAGTGTCAATGCCCCCCACCTCAGCGACGGCACCTACGTCTACCCCGGCACCTGCCGGAGCCTGACGGAGGCCCAGCGCCGGGCCATTCACCGGGCCCCCGCCTGGCGGGTGCAGGTGCCGGACCGGGAATGGAGCCTGGAAGACCGGGTGCAGGGCCCCTACCGGCTGAATCTGGCCCGGGAATGCGGGGACATGGTGGTGCGCCGGGCAGACGGCGTATATGTCTACCAGCTGGCAGTGACGGTGGACGACGGCGAGGCCGGGGTCACCGAGGTGGTCCGGGGCATGGATTTGCTCAGCTCCGCCCCCCGGCAGATGTATTTGCAGGAGCTCTTCGGCTTCCCCCACCCGGTGTATGCCCACGTTCCCATGCTCCTGGCCCCGGACGGCCGCAGGCTCAGCAAGCGGGACAGGGATTTGGACTTGGGGGAGCTGCAAAAGAGCAAAACCCCGGCGGAAATCACCGGCCACCTGGCCTTCGCCGCCGGTCTCATCGACCAGGACACCCCCGCCTCCCCCCAGGAGCTAATCCCCCACTTCGCCTGGCATAAGCTGCCCAAGACCTCCATCACCCTCTGAACCCGCCCTCGTTGAATGGCAAAAACCAAAATCCTCTGAGTTTCGTAGGGGCGATGAAAATCGCCCGCCACCCTCGGATTTTAGCGAGCACCCGGTTGAATGGGAACGTTTCCCGGCTCCCTCCCTGAGGGAGCTGTCGAGCGATAGCGAGACTGAGGGAGTGTCGTCCGATGGTTCCACCTGGCCGATGGTTACCCGCAAGCCATTATTGGCTCTGAAATTTTTGACCGTTTACGTTCATCGGGGTACACTCCCTCAGTCACGCCCTTGCGGGCGTGCCAGCTCCCTCAGAGAGGGAGCCGGGATTGGCTGTGCCATTCACCCCACCGCTCAAAAGCCGCAGCATTGCGGGCGATTTTCATCGCCCCTACGAAACTCTGAATGTTTAACCTCTCCCACTCATCGAAGTACACTCCCTCAGAGAGGGAGCCTGGAAATAGCATATTTACCATCATATTCACATATACAAAGGAGAAAGCATCATGGAAAAAGCACCTGTGTTGGTTGTGCTGGCTGCGGGGATGGGCAGCCGGTATGGAGGGCTGAAGCAGATTGACGCCCTGGGAAAAAATGGGGAGGCCATTCTGGACTACTCCCTTTACGATGCATACCGGGCGGGCTTCCGCACCGCCGTGATTTTGATTAAGGAGGCCATCCGGGAGGATTTTATGGCCACCGTGGGCAAGCGGCTGGAAAAAAGCCCCATGGAAATCCGCTATGCCTATCAGGAGCTGGATAAGCTGCCCCAGGGCTATTCGGTGCCCCAGGGGCGGGTGAAGCCCTTTGGCACCGGCCATGCCATCCTCTGCGCCGGGGAGGCGGTGGGGGATGCCCCCTTCGTGGTAATCAATGCCGACGACTTCTATGGCCGCACCGCCTATGAAAAAATGTACCGGTTCCTGTCCCAGGCCACCGACCCCCAGGGCTACTGCATGGTGGGCTACCAGCTGGGCAAGACCGTGACGGAAAACGGCAGCGTGGCCCGGGGCGTATGCCGGGTGGACGAGAAGGGGTATCTGCTGGGCATCACCGAGCGCACCCGAATTGAAAAATACGCCGGGGGCATCCGCTTCACCGAGGACGGGGAAAATTGGCAGCCCCTGCCAGAGGATACCACGGTATCCATGAACTTCATGGGCTTTATGCCGGGCTTCCTGGAGGAGGCCCGGGCCAGATTCCCCGCCGCCCTGGATGCCATTCTCCGGGACAACCCCATGAAGGGGGAATATTTCCTGCCCAGCATCGTCCAACAGCTGCTGACAGAGGGCAAGGCCACCATGCAGGTGCTCACCTCCCCGGACAAATGGTACGGCGTCACCTACGCCGCCGACAAGCCCGTGGTCATGGCCGCCCTGAAGGAAATGACCGAAGCGGGGCTTTACCCCGGATAACCCCCCGGTGAATGGCACCCGCCCTTCGTAGGGGCGATGAAAATCGCCCGTACCCTTCCGGTTTAGCGAGCACCCGGTTGAATGGTACGCACCCATTCCCGGCTCCCTCTCTGAGGGAGCCGGGAGGGGCGGGTGCCATTCACCCCACCGCCCAGAAACCGCAGCATTGCGGGCGATTTTCATCGCCCCTACGAAACTCAGGATGTTTCACCGCTCAAAAACCTACGGTTTCCACCGGGGGAGCGATACCGGGCGGGTTAGGGCACCTACCGTATAGGAACCAGCCCAAAGCGTAACTAAAAGAGGAGGAAAGCTATGGCGAATTTTACACGCAGGGCGATTAAGGAGACCTTCCTCAGTCTGCTGGAGGAGCGGCCCTTTTCGGATATCACGGTGAAGGACATCGTGGAGAAATGCGGCATCAACCGGAACTCCTTTTATTACCACTATCAGGATCTTCCCGCCCTGATGGAGGAAATTGTCCGGGAGGATGCCGAGAATATCATCCGGAAGTATCCCAACGCCAAGTCCATTGTGGAGTGCTATGACGCACTGATAGAGTTCGCCTCCCAACGCCGCCGGGCCATTATGCACATCTACCGCTCCGTCAACCGGGAGATGTTCGAGACCTACCTGATGCAGGTCAGCGAATACGTCATCCGCAGCTATGTGGATACCGCCCTGGAGCCCATGGGCATCCCGGCCCAGGACCGGCAGACCATCATCGACTATTACAAATGCGTGGGCTTCGGCCTGGTCATCGACTGGCTGAACAACGGCATGAGCGAGGAGCGTGCCCAGTCCATCCGGCGCATCTTCCTGCTGAGGAAGGATCTGGCCCAGGAAATGGATCAGTTCCTTCTGGAGCTTGGCTAAAAAAATACTTGCTTTTTGCCGCCCCGGGTGCTATGATGAATTCACCCCAAGCCGGAGGCCACAGATATGAATTCCAAAACCGTTGCCGCACAGATTTCCTTTTACTACTATTACTTTTTCACCTGCAAAAAGTAATAGCGTTTTGTGCTGCAATCCTTCCGCCGCAGGGGCAGAAAATTTGATTTGAGACGCCGCACGAATCGCCGTGCGGCGTTATTTTTGTAAGGAGAGAGGAAGCATGATTGCAATTCTGAAACAGGGAACCACCGCCGAGCAAACCGAGCACCTGGTGGACTGGCTGAAACGGATGCACCTGGACGTCCACATCTCCCAGGGCAAGGAGGTCACCATCCTGGGCCTGGTGGGGGACACCAGCCGGGTGGATATGGAGCTATTAAACAGCCTGGAAATTGTGGAGGCGGTGAAGCGGGTAAGCGAGCCCTTCAAGCAGGCCAACCGGAAATTCCACCCCCAGGACACCATTGTGGAGGCCGGCGGGGCCAAAATCGGCGGCGGCTACTTCGGCCTGATTGCCGGGCCCTGCTCCGTGGAAAGCGAGGAGCAGCTCATTGGCATCGCCCAGGCGGTGAAGGAGGCCGGGGCCAATTTCCTCCGGGGCGGTGCCTTCAAGCCCCGCACCTCCCCCTACGCCTTCCAGGGCATGGGGGCCCAGGGCATCCAGCTGCTGCTGAAGGCCAAGCAGGCCACCGGTCTGCCCATTGTCACCGAGCTGATGAACATCAACACCCTGGAGCTCTTCGCAGACGTGGACGTAATCCAGATCGGGGCCAGAAATATGCAGAACTTCGACCTGCTGAAGGAGGTGGGCCGGACGAAAAAGCCTATCCTTCTAAAGCGTGGCCTGGCCAATACCCTGCAAGAGCTATTGATGAGCGCCGAATACATTATGAGCGAGGGCAACGAGAATGTCATTCTCTGCGAGCGGGGCATCCGCACCTTCGAAACCTATACCCGCAACACCCTGGACCTCTCCGCCGTGCCGGTGCTCCACGAGCTGAGCCACCTGCCGGTGGTGGTGGACCCCAGCCACGCCACGGGCAAGGCCCGGCTGGTGCCCGGCATGGCCTGCGCCGCCGCTGCCTGCGGTGCCGACGGCCTGATGATTGAGGTGCACAACGACCCGGAGCACGCCCTGTGCGACGGTGCCCAGTCCCTGACCCCCGCCCAGTTCGCCCAGGTCAGCCGGAAGGTGACGGAAATCCGGGAGGTGATGGCATGACCGTGGGAATCCTGGGCCTGGGGCTTATCGGCGGCTCCCTGGCCAGAGCCTATAAGCTGGCGGGCCACACCGTTCTGGCCCAGGAGCTGGACGCGGCCATGCTCTCCTTCGCCCAGCTGGCCGGTGCGGTGGACGAGCCCCTCACCCGGGAGAATCTCCCCCAGTGCCAGCTGATTCTTCTGGCCATTTACCCGGCGGGCAGCGCCGCATGGCTGGAAGCCAACGGCCAGTTTGTAAGCAAATCCGCCCTGGTGCTGGACTGCTGCGGCACCAAGGGAGAAATCTGCCGCCGGTGCTTCCCGGTGGCGGAGAAATACGGCTTCACCTTCGTAGGCGGCCACCCCATGGCAGGCTCCCAGTTCTCCGGCTTCAAGTACAGCCGGGCCGACCTGTTCCGGGGGGCCCCTATGGTGCTGGTGCCCCCGGTGTATGACGATATGGCCCTGCTTCAGGGGGTGAAGGATGCCCTGGCCCCCTGCGGCTTCGGCTTCTTCTCCGTCACCACCGCCCAGGCCCACGACCGGATGATTGCCTTCACCTCCCAGATGCCCCATATCCTCAGCAATGCCTTTATTAAGTCCCCTACCGCCCTGGAGCACAAGGGCTTCTCCGCCGGAAGCTACCGGGACTTGACCCGGGTGGCCTGGCTGAACCCGGGGATGTGGACGGAGCTGTTCCTGGAAAACCGGGAAAATCTTCTGTTTGAATTGAACCAGTATATTGACAGCCTGACCCAGTACCGGGATGCCCTGGCAGCCCGGGACCAGGCATCGCTTTACCGGCTGCTGGAACAGGGCAGGCAGCGGAAAGAGGAGGTAGACGGATGCAAAAAATAACGGTAAACGCCTCCCGGGTCTATGATATCCTCATTGGCCGGGGTCTGCTGCCCCGGATGGGCGACCTGATTGCCGCCCAGGTAAAGGGCCGCAAGGCCTGCCTGGTCAGTGACAGCAACGTATGGCCCCTGCATGGGGCGGCGGCGGTGAAGAGCCTGGAAGAGGCGGGCTTCGCTGTCCGCACCTTCGTATTCCCCGCCGGGGAGGAGAGCAAGAATGCCCAGACCTACCTGTCCCTGCTGAGCTTTCTGGCCCAGGGGCAGCTGACCCGGGAGGACTGCCTGGTGGCCCTGGGGGGCGGCGTGACCGGCGACCTTACCGGCTTCGCCGCCGCCACGTATCTGCGGGGCGTGTCCTATGTCCAGGTGCCTACCACCTTGCTGGCGGCGGTGGACTCCTCCGTGGGGGGAAAAACCGCCATTGACCTGCCCGAGGGGAAGAATCTGGCGGGCTGCTTCTACCAGCCCAGCCTGGTGCTGTGCGATATCCGCACCCTGAACACCCTGCCCAAGGAAGTGTTTTTGGAGGGCTGCGCCGAGGTAATCAAGTATGGCATCCTCTATGACCGGCCCCTGTTCGACTATCTGAAGCAGGAGGGGGCGGGGTTTGACCGGGAGCAGGTCATCCGCCGGTGCGTGGAGCTGAAGCGGAACGTGGTGGCCCGGGACGAATTCGACACCGGGGCCCGGATGCAGCTGAACCTGGGCCACACCGTGGGCCACGCCATTGAGGCCGAAAGCGGCTTCACCGTCTCCCACGGCCATGCCGTGGCCATGGGCACCGCCATTGTCAGCCGGGCCGCCGCCAAAAACGGTCTGCTGCCCCAGGAGGCGGCCCAGGCCATCGAGGAAGCCCTGGGGGTCTTCCAGCTGCCCACCGCCACCGCCTACCCGGCAGAGGTCTTAACCCAGCACATGCTCTCGGATAAGAAGCGGGCCGGGGACCGGGTGAACCTGATCGTCCCCAGGGCCATTGGGCGCTGCGAAATCCTGCCCATTCCGGTGGAGCAGCTGACGGATTTTGTAGGGTCGGGCTTATGAGTATGGACATTACCATTCAGCCAACCCGGCTCACAGGGACGGTAGCGGCCATCCCCTCCAAATCCCAGGCCCACCGGCTGCTGATTTGCGCCGCCTTTGCCCAGCAGGAAACCTATCTGCGCTGCCCGGACACCAACCGGGACATTGAGGCCACCGCCCAATGCCTGGGGGCCCTGGGGGCGGAAATCACCCGGGATGCCGGGGGCTATGCGGTGCGCCCCACCCGGGCGGTTCCCCCGGCGGCGGTGCTGCCCTGTCGGGACAGCGGCTCCACCCTGCGCTTCCTCCTGCCGGTGGCAGGGGCCCTGGGAGTGGATGCCACATTTCAAATGGAGGGGCGGCTGCCCCAGCGGCCCCTGACCCCCTTGTGGGAGGAAATGACCCGCATGGGCTGCACCCTTACCCGGCCCACCCCGGATACCCTGCGCTGCCGGGGCAGACTCCGGCCCGGGGCCTATACCCTCAGCGGCGGGGTGTCCAGCCAGTTCATTACCGGGCTGCTGCTGGCCTTCCCCCTTATCGCCGGGGCATCCAGGCTGGAGGTCACCGGCAAATTGGAATCCGCCCCCTATGTGACCATGACCCTGAGGGCCTTGGAGCAGTTTGGCATCCAGGCGGCGGATTTCGCCGTGGCCGGGGGGCAGCGCTATGTCTCCCCCGGCACCGTAGCCGTGGAGGGGGATTGGAGCAACGCCGCCTTCTTCCTGGCGGCCCAGGCCCTGGGAAGCCACGTCGCCGTAACCGGCCTGGCAGCCGACTCCCCCCAGGGTGACCGGGCGGCGGCGGCTCTGCTGGCCGGTCTGGAAGAAAAGCGGACCATTGATGCAGCGGATATCCCCGATCTGGTGCCCATTCTGGCCGTCACCGCCGCCTGTAAGCAGGGGGCCGTATTTACCAACATTGCCCGGCTGCGGCTGAAGGAATCCGACCGGGTGGAATCGGTGAAGGATATGCTCCTGGCCCTGGGAGGCCGGGCGGAGGCCGGGGAAAATACCCTGACCGTCTACGGCACCGGCCTGCGAGGGGGCCGGGTGGAGGGACGGAACGACCACCGCATTGCCATGTCCGCCGCCATTGCCGCCACGGTCTGCCGGGAGCCGGTTACCATCCTGGGGGCCCAGTGCGTGGAAAAATCCTATCCCCAATTCTGGGACGTGTACAAACAGCTGGGAGGACGCTATGAGCAGTACCTACGGTGAAAATCTGAAATTATCCATCTTCGGCCAGTCCCATGGCCCGGCCATTGGCATGACCCTGGACGGCATTCCCGCCGGGCTGCCGGTGGATTTGGAGGAGCTGCAGCAGTTCCTTAACCGCCGGGCACCGGGGCGCAACGACTATTCCACCCCCCGGCGGGAGGAGGACAGACCGGAATTTTTAAGCGGCCTTCTGGACGGCCACACCTGCGGGGCCCCCATTGCCGCCATGATATCCAACCGCAATACCCGCTCCGGGGACTATGCCAACCTGGCAGACTGCCCCCGGCCAGGCCACGCCGACTACACCGCCCAGGTGAAATACCGGGGCTATCAGGACAGCGCCGGGGGCGGCCACTTCTCTGGCCGGCTCACCGCCCCCATGTGCATTGCCGGGGGGCTGTGCAAGCAGTGGCTGGCGGCCCGGGGCATCCGCATCGGGGCCCACATTGCCGCCATTGCCGGGGTGGAGGACACCCCCTTTGACCCCCTGCACCCCCAGCTGGAGGCGGTAGCGCCGGATTTTCCGGTGCTGAACCCCGCCGCCGGGGAGGAAATGCGCCGGGCCATCGCCCAGGCCCGGGCAGAGCAGGACAGCGTGGGGGGCATATTGGAGTGCGCCGCCACCGGGCTTCCCGCCGGGCTGGGGGAGCCCATCTTCGGCGGGGTGGAGAACCGCATCGCCCAGGCGGTGTACGGCATCCCGGCGGTGAAGGGAGTGGAGTTCGGCTCCGGCTTCGCCGCCGCCGGGCTCCGGGGCAGCCAGAATAACGACCCCTTCCGGATGGAGCAGGGCCGGGTAGTCACCGCCACCAACCACTGCGGCGGCATCCTGGGGGGCATCACCAACGGAATGCCCCTGCTCCTTCGGGTGGCCATAAAGCCCACCCCCTCCATCGCCCGGCCCCAGCAGAGCGTATCCCTGAGCCGGGGCACGGAGGTCCCCCTCACCGTCCAGGGCCGCCATGACCCCTGCATCGTCCCCCGGGCCACCCCCGTCCTGGAAGCCGCCCTGGCCCTGGCCCTGTTCGACCTCCTGCTGGGCCAGACAGGAAAGTAAAGCCCCACGGTTTCGGAGCACCCGGTTGAATGGTAAAATGTAACCCCCTCTGAGTTCCGTAGGGGCGATGAAAATCGCCCGCACCCTTCCGGCTTAGCGAGTACCCGGTTGAATGGAACCAGCCCTTCCCGGCTCCCTCTCTGAGGGAGCTGTCGAGCGAAGCGAGACTGAGGGAGTGTAGTACGTTGCTCGTAGAAGGTTGAAAGTTTCAGAGAAAAAGGGCCGCCGATTAAACCGTAGGCCTCAATCAACCATCGCACGACACTCCCTCAGTCACGCCCTTTGGGCGTGCCAGCTCCCTCAGAGAGGGAGCCGGGAACGAGGGGGCGTTGATTAAACCGTAGGCTTTAAGCAACCAACGGACGACACTCCCTCAGAGAGGGAGCCGGGGAGGGGTGCGTACCATTCAACCGGGTGCTCGCTAAACTCCGGGGTTACGGGCGATTTTCATCGCCCCTACGAAAGGCGTTTTCCATTCAACCGGGTACTCGGAAAATCCGGGGGCGCGGGCGATTTTCATCGCCCCGGGACTCAGAAGATTTTACATTCCACCATTTGGAAGAAAAAGAGGAAAAATATATGGATATTTCGGAACTACGCAGTGGAATTGATGAAATTGACCGGCAGATGGTGGAGCTGTTTTGCCGGCGGATGGCGCTGTCGGCTCAGGTGGCGGACTATAAGCGGGAGCGGGGTCTGCCCATTTATGTGCCGGGGCGGGAGCGGGAGATTTTGCAGCGGGTGGCCCGGGAGGCCGGGCCGGAGCTGGGGGGCTATGCCCGGAATCTCTACGCCGGTATCATGGAGCTGAGCCGGGGCTACCAGGCCCAGCGCAACGGCAAGGAAACGGCCCTGTCCCGGCAGATTACCGCCGCCATCGACACCACCCCCAGGCTCTTCCCCCGGGAGGCCATGGTGGCCTGTCAGGGGGTGGAGGGAGCCTACTCCCAGCTGGCCTGTGAGAAGATTTTCCAAAGCCCCATGATTCTCTACTTCAAGAATTTCGATGGGGTCTTTTCCGCCATTGAGCAGGGGATGTGCCAATATGGGGTGCTGCCCATTGAAAATTCCACTGCCGGGTCGGTAAACCAGGTGTATGATTTGATGGTGCAGCACAATTTCTCCATTGTCCGCACCTTCCGGCTGAAGGTGGACCACAATCTGCTGGCAAACCCCGGCACAAAGCTGGAGGATATCCGGGAAATCTACTCCCACCAGCAGGCCATCAGCCAGTGCGCCCAATTCCTGGCCGGGCTGAAAAATGTGAATGTGGTGGCGGTGGAGAATACCGCCGTGGCGGCCCAGATGGTGGCCTCCTCCGGGCGGAAGGATTTGGCGGCCCTGAGCAGCCGCTCCTGCGCCCAGCTCTACGGCCTGGAAAACCTCGCCCCCAGCGTCCAGGACAAGGGCAACAACCGCACCCGGTTTATCTGCATCAGCCGGAATCTGGAAATCTACCCCGGGGCGGACAAGACCAGCATTATGATGATTCTGCCCCACAAGCCCGGGGCGCTGTACCGGGTGCTCTCCCGGATTTACACCCTGGGCATCAACGTTACCAAGCTGGAGTCCCGGCCCCTGCCTGACCGGGAATTTGAATTCATGTTCTATTTTGATTTGGAAACCTCTGTCTACTCCCGGGAGTTTGTGGAGCTGATGTGCCAGCTGGACGACTTCTGCGAGGAATTCAAGTATCTGGGCAGCTATTGCGAGGTGGTTTGATATGGAATGCGGACTTCTGGGCCGGAAGCTGGGCCATAGCTATTCCCCCCAAATTCACGCCCTGCTGGGCGCATATTCCTACCGGCTGATTGAGATGGAGCCGGAGGCGGTGGGGCCCTTCCTGA
>Ga0129314_1002241_pt1 | contig 11155 bp, 10 predicted proteins | sample O1111metagenome_FD_94431 | JGI IMG/M metagenome (GOLD analysis project Ga0129314, IMG submission 94431) | Orangutan individual fecal microbial communities from fecal samples from Wisconsin, USA - O1111 metagenome | ecosystem: Host-associated > Mammals > Digestive system > Large intestine > Fecal...
AAGCTTTCCGGCCGCCTCCGCATCCAACCCATTAAACGGCTCATCCAGCAGCAAAACGCCGTTTTTGACCCCTTCTAAAAACGCAATGCCCCGCAGAAAAGCCACCCGCCGCCGCTGGCCGCCGGACAGCTGGCCGGGATATTTTTGTCCGTCAGCCGAATCCAAACCTGCCAGAGCTAACAGCTCTCCCACTGGTCGTTTTGCCCCGGCTGGCTGCGCCAGGCGAATATTCTGCTGGGCTGTAATCCAAGGCAGCAGACGGTCCTCTTGAAAAACAAACGCAATTTTGCGGCCGGACAATCCGGTAACGCTGCCGCCGTCCGCGGTTTCCAATCCGGCCAGGATTCGCAGAAGGGTCGTTTTGCCCCGGCCGGACGCGCCGGTCAGGCAAACGATTCCGTTATCCGGCAAATCATGAGAAAAGTGTGACAACACCGGTTTTTCCCCATAGGACTTCTGCAAATCTTTGATCCGGATCATCTTTGCCCCTCCTTTTCCACCGCCAGCCGGGCGGTAAGTGCATGCAGCAAGCGTGCCGCCAGCTTTTCGAACAGCAAACTCAACAGGATAATCACAGCCGTCCAACAAAACAGATCCGGCATCTCCAGATAAATTTTGGCATTGTAAAGGGCTTTCCCGATGGAATTCTTCGGCAGGCCCAACACTTAGGAAGCAATTCCCGCTTTCCAGCCAATGCCGATGCCGGTGCTGCAAGCAGCCGCAAAATATGGCAGCAAGCTGGGCAGATACAGATAGCGCATCTTTTTGCCAAAAGAAAACCGGTAAGCTTTGGCCATCTCCAAAAGATCCCGGTCTACTGCGGCGATTCCCTCATACAAATTCGCCCATACCATTGGCAACACCATCAAAAAGGCTGCAAAGGCGCCCAATGCCCAGGATTTGATCCAGACCAGAGCCAGAATGATAAAAGATGCCACCGGCGTAGATTTGATCACCTGCAGGGCCGGGCGAAAAAAAGCGTACAGAAACGAAAAGCGGCTCATCAGCGCCGCCAGAACCGTACCTGCGGCTAGCGCCAGCAAAACGCCGGCCATAATCCGCCCGCATGAGGAAAAGACAGCCTGCCAAAAAACAGGCTGTCTTACCAGCTGGGCCAAACGGCGCAGCATGGTCAACGGGGATACCAGCAAAAGCTCCTGCCCCACCGCCATAGCCGCCGCCTGCCAAAGAAGCAGCCAAAGCGCCGCCACCACGGCGCCTTGCGCTATTTTTTTTCCAATTCTATTTTGCGTAATAGAGTCCTTCATCCGGTAATTTTCCTCCAACCGACTGGGGGTTTGCTTGATGCAGCACGGTCAAAAAGCCTTCGGCGGCTTTTTTCATCTGTTCGCCCTCCCAAAACACAATATTGCATTCGGGAATGGCTTTGGCCGCCACCGCTTCGGCAATGACATCAAACTTGCCGGACAGGGCAGCAGCGTCTTCTACATTGCCGTTTACAAATTCCACCGACGCGGCATATTCTTCCAGAAAACGGTCCACTGCCTCTTTGTTTTCCTCCACAAATTCGGTGCGGGCTACCACGCAGCCCATGGTCAGCTGGCTGCCATCGGTCACACATTTGTCCCACTCCTCAGTCATGTCCAGTGCCACCTTGATGTCCGCATCCTTCGCCAGCGCCTGTGTTACAAACGGTTGGGGAAGCAGCGCAATCGTCGCTTCACCGCTGACCATCAACGGCAGAATTTCCGCATGCTCCGACTTATAAACGATATTGACGTCCGTTTTGGGGTCCAGCCCGTTTTGGGTCAGAATATACTCCAGCGCGTATTGGGGAGTAGAACCCTCACCGGTCGCGTAGATGGTCTTGCCCTTCAGGTCGGCGATAGAGGCAACCTCTTCGTTTTTGGTTACCATATACAGCACGCCCAGCGTATTGAGAGCCAAAAGTTTTACGCCGCCTTCGGTTTTATTATACAGAACAGACGCCAAGTTGGTGGGAACGGCGGCAATATCCACCTCGCCGCTGATCAGCTTACTGGTGATTTCATCCGGCGCGCCGACCAAGGTAAAATGATAGTTGTTGTTGGCCTGACCCGCCTCATTGTTCTCCATGATCTGGAGCATGCCCAGTGCGGTGGGACCTTTCAGGCCGATAATATTGATATCCGCCTTTTCCGCTTCCAGTTTAGAAGATTCCTCCGGCAGAGAGGATTCGGGCTGGCTGGCAGATACTTCTGTTTCAGAAGATTCCGGCGCAGAGGAAGTAGCAGCGCCGCATCCGGCCAAAGGCAGGACCAGCATCAGCACCGCCAGGAATAAGGACAATGCTTTCGTCATTTTTTTCATGATTTTCTTCTCCTTTTTGTTTTACCATATAAAAGGGGCTTCCCCTTTTTCACAATCATTACGCTTCCGGCTCCCGCCAGTCCAAAAGGCCCTGCGCGTCCAGAATGTGCAGCTGCGCACCATCCCGCCGGATATATCCCAGCTGGCAGAAATGGTCCAGCGCCCGGTACACCGTAGCGCGGCTGATGCCAAGCTCCCGGGAAAGACGGGTGGGAGAACAGGCGATGGAAAAGCTTTCGCTCCTGCCCATACACTGATCGTGCAGGTATAAGGCCATCTTCTCTTCCGCCGAACCTTTGGTGAAGCTGTCAATCTTGCGGTTTAAAAATGCAATGCGTTCCGACAAAAAAGAAATGTAGTTGCGCGCCGCCGCAAAATCCTCCCGGAAAATAGCATCCAGCTCTTTGTCTGTTAAAAACAGAACCTGACAGAGGGTTTTTGCCGTGACCTGTGTGACATACTCCTGCGCCTGCCGGAATACCGCCGCCGCGCCAAACATCATAGGCGGCTCAAAACGGTTGAGCACCACTGTCCTGCCCTCTGCAGCTTTTTCCGCCTGCGCCTTTCCCTTCAGGAAAATACCCACCGCCCGTTTAAAACAATGGGGGGAAAAAATCGTCTGGCCCGCGCGGAACGTTAAAATCTCACCGCGTCCGGACAGCACACGGGAAAGGCGAGGCGCATCAAAACCGCTGAACAGGAAACAGTGCAGCAGCACTTCTTCATATTTCGCCCATCCTGCTTCCGTTTTCACAGCACACCTCATTTTTGTCTCAAATGATACATTTTTAAGCAGGTTTTATTGTACTACAATCCATTTTACTTGTCAAGAAAAAAACAATCCCATATGTCTTTTGAAAAACTGTTCCTTTTCTCCGCTAAAAAATTGGCATTCGGCCGATTTTGTACTATACTGGTATTGGAAAACATAAAATGTTCGCTGCAAGCCAGTGCCCCTCATACACTAACGCCAAGTCAGGGCAGGAGGCTGTACGTTTGATTTCATCAAAACCGTACAAGGCATAGACGTATTGGTTAAAAATTTACAGGAGGGAACCGATGAAACTTTCTTTTTTTGGCGCAGATAAAACGGTCACCGGCAGCTGCCATTGCCTGGAAGTTGGTGACAAGCGCATCCTGATTGACTGCGGCCTGCAGCAGGGCGCAGGAGACAAAGACAACAGTACCCTGCCCTTTGCGCCAGGCTCTATCGACTATGTATTGGTCACACATGCGCACATCGACCATTCCGGACGGCTGCCCCTGCTGGTCAAGCAAGGATACTCCGGTCCGATCATCACCACCCGGCTGACGGCGCAACTGTTATCCATCATGCTGCGGGACAGTGCTCATATCCAGGAAAGCGACGCCGCCTGGGAAAACCAGAAGGGCCGCCGGGCAGGTCGGGATCTGGTGGAGCCGTTGTATACCCTGCCGGATGCAGAAGGCGCGCTGGCACTTTTGGAAACCTGTGATTATGGACAGCCTTTTGAGGTCTGCTCCGGTGTGACGGCGGAATTTTTTGACGCGGGCCATCTGCTGGGGTCTGCCATGATCCGACTGACGCTGCGGGAAAACGGCGTGGAAAAATCCATCGTCTTTTCCGGCGATATCGGCAATGTAGCCCATCCCATCATCCGGGACCCTACCTATTTAAAATCCGCTGACTATGTGGTGATGGAAACCACTTACGGAGACCGGGAACACGAGCCGGAACACGCTTATACCGAGGAGCTGGCAAAAATCATCGACGAAACGCTGGGCCGCGGCGGCAACGTGGTGATTCCCGCCTTTGCGGTAGGCCGCACCCAGGAGCTCTTGTATTATATCCGGGAAATCAAGGAGAAAAAAATGGTCCGGTCGGTACCCGACTTTCCCGTTTATGTGGACAGCCCGCTGGCCCGGGAGGCCACTCATATTTTCAGCGGCGACCTGCAAGGCTACACGGATGACGAAACCACCGCCCTGGTGCAGCAAGGCATCAACATTCTGGCATTTGACGGGCTGCGGCTGACCCAGACCACCGAGGAATCCAAGCTGCTCAACCAGGATCCGACCCCTAAAGTCATTCTTTCCGCCAGCGGTATGTGCGACGCGGGCCGGATCCGCCACCATCTGAAGCATAATTTATGGCGGGAAGAGTGTACCGTTGTTTTTGTGGGCTTTCAGGCAGTGGGAAGCCTTGGCCGGATCCTGACCGACAAAGCGGACCGAGTCAAACTCTTCGGTGAAGAAATCGCCGTGCGGGCCAACATCGTTCAGCTGCATGGGCTTTCTTCTCACGCCGACCGCACTGCGCTGTTGCGCTGGATCAACACCTATTCTCCCAAGCCGCAGCATGTGTTTTTAGTCCATGGTGAAGCGGAGGTAGCGACAGCATTCGGTGAAACGCTGCGGCAGGCAGGATTTTCCGCTCATGCGCCGGACTTTACGGAGGTATATGACCTGGCCGCCAACGCATTGGTGCAAGCAGGCGTACCGTTTATCGAAAAGAAAAAATCCGCCGGAAAGGATTCTCCTGTCTATCAACGGCTGTGGGCCATGGGGCAGCAGCTTTTGGAGGTCATCCGTCACAATCGGGGCGGCGCCAACAAGGATTTGGGCAAATTTGCCGATCAGATCAAGGCCCTGATCGACAAATGGGACCGGTAGTCACGGTTTTATAAAAAACAAAAGCGCACGCGAAGCCTCACGTGCGCTTTTTTCATTTAATCCGGACCTTTGTCTGCGCCGAAAAGCTGTTCCAGCTCCTGTGCCGCCCGGGCCAGCGGAAATCCCACCACATTAAAGTAATCTCCACGAATGCCCCGGACAAACAACCCGCCTTTTCCCTGAATGCCATAGGCGCCAGCTTTGTCAAAAGGCTCTTTGGTGGCCAAATACCGTTGGATCTGCCTTTCGGTCAGCGGATAAAAATCCACCTCGGTACACTGGACAAAAGAGGACAACACCTTTCCATCCCGGCAGAAAGCCACACCGGTATAGACCTGATGGGTACGTCCGGACAGAGACCGCAGCATATCCGCCGCATCCGCTTCGTCACGCGGTTTTCCCAGCACCGTACCGTCCAGCGATACGATGGTATCCGCTCCGATGACCAGCGCCGCCGGATTGCGGGACGATACATCCAGCGCCTTTTGTGCCGCCAGCTGACGGGGCAGCTCCTGCGCCGTCCAGGACGGATCCCGCCGTTCTTCGATTTGGGAGGGCAAAACAGAAAAGTCCTCCGTAATCTGACAAAGCAGCTGCTGCCGGCGGGGGGAACCGGAAGCCAGAATCCATTTCATTCAAACACCCCTCCTTACAAGCGGGACACCAGGCCCTTGTATGCAAATATGGCGATGAGCACGCAGATAATCTGTGCGATGTTGACCCCCAATTCAAACCCAAAGGCCAGCTGAATCACCGCCAAATCCAGAATCATGGGGTTATCGACCGAAATGCCCACCGTCTGCCCATAGGAAAGCCAGCTCAGCCACGGGATCCCCCTGGTAACCGCTGCCAGCAGCGAGCCGAACATCACCCCGGCCAGCAGCAAAAACAACAAAATCAGATTTTTCTTCATCCGCAACGCATTTTCCTCCCTATCGGCTTCCGGTGGAGCCAAATCCACCGGTTCCCCGGTCGGTATCATCCAGAGAATCCACCTCTTTTGCCTCCCACATGGGGGTTTCCAGCACGACCAGCTGGGCAATCCGCTCTCCTGGCTGAATGGTGTAAGCGGTATCGGAATGGTTATGCAGCCCCACCAGCACCTCACCCCGATAGTCTGCGTCGATGACGCCCACGCAGTTGCCGGGAACCACGCCATGGCGGATGCCAAGACCACTGCGGGCAAAAACAAAACCGCCGTATCCTTTCGGCAGCGCCATGGCAAGGCCGGTGGGGACTGGTACAGTCTGCCCCGGTTTTACGGTCAGCGGCCGCTCGATACAGGCGCACAAGTCATATCCGGCGCTGCCCAAAGTGGCGCGCCGGGGCAGGCAAGCTGCCGGATTCAGCTTCTGGAACAAAACAGTCATGGGAATCCTTCCTCTTTTTTATTTGGTCAGGCGCCAGATGCGATGAGCGTATTCCTCCACCGCGCGGTCGGCGCAGAACACGCCGGACCCTGCGATATTCATTAAGCTCATCCGGCTCCAGACCTCCGGCTGACGGTACAGCTGCTGGATTTTTTCCTGTGCTTCTATATAGGCGCGGAAGTCGGCCAGCACCATATAGGGGTCGACATTCTTTAACGAATCGGCAATTTCCGGGAATTTGCTGCCGGAAATCCCCTCGTACAGCGTATTGATCAAATCCTGAATCAGCGGGTCTTTCTCATAGTATTCACCCGGCGCATAGCCCCTCTGCCGCAGGGCGTCCACCTCCTCGGTGCGCATACCGAAAATCATAATATTTTCATCGCCCACCTGTTCGTGGATCTCCACATTCGCCCCATCATAGGTGCCAAGCGTGATGGCGCCGCCCAGCATGAGCTTCATATTGCCCGTACCGGAAGCCTCGGTCCCCGCCAAGGAAATCTGCTCTGATACATCGCAAGCAGGGGTCAAAAGCTCCGACAGAGTGACCCGATAATCCTCCAAGTAGACAATCCGAAGCTTTTGCCGCAGCAGCGGATCGTTTTCGATCTCTTTTTGCAGCACGCAAATCAGCCGGATAATCTGTTTCGCCAGATAGTACCCCGGCGCGGCCTTGGCGCCGAAGATAAACGTGCGGGGAACCAGGTCCAAATCGGGATTTTCCCGCAGTTTTTTCATCAGGTACAGAATATGCAGCGCATTCAGGTGCTGGCGCTTGTATTCATGCAGGCGCTTAACCTGCGCGTCGAAAATCGAATCTGGATTTAACGCAATGCCGTACTGCTTTTGCACGAACTTGGAAAAGGAAAGCTTATTTTCCCGCTTTACCTGTGCCAGCTCTTTTAAAGAATCCGGATCGTCTGCAAACGCTTTCAGCCGGGAAATCTGGGAAAAATCTTTCAAATAGCTCTCTCCGATCCGGCTGGAGATAAATTTGGTCAGCCGCGGGTTGGCCTGCAAAAGCCAGCGACGGGAAGCAATGCCGTTGGTTACGTTGGTAAACTTCTCCGGCCAAACGCCGTAGAACAAATGGAACAGATCATCTTGGATGATTTTGGAATGAAGCTTGGAAACGCCGTTGACACTGTGAGAACCTACGACGCACAGGTTTGCCATTTTGATGCCGCGGTTCTGGACAATGGACATGGACGACACCGCGTAGGGCGGTTGATGATATTTCTGCTCCAGCTCCAGGCAGAACCGGCGGTTAATCTCACAGATGATCTGATAAATCCGGGGCAGCAGGTTTTTGAACAGGTCTTCATTCCAAACCTCCAGCGCCTCGGACATGACGGTATGGTTGGTGTAGGCAAATACGCCCTGGGTCAGCTCCCATGCCCGCTCCCAGGTGTAGCCGCACTCGTCCAACAAAATGCGCATGAGCTCCGGGATTGCCAGCGTGGGATGGGTGTCGTTGATATGAATGGCGATTTTGTCCGCCAGATTATCCAGCGTGCCGTAGGTGGACATATGACGGTTGACGATATCTCCCACCGAGGCGGCCACCAGGAAATACTGCTGGCGCAGGCGCAGCAGCTTGCCCTCCATATGGCTGTCGTTGGGATAAAGAACCTTGCTGATTACCTCGGTCATGGAATTCTGGCGCAGGGCGGACAGGTAGTCCCCCCGGTTGAAAGAGTCCATATCAATGCCGGCGGAAACCGCCTTCCACAGTCTTAGATTGCTGACCCCTTTGCTTTGATAGCCGGAAACCGGCATATCATAAGGAACTGCTTTGACGGTATTATAGTTTTTGTAATTGATATGGTGGTAGCCGTAATCCCAGAATTCCTCCACCTCGCCGCCGAAATGGACGTCAATCGCCTGATCCGGATTCGGCGTCAGCCAGATTTCGCCGCCGGGCAGCCAATAATCAGGCAGCTCGGTCTGCCAGCCGTCGATGATCTTCTGTTTGAAAATGCCATACTCATATAAAATGCAATATCCGGTGGCGGTATAATCCTGAGAGGCCAGACCGTCCAAATAACAGGCGGCTAAGCGGCCGAGGCCGCCGTTGCCCAGGCCCGGGTCCGGTTCGTATTCATACAAGCGTTCCAACTTGACGCCCATTTCCTCCAGCGCGGCGCTGGCCAGTCCCGCAATCTCCAGATTATACAGGCTGTTTTTTAACGACCGGCCCATGAGAAATTCCATGGAAAGATAGTACACTTCTTTATTGCCATTGGAGTGGGTGTATGCGGAAAAGTTTTTCTGTTTTTCTGTTAAAATATTGCGCACCATCAAAGCGGTCGCCTTATAAAACTGGTCATCCGAAGCCTGTTCCGGCTCTACCGAAAACAGTAGCATCAAATTTTTTTCAATCTCGGCTTTCAGTTCTGCTTTGGAAAAGCGGTCCATTAAAATCCCCCTTCCGATTTGGATCAACAGTTTGGTCTCGTTCTGCCTTTTTCATGTAGTTTTATTATATCGGGACTATGTAAAAAACGCAACAAAGAAGCTTTTGGATTTTTCCTTTCAAAATCCTGATTTCTCCCTGTTTTCCTCCCAAACCCCTTTTCGAGCGAAAAAAAAAGTATTATAATATGGATATCTGTATGCTGCGCCCTTGGCAAACGGGCGTTTGGAAAAAAGAGTCCGCGGGAATTCCCCGCAGAAAGGCGGAATACCCATGAATCCAACCAGCCGGGTTAAAATTGAAGTCTGCGGCGCAAAATATTACATCGCCAGCACCGAGCCGGAAACATATGTCAAAGAACTGGGCGCTCAGCTGAACGCTCAGATTTCTGACATGCTCTCGCAAAACAATTCCCTGTCGGTGACCGATGCGCTGATCTTGTGCCTTCTGAATTATATGGACAGCTACCGAAAAGCAGAAGAAAATACCGATCATATGCGCAGCCAGTTGACAGGTTATCTGGAAGACGCGGCCAAATACCGCATTGAAGCCGATGAAGCCAAACGGGAGATTGAACGGCTGCGCCGGGAACTGGAAAAAACAAAACAGGAGCTTTCTGATGCAAAATAAACCAAAATGCAAGACGATGGAGCTTTTGGCTCCTGCCGGAGGGCCAGAACAACTGACCGCGGCGGTGCTTTGCGGCGCCGACGCGGTCTATTTTGGCGCGGGAAATTTTAACGCCCGCCGAAGCGCGAAAAATTTTGAGCTGGAATCGCTGCGGGAAACTGTGACGTTTTGCCATCTGCACGGTACCGCCGTTCATTTGACGGTCAACACCCTGGTATTCGACCGGGAACTGCCCAGCGCCATGGAAACGGTCCGCGCCGCCTGCGAGGCGGGAGTAGACGCACTGATCGTACAGGATTTGGGGCTGGCCCGGTTCATCCGGCAGGCGGCGCCTGACATGCCGATTCACGCCTCCACCCAGATGAGCCTGCACAATCTAAGCGGTGTTCAGCTGCTGGAGCCGTTCGGCTATACCCGCGCCGTACTGGCCCGGGAGATGAATGCCGAAGAAATCGCGCAGGTCTGCCGCGGAACAAAAATGGAGATCGAGACTTTTGTCCACGGCGCTCTTTGCATGTGTTTATCCGGTCAGTGCTACTTAAGCGCAGTGGCCGGGGAACGGTCCGGCAATCGGGGCCTGTGTGCCCAGCCCTGCCGGCTGCCCTTTTATGAAAAAAATCCACAGCGCTGCGGGCTTTCCCTCAAGGATATGAGCCTGTTTTCCCATATCGATGAGCTGCGGCAGGCCGGCGTGTGTTCTTTGAAAATCGAAGGGCGGATGAAGCGACCGGAATACGTAGCGGCGGCGGTCAGCGCCGGCCGGGCTGCCCTGGCGGGAGAAAAGCCGGATCTTCACACGCTGCAGGCAGTTTTTTCCCGTTCCGGCTTTACGGACGGATATTTTACCGGCAAGCTGGATCCCGGTATGTTCGGCACCCGGCAAAAAGAGGATGTGACCGCCGCATCCCCCGCGCTTTTAAAGGATCTGGCGCGGCTTTATGCCAAGGAAACCGGGCGGATAGGCATTCAGGCGCAGATAAAGGTCCGCGCCAGCATGCCGCTTTGTCTGACCCTGTCCGACCCGGACGGCAACAGCGTTACGGTTTCTGGCGCAGTACCCCAAGCAGCCCTTTCCAAGGAAACCACCGAAGAAATGATCCGGCAAAGCCTGAACAAGTTAGGCGGAACCCCGTATCATCTCAAAAAAGCGAACATCTCGTTAGAAAGCGGGCTGGCGGTGCCGGTATCAGCGCTCAATCAGCTGCGGCGGGAGGCTGTGGAGGCTCTCTCCGCCCAAAGAAGCCGCCCAAAAGAAATCCCATTTTCTGCGCCGCAGCGGGAACCGCTGCCCAAACCCGACCCTCAAAAAAGCCCGGCGCTGTGGGTGCGCCTGCAATATCCCGGTCAGCTTGACCGGGAGCTGTGGCGGCATGCCCAGCGCATCATCCTTCCGCTGGACCAGCTGGCATCGCTGCCGGTGACCGGTTTGGAAGAAAAGCTGGTCGCCCAGCTGCCCGCCATGCTGTTTGATGAAGAACAGCTGCTGCAATCGCTTGAGATTTGCCGCAGTAAGGGGGTCCGGTATGCGATGACCGGAAATTTGGGCGGGATTTTACCCGCTCAAAAAATGGGGATGCAGCCAATCGGCGATTTTGGCCTTAATATCACCAACGTCCAGTCGCTGATCCGCTTAAAGGAAATGGGGCTGGAGTCGGCAACCCTTTCCATCGAAATGCCCATGGCTGACTGCACCGCCATGTCGCCAGTGCTGCCCCGGGGAATTTTCGCTTACGGCCGGCTGCCCTTGATGACCGTGCGCAACTGCCCTGCCGCCGCA
>Ga0129314_1002242_pt1 | contig 11148 bp, 14 predicted proteins | sample O1111metagenome_FD_94431 | JGI IMG/M metagenome (GOLD analysis project Ga0129314, IMG submission 94431) | Orangutan individual fecal microbial communities from fecal samples from Wisconsin, USA - O1111 metagenome | ecosystem: Host-associated > Mammals > Digestive system > Large intestine > Fecal...
ATAACACATTACGAATGTCAGGATAACCCCGGCGATTGGAACGATCACCGTTTCAGAGAGGTTTCGGATCATAGAAAAGACGCCGCTGTTCCATGCCAGCGGCGTCTGTCCCACTTCACCGGCGATCTCGCCTACTTTGGTATTGACCGTATCGAACATGCCCGACAGGTTTCCCGTGATTCCCTCGATGAGCAGCCCTCGGAGCCATTCATCGAGTTTGTCGAGTATGCCGCCCATAAGCGATCACCGCCGGACGATCAACCGAACAGGCCGGAGAGCAGAGGTACAAGGGTGATGCCGATGAGGGCGACACCGCCGCCGGCCATCAACTGTTTCATACCCTGGCTTTTGGAAGCGGGGTTGTCCTGGCCATAACCTTCCAGAAGGTTGATAACGCCCCAGATACCAAGACATGCGCCCAGGGCCACCACGAGAGTCTGCAAAACACCAACTGCGCTGTTGAAAAATTCCATAAAATAATCCTCCTTGCATTTGCAATGATTTGTGATACAATTCTGTTAGGCTGAAAGGCTTACAAACCTTATTGGTTTGGGAAAGGAGCGTGAAAATCATGAAGAAACTTTTTAAGTTTCTTATGATGCCTCACAGTGTCTTGTTTTCCCAAAGTTTGGTCAAACCTAATTAAAGACACTTACAGCAACTTGGAGGCCTTGCGCCTCCTTTCTTTTTACCTATCATGCTTTTATCTCGTACACATCGAAGGTGTCCGTGGGTTTTACCACGGCACGCTGCTTCTTCATGTACCGTTCCATGTCAAAGACATTTTTAGGGTCGGCGTCGGCCGTGTATCTGTAATTCGGGTGTCGGGTGAGGTCGTACTTGTCCGAAAGGAACGGGCGCACGCCCCGCAGCATGAAGATACACTTGCCGCCGTCCATCACTGCCAATTCGTCCTGGGTCATCAACTCTTTGCCACAATGTCAAGTGATGAATTCAAAAAGGCATTAAAAAAGCAGATGCTATGTGCTCTCATGGCGCTCATAACATCTGCCTTTTATTTGCGAGTAAATTATGTGGTATGTTTTATTGTTAATGTCTCAGAAACTCCTGTTTACATGATTGCGACAGGTTCTGTCGATGCAATGTGCTCCGACCTAACCAAAGGTCTTTTTGATTTTATCGAGCAGCAAACCGGCAATCGGAGAAAAGACCTGATATTTTTTCCAAACTACGAACATCTTTGTTTCGAGACGAGGCTCCAACGGTCGAAAACACAGTGCGCTATCTGTTCCTGTATCAATCAACTGCTCAAAAGCAAGCAGATAGCCCAAACCCTCTTTCACAAACACAGAGCCATTATAAGGAAGATTTACTGTACCGGATATATTCAGTATATCTGCTTTTTCCCCACACCATCGCGTAATATCATATTTCAGTCCCTGCTCGGAACAAATTAAGGGCAGTGTGGCTAAATCCTCAAAACAAATCTGCTCTTTTGAGGCAAGGGGATCGGTTTTAGGCATGACAAGCCCCCACATATTTGTACCACGCATTTCCAGATAATTATATTTTTCAAGATTAGGCGGTTCTACGATTGCGGCAAAGTCAATCAATCCCTTGTCCAGACGTTCAATAACCTGCTCAGTGTTGCCGCTGGTCAGATGATAGCGGAACAGAGGATAACTCTCCCGGAAACTTCTGATTGCACGCGCCAGATACTTGATCTGGTATGATTCTGCGCATCCAATGCGCACTTCTCCGCCGGTAATTTCATCCAGCGCCTTAAACTCATCTGTTGTCTTGTCCACCATATCCAGAATATCCTCGGCTCTTTTTCGCAAAAGCATCCCTTCTTCGGTCAACGTGAGCGTTGTGCTCCCCCTATGAAACAGCTTTTTTCCCAGTTCCTGCTCCAATTCCTTGATTTGTCTAGATAAGGTAGGCTGGGAGATATGGAGTATTTCCGCTGCCCTTGTCATATTTTCCGTTCTTGCAATTTCTAAAAAATATCTTAAAACCCGTATTTCCATTGCTGCGCCTCCTGAGAATGATTACTGTATTTGTACAGATAGAAGTACAGGTGAAAGTATAGCACGAATCGTTATTTGCTTCAAGAATAACGCTCAATTAATTATAGGTATTAGACATAGCCTTGTTGGGCCGTTATAATGGAACCAGAACGGAGGTGCAATTAGATGGCGGAAGCATCAGATACCTATGGGATGATCTATCAAAATTTACAGGATGCCGGTTGTGATGAAGCAATCACACAGAAATGTATGGAGTTTGTAAGAGCAGGAAATTTGGGCGATATGCTTCCAATCCTTATCAAACACCGTAAAAGGCTGCTCACTATTGTACGTTCCGGGCAAAAGGAAATAGATTGTCTTGATTATCTCATTTACAAAATTCAAAAAGAAACGACATAGGAGGATTTCACAATGAACATGAACTTTGATTTTAATAACCCCACCCATATCTTGTTTGGCAGCGGGAAGCTGAACGAACTGGGCAGCCAGCCCATGCCGGGCAAAAAAGCTCTGCTGCTGATGTCCGGTGGCAAGTCCGCCCAGGTCAGCGGCGCGTATGACCGCACAGTGGAGCAGCTTCACAAAGCGGGCGTGGAGGTAGCCGAATTTGCAAAGGTAATGGAAAACCCCGTAAAGGAAATGGTAATGGAGGGTGCTGCGTTTGCCAGAGAAAACGGCTGTGATTTTATTGTTGCCCTGGGCGGCGGCGCAGTATTGGATTCCGCGGTGGCGATTTCCGCGATGGCCACTAATCCCGGCGACCTGTGGGACTATGTAAACGGCGGCACCGGCAAGGGGCAGCCTCTCCAGCATCCGGGCCTTCCCATTGTTACCATCACCCTGACAGCCGGAACAGGCTCAGAAGTGAACTGCTGGGGCGTGATCTCCAATCTGGAAACAAAAGAAAAGATTGGCTTTGGCGATCCGGCTTTGGTACCAGTTCTGGCAATCGTAGACCCGGAACTGATGCGGACAGTACCGGCAAAATATACAGCCTATCAGGGCTTCGATGCGCTGTTCCACAACACCGAAGTGATGATGTCAAACGGCGTCAACATTTTAAGCGAGACCATTGCCCTTTCCGCCATTCAGAATATTGCGGAGGCCCTGCCCCTTGCGGTAAAGGATGGAATGGATCTGAAAGCCCGCGAAAAAGTCGCCTATGGCAGTACAATGGCTGGCATCGCCATGCAGCTTACTTCAACAACGGCGCAGCACAGCATGGAACACGCCATGAGCGCCTACCATCACAACCTGCCTCACGGCGCAGGTCTTATCATGATCCCCAGGGCTTTCGCGGAGTTTTTCATTGAGAAACACGCCTGCGATGGGCAGTTTATCAAGATGGCAAAAGTGATGGGAATCCCGGATGCCGACAAGCCGGAGGACTTTATCACTGCTTTGGTCAATTTGCAGAGAGCCTGCGGCGTAGATGATTTGAAAATGAGCGATTACGGCATCCAGAAAGACGAGTGCATGACATTGGCGGTCAATGCTCGCGAGACGATGGGCGGCCTGTTCCTTGCCAATCCCTGCCCGATGTCCGATGAAGAGTGCGCCGGGATTTTCGAGAAATCCTATCGTTGATAGGAGGCAGGCAGATGGAACGATTTAATTTGTCTCAGGGAGCAAACGGGAATGCTCCCACAGTCCGGCTGAACAGCGGATATGATATGCCTGTTGTCGGCATTGGAACATACAGCCTTCGCGGTTCCGTCTGCATCAGGGCAGTCGAAGCGGCACTCCAGAGCGGTTACCGGATGATCGACACCGCCTATATGTACGGGAATGAGCGCGAAGTAGGAGAAGCGGTCAGGCAGTCCGGGATTCTGAGATCGGAGATTTTTGTTATCACAAAACTATACCCCGACCAATATGACCATGCCGGAAAAGCGATTGAGGAAGCACTGAAAAAATTGGATATTGGATATATAGACATGATGCTCCTGCATCACCCGGCGTCAAACGATGGTAAGGCATACGCAGCGATTGAAGAAGCGATTCAGGATGGCAAAGTACGTTCTGCAGGAATTTCCTGCTAATTACATCAAAGACACAGACCGTTTTCTTCCACAGGTAACAATAAAGCCGACTTTGATCCAGAATGAAATCCATCCTTATTATCAGGACAGCGAAGTGATCCAGCATATCCAAGACCTTGATATTGCGGTACAGAGCTGGTACCCACTGGGAGGGCGCGGTTACAACCACGCTCTCCTCCAAGACAAAGTGCTTCGGGAAATTGCGGAGATTCATGGGAAAACCTTGCCGCAGGTGATTCTTCGATGGGATCTGCAAAGAGGTGTTGTAGTCATCCCCGGTTCCAGCAATCCGGATCACATCCGGGAAAATATCTCGATCTTTGATTTTACGCTTTCCAAGGAAGAAATGGAGGCCATCGCTTCTTTGGAAAGAAAAGAAAAACACGATTGGTATTGATTATGATGAGTAAATTGAAAAAGTAGAAAGAAGGTGATTTCCATGGGATATGAAGAAATAGAAAAGCGTGCTGCCGAGATGGGCCTTCCGGTCTACCAGTATCAGCGCATTGCTACGCAAAGGGCTATACGGCTCACCACGGAATTGAATTTTCAGTACCATGAACCGGAGGAAGTGGCCCGCCTATTTTCAGAACTGATTGGCAAACCTGTGGGCGAGGGCTTCTGCCTGTTCCTGCCGTTTTATACCGACTACGGGCAGACGCAGCAAGAAACTCCTTCCGCCAGCGAAAGTGTGGAATCCTCATCTTCTGTCGAGAGTGAGACAAGCGAAACACCAGCCAACGAGTCCACGGAAGAAAGCACACCATCTGCCCCTGATGCGGAAACAGAAACTGAGGAAGAAAATCCGGGCAACTTCAATTTGGAGACAGCCACAGTTACTCTGAACAGCGGTTATGAAATGCCCATCATGGGGCTTGGTACCTACTCCCTCAGCGATGAGGAATGCTACAATTCCGTCACCGCTCTGTTGGAAGCGGGCGGCAGACTTATCGACACTGCCTATATGTACCACAACGAGGCCGCCGTGGGCCGGGCCATCCGGGACAGCGATGTTCCCCGCGAGGAGATTTTCGTCATCACCAAGCTCTATCCCAGCCAGTTTGATGACCCAGAGGCAGCCATCCAACTGGCGCTGGATACTCTTGACATTGGCTACATCGACATGATGCTGCTCCACCACCCCGGCACAGGGGATGTGGAAGCCTATCTGGCAATGGAGCAGGCTGTAGCGGATGGAACCATCCACTCCATCGGCCTTTCCAACTGGTACATTGAGGAATTGGAGGAATTTCTGCCGCAGGTCAATATCACCCCGGCGCTGGTGCAAAACGAAATCCATCCCTACTATCAGGAGTCGGATGTGGTGCCGTATATTCAAGATCTGGGAATCACAGTGCAGGGCTGGTATCCTTTCGGTGGACGGGGCCACACCTCGGAACTGCTGGGTGATGAAACAATCTCCGCCATTGCGGAAGCACACGGCGTAACTTCCGCCCAGGTGATCTTGCGGTGGAATTTGCAGCGAGGCGTGGTAGTCATTCCTGGCTCCAGCAACCCCGACCACACCCGGGAAAACCTCGACCTGTTCGGCTTCGAGCTGACGGAGGACGAGATGGCTCAAATTGCAGCTTTGAACCGGGATGAAAAACATGACTGGTATTAAGGAGGAACCATCGTGAAAAAAAGGATAGCTTTATGTATGTCACTTTTTATAATGTCAGCCGTACTCAGTGCTTGTGGAACATCACATACAGATAATATGTCTGCCAGCGAATCGAATAGTCAGCAGAGCGAAACAGGCACAGAAATAATCAATTCAAGTGAAACGGAGGCTTCTGATACAATGGAGTCAAATTCCACATCCAAAAGTCTGGTTGTATATTTTTCTATGCCGGAAACAACAGAGCCGGATAATATGTCGCGGGAAGAAGAACTCAGTACAGTTGTCATTGATGGTGAGGTTCTTGGAAACACCCAATATGTTGCTCAGGTAATCGCAGAGAATACAGGAGCAGATATTTTCCGCATTGAACCGGTTACACCATATCCGCTGGATCACTCTGAACTGGAGGAAATCGCACAACAAGAGCAGAGGGATGATGCCCGTCCGGAAATTGCAGGAACAGTTGAGAATATCGGGCAGTACAGCACGATCTTTTTCGGCTTTCCTAACTGGTATTTCGATATGCCGCAGATTATGTACAGTTTCCTTGACCAATATGATTTGTCCGGAAAAATGATTGTCCCTTTTGTAACATCTGGAGGAGGCGGCTTCTCTGATTCTATCAGTGAAATCACGGAGATGGAACCAGAAGCTGAAGTCATTCAAGACGGGCTTTCCATCTCCCGAAATGTCGTGCAGGATTCAGAGGCAGACATTATCAAATGGTTGACGGATCAAGGATTCATACAATAAAAAACATGAAAAAAGAGGAGGCGGCTGCATGACGGCTAAAAGAAAATTTCAGATTGCAACGGACATGCTGATGATCGTAATGCTGCCGTTCCTTATGGCATATCAGCTGATTGGAGAAGCAATCCATGAGTGGATAGGTATGGGAATGTTTTTACTTTTCCTGTGCCACCACCTGCTAAATAGGAATTGGCACAAGAATCTTTTAAAAGGTAAATATAATAAATACCGACTGCTGCTCACAGGCATGGATCTGATATTGTTTATTATCATGGTTTCTCTTGCAATCAGCGACACACTGTTATCAAGACATATTTTTACATTCCTGCAGCCCGAAGGAGGAATTTCCGGAGCAAGAATTATTCACCTGTTATCTTCTTATTGGGGGTTCGTGTTGATGTCTATCCATCTTGGACTGCATTGGAATGTAATCGCAGCCGCAATAAACCGCACGACCAGGCCAAAATCTTCTGCTGGAAAAAAGAGAGTTATTTTCAGAATAGCAGTTGGCGCTGTGTGTTTATACGGAATCTATGCTTTTATGGAACGGGACATTGGTACATACATGTTCCTGAAATCAGAATATGTATTTTTCGATTTCAACAGTCCCCTTTTGAAATTTTTTATAGATTATATTGCTATCATGCTTTTGTTTGCGAGTATCGGAAACTATTTAGGAATATTTTGCAGGAAAAGGAGGAATGCGCATGAAGGTGTTAGCAATCAACAGCAGCGCCAGAAAGGACGGGAACACCGCCATTTTAATTAGCCGGGTGTTTGAAGAACTGAACAAAGAAGGAATCGAAACTGAGATGATCCAGCTTGCCGGTCAGGTCATCGAACCCTGCAGGGCGTGCTGGGCCTGCGGTGGGCAGCAGAATTGCATCCACTGCAAGGATCATTTCCATGAGATTTTTGACAAAATGAAGGAGGCAGACGGCATCATCCTCGGCTCTCCAGTCTACACCGCCAATTTATCCGCAAATATGCAGGCACTGTTGGAGAGATGCGGTGTAGTTACCGACATGAACCGGGATGCCGGTCTATTCCGGTACAAGGTCGGATCAGCCGTCACTGCGGCTCGGCGCGGCGGCGCAGTCAACGCATTGGATGCTATGAATCATTTCTTTCTGTCTCAGGAGATGTTCGTAGTGGGGTCATGCTACTGGCCTTTGGCCTACGGTCAGATGCCGGGCGATGTGGAGAAGGACGTGGAAGGGCTGGAAACCATGCGTGTGCTGGGGCAGAACATGGCCTATTTATTGAAAGCATTGAAAGAGAGGTCGTAACATGATGAAAAAAATATCGAGCCTTTTCCTTATAGTGGGTTTTCTATTTGCTCTTGCGGGATGCAGCACCTCACCGGCAAGTACGGAATCATCTCTCCCGGTGACTTCCGCAACACGGCAGGAAGAATCCTCCACATCCCCAAATCAGACGAGCAGTGATGTATCGGATGCTGAAACGGAATCATCCACCAGCGACAGTGAGGTAGATCAGGAGGAGCCAGTGGAAAATACAATTTTAGTGGCCTATTTCTCCGCCACCGGCACCACAGAGCAGGTGGCACAGCAGGCGGCAGAAATTTTAGGTGCAGACATTTATGAAATTGTGCCAGAAGAACCCTATACCGAGGCGGATTTGGCCTATTATACAGGCGGGCGGATCAGGAGCAGGATGATCCCAGCGCACGCCCTGCGATCAACGGCGGCGTGGAAGATATAAGCCAGTATGATACGGTACTGCTGGGCTACCCAATCTGGCATGGGCAGGCTCCACGGATTATCAGCACATTTCTGGAAAGCTATGATTTTGCTGGAAAGACGATCATTCCCTTCTGTACCTCCCATTCCAGCGGTGTAGGTTCCAGTGCAGACAATCTGCATGACCTTTGCCCGGACACTGTGACATGGGCCGAGGGTGCGCGCTTTGCCAGCGGTGCGTCTGGCGATGAAATTCAAAACTGGCTGCAAGCACAAGGATTATAAAAATAGAAATTGGCCCTCCCCGGCATGGGGAGGGCTCAGAGTGTCGACAAACCCCAGTTCTGCGTCAAGCACAAAACTGGGGTTTGTTCTGAAAAATGGAAAAACGAGCGATATAATACAGGAAAAACGGTCAGGGTATCTATCCCTCCATACCCATTTTGCATACTTTTTCAGATTCATGGCAGCAAATTTAAGCTTCACCCAGTTCGTTACCTGAGCCAAGCCTGTGTATCGAGTATATCGCAGACCATGCTGCTCTTTTGCATCCACAAAGACACGTTCAATTGTCTCTTTCCTAGCTTTGTACATCCGCTGGTAGATCGGAGTGTAACGGGCATCGTCGGCCAATTCCTCATAGTCTTTCCAGATGTGTCTGGTAACTGTTTTCACGCAGTCCTTGCTCTTTGTGCATAGATGGCGAGTTGGACAGTTTACGCAAATTTTCGGATCGCTTTTATACTCCCGGTATCCATCCCGGTTTGTGGTGCTGTAGTTCAAAACCTGGTACTCCGGGCAGATCACACAATCATAAAACTCATCGTACACATATTTCCACCATTCATGACCACCCTTCATGGTCATGGGTCGTTTGTAGGCTGTGGATAATACTCTGTCATCGCCAAAGACTTTCTTGCAGATATGGGGCGTCTTATATGCGCTGTCCGCTACAAAGGCATGGACATCCGGGAACTGCTCTACTACCTGGTCATATACATCATCAAATGCAACGCTATCATGGATATTGCCAGGGGTAACCTCTACTGCCAGAACGACACCGTGAACATCGCAGGCGGTATGTGCTTCATAGGCCAACTGCTTCTTGTGGTCGCCCTTGACAAACAGCCCGCAGTCTGGGTCGGCAGTGCTTTTTACTACTGTTTTTGTCTTCTTTGCTTCCTTTTTGCGCTTTTTCAGTTTCTTCCTAGAGGTATTGTTGCGTTTCTTTTTTGGAGAAGCAGGTGGCTCATCGTTATTCTCGTTATCTTCATCATTCTCATCATCCGAGAATGGCTTCTTCCCATGGGCTTCCCAGTCTGCGTTGACCTCGTCCATGAGTTCCTTTGCGTACCGCTTTGCCTCAATGAGCACTTCTTCCTTTACCGTCTTCTTGAGATTTGCGTTTGCCTTGATATGGGTTCCGTCCACAAACACTACGCCGGGAGCTACGTACCCGGCCTCTACCATTTCCATGAGGATCCAGCTGAAGATCCGGTCTACGGTTTCGGTTGTAAAACGGTGACGGAAGTTATAACTAATGGTTGAGAAATGCGGAGTTTCTTCCTGTAGGCGGTAGCCCAGGAACCAGCGGTATGCCACATTCAGAGAAACTTCTTCCGCAGTACGGCGCAAAGAAGTCAGTCCATACAGATGCTGAATGAGAACCATTTTGAACAGCACAACTGGATCTACGCTAGGGCGACCATTGTCAGCACAGTACAACGGCTCTACCATATCGTAGATCTTGCCGAAATCGACAGCAGCATCTATTTTTCGCAGTAAATGATTTGCAGGCACCAGACTTTCGGTGTCCACAATTTCAAACACGCCTCGCTCCATTTTTCCACTTTTTAGCATTTCTCTTCACCCATGACCATTATATCATGGATAATAGAAAAAGCCCAGCACTAACTGGACTTTTTCGACACTCTGGGCCCTCCCCGGCATGGGGAGGGCTGTTCTGTCTTTATGCTGCAATCTCCGGGATTTCCCCGACAAAGTTATACACGGTCCTGACTTCCTGCACCTTCTGGCCGTCCACCTTCTTGACCTCGCCGATCAGAATCCGGCTGATGAGCCGGTTCAGCACCGCCTCGTCCAGTTCCTCAATGGCGGAATAGCGCCGGATTTCCTTGATAAAGGTACGGACTTCGCTTTCCTGAGCGTCCGCCCGGCTCTGCATCATTGCCAGGTCATGCAGGCGCTTCTGGTTCGATTCCTGTTCCAGCGCCGCCGTCAGCTTCACAAACCGCTGCTCCGTCAAAATGCCTTTAGCCTTATCGGTGTACAGGCTCAGGAACATCCCGTCAATTTCCTGATTTCGGGCTTCCAGCCGCTGGCGTTCCTTCTCTGTCTGAGAAGCGTCCACCAGATAGCGTCGCTCCATCCGGCGGCTGAGCCGCTGGTAGAACGCATCGGCGTCCTTCATGGCCTGCGCCGCCAACTCCTGAATGTCTTTCAGCACCAGATTGTACAAATCCCTGGCCTCGATCTTGTGGCTGGAGCAGATCTTGCAACCCATGCGGTTGTAGGTCTGGCAGATATAGTACGCCTTGTCAATCGGCTCCCGCATCTCGCCGGTGAAGCGGTTCTTCCCGGTTCTGCCAACCTTCTCATACCGCACCTGCATGGACTTCCCGCAGGTGGCGCAGTAGACAAGGCCGTGGAACAGGTTGTAGAAGGGGCAGGAATTCCCCTGAATGGTCGGCCTGCGGTCAATGAGTTCCTGCACCTGTTCCCATTCCTCCGGCGTCACAATCGCCTCATGGCAGCCCTCGATCACTTCCCACTGGTCACGGGGGGATAATGTCATAGGTGTTGGAGCGGATGCCTTTCTGATGTATCCGAAAGACCAGATGTGCGCCTTTTGAAGTGACCCCCAAAAGTTAGACAATATTTTGAAGTAAAAATTATTCAAGCAGCCGAAAGGGCTTGCTGTCTGTGAATTGCAGGCGGCAAGCCCTTCAGTTTTGCCTTGATGCGGTGGTTGTTGTAGTAATCCAGATATGCAACAAGCTCCTGTTTGAAGTGCTCCA
>Ga0129314_1002244_pt1 | contig 11145 bp, 13 predicted proteins | sample O1111metagenome_FD_94431 | JGI IMG/M metagenome (GOLD analysis project Ga0129314, IMG submission 94431) | Orangutan individual fecal microbial communities from fecal samples from Wisconsin, USA - O1111 metagenome | ecosystem: Host-associated > Mammals > Digestive system > Large intestine > Fecal...
ATGTCTTTCTCATATTCCTTTCTCCTCGCCCTTACAGGCTCCAGCTCCTCGTTGAGGATCTTCTCAAGGAACTTCTTGACTTTCACGTCACCGAGTCCGCCTCTTCTGTAGTGATCCTTCAACTCGTCGAGGTTGGCATATTCGGGAAGATAGAGTCCAAAATGCTCGTCGTGGCAGAAAGCGTCGAGGTAGGTGAAGACGGTGTTGCCCTCCACGTGGCCAGGGTCGCTGACATTGATGTGCTGAGGGTCCGTGTACATCGACATCACTTTCTTGTGCATTTCCTCGGCGGTCTCCGAGAGGTAGATGCAGTTGCCCAGGGACTTGCTCATCTTCGCCTTGCCGTCGGTTCCCGGGAGACGCAGACATGCCGCGTTGCCCGGCAGGACAGCCTTCGGTTCCACGAGAGTCTCGCCATAGATGCGGTTGAAGCTGCGCACGATCTCGACCGCCTGCTCAAGCATAGGCTTCTGGTCCTCACCCACAGGCACATCGGTTGCCTTGAAGGCTGTGATGTCCGCCGCCTGTGAGATAGGGTAGCAGAAGAAGCCCACAGGAAGCCCGCTTCCGAACGCCTGCTCCTCGCCGTCCTGGCTGAAGCCACGCATCTGGATTTCCGCCTTGACGGTCGGATTGCGCTGGAGCCGCGCCACCGTGACAAGGTTCATGTAGTAGAATGTCAGTTCGGTGAGCTCCGGTATCATGCTCTGGATGAATATTGTCACTTTGTCAGGGTCGAGGCCGACTGACAGGTAGTCCAGCGCCACCTCGATGATGTTCTGACGAACCTTCTCCGGGTTGTCGAAATTGTCGGTAAGCGCTTGCGCGTCAGCGATGAAGACGAACATCTTCTTGTAGTCGCCGGCATTCTGGATGGCCACCCTGTTCCTCAGGGAGCCGACGTAGTGGCCAATGTGGAGGCGTCCGGTCGGACGGTCGCCTGTGAGTATGATCTTGTTTGACATATCGTTATGTTTTTTAGTTCGTTATCGTCATATTACCTGAACCACCATATTCCCGAACCGCTCTATTTGTTGAGCCATCATATTCATTGATAGGTAATTCCGTGGTTTACCTGATCAGGTTCAGGAATTCGTTCCTTGTCCTCGCCGAGCTGAGGAAGACTCCGGAGAACGCCGATGTGGTGGTGATGGCATTCGCCTTCTGCACGCCGCGGATGGACATGCATGTGTGCATCGCCTCGATGACCACAGCCACCCCAAGAGGATGCAGAGCGTTGTCGATGCAGTCCCTGATCTGGACCGTCAGCCTCTCCTGCACCTGAAGCCTGCGCGCGAAAGTCTCCACGACGCGGGCTATCTTGCTCAGCCCCGTGATCTTGCCGTTGGGAATGTACGCCACGTGGCACTTCCCCAGAAACGGCATCATGTGGTGCTCGCAGGTGGAGTAAAGCTCAATGTCCTTCACCAGGACCATCTGGCGGTACTCCTCATCGAATATGGCGGATTGGATGATCCGCGTCCCGTCCTGTGAATATCCCTGCGTGAGGAACTGAAGCGCCTTGGCGACCCTCTCCGGGGTCTTCACAAGCCCCTCTCTGTCAGGATCCTCACCTAACAGACGGAGGATTTCCTTGACGTGCGCCGCTATCTCGGCCGTCGTCCCCTCCTCATATATTTCCTTTTTCTCGTATGACATATTCTTGGTCCTTCTTTTTTGGTACAGTTGTTGAGACTGTATTTCCCCGGATGCTATTTTGCCTGTCTGAAGGTTTTCCTCCTCTCCCTCAGCGCTTTGACACCTCTGCCGACGCGAGGAGCCGCTCATTCACTCCGGCAATTCAGCTTCCAAGTCTACAAAATTAGGCAAAAAATACATATTGTTATGTTTTTTTGCATATCTTTGGGGCAAAATGAGCCGCTTTTCATGGCAATAGCAAAGCGGAAAACTTATGTTGCCACAGATTTGGTAGGCATTTTTGAAGTATTGGTAGTATTATTTTATTGATTATTAACAATTTCGAGAATATGTATTGGACACTTGAACTGGCCAGCAGCCTGGACGATGCTCCATGGCCGGCATCAAAAGAAGAGCTTATCGACTACGCCAACCGTTCCGGCGCTCCCGAGGAAGTCATCGAGAACCTGACCGAACTGGAAGACGACGGCGAAGTCTACGAATCCATAGAAGACATCTGGCCCGACTACCCGACCAAGGAGGACTTTTTCTTTAACGAAGAGGAGTATTAACCCACTTTTGAGATATTATTGATTGATTTTCAATAATTTATGATTTAAGCACCGGATAGTTTCGGTGCTTTTTTTGTGCCCAAATTGCAGGTTTTTCAGGGTAAAAACAGGCCCAAACTATCCAATTACTATCCAGTGAAATTGCAAATCCCCCTTGAAATAAGAGTAGTAAATGAGGCATAAAAAGATCGGAGAGAAGCCTGTCAGGGGGTGGCAGATTTCTCTCCGGATGTCTTTGTGAAAGTGGGTGCTAGAAATGAAAGTTGAGTTTCTCTTCAACAGTCTTTTCAATGGTTGAAGGTAGTAAGGTGGCATATACCTTTTCTGTGGTCAGCACTGATGAATGTCCCATCAATGTTGATACTGTCTTTATATCCACTGTGTTGTTAAGTGCAAGGGTGGCAAAGGTGTGCCTTGCTGTGTGAAAATGCAGAGGAAATGGCAAGTGTATCTTGTCTCCCAGTGTATGAAGAGAAATGTTTATGGTCCTGTTCTTTGAGTTCAGAGCCTCTTTCAAGTTCTCACAATTGCTGAGATCAAACTCATCATCAAGCAGGCCAAACACAAAATTATCATTGCGTCCTTGCCATCTCTGCAAGATCTTCATACCTTCATCTGGAATGGACAAGTTCAGCATCTTTGCATTTTTGGTATGGTTTTTCACCTGTATGTGGCGGATAGTCCTCTTGTCCATATCAATCTCAGCCCATCTCAATGTGGCTACATCACTGAACCTCAATCCACATGTGTGAAGGGAGAACATAAACATATCGAAGATGTCCCTTGTTCTTTCATACTTTGCTGACTTCACTGCTTCAATCAGTTGCCTCACCTGCTCACTGGTGAGGTAATGTGTGGTGGTGTCAGCCCCCAGCACCTTTGCATTTGCAGGAAGGTATAAATTACAGATCTCATCACAGGTGTCTCTGTCTATCCAGTTCCTTCTGTGCATAATCTTCACTGCCTTGATAATGGGTGTCAATGCCTTGTTGATTGTCTCATTTGTGTTGCCACGATCCTGTCTATACTTGATATAGTCTTGGAACAATTTGACAGTTATGTCTCTGCAATACAAAGTTGTCCTTTCACTTATGTCTTGATGCTTTACCTTGTGCAGAAAATCACTGAAAGTGCCCATATTGCACTTGATGTTTGACCAGACAGAATAGCTGATCTTGCCCAGATTGTATATCTCTTGGTTCTCTGCAAGAACAAACTCCACAAATGGAACCTGCCCTTTGTCTCTGTCTTTCTCTCTGTCATACTCACCACTCAATATGCTCCTGAGCACTGGCACTGGAATAATCTGGTTCTTCTCTGCCAGCAGACTGTTTATCCTGCTATCCACCTCCCTTTTGAGATTTGTCAGTCTCTGGTTGAGTATATAAGCCTTCTGGTGCCCATCCTTACCTGTGCGGATATACTTGTTGTCTCCATTGTCTCCCAGCCACAAGTCAGGTTTAATGGAGATGCCAGTTGATTTTTTAACTGGCACTCCCTGTGTGCAATACTGCAAGGCAATCTTATACTCCCCATACTCATTTGGCTTACTGTCTTTCCTCAATAAATACTTACCTTCCATACTTGTCTCTATCTAAATCTAACATAATTCACATGGTTTTTTTGTATCAGTGCATCCACATCACTCTGGGTATAAACTATTGTCCTGCCTATCTTTGAATAAGCCAGTTCTCCATCCTGTCTCAACTTCTCAATAGCAGACTTGCCTATCTTCAAGTAATCACATAGTCCCTTTGTGTCATACACCTTCTCCACACTATTACTGCCAGTCCTTATCTCCTCCAGAGCTGCAAGGATGGCTTCAAATTTTGAATTCATATCTGTTTCTTCTTTCATATCAAAATCCTTTTGACAAAAACATAACAAAGTTTTTCCCGATGAGACGGAAAACTAACTCTTTCGTCTCATTTTTCTTCAAAATCTTGATAAGACGGTCGGCAAGATTGACTGCATCTTCTGCCTTGAAAGATGATGGCACGGGATTATGGTAATTTGCACAAAGCCCGGCAAGGATGATGGCGGAGAAGAGACTTCTCTCTTCAATGTGTTGTGATGTCTCGTTCATATACTTATTCTTATATGGGAGTTTGCAGCAGCTTATGCGCCAATGCGCGCTGTTAAGACATATCGACAGACCAAACCTCGCGGGAAAGAAAGAAGAAAGGCGGCAAGAGACCTAAACCCTTACCGCCAGAAGTGATACTGATTATGCAAACTGGACATCCGTATTCTTCTGGTATTTATGAAGTCTTACGGATGGTGCGGAAGCTCACGAAGTCCAAATCGTGATGCCCTGGTGGGTTTTTGTCATTCTCCTGCGTAAATAAACGGGTGGGGGTTTCGCAGAAAAATTGCTCTGGATCAAATGTGTCCTGTAAGAAACTCTGCCCTTTGTTATATTTTTTATGAGCTATCACACCAATAATAGTGGAAATTATGACCTCTTATAAACGGACAATTTGAAGAGATATAAATACATATATGGAGATGTGATGGTGAATGTGGATATAAGAAGCTGTTTCTAGGAGAGAAACAGCCTACTTGTATCTGTAAGATACTGTAAATGATATATATATGAAGTGTATGTTATATGTTGGAATTGATAAATGTGGAAGGACTATATTGTCATTGTATGTCCTTCATTGATAATGATCTTTCTTTAATGAGTGAAGAAGAAAGAAAGAAATTGTATGATGGTTATAAGTGGATGTTCTCTTCTGGTTGTGAAACCCCTACTCTTGAACCTTTGATCAAGGGCAATGACCCTCGGGTAAATACTTTCAGGTCAAAGTTCAAGGAATGGTTTATGGTGGTTTGTGCATATTCACTCAGTCCATATACTCTCGGTCAAACCTCATACTCTCACTACTTGAATAATCCTCGCTGGCAAGGAACAAAGGTCAAAGGGAACAAAGTATATCCTCAACGGGTAATTCTGGCTCTAGGAATGATGGGTATCTTTACCAGATTGAAGACCAATTATCTTCACTTGAATGATAAGACAAAGGATCATGGAAGGGAGTATAATGTTGATATTGACAGGTTGAAGGAATGGACTTCCACTTCTATTGAGCCAGCAGAATATTTCAGTGAAACAGTCTCATCTATGGATGATGTATGGGTTCAATCCTCATCGGCTGATAGTGATTTTGACTACTCTTTTATTGAGAAGAATGATGAAGTGAGCCTGTTGAGCTGGTCTCTTTATGATGACTGGTTCTCAATGAGACAATATGAGACTATCTCCTCTATTTCTGTTATCCCAGAATGCTATGTGAGAGCCTGTCAATTCATCAGCACCTGCACTTATAAGATGCTTGATGCGGTCAAAGACAAGGACAAGAAGAAAGACCTACGCGGAAGATATAGGAACTGTCAATGGATCATTAACCTCCACAATGGGGATGTGGGATGCAGCAAGGTGGATGACAAGGGTGGCAGATATTACACTATGATGGTCTGTATGGGGAAAGATTATCGCAGGGCTTGTCTTCAACTGGATGGAGAAAGAATTGTTGAGGTTGATGTATCCTCATCTCAACCTACCCTTATCGGCCTGAAAATAAAGAAGGATACTGGCAAGACAACTGAATGGTTGCAGCACTGTCTGGATGGTGATTTCTATGAATGGGTGAAAGATTTGACTGGTGTCAAGGTGGAGCGTGCAAAGGTGAAGACATACATTATGAGGTATCTGTTTTCCTGTTATGGCTCTGGTCTTCCAAAGGACTATCAAAGGGAACATCTATCTCCTGACATCAAGGAATACAAGAGGGGTTATCGAAAATTTGAGCAGAAGCTGACATCTTATCTCAAAGACAATGAGCCAGAGATATATAACCTTATTGAACATCACAAGAGAAACCCAGTCTGGACAGACAAGACTTGGACAGACAGCTGGAAGAAGAAGAGAAAAGGCAAGTGGTGCAGCACCCTCCCAGTTGAGATGCAGAAGACAGAGGTTGAGTATATCAAAACCTGTCTTGCAGGTCTTCCTGCTGATATGAAGTTCTTCACCATCCATGATGCCATATGTGTCAAGGAGAGTGATGGAAACATAGTCAAGGCTGTTATGGAGCAGGTCAGTCAAGAAATGTATGGTGAGAAGATTTCAATCAAGATTGAGAACTCATCTCAAGACAATGTGAAGTGAAATTTGAATGCAATTTAAGGACAGAGTGGCAGCACCCTGTCCTCTTCTTATGCCCATAAATACTTATGTGAAAGCATCCGCTTCCACACTATACACAAACTGATTATAATAATATGGACAATGTAAAAATCAATCGTATCAGTCCGTTCAAGGAATGGCTGACACAATGAAAACTCAATGAGAACAAGACAGAGAACATCGAACTATGGGACAATCACGTATATGGCTTTGTCGAGTATAACGGGCATGTGAATGAAGCCGTATGTAATTTGAAATTTGACCACTACAATGAAGTCTTTGACCAATGCCTGAATGACATTGAAAAGGATGCTCCCGGACTGAAATATACCGATATCCTCGCATTGGCAAGGAATAAGACCGGCATCGACAACGAATATGAAAGCATCGACAAGTTCCTCTATGACCTTGTGAAGATGCACTTGCAGGGAGAGAGAATAAAGGTGCAAGACAAGGAACTTGATGACGAGACAGTCAATGACAATGACCTGCAAGTTTATCGCACTGCCGAGAAATTGTTCATTTTACAGATGGCAAAGGATATAAAGCAGAAGTTTGTCTATGAGGAAGCTGAGTAATCACGTCAATCAAAAGGAATTGTGCCTTCCAGTTATCGAAGACGGCAATGTCAAGAGCTGGCAGTCTCTCATCGCATTTGAACATATTCTTGATGGGGACAAGCTGATGGCATCACCAGAGATACAGAAGATATTGAGATACTTCTATGGTCAAGCAAGACCATCAGTCGTAAGGACAAATTATACCGATGACCTGCAGGCATGGATAAACAGAGGGCTTTGTATGGCAGATATGAAAGGAACCCTTATGACATACCCCTTGACTGCCACTTATGAGGAGATGAAAACCGATGAGAACATAGTTCATCCCGGAGAGTATTCCGGTGCATTGAGTGTAATCTCCTTCAAGCCGAAAGAACCTGTGGAGAAAGACTTCCTTGCCATTACCTGTAAGTGGCAAGACGGACTGTTCCGTAATGACAGTTATGTCCTTGGCATCATTGCCGACACAGATGACCTTCACGGCATCATCGAGCCGTGGGTGATAAACTGACTGACCACACACAATCAAACATACACTTCCATCTGGGCGGGCTTCGGCTCGCCATTTTCAGTTTCAGTTCCGTGCGATTTGCAACGAAAGTGAATGTTGCCTGGTGCCCAAAACAAGATTAAAAAGGTCTTGCAACTGATTTTCAGCCATTTATATGTTTCACTAATTATAAAAGTGAATTATGAGAAGTCTTGATATTTCTACTGATTAAGGCAGGATTTCAACCATACTATTGTTTCCTCTTTTGCATTTATCATTTTTGCGTATTTAAACAACGAATCAATGAAAACAGCAAGTGTAAGACTGTGAGGTGAATTATAAAGCCTAAGCTTCGAATAATCCATTATGGATATTACAGCACAATATGTTCCTAATCGGCCATATCTTGCCGCAAGCTGATTGATTGCCACGCTGTCGAAATTTGCCTTTTTACCATAAACAAAAAGCGAATGAAGAATATTTGCAGAACTGAATTTTGATATGGCGTGCTGTAAATCCTGTTCAGAAAAATCTTTATCTTTAACCTCTATTGCAGAAGTCAAGACCAAACCATCATCGCTTGAAGAAGATTTGCTATAAATGTCGATGTCTCCAACTTCCTTTGAAGAAGCTCCACATTCATTTACATTGTGTGCTACCACTTCGTTATTTGGGAAGCACAAGGATTCAAGACTCGAGACTATTAACGGACAGGTTTCTCCTTCACAAGCCTTTTCGGTTGCTCGGTCTATATAATCTAGAATTACCTGAGTATTCTCATCTGGCACTTGAACGCCTTTTATCTCGAACTTTTGCTCATATTCACGACTAATCTGTTGAAGGACATCAATAGCAGAAGAAAGATACTTGAAAGCTTCTTCTTTTGTCTTTATCTGGGGAAGAATCTCTACTAGATGGGATAAAATATCCTTATCATTTCCACTACGAACAGCATTGTTAAGCGATAACCTTTCAAATCGTGCAGGCTTATTAAGATATGGCTCGTTTGAATCACCTAAACTATGCGGGACATATTCCCGCTCAAAAGGGACTACGACCTTATGACAAAGACTTCTGGCATCATAAGCACCACTTGAATTATCTCCTGCCTGAATGCTTAAAACATCAATGTCTTCGTTTGTCGCTTTCGCCAAAAGAGCTGTAAAGAGAATATATTTATATGTCTTATGAGAGCCTCTCAGTATCTCAGCAATAACTCTACCTATTGAATCAGTTGCTTTCGCTGGATTTGCGAGGGCTTCAAGCAAAACGGTCATAGCCGTATCTTTATTCACATCAACGCTCATATTTAATTAAATAGAATTAAAAAGTTGAGGCTCAGACTCATTATATTTCACAGATGTCTTACCAACCAATATGTCAATAACCATATTCGACACAGCCTTCCCCAAGTTGCACGGAACCGCATTGCCGATTTGAGTGTAAACACGTGATTGGGACCCACAAAATCTGTATTCCAACGGAAATGTTTGTAATATGGCAGCCTCAGCTGGTGTCATTCTTCTAAGAAATGATGGAGCCGGTTTGAAAGATGCGTATGATATATCATCACACACCATTTTATGATATGACTCAATCCAAGGTTTCTCTCCATTATACAACTCATTCTCGTCAATGATGGGGGTTTTGTTTCCACCCATTGACGCAGGAAGAGTAGCCGAGTATCCGTCAATTTTCGTCGGGCGGCCCAGTCCATTAAAAAGCATTCCCGCATAAGGGGATTTTCGCAATATCGGGTTTGACGCCAAGGTTATTTTCGCTTTGCACACACTAGCATTATTCCCAGTTCCGGCTTTGTCCAAGATGCTCAGCGCTTCACGGACTGTAATGGATTTGTGTCGATATGGGGAAATCATTTTTTCCAAATCGGGCTCCACAGAAGGGTCTCCTCTAAATCCGATAAAGAATACCCGCTCTCTCGCCTGTGGAACATCGAAATCACTTGCATTTAAAACAATAAAATTTACCGAATACCCAAGCTCTTTGAAGCGTTCAAGAAGGGACATTCGCACATTCTGCCATCTTTCAATCTGCCCTAGGGCTTTTACATTTTCCATTATAAACGCACGCGGCTTGATGATTGAAATAACCTGAGCGTAACTCCATATCAATTGACTTCTTTTGTCATGGGCGTCCATCTTTCCCGCCACAGAAAACCCTTGACATGGTGGCCCACCTATCACTAAATCTACATCTTCAAAATTCCTCAATTCATCAAGATGTTCGTTTATGTCTCCTTGAACTATATGATTACCGATGTTTGTTCTGTATGTTTCACAGGCTTCTTTCATCATATCATTTGCCCATACGACATCAGCGCCAGCTGAAATCGCACCAGTATCAAGACCACCTGCACCAGAGAACAAGGATATTGTTTTTATTGTTTGTGTCCCTCTCATAATACTCTTAAATCTTACAAATTTAAGAAATTTATAACTCACGCGGTATAATTATTTTGCAGAAGATGTTATTGAACCGATTTGTTGCTGTAATTCATATTTGTTCTTCACCATATCTGCATAACGTTTTTGAGTGCAGTTTTTCTCTACAAGGTTATCAATAGCACGTATAAGATTGTGAAAATGAATATTTGCCCTTTCTTGACTGAAACTGCCATCACTATTTTCTAATCTTATTAAACAGGTGTCATTTATTTCATTGACTATAATTCTAACAATGCCAGTAAAGAAGAAGCCACGCACATTAAACAGAATGCCATCCTCTGTTGCAGTCTCATTGTTGAAGCCCCAAGAATAAACTATTTCTTTCTGTTTTCTCGGCAAAGAAAGAAAAAAATCGTATAACTCGTGTCTGTTCATATTTTGTGTTTTTCTAAAATTGCAATGTGTCATACACCTCTCTTAGCTCTTGCTGCCTTAATCCCAGATATCTTCTGGTGATGGAGGGGCTTGTGTGGTTGAAGATTTCACCGAGCTTGATAAGAGCCATCTCACTGTTTTCTCCGGCCATTTCAACAACCTTTCTCCCAAATGTCTTACGGAAGGAGTGCGTGGAGAAGTGCTGAATATCTTTCAGCATATACTTTACCTTTATCTCTTTCAAGACAACATTGATGCGCTGAATTGAAATGACATCACCGTAGCGGTTGAGAAAACATTTCTCGTGAGGGTCTTTGATGTCCAGAGCCTTATAACACTCCCTGATATGCTCTTGCACACCAGCATTGACCTTTATCTCACGATGTTTTCCAGTCTTCTTCTCGTTGATGGTAAAACTCTCACCGAGTATTTGTTCCCACGAAAGAGAGAGAAGATCACTGATGCGAAGACCAAAGAAGCAGCCACAAGCAACAAGAAGGCTCATCCTGTATTTGCCATCCTTGTATAATCTATGCGTCAAGTTCAGCATTGTATCCCACGGGAGATAGTCCGCTGTTGTATATGAATGTTTCTGGCTCATTATTAAAGTATTAAGTATTTATCCTTAATTGTTAATGCAAAGATAAGTCTTTATTCATAATTACGCAAGAGATTACTCATAATTATTGCATAATTTGATTGAAAATTATGAGTATGTTCATAATTTGTGTATATTTCCTCTAAAAATTGCAAGACCACCCACTGTCTTTGTTCGTGCGTTGGGTGAGTCGTCTGCGTTGGGACACGCCGCACGCACCGCTGTGTTCGAGCGGAGGGTCAGACAGATATTAAA
>Ga0129314_1002247_pt1 | contig 11132 bp, 9 predicted proteins | sample O1111metagenome_FD_94431 | JGI IMG/M metagenome (GOLD analysis project Ga0129314, IMG submission 94431) | Orangutan individual fecal microbial communities from fecal samples from Wisconsin, USA - O1111 metagenome | ecosystem: Host-associated > Mammals > Digestive system > Large intestine > Fecal...
AAAGCAAAACAATCAGACTACCACATCAGATTTTCCATGCAATTTTAACTTTGCCGTGTCCAACATGAATAGATTCAATCAGGGTATCTACCACGGTTAATTTATCGTCGATAGATATATCGTTCCATTTGCTCATGTAATCGCTGATGACGCCGATGTTTTGTCTGTCATACATTTCGGCTGACATTTGAGCGATTTTTTCTTTTACCGTTTTCTTTTCTTCGTCGAGTGCATCAATGCGCTCATTGATATATTCCATTGTCGCTGTGCTTGCAGATACGATTTTGTCTATAAGCGTGGCGATTTCTTTTTCGATTTCTTCTGCACGGATTTTCAGCTTGGTAAGCTCAATGGGGTCTCCGTGCTTTTCCTTGTAAGAAAGCTTGTTGAACTCTTTAAGTTTGCGGGACATTTCATCAAAGACAATGTCCTCGATTCCGCTGGCCTGTATTGCGCCTACGCCGTCGCAGGATGCGGAAACATACTTGCTGTTGCAGATGTAGTACCTTGCGTCTGCACTGCGTTTACGGGGATAGGATTTCAGGGAGAGGGCGTGCCCACAATCAATGCACTTGATTTTACCGGCAAGCCATGTGTTCTTTGCTTTCACAGGCTTAGCTATCTGGCGCACATTCAGGCACTTGCGCCTGCACCGAATCCATGTATCAGCATCGATGCATCCTGCGTGCGGAGCAAGAACGAGGACATGACCGTCAAGAGAAATGCTCTTGCGTTTGGCCGCTTTGTTCCCTGTGTACAGATAAGCTCCATTTGTTCCAATGAACTGAGAGATGTCGTTGATGATTTCGGTTCCTTGCCCGTGGAAGAATTCATAAATCGAAGCGTCTGCTTTAGCGTACACAGGATTTGTAATAATATCTCGGATGCGCATACGGCTGAAGTTCTTACCGTTAGGATTTTTAATTCCATTCTGGCTGAGGTAGCGCACCACATCGGCAAAGGAAACCTGCGGCATAGCATACAGAGAAAAGATAAGCTGCACGACCTGTATCTGCTCTGGAATGGGTTTATACATACAGGTTTTGATGCCCTCCATAACGGTGTTTTCCAGTTCAAACCCATAAGGGACTCTGCCGCCCATGTAGAAGCCTTTTCTACTGCGTGAGCGGTATGCATCCATGACACGCTGTTGAATCGTTTCGCGCTCAAGCTGGGCGAATACCATGACTATCATCAGCATTGCTTTGCCAATAGGTGTTGAGGTGTCAAATCGTTCTGTAATAGACACGAACTCAACGCCGTACTTCTGCAGCTCACTGATAACATTTGCAAAGTCAAGAACGGAACGGCTGATTCGGTCAAGGCGGTACACAATAATTCGCCTTGCGCCGCCAGCACGAACGGCGGCCATCATATCTTGAAAGTCAGGACGCTCTGTATTTTTACCGCTGTACCCTTTATCTCGAAATACTCTGTGCGGATTATTCCCTACCTCCCGCAGGCACAACTCGATTTGGCTTTCAATAGAGATGCTGTCTTCTTTATCAACAGACTGTCTTGCGTAAATAAAATCTTCCATCGGTATCCTCCGTCTTATTTCTTTTTCGGTGTGTATTTGCTAAAGACGGTGTACAGGGTTTTTTCAATTTCATTTTTCTGTTCCTGTCGGTCGTCTTTATGTATAACTGGCGTGAGGTTGATGATGGTATAAATATCGCCGTCATATACGGCGTTGACTTTTTCTTCGGTATATTTTTTTGCAGCTATCCTTGACTTCGTTGAGCACCTCAAAGATTTTGCTTGCGAAAGCAACGCCCTCATCGGTATAGCTGATATAACCAAACTCATCTGTCTTGGTATAGCCGAAAGCTTCGATTACCTCATACAAGCCGAGGATACCCATCGTACAATACTGCTTGTCCATCTCCACTGCGCCCTCCTGATAATTGGGCAGCAGACCCTTTTCGATGTTCCGGCGGATAATATGCCGCACGGTATCAAGGGTTTTACAGCACAGAAGCGCACGCTTTTTAAGAAGAGCCAGATACTTTTTCTCATCACATTCTGTCTCCAGTGCAATTCGCATCAGGTTGATGGTATTGACCTTGACTGAGCCGATGGAAAGCGCCGTGCCGCCGATGGAGTTGATAAAAGCATTAAGCTTTGAGGTATCGGACAGCAAACGGCAACAGTTGGAAAGCGTATTTACATCACCACTGATGAAAAAGTTACTGTCATTCCATGTGGTATTGTGGTCGCTGCACCATCTGGCGAAGTCCTCATCCACAAACTTCCCGTCACGATACAAAAGACTGTAAGTAAGCACCGGGAAGGTGAACATATTCTCGCTTCGGATTTGTGAAACGACCTCCATGAAGAGCTTCTGGTGTTCAATCAGCTCTTCCACACAATCAATGACATAGCTGCCGTCCGGATACTGTACGCCGCCGAACAGAGCCTCGATATAATTGCGGTCAAAGATAGACACATTGACAAAGGCGGTCTGGTCGATGCGCATGAACGGCTGATTAAGGCGGTAAATGAACTTCTGGAAGCACTGTTTGATGTAATACTCAGGGTCTTTGATAATGTGACCGCTTTCGCAGTCTTTTTTCCAGAAGTAATATGTCCAAATCAGGACATTGGGGATGCCCACAGCGCCGGAACTGCGGTTACTCATGTAGCTGATATACTCAATTACATCATCCATGAAGGTAGTGAGGTGCTTGGGTGCCTGATTGTTGTAGTTTTTCAGGAAGAAAAGCCCCTCTGTCGCCAATCTGGACAGGTCATAGGCATAGCAATACGGCAAATAGGTGGAAGTCGAGGCATCATGCAGATAAAAACCGCCGTTATATTCTGTTTCCAGCCACTCTTTTGCTGTGCGGAGGTTGTATCTCTTCTTCATCTCATAGAAAATCTTGTTGAAAGCGAACAGCTTGTCGTGGGATTTTCCTTTTTCATTCAAGAGACTGCGAATATCCTTATTAGAGGCGTTTGCATTGGCATCAATGGTCACATCGGCTACATTTTTATCAATAAAGCCATCGATGAAATCAGAGAAGTTCAACTGGGTTTCATGGAATCCGTTGAGAAACTCGAAATCCTCACCATATCGCTCATTGAGAGCTGCCATTGCCTTTTCAAAGTCTCGGTTCATTTTGAGTGGAATGTTCATTTGCTCCTGTCCTCCTTCTTTTAGTGTTGATTAACCCATTGGTTTGCTGTTTGGAAGTCAAGAAGTTCTCCATCCACACTGAGAACAGGAACTTGTACGATTCCGAGCGACAGCATTTCGTCCACAGTGTTGTTTTCTGTGTACGCAATACCCTTTTCTTCTAACTTATGCTTGAGCACCTTACACTTGGGACAGCCGGTTGAATACAGAATGATTTTCAATGCGGTTCAAACCTCCTTTGAGTCTTAAGGCAAGCCGCTGATACGGCTTTAGCTGGATATGCAGGACTTCTTCGGCAAAAGAAACCGGGTCATCTTGCCATTGTGATATGGAATCAGTACAGGCAAGTGCTTGAATGACGGAATAAGCGTCACTCCACGAGCTGACACGGTACATTCCGTTTTTATCTGCGTCATAATAACGGTTGTGTGGAGCTGTCATGAGGATTTTGAAGTAATCACCGCCCTCCAGATTGTGAATACCGTCATCTATCAGCACATCTCCCTTGATGAGCTGCTTATGGGCTGTGATGATGACATCATTCCATGTCAAGAATGGGAAGTAGCGGAATAAGACCTGCTCCATTTTAGCCGCCAGCGTCTGATAGTTCGATGTAGTTACAATCAGCACAGTATGTCCATCTGCAATTAGCTTTTGCAGTGCCTCCGATGCGCCTTTCATCGGTTTGACCCAGTTCCAAAAGGTGTCCTCAAACAAAGGCGCATATACCTGCTCTTTTGTGAGGGTGGGAAAAGCCTTTGAAATATCCCAATCCGTAATATCTGAAAGGTCGGTACTGGTTTGATGCCGTGCATTCAGGTAATCGACCCATGCTTCAGCGAGGTTCTCAATGGTATCGTCCATATCGACAAGAATTGTCAGATGACGCATATTGTACCTCCTTTATAACTCATCGAATGCCGTCTGATGGAACCCTGTGTAGTCTGTGAGCCACGCAATAACACGCTCTTGCAGGTCTTTCAGCGTGCCATCATTGATAATCCAGTAGTCCGGCGATGTATTGTCAAGCGCAGTCTCTGACGGGTGTGCCTGCTGTTCTTTGGACAACGGACTGGTGAAATTCTTTCTTAGGACACGCAAATGAACCATATCAAGCCAGGCACTTTTAATGCGGTCAATCTCATTAGGGAATCGGCAGTCGGGGATGAGCAGATAATCCCATGTATCAGGGAAGAGTTCTGCCATAGAGATAATGAAATCGACCCAAAAATCAGGCTTCTGTGTGCGGATGACATCTGTTCCGACATACTGCAGAATATGGCGTCCGGCATCGTCTTTCTGCCCGTTCCATCCAAAAAACTGTTTGCATATGTATTTGAGTAGGTCTGCATAATGGGCGACCTGCACCTTATAGCCGTCTGCTTCCAATGCGGATTTCAAAAAACCGGCTGTTGTATCCTTCCCATGCTGCGCCTTGCCTGAGATAGTGATAATTTTCACGGCATCAGCCTCCTTTTTTCTTCGTTGTGTACTGGCAGAAGCAATCGATAGCCTGCCGCACATTGATGGAATCGTCCGGTGGCCTCCACTTATGCTCATTGCCATAATAGATTTCTCTTACTTTGCAGTATGCTGCGACAACTGGCTTGTCCGGGTCATCGACTTGGTGCTCACATATGATAGCGACCGCACTCTTCCCAACAGTTGTGAAGTCGTCCACCATTCTTTCAATGGCAAGCCTTTGCCCATAAGGGACAGCGGCGCCACGGTGTTTAACTTCAAGGATTATGTATTCACGATTACGCAGCTCAATCAACCCGTCGATGTCGGTCGGGTAGATACCGCCCTCAAGCTCCAGACCTTTGAAGTCGATAAGCTGACGCATCTTTTTGGGGTTTCGTATTTTGCTTTTCATAGCCTCACTCTTTGTGCGGCATCTTACCGCAGGATTTTTTCTCCTTGCAGAAGCCCATGTACTCACACTTTGGCATGAAGTAGTGGTCAACCAGATACGCCCACTCTTCCGAATACGCACGGAGAGCATTGCATACATCGTCAAACAGCTTTCGATACTCATGATAAGCACGAGAACACATCCGCTGGTGGGACATATCCATAAGGTTTCTGGCGTTGTGTTTGCACACGATACGAGTGGTCATTCCCAGCGGTAGCAGCAGTGCCGTGTCCTCACGGGGGACGCCAAACGCATCCAGCGCCGTAAGCGCATTTTGGAGAACCGTCATGACTTTTTTGTATCCGGCTGACGCCGCCTCGTCCTTTTCGATGCTGGGCGGTACGACATAATCAAAGCCGTGCTCATAATCGATGTATCTTGTGCTTGCCTGCAGTCTCGTAGGTGAACCACCGATGTGGGTGTACCACTCACGAATGACTCGTGCGGAGTAGCCATCGAGAATCATATAGGCATCGGGGAACTCGAAAGTTCTTCCGTGCTCACTCTCAAGGCAGTCAATGCCTCGGCGGTAGTTTTTCTTCTGGTCGGAGATGTCGGCGCCCCAGCAGACACCGGCCTCTGTTCCAATCATAGTGATTGGCTCTTTACAGGTGAAGTCCTGAACAATTACCTTACCCATTGGCACCCTCCTTTACGCCTGCTGCAAGTTCTGTTTGATGGCGAATCCATCAAGAAATTCATCCATTGCCCTGGTGTCTCCGGCAGACAGTTCCGCATCTTCTTTGGCACGATTCTTTTTTCTTCTGCCGCCACCCGTGAGTCTGTCGAATACGCTGTGGTTGACTTCTGCTGTATCTACATGGAAAGTAACTGTCGGGTTGTAATCCCATGTAACCGGGCGTGTCCAGTACTGCTGCCAGTAGTTACCGGTCGTGGTGGTTGTGGTAGTAGTTGTTTCAAACGGATTATAGTAGACCGTATAGGGGTCTACAGCAGCAGTCGTAGCAGCGGCTTGCGCGGTGGCGACACGCATGGTTTCAGCCGCAATATTTCCAGCGTCGATAGCTGCTGCATCCAATCTGGTAGTGCGGGTATGTGCATCAAAGCGAACGGTCATACCGGTATCTGTGAACTGGACAGGGTCACGACTGGCAAGCCGGAATACTCGGTTCTCTTCATCGACAACAATAATATCGTCCAGCGCCATGCCCGGATGATAGGTCATCCCGAGAACAGCAGGCGAAACCATCGTGCGCTCAGTCGGTTCGTTGATAAGTGCAATACGGTAGCCGTAAAGGAAACCGTAGTGGTCGCCGTCTCTGTTGGCGTGAATGTCTGTGGTGGCAAGAAGCTCTCGATAAAAATCTGCTGTCATAATGAGGACGATTTCATCTTGCGCACAATAAGTCCTCACACGCTCTGCCTCTTGCAGGGCGTTATCAATGTATCTCTGAAATTCTGCTCTATCCATTCTCAGCTTACCTCCTCAATGGGTGACACGGTACACATGGCAACGACCTTGTCGAAGCAGTCACAGCAGAACTGGAGATGAACTTTGTCGCCGTCATGGACACTGCCATAACCGATTCTTGTATGTATTGTGAAGTTCTCCTGCCGGTCAAAGAAATCAAGCTCTTTGCCGCAGAGATTGCAGACCTGTTTGTCCTGCAAAATTTGCACCTCCATGCTTATAAAATCCATGTTTTATATGTAATCAAAAAACCTGCTGATACGCTGTTAGCGTGTAATACTCGCCATCTCTCTCATAGCCTTTGCAGTAAATGATGTCGCCCGCTTTGACAGGCTCCTTATCAAAGACTCTGTTGAAGACAGTGAACCGACTCTCCTTGCCGCTGCCGATAGATTTCGTGAACAAGCTATACCCGAACTGCTTATTGTCACGCTTACGGTACAGCGGCTTGATATCCGTGATGTAGAGTTTGCGCCGGTCGGATTCGTTACCGGACACATAGCCGATGTAGCCCATAACATCATAGAAGTTGCGCACCTTGATAAGGTCGCTCAAGTCATCCATTCCTGCGGCTTTGATGACGGTTTCCGCCTCTCGCAGGATAGATGCGACATCAAGAAGCGTATAACTCTTTGCGATGCCGCCCGACTTGGTTACGCCCACCGCATATCGCTTTACGATTTCCTCCAACGGCGTTCCATCCACATCGCTTTTCCGTATCTGCTTGGCTTGTCCTTTCTTGAACATCTCGGAAAACAGACTTGTCATGCGGAGAAGTTCACGCTGATTACCAAAGTCAGAGAAGAAATCCAACTTGATGAGGATATCAAGCTGTCTGGAGTTGATACTGGTCTTTTCGTCCAAGTCCTTGAGCAAATCCATGAAGTAAGAGTATTTGTTTCTGGCAAGGTCATAGAGTTCATCGGCAAGGTTGGCGCTCATATACTTGATGGATGTAAGCCCCTTTGCGATGATTCTTTTTTCTCGGTCGAAGAAATACTCGCCTCTGGACAATCCCCATTTTGGCAGTGTGACACGAATACCGACACTGGTTGCATAGTTGGTAATGGCGGCAGTCTTATCCATGTTGTCGCCAAAGATATTGAGCGCCGCAGTGAGGAACTCCAACGGATAGTAGTAACGCAGATACCCACAGATGTATCCAATGGAGGAGTAAGCATCAGAATGGTTCCATGAAAAACCATAGGCGGAAGCATCCAGGATGATTTGCAGGAAGGGCTTGATGATTTTCTCGCATTGTTCCGAAGTCATGCTGTATTGTTCCGAACAATAGGCAACGAATCGTTCTTCAATTTCAGGGAGCAATGTCTCAGTGCCCTTTTTCTTTGCGATAGCACGGCGCACATTATCAGACTCTGCAGCAGAATAGCCACAGAACTTGACGAGAAACTGCATGATAGTCTCCTGCATGGCGATGCGTCCAGCTTCGGGGGAAAGAAACTCATTCAGTGCATCAAAACCGTTATCGTAAAACTCGCCCTTCGCAACGCTGTCACGAAAACTGGCGCAGGCAGGGCGGAGAAGCCCATTGCCAAAGGACATCCATTTCAACATGGAGAAGTTCGGAATTTTGGAGCGAGCCGTTTCCAGCGTGCTGTCCGACATGAACTGCCGTAGGTAGTGCTGTGCGCTGTCCGACTCCCATTGGAAGATAAGCGTTGTATCATCACGGATGCTTTTCCACACGCTCATATCTTCCATATCTGTGTTGTCGGGGGTAAGCCGCTCAATGCCGAGAGTTTTACAAGTCTCATTGATGACACCGATATTATCAAGCCCCAGGATATCCAGCTTGACATACATCAAGTCGTCCAGCTCTTTCATGTTAATCATGGAGACCGGATACTCAGATGTAGATACGCTGCAGAGGCCTACGGTCTGCTCAATGGGCAGGTCGCTGATAAGCACACCGCTTGGGTGGGTTCCGATGGAAACGATAGTGCCGTTGACAATATCCACATATCGGAAAACCTCCGGATACTTTTTGCGAACTGTCTCTTCATGCGTCTCGACTTCTTTGCAGATGTGGTTGGAAACCTGAATATAGTTAATGTCCTGACGGTCTTTGTAGAGGGCTCGGCACACATCTCGAACAGCTCCCTTCAACGCAATGGTGTTAAAGGTAATGATTTCTGCGGAACGGATGCTTGGCAGGTTCATCTTGTCACGAAGCAAGAACCGTTTGACCGTATCTCTATCTTTACCGGAGTAGTCCGTATCAATATCTGCGTTGGTTACACGGGAGGGGTTCATAAAGCGGAAGAAGTTCAACCCAAACCGCAGACTGTCCATTTGCGTAATGCCAAGCAGATAGGCAATCATACTGCCGGACACGGAGCCTCTCCCGTAACCGCATTGGATGCCGTTTCCCTTTTCCCATTCCCGCAGATATGTTTGCAGGAGCATAAAGTCAATAGACTTTGTCGCCTTGTAGACATCAAACTCCTCTTCAACAACGCGCTCCAACTCCTCTTTGGTATGGTTCTTCAGTGCATAGGGGTGCGTCTCCATAGCAGACTGGACTTTTTCTCGGAAAGTCTTTTCCGGCTCTGCGTAAATATGAGGATACTTGGTTCCTCTATCCAACTCAAAAGGTTCCACCATATTTGCCAGCAGGTTTGTGTTTTCAATGGCCTGCATATACTCGGCTTCCGGTAACGAACCTTGCGCTCGATAGGCTGCGACCAGTTCATCATAAGTTTTGAACTTCAAATCCCAGCGCTCTTCGCCGTCGAAGAAAATGTTTTTGGACGCCTGTAAGATACTGCGGCCTTTCTCGTGTTCTTCATTCAAAACATGAGTATCTGTTCCAGCTATCAGCGGGATGGTGAGTTTCTGACTTAACGCAAGCAGCTTTTTGTTATAGGAAATCTGTTTTTCATCCATGTGATGTCCGACTTCCAGAAAACAGCGATGCCGGTTGCGAGTCAAAAAATCAAGGTAAACCCGCTGTCCCTGCTCATCGCCTTTCCCAAGCACACCACCGACACAAGCGGTAGTGACAAGGATGTTATCCGATGTATGGAACAACTCGTCAAAAGTAATGCGGGGAACATAGTAGAAATGGTTGTCCTTCCTACTAAAACTGTTGGATACGAGGCGGTTCAACTCTAAAAAACCATTGTAGTTTTTGGCGAGAAGAACACAGTGATAGTTGTCTCTGATTTTTTCATCGAGAGTGGCCGTTATATACGCCTCAACGGCATGGACATATTTTAGACCGGCTGCTTCGATGGAACTCTTTTTATGCCACCACTCCATGACGCTTCCGTGTTCTGAGAACGCCAGTGCCATCATTCCGCATTCTTTTGCCCTATCTATGTATTCGCTATATTTTGTGACCGAATCGATATTTGTCACAGCGTTGCTTAAGTCAGAGTGTAAATGATAACAGAAGTAATTAGGCACTTCGTTCACCTCTCTTTACCGGTGTTTTAATTGCGTCTTCAAAACTCCAACCAAAAGTAAAAATCCGCGCCCGCAATGTGCTGTATTTCACTCCACACGCTTCTGACCATTGTTTCAAATTTTTAGTTACCCCGTCATACGAAAAGAATAATGAGCTTCTTCGGTTATTTGACTGTTCAGATTTACTTATCCACTCGCAGTTTGATGGGGTGTAGTTACCGTTCACATCTCTTCGCTCAAGTGTAAGCTCGTTGGAGTATCCGTTGTTTTCAGCCCAAAACTTGAATGATAAATAATTTTTCCATTCATCACACACAGAAATGCCACGGGCACCATAATCTTTATACGCAACCCGGTTTGGGTTGTTGCATCTGCTCATCATTCCGCACCAAATACCGTACAGCCTTGTCTTGCTTTCACCATGAGTGCGTTGTTTGTCACCTATGTGTTTTCTGCTGCTGTTACACCCACACGATGTTGTTTTTAATCGATGCAGATTTTGAGCCGCAACGGACACTGTGTTTCCACACTCACAAACGCACTCCCAATACGCTCTTTGCTGCCCGCTTGGTGTTATATGTGTGTGACCATAACCAACAACATTAAGTTTCCCAAAGCGTCTTCCGGTTAAATCATCTCTCATCGCCACGACAGCCTCCCTTCGTAGAGTTTTTTCCAAGTTTCTTGGCCTCTATCGACAGGACTGTCCTTTTCACCAAGTAAATTATCCTTATCCCAAAGATATTGCACATTGACAAACTGCTTTAACCGCTTGATATTGTGGTCGTCTCGGATGCAGACATCCTTATCAAGGGCAAAAACCACACGGCAGCCAAGTGCTGCCAGCAATTTCATCTGATTTGGGTTCAGATGCGAGGTCAAAATCGCCCCGGTATTGTGAATTCCGTAAGTATCGGCAAGTAGAACGGATTTGCAGCCCTCAAACAAGATGATTTCCCCTTTCTGGAGGATAGCATCTCTGTTTTCTGCAAGACCATAGATGGTTTTCAACTCACCCCACGACATGAAATAGGTGTATTTACGCAAACCCTTCTCTTTCCAGTGCGGGTCGAGGGTTCGCCCACCGATATTGACGATTTTCCCATCTGGATTTCGTATGGGATAGACAAGCCGGTCGGAAAAGCTGTCGTAGTACACCGAAAACTTGTCTATGGATGCACGGGAAATTCCTTCGCGCTCCCAAACGGCCAGCTTAT
>Ga0129314_1002249_pt1 | contig 11120 bp, 10 predicted proteins | sample O1111metagenome_FD_94431 | JGI IMG/M metagenome (GOLD analysis project Ga0129314, IMG submission 94431) | Orangutan individual fecal microbial communities from fecal samples from Wisconsin, USA - O1111 metagenome | ecosystem: Host-associated > Mammals > Digestive system > Large intestine > Fecal...
ATCAAGCTCAATCCCGATCAGGAGGTCGTCAACACCATCCGCGAGGGTCTGAAGCGTACCGGCGGATACTGCCCCTGCCGCTTAGAGCGTACCGAGGCCACCAAGTGTATGTGTCAGGAGTTCAAGGACCAGATAGCCGACCCCAACTATGAGGGCTTCTGTCACTGTATGCTCTATTATAAGTCCCTGGCAGACTGACCATACTATCTATGTATACGATTATAAAAGAAAGGAGCCTTTACCATGGCTGAACTGAAAATTACTGCTGCAAATTTTGATAACGAGGTGCTGCGCGCCGATAAACCCGTCCTGCTGGACTTCTATGCCGACTGGTGCGGGCCCTGCAAGATGCTTTCTCCCGTGCTGCACGAGATCGCCGAGGAGAACGCCGATACCCTCAAGGTGGGCAAAATCAACGTGGACGAGCAGATGGAGCTTGCCATGCGTTTTCAGGTGTCCAGCATCCCCATGCTGGTGGTGTTCAAGGACGGACAGCCCATCGCTAAAGCGGTGGGGTATCGTTCCAAGGAGGAGCTGAGCGAGCTGCTGCGGAGTTTGTAAGAACTTCCTTTTCTTTTCCATACACAAGACCTCCCGGACGACTGCCGGGAGGTCTTGTGTATGATAGATGCGGCTCATAGCGCCTCAAAGTGATACCGGGGCTTGCCGCGGCTCTTTTTGCCGTATTCAATGGCCACCGCGGGGCAACGGCAGATACAGGCCATGCAGTGGGTGCAGTTCCCGCCCCAGATGGGCTTACCGTGTTGCAGTGTAATATTGTTGGTGGGGCAGAGCCGGGCGCACTGGCCGCAGCCGATGCAGGCGTCACTGGCTGTGAAGGACTTTGCCTTGACAAAGCAGGCGTAGAAAACAGGATTAACCGGCCCGCTCATCAAGCGGTCATAGATCTTGTCACGGGATGATGGGAAGGGCGTGCCACTCTTGATGGCGGCGATGGCGCGGTCAATATCCGGCTCCGCCTTGGCCACGATCTGCCGGGCCTTGTCCGCCTGCGGTGCATTGAACATGGCGATGTAGTTCTCCGGCATGATGATCTGCGCCGTACCCATGGGGGCAAGATCCTTGGCCTGGCACAGCTGGCGGTTATACCTGTCGGCGCTGCCGATCTCGCTGCCGCAGGTCATGACGAACCATGCCTGCCGTGAACCTGAAAGCGCCGTGTTCAGCAGCCAGTCCCGCACGATACGGGGGATACGCCACGCATACGTCGGCGTGACGAGCACAAGCCGCTCACCCACGTCTATGGGAGAGGTGTCGCCCGATTTGATGCGGTCGTTCAGACTGCACAGGGTATCCCCCAGTGCATTCGCCATACGCTGGGCCACATATTTGCTGTTGCCGGTGCCGGAAAAATAAAAGATCATATCAAAACTCCCTCGCAGTGGTCAATTTCATGCTGGATAATTTCTGCCGGCCAGCCGGTGAAGGTCTTGATCCGTGTCTGAAATTTTTCATTCTGCCACTGAACCTTGATGGTTTGAAACCGTTTGACTTTCCGTATACCGGTCAGGGAAAGACAGCCCTCTTCAGCCTCATACGGGCCGGACTGCCTGACGATGACAGGATTGAACATGACCATATAGGCATTTTCATGCTCAAATGCGATGATGCGCTTGTTTACGCCAATCATATTTGCCGCCATCCCCACGCAGCCATCCCTGTGAGCGAGCAGCGTATCCAGCAGGTCCTGTGCCACGCTCAGATCGTCCCTTACAGCGGGCTCTGCCTTCTGTGCGAGAAAAACCGTATCCTTGCAGATTTCACGAACCATAGGTATCCTCCCAGCCTGTTTTTCAATATTCTATCAGACGGCGGATAAATGCGCAAGTGAATTCCATGAGTGTTTTGCACGGTAAGCCATAAGAACTGGCCTATATCGGCAAACGCGGCATTTCGTATCCTGCTGCGCTTTTGCCACACTATATCTTGTGGCGCTTTTTGTTGATTCCCACAAAAAGCCGTTCTTTTTTTCGGTAGTCGGATGCCCATATTTGGGTTTTTCACCCTTGCAATAGCCCAAGATATAGTGTAACATGGTATTTAAGCTGCTAAAAGCGATGAAGAGAGAGGGAGGTCGCACACCATGAAGATTATCAAGCGCAACGGCTCTGAAGCCGCTTTTGATATTACCAAGATCATTGTGGCCATCAGCAAGGCCAACGATACTGTGGACGAGGGTATCCGTATGACACCCATCCAAATCCAGCGCATTGCCGAGAGCGTGGTGCTCAGTTGTGAGCAGCTGGGCCGTTCCCCCAGCGTGGAGGAGGTACAGGATCTGGTGGAAAAGCAGATCATGGCCCATGGCGCCTTTGAGGTGGCCAAAAACTATATTACCTATCGTTATACCCGGGCGCTGGTACGTCAGTCCAACACAACGGATGACAAGATCCTCAGCCTGATCGAGTGCAATAATGAAGAGGCCAAGCAGGAAAACAGCAATAAAAATCCGGTGGTCAACTCTACCCAGCGAGACTATATGGCCGGGGAGGTCAGCCGCGACATCACCAACCGCATTTTGCTGCCAAAGGACATTGTGGAAGCCCATAATGAGGGTATCATCCATTTTCACGACACGGATTATTTTGCCCAGCATATGCATAACTGCGACCTGGTGAATCTGGAGGACATGCTGCAAAATGGCACCGTAATCACCGGTACGCTGATCGAACGGCCCCACAGCTTTTCCACCGCCTGCAATATCGCCACCCAGATCATCGCGCAGGTAGCGTCCAACCAGTACGGCGGGCAGAGCATCTCGCTGGCGCATCTGGCACCCTTTGTGGACGTTTCCCGTAAGAAGATCCGCCGTCAGGTCGAGGCGGAGATTGATGTGCTGGGTGTTGCACGCGATGAGGAAAAGATTTCTCATATCGTAGAGAAGCGCCTGCGTGAAGAGATCCGCCGCGGCGTGCAGACCATTCAGTATCAGGTGGTCACGCTGCTGACCACCAATGGACAGGCTCCCTTTGTCACCGTGTTCATGTATCTTGGCGAGGCCAAGAACGAACTGGAGAAAAAGGATCTGGCTGTGATCATTGAGGAGACGCTGCTGCAGCGCTATGAGGGCGTGAAGAATGAAATGGGCGTCTGGGTTACCCCTGCATTCCCCAAGCTGATCTATACGCTGGACGAGGACAACATCACGCCTGATGCGCCCTATTATTACCTGACCGAACTGGCCGCTAAGTGTACGGCCCGCCGCATGGTGCCTGATTACATCTCTGCCAAGAAGATGCGGGAGCTGAAGGGTGATGTATATACCTGCATGGGCTGCCGGTCTTTCCTGACGCCGGATCGTTTTACTGAAGCGGGTGTGGGCAATATTGCCAATGCCGGCAACTATGAGCCGGGTAAACACAAATACTATGGCCGCTTCAATCAAGGCGTTGTTACTATCAACCTACCGGATGTGGCACTGTCTTCCGGCGGCAGTATGGAGAAGTTCTGGCAGATATTTGATGAGCGGCTGGAGCTGTGCCACCGCGCCCTGCGATACCGTCACGAGCGTCTGAAAGGCACCCTTTCCGATGCAGCCCCCATCCTGTGGCAGTATGGTGCCTGTGCACGCCTGAAAAAGGGAGAGCTGATCGACCGGCTGTTGTATGATGGTTATTCCACCATCTCGCTGGGCTATGCCGGACTGTATGAATGTGTCAAATACATGACAGGCCGCAGCCATACCGATCCTGCCGCCACGCCTTTTGCGCTGGATGTCATGCAGCGTATGAATGAGAAGTGCGCCCAGTGGAAAAAAGAGGAGAACATTGACTACTCGCTCTACGGAACGCCGCTGGAGTCTACAACATACAAATTTGCCAAGTGCCTGCAAAAGCGCTTCGGCGTGATTCCGGGAGTGACAGACAAAGGCTATATCACAAATTCCTATCATGTCCATGTTTCCGAGCCGATTGATGCGTTTTCCAAGCTGAAGTTTGAGGCGCAGTTCCAGCATCTGTCTCCCGGCGGCGCTATCAGCTATGTGGAGGTGCCGGACATGCAAAACAATCTGGAGGCTGTTTTGCAGGTGATGCGCTTTATCTACGACAATATCATCTACGCTGAGCTGAACACCAAGAGTGACTATTGCCAGAAGTGTGGCTGGGACGGTGAAATTGAGATCCGTGAGCAGGACGGTAAGCTGGTCTGGACCTGCCCTCAGTGTGGGAATCAGGATCAGGATACCATGAATGTGGCCCGCCGTACCTGCGGCTATATTGGTACCCAATACTGGAATCAGGGCCGCACGCAGGAAATCAAGGACCGTGTGCTGCACCTGTAAGCCGGCGTTGTATTGATCATAGCGGGCGGTTCGCGATGCGGACCGCCCGTTTTACCCATTGGGCAGGAAAGGAGAGGCCATGTATTACGGCGAACTGAAGAAATGTGATATTGCCAACGGTATCGGCGTGCGGGTAACACTGTTTGTTTCTGGGTGTACCAACCATTGTCCCGGCTGTTTTCAGCAGCAGACATGGGATTTTCACTATGGAAAGCCTTTCACAGATGAGACAAAAGAGGAAATATTTGCCGAGCTGGATAAAAGCTATGTGGATGGACTGACGCTGCTGGGAGGAGAGCCCTTTGAGCCGGAAAACCAGCGTGCGCTGCTGCCGCTGCTGCGGGAAATGCGCCAGAGGTACCCCGGCAAAACTGTATGGTGCTTTACCGGCTTTCGCCTGGATGATGAGCTGCTGCGTCAGGGGAGCCACCCCCGCTGTGAGGCGACAGACGAGATGTTGTCATATATCGATATTCTGGTGGATGGCCGGTTTCGTGAAGAGCTAAAGGACATTTCACTCCAGTTCCGCGGCAGCCGCAACCAGCGGATTATCGACATGAACCGAACGCGCGCAACCGGGGAGACGACACTGTGGGATAAGCTGCGCAAATAAGCTGCATAAAAAGGCGTCCATGCGATTTTGTCGCATGGACGCCTTTTTCGGTTATCCGTTGATGCGCAGGTCACAGCGTTGGGAGATGGCATATGTTTTGAAATAGCTTTCCTCAAAAGGAATCCATCTGCTGTTGAATTGCGCCGCTTTTTCAGCGCCGTTGCGCTTTAGAATTCGCCGCCGCTGTTCTCCCGGCGGGATATTAAGAAAGATGCGCAGGTCATAATAAGGCCAAAGGGAGGGATGGCAGGAATAGGCGCCCTCCACGATTACCAGCCGTCCCGGAACAGTTTCGATGACATCACCCATTCTTTGCTGGGCGCAAAGATAGGGACGGTAGGAGATGAGCTGTCCGCCGATCAGCGGCCGCAGCACCTCGGCAAGAAAACGCTCATGATCCACGTTTTCACCGGGATGGGACAAACGCTCCTCCGTCCGTTGTTCCGGACGGGGAAAGAAATCATCCATATGGAACACGGTGCATCCGAGATCTTTCTGCAGCCGTGCGGCCAGTGTGGTTTTTCCGGCGCCGCAGCGCCCGTCAACCGCCACAATGACCCGTTGTGGCCGTAGCAGCTGCTTTGCGCGGATGGCCAGCAAAAGGCGCAGATAGTCCAGCTGTCTCATGCGCGCTCCTCCGCGACTTCGCTTCGTGTGAAGCACACCAGCTTTGTCCGGTCAAGCAGCACCATGACGGAGGGAATCAACACCAGCTGCAGCGCAATACCGGGAAGGGCATTAAGCAGTGCGCCGCCTATAAACAGCTGCCAAGTGAAAGCACTGCCGCTTATTCCCATCAGCACCACCATCACGCCGCCCCAGACCAGACGACCAGCCAGCATGGCGGGGATCAGGCTCTTATACAATGCCCTGACGCATTGCCAGTGGCTGCGGGTGTAGAGCCAGCCCACTACTGCGCCGTACACCGCCAGTTCAAAGGCCATAGATACCGCATTGGGGAACATGGCGGGAAAATTGAACAGCAGTGAGCGCAGCAGCGGCAGCACGAAGCCGACGCCAAGACCATACTGCCAGCCGCAAATCAGCCCACACAGCAGGACGGGGATGTGCATGGGCAGCAGCATCTTGCCGACAGCCGGGATCTGGCCGGTAAAAAAGGGAAGAATCAGACCAATCGCCATAAAAAGAGCGGACAACACCAGGTTTTTCAAGGCGGTATGCTTCATGGTAAACTCCTCTCACAATTTAGGATAGTTATGTGTAAAAATTATACCACAAGGGGACATATTTCGCAAGCATGGTGAATGGGAAAAGATAGAAGGATTTCTGGGACAGCATGGCGCGGCAATTTTTTCTGCCGGCCCGATTGAATCCACGCTTGAATTGCGGTATAATATATCAGATTTTATTTCGATAAGGGAGGCTATCCCATGACATTACAAGCGTATCTGGATTCCATTAAACACAAGACCGTAGCCGTGGTGGGCATCGGCGTCAGCAATACGCCGCTGATCCGTATGCTGCTGCGGGAGGGCATTGCCGTTACCGCCTGCGACAAGCGGACGCGGGAGCAGCTGGGGCAGCTGGCTGGTGAGCTGGAAGGACTGGGCGCATGCTTGAAGCTGGGTGAGGATTATCTGGACGGACTGGATCAGGATATTATTTTCCGCACGCCGGGTCTGCGGCCCGATGTGCCGCAGCTGGCCGCTGCCGTGGCGCAGGGCAGCCAATTGACCTCGGAGATGGAGGTATTTTTTCAAGTATGCCCCTGTCCCATCATTGCTGTGACCGGCAGCGATGGAAAAACCACCACGACCACCATCATTGCCGAGCTGCTGAAAAAGGCGGGGAACACCGTTTATGTGGGCGGCAACATCGGCCATCCGCTGCTGTGTGAGGCGGGGGCGATGCGGCCCACCGACTACGCGGTGCTGGAGCTGTCCAGCTTCCAGCTGATGACCATGCAGTGCAGCCCTCATATTGCTGTGGTGACCAATCTGGCGCCCAATCATCTGGACGTTCACAAAGATATGGCGGAGTACATCTCCGCCAAGGAGAATATTTTCCGCCATCAGAAGGCGGGCGATAAAACCATTTTCAATTTTGACAATGAGATTACCCGAAAGCAGGGTGAGAGCGTGGCTGACCGCACCGTGTTTTTCAGCCGCCGGACGGAGCCGGTGCAGGGCGTGTTCCTGCGGGGCGATGCCATTGTCTGCCGGGATGCCGCAGGCGAGCGCACTGTTATGGCCACCGGGGATATCAAGCTGCCGGGTGTTCACAACATTGAGAACTACATGGCGGCTATCGCCGCTGTAGATGGATTGGTCAGCGATGGGATCATCCGGGATTTTGCCCGGGAGTTTGGCGGTGTGGAGCATCGCATTGAGTTGGTACGCACCTATAAGGGTGTGCGGTATTATAACGACTCCATTGCCTCCAGCCCCAGCCGCACCACGGCGGGCCTGCGCTCTTTCCCGGAGAAGGTGATCCTCATTGCAGGCGGCTATGATAAGCACATTCCCTTTGACGCGCTGGGTGATGAGATCGTGGCGCATGTAAAGCTGCTGGTGCTGTGCGGCGCCACCGCCGGTAAAATCCGCGCCGCTGTGGAGAACGCCGGGGACTATCGTCCCGGTCATCCGGAAATTATGGAGATTACCCCCTTTCAAAAGGCAGTGGAGACGGCCCGCGACCGTGCCGTATCCGGCGATGTTGTGACCCTGTCGCCTGCCTGCGCGGCCTTTGACCAGTTCAAGAACTTTGCCGAGCGGGGCAAGACCTTTAAGGCAATCGTCAACAGCTGGCAGGAATAAGGATAAGCTGCCGCGGCATACGCTTCCCGTGAAGGGAGGTGGGTAACCGTGGCTGGATGGCGCTATCTGCGTTTGTCGCCCCGGCAGAGAACGGGAATATGGCTGATACTGCTGGTGCTTCTGCTGTTGGCGGGGACAGCAGGAATACTATGGCGTCTAAAGCCAGTGATGCGCAGTATGGCCACCGCAAGGGTGTCCAATCTGGTGAACCGCATCGTGTCCGCCGCCGTCAACGACGCGGTGGCCGACGGTGAGATCGACTATCAGAACTTTGTGATCTTCGATAAGGATGAAGCAGGTCATATTACCGCCCTGCGCAGCAATGTGGCGGAGGTGAACCGGATGCAAAGCCGCATTGCCGACGAGATCTTGCGCCGGCTGACAGAGGTTTCCACTAGCGAGCTGGAGATCCCGCTGGGGACGCTGACCGGCTCGGCGCTGCTGGCAGGCCGAGGCCCCCGGCTCTTTGTACGGATGCAGGCGGTGGGCAGCGCCAACGCCGTATTCCGCAACCAGTTTACTTCTGCCGGTATCAATCAGACCCGCCACCAGATTTTTCTGGATGTAGATGTGTACATGAGCATTCTGCTGCCGGGGATGAAAACCTCCACCAAGGTAACCAACGAGATTGCCGTGGCGGAGACCGTAATTGTAGGCAGTGTGCCGGATACCTATACCTATTTCAGCACCATGCCCGATGAGCTGGGGCAGTACGCCGAGGACTATATCATGAACAACGGATAAGAATGAGGATGAGTCATGGATTATCGTGAAGAAATGAAGCAGCTGCGGGAGACACTCAACGCCAACGGGTATCTCTATTACGTACTGGATGCGCCCACCATGTCGGATTATGAGTATGATCATCTCCTGCGGCGGCTGGAGGAGCTGGAAAAGGAGCATCCCGAGGAGATCACCGCCGATTCCCCCACCCAGCGGGTGGGCGGCAAGCTGCTGAGTCAGTTTGAAGAGGTGCGCCATCCGGTGCCGCTGGAGAGCTTGCAGGATGTATTCGATGGCGGAGAAGTGCGGGAATTTCTGGAAAAGATCGCCGCCGACCTTCCGGACGCGGTATTCAGTGTGGAGCCAAAGGTAGATGGCCTGTCCGTGGCGCTGGAATACCGGGACGGTGTATTCGTCCGCGGCGCAACGCGGGGCGATGGCAGGGTAGGAGAGGATGTAACGGAGAATCTGCGAACCATACGCGCGATTCCTATGACGCTGCCGGAGAAGCTGCCCCGTCTGATCGTTCGTGGTGAGGTCTATATGGCCCGCAGTGTGTTTGAGGAGATCAACGCCCGGCGGGAGATCGAGGGAAAGCCCTTGCTGGCCAATCCCCGCAACGCAGCGGCTGGTTCCCTGCGGCAGTTGGATTCCAGAATTGCCGCTCAGCGGCGGCTGGATATTGCCGTTTTCAATTTGCAGCTGGCAGAGGGCAGGACATTTACCACCCACACCGAGACACTGGACTATCTGGCGGGGCAGCACTTTAAGGTAATTCCCCACAAGCCGCTGGGCAAGGCGGCGGATATTCTGACTGAGATCGACCGTCTGGGAGACGAGCGCATGGCGTTCCCCTTTGATATCGACGGCGCAGTGGTGAAGCTGGACAGCCTGCCAGAGCGTGAGGTGCTGGGCAGTACCGCCAAGTGCCCTCGCTGGGCGGTGGCCTATAAATACCCGCCGGAGCAGAAGCCCTCTGTTTTGAAGGATATTGTGGTGCAGGTGGGCCGCACCGGCGTGCTGACCCCCAAGGCGGTGCTGGAGCCGGTGCGTCTGGCGGGCACCACCGTGACCTATGCCACGCTGCACAATCAGGATTTCATCACCACGAAGGATATCCGCATTGGCGACACCGTTATTGTGCAGAAGGCCGGCGAGATCATTCCGGAGATCGTGGAGGTGGTAAAGGACAATCGTCCCGCCGGCGCCGTGCCCTATTACCTGCCCAATGTGTGCCCTGTGTGCGGTGCGCCGGTGAGCCGTGATGAGGACGGCGCGGCGATCCGCTGCACCGGCGCAGAGTGCCCCGCACAGCTGCTGCGGAATTTGACCCATTTCACAAGCCGAAACGCCATGGATATTGACGGTGTAGGCCCGGCGGTGATCCAATCGCTGGTGGACAGCGGTCTGGTGAAAACCGCCGCCGACCTGTACCGTCTGCATGCACAGGACATTGCCCAGCTGGATCGTATGGGGGAGAAATCCGCCGCCAATGCCATAGCCGCTATCGAAAAGAGTAAGAAAAACGATCTGTGGCGGCTTATCAGCGCCTTGGGAATCCGTCAGGTAGGCGACAAGGCGGCAAAGGTGCTGGCTGCCCATTTCGGCAGTCTTGCGGCACTGGCCGCCGCCTCGGAGGAGGAGCTGACCGCCATCGACGATGTAGGCCCCATCACCGCCCGGTATATCCGTCAATGGCTGGAAAGCCCGCAGTCTCAGGATCTGCTGGAGCAGCTTCGTGAGGCGGGTGTCAACATGACCGGCCATCAGGAGAAGGTAGACGATCGTTTTACCGGACAGACTTTCGTGCTGACCGGTACGCTGACCCAGTTTACCAGGGACGAAGCTGCTGCCATGATCGAGCAGCGCGGCGGCAAGGCCAGCGGCTCGGTCAGCAAAAAGACCGCCTATGTGGTGGCTGGCGAAAATGCCGGAAGCAAGCTGCGCAAGGCGCAGGAGCTGAACATTCCCGTGCTGACGGAGGAGGAATTTCTCTCGATGCTGCAATAAATTGTAGAGAACCGGTAACAGAAAGATCTTTTCGAATATGTGCGTATTCTGCATTATCGGAGCTGACGTACTTTGCCGGCTGTATTTGTTAAAAAATGAAGGAGGCACTGCCGCTGACCGGCGGCTATTAGTTGGCAGCCGGGGCATATAAAAACCGGCCGGACGATACTGTGGCCGTGTGCAGCGGAAAGCCGCCCGGCGAGTGGTGCTCGGCGGGTATTGTGCGATAAATAAAGTAGAGGAAAGATTCTGTATGATGATTGACAGAATCTTTCCTCTGCTTTTGTCGTGATTTGTGAAAATGAACAAGAAAAAGTGAAAATCTTTGTATGTTTTCCAGTTGATTGAATGCTTCGGTGATGTTAAAATCCATATATAAGCATAAGTAGTATTTGCAGTCGTAGAGACGCTGTAAAATACTGCATTTAAGAGGAGGAATAAGAAAAATGAGCAAGCTCATGAAGATCTGCGATGGTAACGAAGCCGCGGCATATGTGGCATACGCCTTCTCGGAAGTTGCCGCCATCTATCCCATTACCCCGTCAAGCCCCATGGCGGAGCACGCCGATGCGTGGTCGGCCAATGGCAAGAAGAACATCTTCGGCCAGCCGGTTCGTCTGGTGGAGATGCAGTCCGAGGCCGGCGCCTGCGGCGCGTGCCACGGCGCACTGGAGGCCGGTGCGCTGGCCACCAG
>Ga0129314_1002250_pt1 | contig 11120 bp, 9 predicted proteins | sample O1111metagenome_FD_94431 | JGI IMG/M metagenome (GOLD analysis project Ga0129314, IMG submission 94431) | Orangutan individual fecal microbial communities from fecal samples from Wisconsin, USA - O1111 metagenome | ecosystem: Host-associated > Mammals > Digestive system > Large intestine > Fecal...
AATAGAAAAAGAACTCCAGCAAACTCAGCAGGGCCAGCGTTCCCCCGCAGAGGAACATGGCGTTGAGGCGGGTGTTCTTAATGAGATAGATGATCCCCAGCCCGGTGGCCACGCAGATGACCAGCAGCAGGATGGAGTAAAAGCCGAAGATGGTATAGGAGGCCAGGTCGCAGAGCATCCCGCCCAGGGCGCCAAAAAACCCGCCTACAAACTCCCCCTCATACATGGCGATACAGACCACCGCCGGGATGATGAGGGAGGGCTTGGTATCGAAAAACACAAGAAAGTTTGGGGTGGTCTGGGCCACATAGAGCAGGATCAGCAGCAGGGCATAGCAGAGATATTTTACTGCGACGATCAGCTTGCGGTTGTTTTTCATGGAAAACTCCTTGCCGGAGAGGCTCCGCCCGGCGTCTCCCCCTGCCGGCGGCAGGGAGTGGGCCGCGGGAACCGCTCATATGTAATCCTTTCAGATGGGGGTGTTTCTACTCAGCGACCTGCTCCCCCTGGCCCTGAAAGTCCTTGATGACCTGTACATCCTTGACGTTTTGAATGTCCGCAGAGGGCTGGATCACCGCGTAGAGGGACATGCCGTGGCTTTCGGTCTCGATCTCCAGGATCTCGCCGATGGCAATATCCTGGGGGTAGAGGCCGCCGAACCCGGAGGTATAGACCAGATCCCCCGGCGCGGCGCCGCTGTCCTTGGGCAGCATATTCATCTGGCACCGTCCGTCGCCGGAGAGGCCGATCTTGCCGGTGACCATGCCGATATCCCGGGTGCGCACGTCGTAGGCGCCGATCTCCAGGGCCACGTCCAGAATGGTCAGCACCTTGGAGTAGGTGAGCCCCACCTCATTGACGATGCCCACCAGCCCGTCGGCGGTGATGACCGGATCCCGCACCTCGATGCCGGCCAGAGACCCCTTGTCGATGGTAAAGGAGTAAAACCGGTCGGTGGAATCCCGGCCGATGACCGAGGCGTACTCAAAGGTGAAATCGGGATGATCCTCCTTGATCTCCAGATACTCCCGCAGCTGTTCGTTCTCCTGCTTGTACTTCTCGTAGTCCACCAGCTGCTGGTTGAGGATGCGGATCTTCTCCTTGAGCTGTTCGTTCTCTTCGGTGATCTGGTCGGCCTGCAGATACTTGCGGAACACGCCGGTCACCGAGTTGGAGATTTCGGAGGAGACCCTTTGCAGCGGGGTGGTGATAAAGCCCAAAACCTGGGACACCATGGGGGCCATGCCGCCGGTGTAGCTGGCCCGCAGCAGAAAGGCAAAGAGGACGATAAGCACGCCCAATAAAATTTTAAAACGGGTGCTTTTTACAAAATCCCCCACCGGGGCACCCTCCTTTGCTGTGGATTCGCGCCCCGGCGCGCCGGGGCCATAGAAAGACAATTCCGAGCGGAGGACAACGCCCCCGCCCGGCATCCTATCATTTCTCTATCAGCTGCCGCCGAGGGACAGGCTTAATACTGCTTGTCATCGTCGGCGGTGAGCAATTCCTTGAGCTTATCCAGATTTGCCAGCACCATGCCGGGGCCCAGAGCCGCAGAGTACAGGGGATTTTCCGCCGCGTGAACCGTCATGCCGGTCTCCTGGTAGATCAGCTTGTCAAGGCCCCGAAGCAGCGCGCCGCCGCCGGTGAGGGTGATGCCGTTGTCGATGATATCGGCAGAGAGCTCAGGCGGGGTTTTCTCCAGGGTGGTCTTGATGGCCTCGATGACCAGGGCCAGGGGGTCGGTGAGGGCCTCCCGGATCTCGGCGGGGGTGATGGTGATATTCTTGGGCAGGCCGTCCCCCAGGTTCCGGCCCTTGATCTCCATGGGCTCCTCGTTCTCAAAGGGGTAGGCGGAACCGATGTTGATCTTAATATCCTCGGCGGTGCGCTCACCGATGAGGAGGTAGTACTTCTTTTTCACATACTGGATGATGGCCGAGTCAAACTCGTCGCCGCCGACCCGCACCGACCGGGAAGCCACAATGCCCCCCAGAGAGATGACCGCCACCTCGCTGGTGCCGCCGCCGATATCCACCACCATGCTGCCCTGGGCCTCGGCCACAGGCAGTCCGGCGCCGATGGCCGCGGCCATGGGCTCCTCAATGATGGAAACCTGCCGTCCGCCCGCCTTGAAGGCGGCCTCCTTGACGGCCCGGCGCTCCACCGCCGTGACCCCCGAGGGGATGCAGATGACAATACGGGGGCGGGCAAACATCGAATTGTTAAAGACCTTTTTGATGAAGAGCTGCAGCATGCTGGCGGTGATGTCAAAGTCAGCGATAACGCCGTCCTTCAGGGGGCGTACCGCCACGATCGAGCCGGGGGTACGGCCGATGACGTCCTTGGCCTCCTGGCCGACCCGGCAGACGGTGTCGTTTCTGGTGTCCACCGCAACCACCGACGGCTCCCGCATGATGATGCCCTTGCCCTTCATGAAGATCAGGGTATTGGCAGTACCCAGATCGATACCAATATCTTTATTGAATGAAAACATCCGGTGTGAATCCCCTTTCAGTGTGTCCTGTCTTTTATTGTATCCGTTCGGCAAGCCCCGTCAGACGGCGGTTTTGAAGCCGAAATGGGTAAACTTCATTTATAGCAGTAATATTATACCTGCCATGGGAAAATAACACAAGAAACAAATTGCAAACTTTCCTAAATTTTATCAGATTTCAGGCGTTTTTCCGGCAAAAATCCAAATTCCCCAGCTTCTCCCGCAGAATCTGGTAGAGGCGGCTCACCGGCAGGCCCATCACATTGAAGTAATCCCCTTCAATGCCGCTGATAAACCGGCTGCCCAGCCCCTGGATTCCATAGGCGCCCGCCTTATCCATCGGCTCACCCGAGGCCACATAGCCGGCGATCTCCTCCTCAGTGAGGGGGTTGAAGCGGACGGTGGTGCCGCAGACAAAGTGCTCCTCCCCTGTCTGGGAAAAGACCCATACGGCGGTGTAGACCTGGTGCTCCCGGCCGGAGAGGGCGCGCAGCATCCGGGCTGCGTCTCCGGGGTCGGCGGGCTTGCCCAGAATGCTGCCGTCCACCACCACAATGGTGTCGGCGCTGATGACCAGGTCGTGCTGGTGGCCCTTGTGAAAGACCGCCTCCCCCTTTCTGCGGGCGATGACGGTGACCGCCTCGGTGGGAAGCAGCTCGGGGGAGACATGCTCGTCGGCGGCGGAGGCCTCCACGGTAAAGTTCTCGGTGATCAGAGAGAGCAGGTCCCTTCTGCGGGGAGAGGTTGACGCTAATATGATACCCATACGATCAGGCTCCTATGATGTTATGTGGGGATTGTTGGAAAAAATGACGGTAAAAATACACCGGACCGAGAAAAAATTTCCAGTTATGCGGCCCAGCCGCCAATGAGGGCCAGCGCCTGGGCGTCAGCTCCCTGGGGGATTTCGTAGTAACAGACCGGGGCGTCCGGCTGGTGGTGATCGGTGATGGCCGCCAGGCCGGGGTAGAAATCAAACCGGTACCAGTCACAGTCCAGGGAGAAGGTGGGTTCCTCTTCCGGCCGGGTGGGCTGGAGAACAAACTTCCAGGCTTTCAGCCCGTCCTGGGTGCTGAAATCCAGTCCCAGGCTCTTTGGGAAGGCGGTTTGGTTTTCCGGCTGGGCAAAGGCGGCGGACAGATCCAGGGTCTCGCCGTCCGCCTGGGCGGTGATGGTTCCGTTGTTCATCATCCGCATGACCGGCTCGGTGAGGGTGGCATACTCAATGCCCTCCAGCCCCGCGCCGTTGATGTATCCGCAGACCCGGCTGATGACCCCGGCCGGCAGCTGATACCGCACCGAGGTGGTCTTGGGGGTGCTCAGGCGGTAGTCGGTCATCCGCTCCACCACCGTATTGTCGTTGTAAAAATAGTAGACGGGGTAGTTGAAGAGGTTGTCCCCCTCCGAGTAGTAGTCGTCCCCGCTGTAAAACTGCAATGAGAGACCGATGCGGGTCTCGTCAATGGGGATCTCCACATCCTCCTCCAGCTGAACCCAGTCCTCCCGCTCCAGCAGGCCGTAGACGTTGGCGATATACTGAGGCAGGTGGGAGGTCATGGTAATATTGGGGATCTTCACCCACTCCACCGAATTCGCCACCGTGAGCTTCTCAAATTCCACCGGCGGGAAGTCCTCCGTCACCGGATAATCGGGGAAGGGCCCGGTGACCGGGTCAGTCTGGGAGGGCTGGCTGGAAGCACCGCCGGCGCTGCAGGCGGTCAAAAGCAGACCGGCCCCCAGCAGGGCGGCCAGAAGGGATTTTATCAATCGGGAAGATTTCATAGACAGGACTCCTTTGGCGGCTACAGCTTATGTACCGTAGCCTTATAGCAAAAAATCGAAAGGGAGATGGTGATGATCTGAGCCACATTGATACCCATCTCCAGGCCGAAGGCCACCTTGATGATGGACAGGTCGAGAAACATCGGGTCGCTGGTGGGGATGCCCATGGTCTTGCCATAGGCCAGCCAGGAGAGGAAGGACACATCCTGGGCGAAGGAGGCGATCAGCGCCCCCACAATGACCCCCGCCAGAATATAAAACAGCAGGATCAGATTCTTTTTGATCTTCAAACCCCGTCCCTCCTAACTTCTGCCGGTGGAGCCGAAGCCGCCGGTTCCCCGCTGGGTGTCCTCCAGCTCCGGGACCTCCTCCAGCTGGGGGGTCAGAATGGGGACGATCACCATCTGGGCGACCCGCTCGCCGGGCTGAACCTCATAGGGCTCCTGCCCGTTGTTGAGCAGCCCCACCATGATCTCCCCCCGGTAGTCGGAATCCACCACCCCTACGGCGTTGGCCGGCATAATGCCGTGCTTGAGCCCCAGGCCGCTGCGGCCAAAGATCAGGGCCACCGTATCGGGGCCGGGCAGCTGGATGGCGATGCCGGTGGGCACCTTGACGATCCGGCCGGGCGCAACCGTCACAGGGGCATCCAGACAGGCGCAGAGGTCGTATCCGGCGGCTCCCTGGGTGGAGCGAACCGGTATTTTAGCGTCGGGACGCATTTTTTTGATCTTCATATCAGTGTCTTCTCCTTGTCAAATTACTGCACGTTGCGGTAGTAAAGTCCCCGGGTTTTGCTCTCCTTGGGGCCCTCCAGCGGGGTTCCCTCCCGGTAGGCCCGCACCACCTCTTCGCACCGCTGCCGGTCCTCACAGGTGAAGTAGAGGGTCAAAAAGGAAAGCCCGGTCAGCTCCTCCATCCGGTCGGCCAGATAGACCGGCACCGAGTTGTAGAGCTCGGCCAGTTTGCTGCCCCGGCAGTCCACCATAAACCTGACCCCCTTGCGGTCGGTGAGGGTCTCGAACCCTCTGCACTTTTCACAGCCCATAGCCGCCTTGATGGGGCAGTTGCGCAGGGCCATAAGGGGCAGGTATCCATAGGCCAGAATGCCGTAGGACAGATAGTCCCCCAGCTGTTTGGCCTTCTGTAAGTTGATCTCGAAGGAGAGCTCGGTGTCGGCAAGGCCCAGCTCCTGATAGGCCTTCAGGGCGGTGGAGTTGATGATGTTGAGGCTGTAGCCGCCCAAAACCTCCATGCCCGCCTCCCGGGCCAGCCGGATGCCTGCCAGGTTGCCTGCCCAGGCCCGGGTGATCCCCAGCTCCCGCAGGCGCAGAAGCTGCTCCTCCACCCGCTCCTCGCCGGAGAAGAGGATTCGGGGAATTTCGGCCACCAGCTTGCCGGTGTCCTTGACGATCCCCCGCCGCAGCACGTCGGGCAGATCCCCCATGGGCAGGATGAGACGGTCACAGTACTGGGCGATATAGTCGGTCAGCTGAGCGCCGGTAAGCCGGGCCCGCAGGGTGGGTATTTTGATGTTGAGCAGCTTGGGGTGGTGCCGCACCGCCCGATCCTCAAAGGGCCAGGGGCGGGGCTTTGCCCGGGCGGCGGTCAGCTCCTCCAGAGCCTGGCGGCGCATGGCGTTGAGGGCGGAGGCGGGCAGCATGAGCCCGGGGTCGATGCCGCACTCCAGGTCGGCCATGTAGTAAGGGGTGCCGCCGGTCTTGCCCAGGTTCTGGGCCGCCTTCTCCCGGTCGGTGGGCCTGTTCTGGGCGATCTGGGGCTCCTCCCCCTCCACCTCGATCTGGTTGCCCATCCGGTCAAAGAGGGTCAGCCGGGCGGGCTCGCCCCCGTGGAGCTGAAAGTCGAAATCAACGGGCACCAGAGGCTGTTCCCGGTCGTAGAGCCGGGCCAGGTCTTTGAGAACCCCGGCGGCCGAGACCACATCCTCCTTCTGGCGGGTGCCGAACATGGCCTTGTCGATGTTTCCCTCAAAGTACCCCTTGGTAAACCCGCTGCGGGAAAAGACCGAGCGCAGGGTCTCAAAGTCCACATAGCCGCCCTCCAGGGCGGTCTTAACGGCGGTGACCGCCGCGGCCGCATACTCGGGACGTTTCATCCGCCCTTCGATTTTCAGGGATTTCACCCCGATCTCCCGCAGCTCGTCGATCCGGTCGGCCAGGGTCAGATCCTTGAGGGAGAGGGCGTACTCGATGCCGCCTCTGGCCTGGAAGGGCAGACGGCAGGGCTGGGCGCAGAGCCCCCGGTTGCCGCTGCGCTCCCCGATCATCGAGCTCAGGTAACACTGGCCCGAAACGCTCATGCACAGGGCCCCGTGAACAAAGACCTCCACCTCCAGGTCGGTGCCCTCCACCACCCGGGCGATCTCCTTTTTGGTCATCTCCCGGGCCAGCACCACCCGGCGAAAGCCCAGCTCCTGGGCCAGCAGCGCACCGGAAAGGTTGTGCACGGCCATCTGGGTGGAGGCGTGCAGGGGCAGCTGAGGGGCACACTGGCGGGCGATGGCGGCCACCCCCAGATCCTGGACCAGAATGGCGTCCACCCCCAGGCCGGCAGCGGTTTTCACCGCCCGGACCACCTCTTCGGTCTCCTCCTCAAACATGAGGATGTTGAGGGTCTGGTAGACCTTTACCCCCCGCACATGGCAGTACTCCACCGCCCGGGCAAGTTCCAGTTCATCAAAATTGCCCGCGTTGCGGCGGGCATTGAGGCTTTTTGAGCCAAGATAGACGGCGTTTGCCCCGCAGCTGACCGCCGCGATGAGGGCGTCAAAGTTGCCGGCAGGCGCCAATATTTCTAATTTGGACATACAGTTCTCCAATCCGGTCGGGGCCTGGGCCCGGTTTATCCCTTGTTGCCGCCCATCATCTCCAGGCGGCGGCTCAGACGGTCGATCTCCCGCCGGGCCTCATCCAGCTCGATGCGGGCCTTGGCCGCGTCCTCCAGATAGTCGGTCAGCTGAGAGCGCATGTGGTCGGCACTGGCCTCGCTTTTGCGGTAGGCGTCCACATAGTTGAGGGCGCAGAGCACCAGGGCGTCGTTGAGGCTCATGCGGTCGTTGGATTCCATCAGCTGTGCCACCTGGCCGTCCAGCTCCCTGGCCAGCTCCTGGACATACTCCTCCTTTTCAGGGGTAGCGATGACATATTTGGAAGCGCCCACTTCGATCCGTACACGGTTGATCATCTTGTTCTCTCCTCCCGGTCGACGGTTTTGTATCCTTCGTCTCTCCCCGCTGGGGAAAAGCGCGGTAATGTTTGGGTTTTATGGCGTCCGATGGCCCCACCGGGGGCAGAATACCATATATAGGTTTATTATACCTCATTTTTCGACGATAAAAAAGAGGGAGCCCCGCATTTTTTCATTCTCCCCCAAAAGAGGGGGAAACGGAACTTTTGTTGATTTTATGCGGTTTGTTCGGTTATAATGAAAAGCACAGGTCACATCCAGCGCAAATTCCCATAAACTGTAAAATACCCCGTTCAACCGGAATGAAACCAGATGGAGGACCCATATGAAACAACATCCAACCAAGGATCAGATCATAGACAACATCGCCCGTATCCTGCGGGACGAGATGTCGGTGAGCCCCCAGCTTGCCACCGACGGCCAGTATTACCGGGCCACTGCCCGCTACCTGCGCCAGCTGATGGAGAGCCGTCAGCGCAGCTTCCAGGCGGGGGCCGCCTCCCGGGGGCAGAAGCAGGTTCACTACCTCTGTATGGAGTTTTTGGTGGGCCGCTCCCTCAAAAACGGCCTGTTCAACCTGGGCCTCACCCAGGTTTTTGCCCAGGCCCTGGCCGAGATGGGCCAGGTGCGCCTGGAAAACCTCTACGAGCAGGAGCCGGACGCGGGGCTGGGCAATGGCGGACTGGGCCGCCTGGCCGCCTGCTATATGGATGGCCTGGCCACCCTGAGCCTGCCGGCCACCGGCTACTGCATTCTTTACGAGTACGGCATCTTCCGCCAGCAGATCATCGACGGCTGGCAGACCGAACAGCCGGACAACTGGCTCCCCGGCGGCCAGGTCTGGCTTCAGCCCCGGCCGGAGCAGGCGGTGGAGGTGCGCTTTGGGGGCACCATCCAGGAGTTCTGGGACTTTGGCTACCACCATGTAAACCACCTGGGCTACACCACCGTGCGGGCGGTGCCCTACGACCTCTATCTGCCCGGCTACGAAAGCCGGGGGATCAGCACCCTGCGGCTCTGGAAGGCGGAGAGCTCCGGCATCGACATGGAGCTCTTTGACAAGGGGGATTACCTGCGGGCCATGAACCAGGAGGTCAACGCCGAGGCCATCAGCAAAATCCTCTACCCCAACGACAACCACCTGCAGGGCAAACAGCTGCGGCTGCGCCAGCAGTACTTTCTGGTGGCCGCCTCCATCAGCGACATTGTCCACAAGCATATGTCCATCTATGGCAATCTGGAACAGTTTGCCCAGAAAAACGCCATCCACATCAACGATACCCACCCGGCTCTGGCCATTCCCGAGCTGATGCGCATCCTGCTGGATGAGTGCGGCTACGGCTGGGATGAGAGCTGGCGCATCGTTCAGGAGACCTTTGCCTACACCAACCACACCGTCCTCAGCGAGGCGCTGGAGCGCTGGAATGAGGATCTGCTGCGGGTGCTGCTGCCCCGAATCTACCAGATCATCCGGGAGATCAACAACCGCTTCTGCGGCGAGCTGTACGGCCGTTTTGGCCTGCCCGCCCAGAAGGTGGAGGAGATGGCCATCCTCAGCGGCCACGAGGTGCGCATGGCCAACCTCTGTATTGTGGGCAGTCACAGCGTCAACGGGGTCTCCTCCCTCCACTCCCAGATCATTCGGGACGGCCTCTTTGCCGACTTTGCCGCCGTCATGCCGGAGAAGTTCTGCAATGTGACCAACGGCATCGCCTCCCGGCGGTGGCTCAACCAGTCCAACCCCGGCCTCACCAGCCTGCTGGATGAGACCATCGGCACCGGTTGGCACCACGACTTTGCCCAGCTGGCAAAGTTTAAGGCCTATGAGACCGAAGAGGGGGTGCTCCGGCGGCTGGAGGAGGTCAAGCGGGAAAACAAAGAGCGGTTTGCCGCCTACCTTTACGACCGGGCCCGGATCGAGCTGGACCCCGGCACCATCTTTGACGTGCAGGTCAAACGGCTCCACGAGTACAAACGCCAGCACCTCAACGCCCTGCACATCCTCTCCCTCTGTCAGCAGCTGCGGGAGAACCCGGATCTGCCCCTTCTGCCCCACACCTTTCTCTTCGGGGCCAAGGCGGCCCCCGGTTACTATATGGCAAAGCAGATCATCAAACTCATCTGCACCCTGCGGGATGTGATCGACGCAGATCCCATCCTGCGCCGCAAGCTGAAGATCGTCTACCTGGAGGACTACCGGGTGACCCTCTCTGAGCTGCTCATGCCCGCCGCCGAAATCTCCCAGCAGATCTCCCTGGCCGGCAAGGAGGCCTCCGGCACCGGCAACATGAAGCTGATGCTGGGGGGCGCCATCACCCTGGGCACCCTGGACGGGGCCAATGTGGAGATCGCCCAGGCCGCCGGGCTGGAAAACGAGCTTATCTTCGGCATGAAGGCCCAGGAGGCAGCCCGCCGTCAGGCGGACGGCTACCGCCCCCAGGAGATACTGGCGGCCAACCCCCGTCTGGCTCAGGCGGTGGAGGCCCTGGACCGGGGCATCGGCGGGGAGCGATTCCCTGAGCTCTACCAGAACCTGACCCAGACAGACCCCTATCTGGTGCTGGCCGACTTTGACAGCTACGCCCAGGTTCACCAAAAGGCCCAGCGGCTCTATGGCGACCGGCGGCAGTGGAACCGGATGAGCCTGTGCAACATCGCGGCCTCCGGGATTTTCTGCGCCGACCGGGCGGTGGCCGAGTACGCCAAAAATATTTGGGGCACACTAGATTAGAAGCTGCCCAAACCGCGAGGACGTCTATGAAAAAGATCATCACTCTGCTGTTGGCGGCGGCCCTGCTGCTGACCGGCTGCGGCCTTCGGCCCCAGCCCCCTCTGGAGGAGCTGCCTGCCCTTCCCCGGGGAAGTCAGCTGCGGCTGGCCGTGGCCAGCGACCTTCACTATATCGCCCGCTCCCTGGTGGAGGAGGGCCCCATGTATGAACGGGCCTATCTGACCGGGGACGGCAAACAGCTCAACTACATCTGGCAGATCACCGACGCCTTTCTGGAGGATATCCTTGCCCAGGCCCCCGACCTGCTGATCCTCAGCGGCGACCTGACCCTCAACGGGGAGCGGGCCAGCCATGAGGAGCTGGCAGAGAAGCTGCTGCCTCTGCGCAGGGCGGGGATCCGGGTGCTGGTGACCCCCGGCAACCACGACATCGACAACAGCTACGCCTTTCGGTATGGCAGCGAGAAGCTCACCTCGGTGGACTCCCTGACGCCGGAGGAGTTTTTTGCCCTCTACGAGCCCCTCATGGGGGAGGCGGACGCCAGAGACGTGGCCAGTCTGAGCTATCTCTGCAAAGCCTCCGACGACCTCTGGATTCTGATGCTGGACAGCTGTAAGTACGAGGAGAAGGGACAGCTCTACCTGCCAGAGACCTCCGGGGCTATCCGGGCCGAAACCATGGCCTGGGCCGAGGCCCAGCTTCAGGCGGCCGCCGAGGCCGGGGCCACGGTCATCACCGTCTCCCACCACAACCTGGTGGATCACAGTCCCCTTCTGCACAAGGGCTTTACCCTGGACAACGGCCCCCAAACCGCCGGCCTGCTGGCCCGCTACGGGGTGCCCCTGCATCTGAGCGGCCATATCCACATTCAGGATATCGCCGCCTGGGAGACAGAGGAGCACA
>Ga0129314_1002258_pt1 | contig 11099 bp, 9 predicted proteins | sample O1111metagenome_FD_94431 | JGI IMG/M metagenome (GOLD analysis project Ga0129314, IMG submission 94431) | Orangutan individual fecal microbial communities from fecal samples from Wisconsin, USA - O1111 metagenome | ecosystem: Host-associated > Mammals > Digestive system > Large intestine > Fecal...
CAGCGCCGTGCCGGAGGATTTGCTCGCATCCACAACGGTGGTGAAGTTTTCCACAACCATACCGTTGCCAAGGCCAACAATGGTGCCGATGACGGCCATCAGCAGCAGCGGGATCAGCTTGATGATGGTGGTGGATACCTGAAATTTTCCTGCGAGTACGGGAGAAAGCGCGTTGAGTGCGTAGCTTGCTACAAGGAAGAAACCTGCGAGCACCATACATTCGGCGCCTACGATGGAGAAACCGAGGAGCACGGAAAGGTAGCGCGCGCTGACCCATGCAAGCACGCTCGTGATGCCGGGATAATAGACCGTTGTCATAAACCAACCCACGAAGTAGCCATAGCCCTTGCCGACGGTGACCTCCGCGTAGTCAACGATGCCGTTGACGTATTCATAACGCGTTGCAAGCAGCGCGAACGCATACGCACATGCCACCATGATCACGCCGCCGATGAGCCAGGCGAGGATGCCGAGCGGCAGATTTCCGCCGGTTTCGGTGAGAATCTTTTCCGCCTTGAAAAAGACGCCGCTGCCGACCACAATGCCGACAACCATGCAGATTGCCGTCATCAGGCCGTATTTTTTGTGCAATTCGTTGCCCATGATGAAATCTCTCCCTGCTATTTTGTTTTGTTGAGTTTTGTAATGGGGCTGATCCATGTAAAGCGCGGGTGCACGGCATGTATTTATTTGGAGGGACAACGCCGCCGACGACGAAAAACAGCATAGGTTCTAAGAGAAACCGTGCGTGACCTTTACACTACAATCTTAACAAGGATACTATTAAATTACGACAATGTCAACGCATTATATATTATTTATAATTATGAAAGTTACCGAAAATCCATTTAAGACGGAACGTGTCCGCGAAAAGCGGACAAACCGGGGGCGGATCATCTGAAGCACGAAAAATTGAACGGAATATGAAATTTCATGCTCCTTCGGTTGCCTGCGCTCCACAAACGGCTTCGGACATGCTATAATTAAAACTTGAATGGATTTGGGAGGAGGTCCGCATGCCGGTTTCGCTTTTTATCAAGCAGCTTGACGATGCGTTGGCTGAAAACGGGCTTTCATTTGTATCGACGATCATCGATATTGCAATCACATTTGCTTTGGCCCGGCTGATCGTAGCTATCGTGGCAAGAGCGGCGCGTTCCATCGTGGCGCGGCGTGCCCGCGACCTGGAAGAAATGAAGGCCCGCAGGCTTACGACGGCAGTCACGCTGATGACGAGCGTTGTGAAATACGCTGCGTATTTCATTGCCATTGCGATCGCCGTGGGCGAGCTTGGCTATGCTGGGGCAATGAATTCCATGCTGGCGGCTGCTGGCATCGGCAGCCTTGCGGTGGGCATCGGCGCACAGAGCGTTATCAAGGACGTTGCCGCCGGGTTGATGCTGCTGTTTGAGGATCAGCTTGCCGTGGGCGATTATGTGACGGCTGCGGGCGTTACGGGAACGGTTGAAGCGGTTACGCTGCGCACCACCACCGTGCGCGGCTATGGCGGCGAGCTGAGCGTGATCCCAAACGGGAGCATTTCGGTTTTGACGAACTATTCCCGCACGGATTCGCTTGCCATTGTGGAATTCCCGGTGGCATACGAGGCGGATGGCGCACGCGCCCTTCTGTTGATGCGTGAGGAGGCGGAGGCCTATTATGCCGAACTTGGGGACGTTGCCGTGGAGAAGCCGGAGGCAGTGGGCGCGGTACAGCTTACGGGCGGAGAAATGGTGCTGCGCGTTGTGCAGCGTGTGAAACCGCTTGAACATTGGGCCGTGCAGCGGGAACTGACGCGGCGCATCGCGGCGCGCTTTGTGCGGGAAGGCATCCCCCTGCCGCGCACGCGCGTGCAGATGGCATATAAGGAGGGCGGAGAAGCATGATTGAACGGTTCGGACTGGGGGACCACATAGCAATGAAAAAACCGCATGCCTGCGGCGCCAACGAGTGGATTGTGACCCGAACAGGGGCGGATATAAAAATCAAATGCATGCAATGCGGCCGCGTTGTGATGCTTGACCGCGGCGACTTCCTGCGCAGCGCGCGCAAAAATCTGACGGAAGGGACGGAGAAGCCCAATGAGCCGGAAAATTGATAAAAAGCAGCTTGCCCGCCTGCGCAAAAATGCGGAGGCGCTTCATGCAAAGGATGAGGCTTACAAAAAAGCATCCGACCGGGATTTTGCGCTTTGGCTCGTGATGGTGCTTGTTGCGGCGTTCGCCGTGCGGCTGTTCCTGTTTGAGCCCGTGCGCGTTTCTGGCGACTCCATGTACGATACGCTTATACACAATGAACGCATGTTTGTGGAAAAGGTGAGCTATTGGTTTGAACGCCCGCAGCGCGGGCAGATCATCATTTGCTATTATCCAAACCACACTTCCACCTGCGTGAAGCGGATTATCGGCGTACCGGGGGACAGGGTTGCCATCACGGGCGGAGAGCTGTATCTCAACGGCGAAAAGCTGGACGAATCCGCCTACTGGGAGGATCTCATCTGGGGGGATATGGCGGAAATTACCGTGCCGGAAGATTGCGTGTTCGTAATGGGGGATAACCGGAACGATTCAAGCGACAGCCGCAGCCCGCTTGTGGGGCCCATCCCCTATTCCCGCATTGTGGGGCGCGTGCGCAGCGTGATCTGGCCCATTGAAGAGGCGCGGAAGGTTTAAGCGCGAACGGCGGAGGGACGACGAATATGGAAACCATGGGACAGGCGGCGGAAACCGGCCTAAGGCGCGTTGCGCGGAATCAGGCGGAATATGCCCGCCTCAGGCTTTACACATGGCTTTGGGCGTTTGGCGTTGCAGGCGTAACGCTCGCGCTGCTGTTCACGGTCTGGCTGTTTGGTGTGCAGGTACGCGACAGCGGTATGGCGCCAGCCATAGAACCGGGCGACGTGATTCTGTTCGACAGGTTGGCGAAATACTTCCAATCTCCGGCGCGCGGCGATATCGTCGCGTTTTCGGATGCGGCGGGGGAAGGAACGTACGCGGGGCGGATCGTGGGCCTGTCGGGTGAAACGGTGGCTGTTTCAGGCGGGCGCGTGTATATCAACGGAAGCCTTTTGGACGAGCGGGCATACGCGATGGGCGCGCTTGCGGAAGATTGCCCGGAAACGCATATCCCGGAAGGCAGCTTTTTCATCCTGCCGGATGACCGTTCGGATGCGCTGACCGATGCGCCCAAGCTCATGGTGGACGCTTCCCGCATTAAGGGGCGCGCGCTTGTGCGCGTATCCCCGCTTTCACGCATTGGGATTTTCTAGCATAAATATAAATCATATTTGGATGCGTGTCGGAGCAAAAATAATATATAATGGCAAAAATTTTCAAAAAAAGGGCTTGACAGACAGGCGCACGGCGCGTATACTTGCAATCAAGTTAAAACCGTTGAGGGAGAGCAAGTAATTTCGGAACCCTCCTTTGCAGAGAGCCGCAGGCGGTGGGATTGCGGCATGGAGAATCGGAACGAATGGGCTCCTGAGGGCAAGCTGAACAACAGTAGGCGCGCCGGAGAAGGCACTCCGTTAGCAAAGGCCGGCATATGACAGTATGCACAGAGAGGGCGCGTAACGCGCCAAGCCGGGTGGCACCGCAGGAGTTTTCAGAGCTCTTGTCCCTGCAAAAGCAGTTGGGGACGAGGGCTTTTTTATTGCTCTCCTGTCCCGGCAGCCCGCGGGAAACTTCCCGTAAACGGCCAGTGGCCGCAGTAAGAAAGGAGTGCGTAACCATGAAAGACAACATCCCCTACAAGATTTACCTGAGCGAAGCTGAACTGCCGAAACAATGGTACAACGTGCGGGCGGACATGAAAAACAAGCCCGCGCCGCTGCTCAACCCCGGCACGCTCCAGCCGATGACGGCTGAAGAACTCGGCCATGTGTTCTGCGATGAGCTGGTGCAGCAAGAGTTGGACAACACCAACGCCTACATCGACATCCCGGAAGAAATCCGCGATTTCTATAAAATGTATCGGCCTGCCCCGCTGGTGCGCGCCTATTGTCTGGAGAAGCATCTTGGCACACCTGCGAAAATTTATTACAAGTTTGAGGGAAACAATACCAGCGGAAGCCATAAGCTGAATTCTGCGATTGCGCAGGCATACTATGCAAAAAAGCAGGGCTTGAAAGGCGTGACCACGGAAACCGGCGCCGGGCAATGGGGCACCGCGCTCTCCATGGCATGTGCATACCTCGGGTTGGATTGCAAGGTGTTCATGGTGAAGGTTTCTTATGAACAGAAGCCGTTCCGCCGCGAGGTTATGCGCACGTATGGCGCGAACGTGACCCCGTCCCCCTCCATGACGACGGAGGTTGGCCGCAAGATCCTTGCGGAGCACCCCGGCACCACGGGCAGCCTGGGCTGCGCAATTTCCGAAGCGGTCGAGGTTGCGGTGGGCACGGAAGGGTACCGCTATGTGCTCGGCAGCGTGCTTTCTCAGGTGCTGCTGCATCAATCCATCATCGGGCTTGAAGCCAAAGCAGCGCTGGATAAATACGGTGTGAAGCCGGATATCATCATCGGCTGCGCGGGCGGCGGCTCCAACCTGGGCGGCCTGATCTCGCCATTTATGGGCGAAAAGCTGCGCGGCGAGAAGGATTACCGCTTCATTGCAGTGGAACCCGCTTCCTGCCCGAGCCTGACACGCGGCAAGTATGTTTACGATTTCTGCGATACGGGTATGGTTTGCCCGCTTGCGAAGATGTATACGCTCGGCTCCGGGTTTATTCCTTCCGCAAACCATGCGGGCGGCCTGCGGTACCATGGCATGAGCAGCGTGCTCTCTCAGCTTTATGATGACGGCCTGATGGAAGCCACCTCTGTGGAGCAGACGAGCGTGTTTGCCGCAGCGCAAGAATTCGCGCGTGTGGAAGGCATCCTGCCCGCGCCGGAAAGCAGCCATGCCATCCGCGTCGCAATCGACGAGGCGCTCAAGTGCAAGGAGACCGGCGAGGAAAAGACGATCCTTTTTGGGCTCACGGGCACGGGATATTTCGACATGGTGGCATACCAGAAGTATAACGACGGTGAAATGACGGATTATATCCCGAGCGATGAAGACCTGCAGAAGGGCTTTGACGGTATCCCGAAATTCCCCGGGAACATGATCTGAACGGGAGCAGCCACAGAACTATGTTTAACGGCTGACTTATCTCAAAAAACGATGCGGTAAGCTTTTTGGCTTACCGCATTTTTTTGTTGAAATTGTAGGGGAAATATGGAGCAATTCAATTTTCGTAAAACGCAAATTGAATCATGAAACGAATCAAGAATAGGCGCTTAATTAAATTGAATGTGTGAGGATGTACTGGTGAAAAATGGAAAGACAAAGGAAGAAAGAAAAAATCGTTACCTTATTTAAATATAAATAAACCACACTGCGCATAAAAAGGCGAAAAACAGCGAATACAGACATAAAAACAGCGAGGCGTGCCGAAAACAATGTTTTAGAAAATAAAACGATCGCAGCCGTGCGGAACCACGCGCTTCAAAACTGCGCCGCAGAAGGGAAGCGGCGACTTTTCTTCCTTATATATAATATATCCTGCGCGCGATTTCCGGCAGGCGGTTTTCGCATGCATGTCGGGCAAAAAGACGCATTATAGATGAGTATCGTCTGCATCCGCGGAATAGTCATCGAAGGAGAATTCGTTTAATTCGTGGAAGTCTAAAAATTCCGCCAGCGTCATGTTAAAACCGATGGCGATATGATGCAGCGTTGTAATTCGGGGGTCTTTTGTAATGCCACGGATGATGTTATCAATTGTCGACTGGTTGAGCCCGCACATGGTGGCCAATTTATTGCAGGTGATTCCCCTGCGCTTACACAACGCAGTAATGCGTTGGATCAGGATTTCAGAATATGTCATGACTCCTCCGTTTTTCATAAAATTTACCCGAAAACGGGTTATTTTATGCACATGATAACAAGTAAAACAAATACATATACCCAAATTCGGGTAATACGCGCTTCATGTCCAAATATAATTACTACAACGCATAGGAGGTTGTATGTGCAATTTTTTGTGTGTGGGCCTGCCAATGCCGGCCAAAATGCCTTTTCTGACAAGGCGAAAATTTGAAATTGCCAACAATTGCTGAAAGAATATATTTGTGTTTGGAGGAAGCGAAATGACGGGCATGAAGTTAAAAATCAAGCAGATCGTAATAATTAGCATGGTTTTGGTCTGCGCCGTCCTCTTTTCGGCTTGCATGCGTTCCGACGCCGGAATCGATCCGGGCGATTGGGGATACGACTGCTGCGTTACCTATGATGCGCTCGGCGGCATCATCAACAGCCGTGAGATGCGCGAGGTCTATTACATGAACAATTCATATCTGTTCCAACCTTCGGGCACCACCAACATGTTGGTGGAACCGGTGAAGGACGGATATATTCTTGCCGGATGGTATACGGCGAAGGAGGATGCGACGGATGCGGAAGGCAACACCGTCTACCAATTCTCTGCTGAGGACCGCTGGGATTTCGACGAGGACCGCATTCAGGAAAACCTTACGCTCTATGCGCGCTGGATTCCGCAGGGAAAGGTGAACTACGTGAATGCGGACACCGGCGAGGTCGTGTTCAGCAAAAACCTTACCGCAGATTCGCCGGTTCAGGAACTCAGCGCTGCAACGCTGAATCTCAGCACGCCGAAGGGCTACTCGTTTGCCGGCTACTATGCAGATGCTGCCTGCACCATTCCGTATGACTTCACGCAGTATGAGCATGTGGAGCTTCTGTTGGAAAACGAGCAGATTTATGCAAAACTTGCCGAGCGGTTCCCGCAATATTTTGAAGCTGCGGAATATGTTGCGCCGGAAGCGGCCGAAGAGGGAGAGGAGCAGGCGGCCTCCACTGAGGACACCAGCTATCTTTACATCAACAAGGCGGGCTATCGGCTTTTGACGGATGACCCTGCCGCGCTTGCCGAAATCCGCACTTATAAGGATCAGATCATCGAAGAGGCGATTGAGCAGTATCAGGCGAACACCGCATCCCAGGTGGTATACATCAAGTTTACCGAAGGGCTCTATGTGCGCGTCACCTCTTTGGAAAGCCTGAAAAAGGGCGGGGAATATTCCTTTGCAGGTGTGGATGCTTCGGGAAACGAGATCAACGGCTATATTTTAGAAACAGACCTTGACTTCAGCGGCGTGAAGCTCGCCGTGGCCGATAGCTTTAATGGCACCATTCAGGGAAACGGACACACGATCCGAAACCTGACGGTGAAGCTTTCCAGCAAAAAGATCGATCCGGACAAAGAAAAAGCCGGCGGCATTGCCGCGCGGATGGACGGTGCGGTCATCGAAGGCGTAGTGTTTGAAGATTGCGCCCTTGAAATCAACGTGAATTCCGGAATTCAGGTGACCGCAGGCTTCCTTGCGGGAGAAGCGAAGAACACCACCGTGCAGGACTGCACGTTCCGCAACCTGGCCATTACAACCGGCAAAGGGGACGATGGTGCGGCGCGTTACGAGCTTGGAGACCTGTTTGGCAATGGCTCCGGCAACAAGGTAAACAACTGCACTGCAGAAGGCGTCACAGTCACGGCGTCCGATGCCGTACGCCGGAATATGGCGTTGCAATAACCCGGCAAACATTCCGTTGTGCCTGCACCTGAGCGGGCCGCGGTTTATAATTCCAGATTGTGTTTTGCGTTGGGATCCGCCCGGCGCGATATACAAAATAAAAAAAGATAAATGGAGGTAAAACGATGAAAAACAACACGCTTGGTCGCTTGCTGGCGCTCGCGTTGGCTGCGATGATGTTGTTTGCAGTGGTAGGTTGCCAGGAGACCGGCAACGACAAACCGGTAGCCACCGATGCCCCGGTCACCACTGACCCCACGCCCGCTCCCACGGAAGAAGTTCCTGCGGAGATTTTGCCCGATGTACCCGCGGATCGCTATGATGCGACCGTGACGCCCCGCACGGGCAACAACGCCACCGCGCCCCTGGTGCTGAGCACCAGCACGCTGGATGGCAAATTCAGCCCCTTCTTCTACACGTCCGCTTATGATAACGACGTGCAGGCACAGACGCAGATCGGCCTGCTTTACACGGACAAGAAGGGCAACGTTCTGGCTGGCGTTGAGTATCCCTGCCTCGCGTACTCCTACACCGAGGATGTGGACTACGACAACAACACCATGACCTACAAGATCTTCCTGAAGAACGGCATCACTTTCAGCGACGGCGAGCCCGTAACCGCGAAGGACGTCCTCTTCAACTACTATGTGTACCTCGATCCCGCCTATGACGGAATCTCCACGCTGTACAGCCAGAAGATCCGCGGTGCCAGCGAATATCGCCTCCAGACCAGCGCGGAAGCCCTCGCGGTTGTGGATGCAATCCTTGCAGCCGGCATCACTGCCGCGGAAGACGGCACGGTGAGCTACCCTGCGGCTGACGGCGCAACGCCGGAGCAGCAGGCCGCGTTCTGGGCATATCTGCCTGAGGCAGGTAAGGCCTTTGCGCAGGAAATCGTGGATTATGTTGTGGGCAATTACAACAATGAGCAGTATGCTCCCAACATCGGCAAGACCCCTGATGAAATCAAAGCGGATGCTACCCTGCAGACCGTGTTCGGCATGGTAATGTGGGGCTTCGGCGAAGTGGCTGACGGCGTGTTCACCGATGCGCTCGGCAACACCTACACCCTCGGCACCGATGAAGTGAATGCTGAAATTTACTGGAACAACATCCTTGGCACTTACGGCTACAACTTCGACGAGGACACCGGCATCAACCGCGAAAAGGCCGGCGACATCCTCATTGAAACTCGCGTAAAGGATCTTTACCTTGCAAACGAAGGTGCTGTTGAAGGCGGCGTTCAGACCATCACCGGCATCACCTCCGGCAAGGAAGTGTGCGAGGATGGCGTTGAGCGTGAATACGTCGAGGTCATTATCGACGCAGTTGACCCCGTTGCCATCTACCAGATCGGCATCGCCGTTGCTCCCTTCCATTACTACACGGAAGGCTTTGCCGGCGAACTCAACGAGAACGGTGTTGTGACCGGCTCCGCCGAGTTCATGCAGCACATGAAGACCAAGAACGATAAGCCCATGGGCGCCGGCCCGTACGTCTTCGAGAGCTACAAGGACAACGTCGTGACCTTCACCGCGAACGACAGCTTCATGCTCGGCTCCCCGAAGATCCAGACGCTCCGTTATCAGGAGATCACCCTTGGCTCCGAAATGGATGCTCTGAAGACAGGTACGGTTCACTATTCCGATCCGTCCGCCTCGACCGAGATCATCAACACCATCACTGCCGCTGAAGGCGACTACGCGAAGCTCGGCTATATCCTTGTTGATAATGACGGTTACGGCTACATTGGCATCAACGCCCGTTACTTCAAGGAACTTGAACTCCGTCAGGCCATCGTGATGGCAATGAACCCGCAGCTTTCCATCGATGATTACTATGGCGAGCTTGCAAGCGTCAACACCCGCAACATGACCAAGATTCAGTGGGCATATCCGGACGATCCGCAGCCGATCTACGCATACGATGAGACTGGCGAGCAGATTAAGCAGAAGCTCATTGACGCCGGTTTTGTGTATGACGAAGCCAAGAACATCATGAGTTATCCCGAAGGCTACACCGATCTGATGGGCGCAGCGTACAGCGGACAGGTCACCATCAAGATGACCCTGCCCTCCGATGCAAAGGATCACCCGGCCGGCACGATCTTCGTGAACGCGCAGGAAGTCCTGGCCAAGGTTGGCGTGAAGGCTGACATCGAAGTTGACCAAAACGTGCTCAACAAGCTCAGCACTGCGTATGACTCCGGCATTCAGGTTTGGGCGGCTGCCTGGGGCAGCGGCGGCGTAGACCCCGATATGTTCCAGATTTGGTATTCCGATCCTGCTGAGAACCAGGGTACTTCCCCTGAGTCCACCGGCCTGTATTCCCTCTTCGCGGATGGTTCCGATGAGCAGAAGGCGATGCTGACCGAGCTCAACAGCCTGATCATGGCTGGCCGCGGAACGCTGGACCGCGAGGAGCGCAAGCCCATTTATGCGCAGGCGCTTGAAATCGCGGGCGAACTGGCTGTGCAGCTGCCGACCTATCAGCGCAAGAACATGTTCGTCTTCAACAAGGACGTCATCAATGCCGCTACCCTCTTCAGCGGTGAGGACGTCACCCCGTTCCAGGGGCCGCTTGCCTACATCTGGAACGTGGAACTCAACTAACACATCAAAGCGGGGCTTCCCGCGCAATAAACTGTCGCAAACGTTGCAAGGCTTGGCGCAAGCCAAGCCTTGCTGCGCATAACATGCACGACGGGGATTGGGAGAGGGATTCATTATGTGGAGATATATCCTAAAAAGACTCATTCTCGCGGTGGTAATCCTGGTTGGCGTATCCGTCCTCATCTACATGCTGACCATGCTGATGCCTGCCGACTATATTGACCGCCAAACTGCAGCCGCGGTGCAAAGCGGATCCATGACACAGGACGATGTCATGCGCCTCAAAGAGCTTTATGGCCTTGCGGATAAAAGCTTCGGCGGAATTATAAAAAGCTATTCCAAATGGCTGGGCAGCACGATGACAGGCGATCTTGGCTATTCGTTCCTTTATGGAAAGCCGGTTACCGAGGTGCTTGGGGAGTATATATGGACTTCCTTTATCATCGCGCTTATCGCTTTTATTCTTCAAACTGCTATCGCAATACCCATGGGAATTAAAGCTTCCGTGAATCAATACGGGGCTTATGATTATACGGTGTCCGTGTTTGCAATGATCGGCACGGCCCTGCCGTCGTTCTTCCTTTCAGCGCTGCTGATGAACGTGTTCTCCATCCAGCTGCGCTGGCTGCCGCTTCAGGGCCTGACCACGGCAACCAAGGTGTTCCTGCCGGGCCAGGGATTTGAGGTATTTCTGGACAAAGTATGGCACCTGGTCCTGCCGATCACGGTGTTGGTTGTGTTGGGCATCGGCGGCACGATGAAGTTCACAAGAACGAATATGTTGGAAGTGCTCAACTCCGACTATATCCGCACCGCCCGCGCAAAGGGGCTTTCGGAGCATACGGTCGTATACAAGCATGCGTTCAAAAACACGATGATCCCGTTGGTGACC
>Ga0129314_1002259_pt1 | contig 11096 bp, 10 predicted proteins | sample O1111metagenome_FD_94431 | JGI IMG/M metagenome (GOLD analysis project Ga0129314, IMG submission 94431) | Orangutan individual fecal microbial communities from fecal samples from Wisconsin, USA - O1111 metagenome | ecosystem: Host-associated > Mammals > Digestive system > Large intestine > Fecal...
CTCTCCTTTACGAGGAAATGTCCCCAAGGAAACAAACGGCGACGCTCACACTGCATGCTGACATTATCGCAGATTGTTCCGTTCAATAATCTGTCAACAAGTGCGACTACATTATTCTAGGAGTGATTCAATGTCTTTCAAATCGTACCTGACGCCGCCGCTGCTTCTTGCCGCCGCGCTGTGGTCCGTTCCTGCCGCAGCGGTAACCACGGCGCAGCTGGTCTCGCCTTTTTTTAAGGAAGAATGCCGTATCTCCGTGAACTGTGAGAACGTAAAAACCCTCTTCAGCAACGGTTCGGGACCGCTGGAACAGATCTTCAGCAACGCGGCCGCCGCTATCGGGCTGAACGAAGATCCTAATTTCCGCGAGCTGCTCCTGCACGCCGGCAGCGCCGAGTGCCGGTGGCGCTGTGACGCCAGCGCGCGGAACACCGGCACCGGGGTTTTCGCCGTCGAGCTGGACGACGAATTTCAGCTGCCCTTCGGGAGCGAGCTCATTCCTCTCCAGCTGAGCGCAGCGCCGCCCGGGACCAAGCTTGAAACGTTGACGGTCGCCGGTTCCGAAGAGTCGCCCGTTTATATCGCCCTGCTGACGCGCGGCGGGCAGCGCTTCATCGTCGGCGCTTCAGATGATTCCAGACTGCTCGAAACGATGGCCTCCGTGACGGATACCGAGCCTTTGGAGCCAAGACATGCGCAGGCTCCCGTCAGCTTCGCGTTCTTTCTGCCGCAGACACAGCTGCACACGCTGCTCGGCAAGAACGAACTGTCCGCGCGCTTAAAAGGACCGTTCGCGTTCGAAGTGGGCATCAGCGGCACCGAGCGTTCGCTTCGCGCCCAGCTGTGGAGCAACGCGGCCACGCTCGGCGCGTCCGAGCCTGCCAAAGGCAGCGCCGGCACTCATCCGGGATACACGCTCCCTCCCGTTCAGGAAAGGCCGCTTCTTGTTGGCGGCGGCCCGCTGCTGGCGCTGTTGAGCGTTGAAAAGCTGCTGCCCAGCGAAGATGCTCTGAACAGTTCGCTGCGCCAAAAACTGCTCCCCTCGCTGGAAAGTCTCGGACTGACCGCCAGCGATCTGGCAGAAGTGCTGCGAGGCCGCATCACCGTCGCCGCAGCGGGACGCTCCGGCGGTCTGCTGGGCTCCTACCCCGGCTTTTACATCCATCTGAGCGGCGCAAATCAGCGCGTCTGCGAACTGCTGCTGGAGCTTCTCCAAACGCAGGGGGAATCCCACGCCTCCGTCGCAGTCGAGCCGTTTGCCCTGGGACAGTGGCAGGGACTGCGCCTGTCGAATAAGCTGCTGTTTTCCGGTTACGCCGCAGCGTCGCCGCGAGGCTTCATTGCCGCTTTTCAGGACAGCGCCGAGCTGGAGCGGACGCCTTCGCTGACAGACGATATCCGCAACGCGCTGGACGACCCCGCTTATTTTGTCTTCAGCCTGGACTTCCCCGCTCTCACGCTTGAACTGAAAAAGCTGATCGACCGTTTCGGTTCGCTGAGCACGGACGACAGACAACGCCGCACCGCCAAAGAGACCGTTGACGCGATGGACGCTTTCGGCGTCTTCAATATCACTGTAACCGCCCCTGACAGAGCCAGCGCTGAACTGTTCGTCAGAGAACCCCAGTTCAGCCGCCTGCTCAACCAAAAAATGCGCGAGAAACGGGAAGCTGCCGCTGACGATGAGAAGTCCGCGGGGCCCAGCGCCGCCCCGAAGCACAGTCAAGAAGATGCTTCCAGCGCAGACGACAACATCATAACGCGCGCGAACGTCAGCTCCGCCGGCTCGACGACAGCGGCGGCGGGAGAATTTCCATGACGGCCGGCCACGATTCACCGTTTCCGACGCACAGTTCGTGAAGAAGACGACTGATTTCTCGCCTGGCAAGCGTTTTTACGCTCTGCCCGCACAGCAGCGATTCCGTACAACACAAAATTTTTCATAAAAGCGCCGCTCACCTTCCGCAGCGTTTTTGATGGGGAATTTTTATCGTTTCCCTCCGCGACGTTCAATGCCGACGTGAAATCACCTCTTCGGGTGAGGCGAAGCCGTTGCGGAACGGTTATGATCTTTTCAACAGCGAAAACATTCTCTCGCGGCGATTGTAGAAATTTTTACGCCTGATATAATGAACACAAAGGATGAATTTAAAATTTCCATTACAAAGGAGTGATTTTATCATGAAAAAGAAAAAAACCGCCGCGCTGGCCGCGATCATTCTCGGAACCGTGCTGGCCGCGGCGGCTCCGGCGGCCGACAAGCGGCAGCTGATCAGCTACGCCGATCATTACCTGCGCGAGTTCGAGCAGGAAGTCGCGCGCGAACGCGGCGGCGAAAAAGCGATCTGGCGCAGCAAGAACGCCGCGCTGAGCCGCGTGCAGGAACTTCATGAGAAATACCCGGACGACCCTCAGGTACAGGCGATGTTCAAGCGCGCCCGCGTGGCACTGAAAAAGAGCAAGGGCGACTATATGGAGATCACGCCGGAAATGACAAGCTACCTGCGCACCGAGGAAACGCTGCGCAAAGATATCGCCGACGCCGGCAAGGCCGCATGGGAAAAGCTGCTTGATGAAAAGCGCACCGAAATGGTCGAAAGAGTGTTCCCCACACCTGATTACAAGAGAGTTTCCCTCGACGACCTGCAGGGGCGCTATATCGTCCTCGAAAACGCGCGCTATCCGCAGGGACAGTTCTACGGCGCCACAGGCGAATACATCGCTGTCGGCAAGCCCTCCGCCGGCTATTACTTCGTCGATATTTCCGGACGCGCCTGGCTTGGCCCCTACGAGGCCATCAAGCGCTTCCGACGCGAGGTCGACACCGATCTCGAAGACGTGCACAACTGGACGATCTTGGGAAAGATCACCGACATCACTTCGGAGATTCCTGATGCCAGCGAGAAAAAAATTGGCAATTATCAGTTCGGCTGGGTCGTCACGCCCGTGGCGCTGTACGTTCCAGACCACTGCATGGCGCTGTACGATCCCAACCACGAATCGTCGGGCGTTTTCATCGGAGAAGAGAGCGTCCAGCGCGTCAAGGAAAGCTGGTACAGCGTCACCAGCGTTCCCGACGACGTAACGCCAGAGCGGCTGATGGAGATATTCGTCACCGCCATCAAGGAGAAAAATTTCAAACTGTACTGCAGCTGCATCGACCCGTCAGCCGACCGCAAAGACATCAGCAGCGAACAGTCAACCTTCTTCTGGGATCTGCATCAGCGCCGCTTCCACGGCCAGTATGTCCACGTTACTTTCGGCCGGGCCAAGATCAAGGTGCTCAAAGGCTTCGATGAAAAGGACACCTTCGACAACTATTTCCTCGACGAAAAGGACCTTACGGACATCAAAAAAAATAGAGGCACGAAGCTCGAAGAAGCGGTCGTCGAAACCCGCGCCTGGGATATCAACGGCAAGGTCGTCGGTTCGCCCAAGCCGCACCGTCTGCGCCGCCAGAACGGCGGGCGCTGGTTCGTCTACGACATCGGTTTCCGTTTCTAGCCGCGCAGAGCGGAGATCACGATAAAGCCCTGCTCCATTACCGCCGTTCCCGTTCTGTGCCTGACGTCTGTTGCGCAGCCCGCCGAGACCGATCGGGATCCGCCTCGGCTTCCGACGCCGAAAGTCAGTCCCAAGGGATTGAAACTGAAAGTCGCGATGGATTTGCTGGGACAGGATGCGCGCTATCCGTCATCCGCTGGTTGCCGGCACGTTCTTTCAAAACAACTCTATGGAATTTGCCTTCAGGAATTTCCAGGTCTGCACGGCTGCGCGCAATGTGTTTGACGAGCGGCACCGCAGCGATCCCAGCCGGCAGAGAATGCACGCCGATTAGAAAAGCCGCAAGTTTTTCGACACGCCGCAAAAAAAGGCGCCGCCTCGATCATCGTTTCGAGGCGGCGCCTTACGTTCCATACGGAACATTGTGCCGTTAAACTTTTCTACAATTGGCCGATGTCGGCAGCGAGAGCGCGCACGTCTTCCTCTCTCGTCGCCCAACTGGTGCAGAAGCGCACGGCCTCGCGGCATCCGTCGATTTTCGCCCACGGCGAATAGACGTACTTCTCGCCGAGTTTTTTCAGCGCTTCGACGGGAACGATCGGGAACTGCTGGTTCGTCGGCGACTCCATCAAAAACTTCCATCCCTTGGCGCGGCAGGCGTCGCGGATCAGCATGGCCATATCCACGGCGCCTCGGGAAATTCTCAGATACAGATCGTCCGTAAAGAGCGTTTCAAACTGCACTCCCAGCAGGCGCCCCTTGGCAAGCATGGCTCCGCGCTGCTTCTCGATGTAGCGGAAGTCTTCCTTCAGCGCCTCGCTGGCAATGACCAGCGCCTCGCCGAACAGCGCACCGACTTTGGTGCCGCCGATGTAAAAGGCGTCGGTCAGACGGGCGATGTCGGCCAGCGTCACGTCGCTGCCCGCGGCGGCCAAACCGTAGCCCAGGCGCGCGCCGTCCATGTAGAGATAGAGATTTTTCTCACGGCACAGCTGGCTCAGCGCCGTCAGTTCGGCCAAACTGTAGATCGTGCCCAGCTCGGTCGGGTTGGAGATGTAAACCAGCTTGGGCTGCGCCATGTGTTCGTGGGTGGCGTCGTTCCAATGGCTTTCGACTACCGCGCGCACTTGGGCGGCTGAGATCTTGCCGTCCGTCCCTGGCACGGCGATCACTTTGTGTCCGGTCGCTTCGACAGCGCCGCTTTCGTGCACGTTGATGTGCCCGGTATCGGCGCAGACGGCGGCCTGGTGCGGACGCAGCGCCGCAGCGATCATGATGAAGTTGACCTGCGTGCCGCCGACGAGGAAATGGACGGCAGCGTCCGGCGCGGCACAGGCTTCGCGGATCAGCGCGGCGGCGCGTTCGCAGTGCGCGTCTTCGCCGTAGCCCGGCGTCTGCTCCATATTGGTGCGGATCAGGGCTTCGAGGAGAGAGGGATGACACCCCTCGCTGTAATCGCAGTTGAAACGGATCATATCGGCTCCTCCTTATGCGGAGAAATTTGTGCTTCAAGTTCCAAAAGAGCCGCTCGACGCGCAACGTCGAACGGCTCGAAAAGCGCGACGGAGCGCGCGGAAATTATTTTTTGAGGCTGTCGGCGAAGACGACGGCAGCGGCCACGGAAAGCAGCTTGGTGCGGGGCGAATCGGCACGGCTGGTGAGCACAATGGGAGCGGCGGCGCCGATGATCAAGCCGGCCGTTTCGTTCTCGGAGAAATAAACGATGGCCTTGAACAGGGCGTTGCCGGCCTCAATGTTGGGCGCGAGCAAGATGTCGGCTTTGCCGGCTACGGGCGAGTCAATGCCCTTGATCTGGGCGGACTTTTCGCTGACGGCGTTGTCAAGGGCAAAAGGACCGTCGACAATGCAGCCCTTGATCTGCTTGCGGTTGTTCATGGCTGTCAGTGCGGCCGCATCGATCGTGGCGGACATGTCCGGGTTGACTTCCTCAACCGCGGCCAGACAGGCGACCTTGGGGCACTCAATGCCGAAGGAATGGGCCAGTTGGACGGCGTTGCGGATAATGTCGGCCTTCTGAGCCACGTCAGGATACATGTTGAAAGCGGCGTCGGTGACGAAGAACAGATGATCGTAGCCCTTGATGTGGTGGAAGAAGCAGTGGGAGATCGTGTTCTTGCCGCGGCGCAGGCCCACTTCCTTGTTCAGCATGCCGCGCAGGAAGTTGGCGGTGTGCAGCTGTCCCTTCATGTAGATATCGGCCTTGCCGGAGGAAACTTCGGTAACGGCCTTGATCGCCATTTCGGCCTCGCTGGTGGAGCACTCGATCACGTTGTAATCGGCCAGATCGGCGCCGGCGGCTTTCGCGGCGGCCTCGATCTTGGCGCGCTCGCCGGTGATCGTGAATTTGGCGATGCCGGCCTTGCGGGCGTCTTCCATGGCCTCGAACAGGCCGGGGTCGTCGGCTTTGGCGACGGCGATGCATTTGGGCCCCTTTTCAGCGGTGATTTGCTTGGCGTAATCCAGAAGCGCGCTCAGACTGCGAAGCTGTTCCATAAAAATTCCCCCTTGGATGATTTGCGCCACAGGAGAAGCGACCCCTGACGCGATTTTATGTATCGATTATACACTCGGCGGCGAAAGATTGAAAGGCGAAAGTCAAAATCGTCCCCTCAACGGACTGCCGCAAAAAAAATTTCATATTGTGCATTTCGCCATGTTCTTTCCCGCCGATTCTGCTAAACTACAAAGGTGTTTTCCAATTCAACGCTATCGAAAGGACTGATCGCTTTGAAATTTCTGTTTCTGATCGCCGCTCTGCTGACGCTTGCCTCAAGCGCCGGCGCAGCCCAGCGCCCGCCGCTGATCCCCGTCGAAGATTTTTTCCGCCTGCCGGACAAGGCGCGCTTTACGATCGCGCCGGACGGACTCCACTACGCCTGGCTGGCTCCTTGGAAAGGCCGCATGAATGTTTACGTCGCCGCCATCGCCTCGATTGGCACAGACGAAGGCACGCGCGTTACCTCGGCTACCGAGCGCGATATCGCCGGCTACAGCTGGGTCAGCAACGACCGCCTCGTCTACATGCAGGACAAAGGCGGCGACGAGAACCATCACATCTATTCCGTCGCCAGAGACGGCTCCGACGTCAGGGACATGACGCCGTTCGACGGCGTCAAAAGCGGCATCGTTGATCAGCTCGAAGAGGACGACGAGCACATCCTCATCGAGATGAACAAACGCGACCGCCGCGTCTTCGATGTCTACCGCCTGAACGTTCTCACCGGCGCGCTTGATATGATCGCCGAAAATCCCGGCACGATCGTAGACTGGGGAACCGACCATGACGGCAGGCTGCGCCTCGCTACCGAATACGTCGGCACTACAACCCGCCTGCTCTACCGCGACAGCGAGGATTCGCCGTGGAAAGCGCTGTTCGAGACCGACTTCCGCGACAGTGTCTCGCCCTGGGTCTTCACGGCTGACAACAAACGCCTCTACATCACTTCCAATATCGGACGCGACAAGAGCGCGCTGTTCGAGTACGATCCCGCCGCCGGCACGCAGAAACTGATTTACGAAAACGACCAAGCCGGCGTCAGCAGCATCATCTGGTCCAACCTGCACAAGAAACTGCTCGGCGTCACCTACTATACCGACAAATCGCACCGCGTCTACTTCGACACGGAGGCCGAGGCCTTTTACAACAAGCTTCAGGCACAGTTCCCAGGGCTGCGCGTCGGCATCAGCGACATGTCAAAAGACGAAAAACGCCTGTTCGTTGCCGTCGGTTCGGACCGTGTGCCCGGACGGCTGTATTACTACGACAAAGACCGGCCCGATGCCTTTACGCAGGTCACTGATTTCTATCCGTGGCTCAAGGAAGAACACCTCGCCGAGATGAAACCAATCAGCTACGCTGCCCGCGACGGACTGACCATCCACGGCTACCTGACGCTGCCCGTCGGCATAGAAGCGAGAAAACTGCCCGCAATCGTCGTTGTCCACGGCGGCCCCGAAGCCCGCGACACCTGGGGCTACGACACAGAAGCCCAGCTCCTTGCCAACCGCGGTCTGGCCGTGCTGCAGGTCAATTACCGCGTTTCCACCGGCTACGGCAAAGCTTTTTGGGAAGCCGGCTTCAAACAATGGGGCCTGAAGCAGCAGGATGACATCACCGACGGCGTCGCATGGCTGATTGACCAGGGCATCGCCGATCCCAAGCGCATCGCCATTTACGGAGGCTCCTACGGCGGCTACGCCACGCTGATGGGGCTGATCAAGACACCCGAACTCTATGCCTGCGGCGTCGACTACGTGGGCGTCAGCAACATCTTCACGCTTTTCCAGTCCATTCCTGAATACTGGAAGCCGCTGCTCGAGCAGATGTACGAGACCATCGGCCATCCTGAAAAGGACAAGGCTCAGTTTGAAGCAACCTCGCCCGCTCTCCATGCTGACAAGATCAGCGTGCCGCTGTTTATCGCTCAAGGCGCCAACGATCCCCGCGTCGTCAAGGCGCAGTCCGATGCCATGGTCGAGGCTATGCGCCGCCGGGGCGTCGAAGTGCAGTACATGGTCAAGGACAACGAAGGTCACGGCTTCCACAACGAAGAAAACCGCTTTGACTTTTACCGCGCCATGGACGCGTTCCTCACCGAGCATCTGAAACTCGAGCGTGACGGCAAGTAATCCGCCCCGCCTGCCCAAATCGTCCTGACCGAAAATCGGCGCGAACAGGACGATCTCCTTGAACGAAAAAATCCATCCCGATGTCCGAAAACATCGGGATGGATTTTTTTCGTTACTCTGCGTTGTCGTCCGCTGGCGCCTGAGATGCCCCGGCCGGCGGCGGAGCCGAACGGCGGGAACGACGGCGACGGGGCCGGCGGCTGCCGGAACGATCGCCATGCTGGCGGTCGGAGCGTTCGCGCCGCTCCTCACGCTCGTTCTCGTAACGGCGCTCGGAGCGCCCGACGCTGATCAAGCGAACGGCCACTTTACGGCCGGGTTCGACGCCGATGGAATGAGTTTCCACGTTGGCGCTTTCGCGCAAGGTCAGGTGGACGATGCGGCGCTCCCAGCTGGACATAGGCTGAAGGTACACGGTACGCCGCGTCTTCATGGCTTCCTTGGCTGCGTCCATGGCAATGCGCTCCAGGTCCTTCTCGCGCTTGCGGCGGAATCCCTCGCAGTCGATGCGAACGTGAGGCACGGGGCCGTCGTTGCGGGCCATCAGATTGACGATGTAATCGAGGGCTTTCAGCCCCTCACCCTGACGGCCGGCCAGCAGGATACGGCTGTCAGGGCCGGAAAGGTTGACTGAGCCGTCGGGCTGGACGCTGATTTCGAAGTCAAGCCCCGCCGCCTTCAGTACTCTTTTAAGCAAAACGACAAATCCTCCGTCCGCTTCGTCCGCTTTTACCGGCTCCGCCGCGAGGACGGCGGGACGGCGTGCTTCGACCTTCAGCTTGCGTCCGAAAAGCCCGAAGAGTTTTTTCTCTTCGCTGACGATGGAAAGAAGCACATCTTCCTTGGCGATGTTCCAATGAGACGCAGCGCGGTCGCGCGCCTCATCCTCCGAGGAAACTTCCAGCATCAGCACTTCGTCGTCCTGAGTCTTCAGAATGTTTTCCTCCATAGTGCGGGAACCTCCTTCGGCGTCAGGCTTTACTTATGCCGTTTAGGGATGAAGTCGCTGAAATCATCATAGACTCCACCGCTCTGTGCGGTAGCAGAAGGGATCTCTCTGAACTCGCGCTGGGGAGCCGGACGGTTCTCCTTGACGGGACGACGCGTAAAGACAGCCTTCTGAGCGGGCGTTTCGCCCTCGCGGGGCTTATCCTTGAACAGGACGGGCTTCTCCTCTTTAGCCACCTTGCGCACCGTGAACCACTGCTGGATCACGGCAAACAGCGAGGACAACATCCAGTAAAGAAGCAGTCCGCCGGGCATGGAAAGGCAGATGAACCCCATAAAGATCGGCATGACGACATTCATCGTCGCCATCTGGGAATTGCCCTGCCCGCTGAGCTTCTGCTGATACCATGTCAAAAAGACGATAAACAGCAGCAGGAAGGTAATAGGCAGCCAGACGCCGACGGCAGAAAGCCCCGCAGGATTGGCGCCGACGGCGCGGCACGTGTCCATAAAGCCGACCGTCAGAGGGTTGCCGCTAAAACCAACCGCCTTGACAATTGAGGAGAGCACGGTACCGGCCAGAGGCACGCCGCAGAAGGTAGATTCGCCGAACTGGGCGCTGGCGTCGCGCAGCACGTTGAACAGCAGGATCAGAATGGGCAGCTGGATCAGCAGCGGCAGACACCCCGAAGCCGGATTGACCTTGTTCTCCTTATAGAGCGCCATTGTCTCGCGGCTGAGAGTATCACGGTCGTTGGCGTATTTTTCCTGAAGCACCTTAAGACGAGGCTGAAGACGCTGCATCTGCTGCATGCCGCGCATCTGCTTGGCATTCAGGGGATGCAGCACCAGGCGGACGATCACAGTCAGGGCGACGATAGCCCAGCCCCAGTTGCCGGTCATGCTGTAAAGGAAGTTCAAAAACTGAAAGAGATAATCACTCAGAGCTTTCCACAAGATTAAGTCACCTTCTCGGTAAATTTTCAAATCGCAGAGATAGCTAGAAGCTGCGTTTCTTTGACGGCGGCACCGGATCGAAACCGCCTTCGCTCCAGGGACCGCAGCGAAGCAGCCGCCACACGGCAAGCGCCAATCCCTTCACGGGACCGTGAACTTTCAGCGCCTCGACGGCATAACTTGAACAGCTGGGATAAAAACGGCAGTGATGGCCCAGCAACGGCGAGATCCAGCGCTTGTAGCCGCGGATCGGCAGCACCAAAAGCCAGACGAAAAATCTACTGATACCAGATCGCACCGGGCCAGTCATCTTTCATGAAGCCTTTGCGCTTCAGCAAAGCGCCAAGATCGGCGTAAACCTCGTCAGCTTTCGCCAGAAGCCCCCGCTCGTTCAGCATGCAGGCAAACCACCAGCCTTCTTTCATCCAGGGATGGAGACGGCGCAGCGATTCCTTAAGCATGCGGCGGCCGCGGTTGCGCAGATGGGCCTTGGCTACCTTTTTGCCGACCGCCATGGCAAAACGCGTTTTGCCGTCGGGCGCCTTAACAAACAACAACCGCACCAGCCTGCCTTTTAAACGACTGCCGGTGCGGAATAGTGTGTCGTATTCCCAGCCCTGTTTAAGCCGTAATGAAGCGGGATATGGGAAGACCAAGGCTCTCTGATTAGACGGCCAGGCGCTTGCGCCCTTTGGCGCGGCGTGCGGCGAGCACTCCGCGTCCGCCATGAGACCTAGAACGGGCGAGAAATCCCATGCTCCTCTTGCGCGATCTGACGTGAGGCTGAAAAGTCTGCTTCATCTGATGACACCTCCTCGTTGGGAACTCCAGCATGAAAATACTTTTCTGGATAATTAATTCAGCCCTCGAACTATATCACACACGGGGGGAATTTGTAAATACGCAAATTCATTTGTGTCATTGCTCAGTGATAAAGTCACCCCATAACCGCTCAGAGAAAATGTCACTCCGATACGATAACAGGCGCATGAAACAGGAGCGAGTGACATTGTCCCAGAAAGAACTGAAACGCATCA